>JABAOH010160129.1_pt1 | contig 21607 bp, 22 predicted proteins | sample 7062181 | NCBI WGS metagenome assembly JABAOH01 (sample SAMN14538630, study PRJNA623070) | marine sediment metagenome | biome: marine biome [ENVO:00000428]; feature: marine pelagic biome [ENVO:01000023]; material: deep marine sediment [ENVO:00002113]; isolation source: pool of 5 deep marine... | reverse complement strand
ACGTTGAAGATTGGCATTTTGAAGTTAACATCAGCTGTAATTGTTGTCATGTCAGCCTGTATAAGACCTAGCTCGTCGAACCTGTCACACTGGTCACCGTCTGGTGATTTTCTATCACAGTTAAGTCCTGGGATAGTACTTGCAGCAGCACCGACTACAAACGTTGGAGCCTTTGCAAAGTTCGGTATAATGCTGTACTGTGAACCGGTAGCGTATGAAGAATTCGCTTTAAACTTCTTCTTGTCTCCGCCGCCGAAACCGTACTGGATTCTTCCAGCGTACAGAAGGTTAGAATCGAGGCTACTTCCGTTACTTCCGTCGCCGTTAAATACACCAGCTGAATATGAAAAGTTGTACTGTGGTCCGAATCCGCCCATAAGAGCAGCACCACGGTCTCTTCCTAGTCCGAACTCGTCGTTAACAATTGGTCTGTTAATGAACTGTAGAGCTGTAGATGAAGTAAGTTGATCTCTACCGAATGGAACTTTCCATTGTCCAACCCTTGGCATAATGTTGTTGTCATATGCTGCAGTAAAATAAGCATCCCTTAGATCCAGATCGTCTGTGATATTAACCTGAACTGTATATAGGAACCAAGGTTTAAAAGCATATCCATCCCATTTTAGCCTAAGTCTTGCAATACTGAAGTTTGTTGAAACAAGACCGTCATCCGGATCATCTACAGTTAGACGAACCTGGCCTCTAATTCTGAACCTCATTTTAAACTTATCACCAGCCTGGAATGTTAGACCTTTTTTATACTGAGCCTTAAACTTGTTGTACCAGGCGTCTTTCTGCTCCTCTTTCATCTGAGTTATAGCTTCTTGATCAGCCTGTCTTGCGTTTTCCAATAGTTCAATCTGCTGCTGAAGCTGCTGGATCTGCTGTTGATTCTGACGCTGTAAAGCTTCTATCTGCTGTTTCAGATCTTGGATTTGAGCTCTTGTTGATTGTGCCTGAGCATTTTCGCCAAAAATCGGTATCACGAGCACAGCTATCAAAAGCAATCTAATTACTGAATTCATCTCTCAAACTCCTCCTTGAAAATAGATTTCACCTAGAAGATATAGAAGTAACGTAAATTTGATGTGAAATTAATGTTAAGATAGTGTTAAGAATGCTTGAGGTGTATTGCAACGGGTACTGTTTCGATTAGTCTATAACCAGAGTGGTAAAACTATATCTAGGCTCAGGATCCAAGTAACATGTCAGAAAAACTAATAACTATAGTAGATGATGAAGAAGATATCGTAGAACTTGTTGGCCATCACCTTAAAAGAGAAGGCTTCAAAGTAAAAGAATTCCACAACGGAAGAGATTTTCTGTCCTACATTGAATCAGTGCTCCCCGATCTTGCTGTGCTGGATATAATGCTGCCGGGAATAGATGGTCTTGAGATATGCAGGATATTAAAAAATAAGAATTCTACAAGCACTATTCCTATAATAATGCTAACAGCCAAAGCAAGTGAAGCTGATGTCGTTGTGGGGCTTGAGCTTGGGGCGGACGACTACATTGTTAAGCCTTTTAGCCCGAGGGAGCTTGTTGCCAGAGTAAAAACAGTTCTCAGAAGAACTGCAGGAATAGAAGACGAAGGAAACATTATTAAAATTGGACCCCTTGTAGTTAATACAGAAAAATATGAAGTAAGTGTGGACAATAACAAGGTAAACCTTACTACTACAGAATTTAAAATTCTTGAAGTTTTAGCTGAGGGAAAGGGCAGAGTTTTCACCAGAGATCAGCTGCTTAAGAAGAAACGACTTTGGGGAGACGATAAATTAGTATATGATAGAACTATTGATGTACATATTAAGAATTTGCGGGAAAAACTTGGAATTGCAGGAAACATGATTAAAACTGTTAGAAGTATAGGGTATAAATTAGAAGAGTAGGAATCAGTTGAGTATATTTTGGAAACAGTTTATATCTAGCTTTCTTATCATAGTATTAGTTCTGTTTATTTTTACCTTCCTCATAATCGGCGAATTAAACAAGTATGACAAATCACTCACCAAAGAAAGGCTGCTGACTGCAGCAAATCTTAGTACAGAAGTTCTAGTACCCTCGCTCCAAAACCCAAACATAGACGAAGTTCAATCAGTAGTATCAAGCCTGGGAGAGAAAACCGGTGTCAGAATCACTGTAGTAGATGCAGAGGGTCTCGTCTTGGGTGACTCTAAGAAAAACCCGCGAGAAATGGAAAACCACGCAGCCAGGCCTGAAATAATACAGGCATATAATAATGAGATAGGTGAGAGCACCAGGTACAGCTCCACGCTTCAGAAAGAAATGTTCTATGTCGCAGTACCGTACCAAAACAAAAATGGTGAGGCTCCAACGGTTATAAGGACAGCGCTTCCGCTAAGCATTATTCAGCAAACGCTGCTACCGTTAGAATCAAAAGTTATATATATAAGTATTGGATTAACACTGTTTGCACTACTTCTATCACTCGCTGTATCAAAAACAATCACAAAATCACTCTCCGGAATAATCAATATCTCAGAAGAGCTTGCCAAGGGGAACCTTAATGTTGAAATACCGGTGTCTGAAAGCAGGGGTGAGATACCCAAAATAACCAAAGCTCTAAATCATATGACCCAGAAACTAAATGAGGTATTCAAACAGCTGTCCCGCGAAAAAAACCAATTAGAGGCTGTATTGAGCGCTATGAGCGAGGGGGTAATGGTTGTCTCTGAGCAGGGAAGAATAATCATCATCAATGACGCCTTAAAGGAAATGTTTAACCTTGGCGACAACCCTGCTGATAAATCATTCTGGGAAATACTTAGGAACAGAGAACTAATAGGACTCATAGAAGATGTGCTTGAGAGCTGGAGACCGGGCAGTAAGGAAATCTTCTACTTATATCCCGAGGAGAGATACTACCTAGTAAACGTTATCCCTCTTGATTCTCCAGAGAAGGAAATCATAGTTGTTATGTTTGATATTACCGAATTCAAAAGACTAGAGAATATTAAAGCTGATTTCATAGCTAATGTCTCTCACGAGCTGAGAACCCCTCTGACAGCAATAAAAGGCTACACCGAAACTCTGGAAGAAGAAGCGTTTGCAAGTCCGGAGGATCAAAAGCATTTCCTGNNGCCATGCGGATAGGCTTATTAATATAGTATCTGATCTCTTGGTGCTGTCCGAGGTAGAGGGCCGAGACGCTCTATCCAAAGAAGGCGATAATAGCGATTTTGAGGATGTAAATGTAATAGAAATAGCCAAATCATCGCTAGAAGCATTAAGATCAAATGCTGCAGAAAAAGGACTTAATGTTACATTCAAACCAGCTGAGAGCAGCTACACCATCAGTGCTAATCGTTTTTTGCTGGAACAGATGTTTATAAACCTAATAGACAACGCAATTAAATATACTCCTGAGCTTGGTGAGATAGGTATCGAAATTTATCCTCAAGAAAATGAGCTAAGAATAGAAATCTATGACACGGGTATAGGAATACCTAAAGAGAGTCTGCCGAGAATATTTGAGCGTTTCTACAGGGTGGATAAAACCAGGAGCAGAAAAATGGGCGGAACCGGGCTGGGACTCAGCATTGTAAAGCACATAGTAATTATTCATGGAGGCAACATTGATGTTCAAAGCGAAGAAGGCTCCGGAAGCAGATTTATAGTAACTCTGCCCAAAAGGATATAGCTCAACCCTCAGCTGCCTGCAGGATAAGAACCCAGGACTTTTAAGGAAATACAGTTTTTATCAAGCTTCTTAAGCAAAGACCTAATATTCTTGTCTTGTGCATGCCCCTTAAAATCTACAAAAAATAAATACTCCCAAGGCCTCTCCTTGGACGGACGAGACTCTATTCTTGTAAGATTAACCCCTGCATCGGCAAAGGGCTGAAAAAACGATTTTTGAAGAGCCCCTGGTTTGTCTTTTAAGGAGAAAACAATAGAGGTCCTGTCATCCCCCGTAGGTTTATTGGTTTTGTTGCCTACAACAAAAAACCTTGTAGTGTTAAGGTTGCTCTCTTCTATGTTTTTTTGGACAACATTTAACTTATATATGGCTGCTGCATGCTCGCTGGCGATAGCTGCAACATTTTTTTTCTTGGATGCAAGCCTAGCGGCCTCAGCAGTGCTGGCTGTCTCCATAAGCTCACAGTTGGGCAGGTTCTTGTTAAGCCACCTCTTGCATTGGGCTATTGCCTGAGGGTGGGAGGCAACAATTTTGATATCCTTAATATTTCCCGTTTTAGATAGGAGATAATGATTTATCTTCTCGTAAAGCTCGGCTGTTACAGTTAGATGAGTCTTAGATAAGAGGTCTAATACCATGCTGACAGAGCCTTCAATAGAGTTCTCCACAGGCACAACTCCAAACGCTGCTCTTGCGTTTTCAACTTCCTCGAATACCTCTTCAAAACTGCCAAGGGGTATCAAATCCGCAGAACCCCCGAACTCGTTGTATGAAGCCTGATGAGAAAAACTCCCCTCAGGTCCAAGATATGCAACATTCGTGGGCTGCTGCAAGGAGCGGCACGCAGATATGATCTCTCTGAAAATCCTAATCACAGATTCATCTGATAGCGGACCGGAGTTAAGCTCCTTTAATTTTTTTTCGATCAACTTTTCCCTTACGGGATCATATACACCAACGGAATTTTCAGTTTTTAGCTCCCTAATCTCTAGCGCAATATCACCCCTCTCAGCTAAGAGATCAAGTATCTTCTTATCAAGAGAATCTATCTTACGTCTAAGTTTGTCAAAGCTGTTTGAAGAACCCATTTTACACCCGCTATTAAGGATGAGAGAATGATAGCAACAGCCCAATTATAAGTCAAATCTAATCATATCCTACTATTTAACAAAGTTGAAAAAGTGCCTGTAGATATTCAAATCCGGAATTTTGCGAAATCTAGATTGTTGCCAATTCGGATATCCAAGGGTTACTATCACTTCTTTTATATGTTCAAGTGTTTGCGGGTCATAAGAAGACTATTACTATTGATTAGTCTTATAGAAACATTATTTGACAATATGTATTAGTTTTATATAGAATTTTGTCTCGAATTATTATCATTATACAAAAAATACATGAAGGAAAACGTTATGAGATATCTATGTACAGTTACAATTTTTGCAATGATTCTTATGCTAGTTACAAGTTTGGCATTTGCAACGGATATAAATAAAGGTACGAAAGATAAAGTTTATCTCTTCTCACTGGCAGCCAAATCAGGGACTTTCAACGGAGAAAAACTTGTACTTAATGAGGTTCCGCAAGTAGTGTATTTCACCGACCGCCCTGTCAGGCAATCAGGTCATATTACCCTAAATAAATTTATTGATATGTGGGATAGGGGTGTAGATAGTTTTAAGCTAGATCCGCCTACAGCACAACTTTCCGTCTACGATGAAGATGGTGACTTGCACGATGTCATGATAATTAGCAGTCCCATAGTTAAAGGTGACTCTGTTTCATTCAAAGTAAAGGAATTAGAAGAGAAAGACAACATACCTTTATCATTTGAGCATGCTACACTTTTTATCGATCCTCTGGGCATGATATTTCCATCCAATAGGAATTAGCCTTACTAAAACTGCTCGGTATTTTATAATTAGTCGGGCATGTTTGATGCTCTAAAAACATTAAAGCCCCCGCTTTTCCTGATCCGGGTCTGAAAGCGCCGCCTTTTCCAAAACCGTTTTTTTAACAAATATAGGAGCGTTCATGCGGGACGCGAGCGCTATTGCATCACTCGGACGTGCGTCAATTACAGATGTTTTGCCGTCCGCAGACATCACTACCTGAGCATAAAAAACCTCGTCCCTAAGATCAACAATAACTACCCTCTCGACTTTAGCGTTAATGGTTCTCACAACAGCGGCAATCAAATCGTATGTCAGAGGGCGGGGTGCTACCATATTTGATAGCCCAAGCTCTATAGAGCGGGCCTCGCACAATCCAATCCAGATTGGGAGTACGGAGTTCTGTTTCTTATCCGTAAGCAGTACAACCGGGCTTTTAATCCTTTGGTCAAAGGCAATTGCTTTTATCTCCATCTCCTCCAAAGTGTTGTCATTCTTATCAGCTATGGAATCAAAGCTTGCGGAAATAATTACAAGCAAGGCAATAGTCAATATTTTAAGAACGTATTTTTGTTTCATGATTTCACCCCTCGAAAAAGGATATCACAAATCGGGTAGCAAAACTTAATTTTATTAGGATATGTTTAGTCTGCAAAACTGGATCATGAAGTTAGGAATTGTCTATTTTTCCCCAATCATGTAGCGGCAGCCAAGTGAGCCTATCTGCGCCGAGTGAACCTCACCCGCGGGAACATCAAACCTATCACCGGTTCTATATGTAATTGTTTGTCCTTCGGATGTAACGGTAATCTCACCCTCTAAAACAATGTGAGCTGTTATGCCGGAATGTGTGTGGTCGGGATAAAAGGCTCCCGGCGAGTCACGATGAACGAAAATCCCCGAGAATCCCTCCGCCCTAAGCTGTGCTTCAAGTTCTTTTTCGTCCAAACCTAAGTTCTCCACAACCCCCTAGCGGATCTTTACTGAGTCTTTTTCAAACCTTGGGTTCATAACCGTGCCCATTATCTTTCCGCCCATGCTCCCGTCTCGGTGTTGTGCCAAATATGGAGTAAGAAACGTCTTGTATTTAACAAGATCGCTGTTAGTTATTTCCACCCTGTAGCCTAAATCAAGAATACCGCCTTTGGACATCTCCCATACGAGCGGCGCTGAACCGGTAATTTGAATATCTATACCGTCTCCAACTATGCTTAGCTCATCTATATTTGTGAGCTCATTTGCTATATTGCCGTTAAATTTAGAAGTGAGGTTAGCGAGTGTTGGAAGCTTGACTCCCTTTAGTTTGAGGTTGTTCAACTCAAGCCCCTCCACAACAAAGTCAAACTCACCCTTTGGCTCGGGAGTAAATTCAACAATAAGGTCGCCGTTTAGCCTGCCGTGAATAAGGATATCCGAGCTGCCTCCACTGGATAGGAGATCCGGAATAGCGTCAACATTTAAATCACTTATCTCTGCCTCAATTTCCGTAATGCGGTTTCCCTGTTTGCTGACTTTAATTGTGCCGTCTATTTTACCGCCATGCAGCCTGGCCGTAAAAGGTATGCTGTGCGAGTCAGAGAATACCGAGAGGAACGGGGGTTTTATGGTTACACTGTCCAACTCTATTTGCTGAGTTCGAGACTTATGTATTGTTACCCCTTTAAGATTAATATTGAGAAGTGCAGAAACATCTGCAGTGTTGACGTCAACATTATAAGGAGTGTTGTTTTGTATCTCAGCTATAACTCTGCTCTTTATAATATCTCCTGGGAAAGTTACCGCTAAGAATACAAAAAATGCCACTACAAAAAACGCAATGTAAGAAATGGGCACTATGTGTTTAATATTTCGTATTTTTTCTTTGAGATTTTTCATTTTAACTCACCTGTTTGAACTCATAAGTAGAAACTCGCAGTTTTACTTTCATCGACTCCGCTTTATTAAATTTTGTGCTTATATTGAGATTGGATACCTTGAGTGAAGGTCTGTTTTGAAGCTTATAGAGAACATCCACCAAATCATCAAGGGATATCTTGCTTAACTCTACATCTACGCTTTTCTGCTCATAAAAATCTTCTTCGGAACTAGACCTTGTATTTACGTCCCTGATAGAAAAATTCTTCCTGTCTATATTTTCATTCAACAGTATTTTCTCGACAACAGAAATAAGCGCTTCATTTTCTTTCTTTATTTGGCTGGATAACTGAGCAATCTTCTTTTTTGAATCCTCATATTCTGCCTTAAGCATTTTTACTTCCACCAGCTCTCCCTCTAACTGCACATAACGTTTCTGCAAGTTGCTAACTCCGGAGGAATAGGAGTGAAAAATAAGATATATCACTATAATAACTATTGCAGATCCGCCTAGTATAAGCGCTCTTCGGTCCCGCTCGGTCTTGATTACCGTATCAAGTCTCTCACGAGCCTTTTCTACAACTTCACTGATTTTCTGCCTTATAGTATCTACGTCCATATCAAGCCTTTGATTTTATCACAACAGATATCTCAAATTTTGTATTCCCGCCAACTGCGCCCCCAGTCTGGTTCCTAGTAACGCTTTCAAAGATTCCGGACTTTGTAAGAGCCTCTTCTATCTCAGCAACTTCCTGATACGAGCCGCATACTCCCTGAATCTTTATTGTATTCGCATTCTCAAATTTTATTTCATTTACAGTTAGTTTTAAACTCTCCGGCAAGCTTGCAGAAATATCCTTTAGCACTTCCAGAGGTGTTTGCGATCCTTGAACTCCTTCAATCAAATCCAGCTTTTCTCTAAGCTCACCTACCTCGCTTTTCATATAGGTAATAGGCTTTGGAATAGATTTGACATCAGGGAAAGTGCTTCTAACCACCTCAGCTATTTGTGTCTCCATCTCATTCACATCGCTTTTTAGATCATAGTACGATGAAGCCTTTGTATATATTAGAAAAACTATCAGAACTGCAAGCAGCACGCCTGGGACCATAAACACTTTTCTTAACTCATGATCCACACCAACATACCTAAATTCATCTTTCCTGAAGTTTAAATACCCATTCTTAAACGAGCTACCATAAAGTGCAAGCGCATAAGATTTTGCATATAACGGAGATTTATCGGCACCTAAATCAGGAATGTATATTCTTCTCACATCCTTTTTAAGCGCGTCCTTAAGATATGCGCTCATGCCGCCTATAAGAGATATAGGCCCCGAGATCTCAATACCTTTGATATTATCTTTAATCTCAAGCTCAAAGAACTGAATGGTCTTCTTAATCTCACTCATTATCGGGGCAAAGCGGTCCTCGATAGCTCCCGACATATCCCCTCCAATTGTAAGCTGACTAAGGTCCTGATTGTAAAGGCCGTCTAAGAATGTTTGAACCGGTTTTGTCGATGATCTCACCATCCTAATGCCATTTTCATCAAAAAGAGAATAACAGATCTCGGTATCGCCGAAATCTATAAGCAATAAGGGTTTCTCGGGAGACAAAAACTCCTCAAGTGCTCCAAAGGCTATTGGCGAGTATGTAATAATTTTTGGATCTATGCTGTCTTCATTATAAGATTCAATTAAATCTTCGACCTGCTCTTTTTCAAATACACAAACAAGAGCCTGACTGCCGCTCTCGTTCTTAACCATATGATAGCTGTGAATTTTCTCTCTTGGGTCAAAGGTGGACACATTCTCTAACTCATACTCATAAACCTGCTCCACCTTCTTAGGGTCTGAAAATGGAAAACTTAGAACCCTGATAGATAGCGGGTTTTGAGAAATAGAACATGCTATATCGCCCTTAGGCAGCGAATAAGCTTTAAATGTTTCAGCCAGAGAATCCGAATCCCCGCTTGGTGATGGAGATATCTCAGCAGAAATAACCTGAAGCAATTGGACATCCCTAAGACCTCTTTTAATAAGGGATATGCGAATATCCTTCCTGCCAATATCTAATCCGACAAATCTTCCGTACATAATTTAGTAAGCCAAACCTTCTATTTAAAACAATTTATTTAAGATAATCCAACCAATATTAATACGGCCCTTCTAACACTACAAATTCAAGCAACCTACTAAAAGTTTAAGTAATCTACTTAAATATTATAGCTTAAATCTAAAGTAAAGGTTCATTAAAGTCAAATGCAATTAGACTGCTCTTGCTCTAGTGAGAGTAAGCACCTGAACTTTGTAAGCTCCTGATTTAAGTAACATTTTACTGCACTCATCGCAAGTCGACCCTGTTGTAAATACGTCATCTACCAGCAATACGGATCTGTTCTGAAAATTCTGCGGCGCAGCAACAGAAAAAGCACCTCTCACATTTCTCCTTCTCTCAATCTCCCCCGATAGCTCTATCTGCGGTCTTGTGTCCCTTATCCTCTTAAGTCCAAATACGTCGCATTCCAAACCCATATGCTTTGCAAGCCTGCAAGCTAAAATCACAGATTGGTTGTACTCTCTTTTTCTGAGTTTCCCAGGGTGCAGCGGTATCGGCACTACGCAGTCAAACTCATCAAAATCATCAGGCATATTAGAGATAATCACCTCCGAGAGTGCGTATTCTCTATTAAGCTTCCCTTCATACTTAAAACTTATAAGCAGATCCCTTATATTCCCTTCATAAATCGCAATAGAGCGGGCTTTTTCAAATGAATAATAACCACTTACGCACCTGCCGCATAAACCTCCCTCTTGTTCAGTCTCGTATGGGGAATCATCACTATCTCCTTCGCTAAAAAATCCAAAGGGAAATCCGCACTTACGGCAAAATGACCACTCAGCTACATACTTTATTGCATCAAAGCACGGGCGGCAGATCCTCTCGTTCTTACGGAGTGAGTCATGGCAGCAAAAACATGTGTGGGGAAATAACTATCCAGCATAGAGAAGTTTAAAGCTAACTACACCCTCATAGGCATAATAACGGATACATAAACTTCATCACCGTCGGGTTTTATTACAGCCGGGCTAAGCTCATCTATGAGACCTATCTCAACATTCTCCTCAGTAATTGCCTCTAGCACATCCATCAAATACCTAGCATTAAAACCAAGCTCTGCAGGCTCGCCCGAGTAATCTAAGGAAATTGTCTCTTTTGCCTCACCAAACTCAGGAGAGACGGAGACAAGGGTGATTGTACCTTTCTCTATGTTGAGCTTAACACTCCTGGTTTTCTCAGAGGACAGAATCGATACTCTTTTAAGGGCGCTCAGAAGCTCTTCTTTCGCTATTTTTATAGTAACTTTCGTCACCTCCGGAGTTACCTGCTTGTAGTCCGGAAAATCAGCATCAATCAGCCTGGCTATAAGGACAATGTTTTCTCCCTCAGCCATAAAGAAATTCTCACCCACACCTATCTTAACAGTCTCAGAGAGCCTAAGAACCTTTCTTAGCTCCGCTACACCCTTTTTTGGAACTACAAATCCCTTGTCAAACTTAACCCCTCCGTCCACTTTCTTCTCTACCAAAGACAGCCTGTGGCCATCAGTTGCCACAAGTCTTAGGCTTTTATCACTAGACTGCTCAAAATATATTCCTGCAAGGTTTCTTCTGAGCTCATCGGGAGATACGGCAAATATTGTTTTAGATATCATGTCCTCAATCAAAAAGCTCTCAACGCTAAATAGGTTGGCAGAGTCAAGCTCGGGCACTATTGGAAAATCCTCACTCGGAAGGCCTGCGATTTTAAAATTTGCAGACGTGCTTCTAATCTCAACCCAGTGGTTTCCAATTTCCTCAACCTCAATCTGCCCTCCCGGAAGCTCCTTAACAATCTCGTAGAGCTTTCTGGCAGGTATAGCCAAACTGCCTTCTTCCTCAACTTCTGCCTCGCACCAGGTACTCATAGTTGTTTCCAGATCAGTTGATGAAATTTCGATCTTTCCGTTTTTTAGAGTAAGCAGAACATGTGAAAGCACCGGCATAGTGGCACGTCTCTCAGATATACCCTGAACCAGTCCTAATTTTAGTGAGAAATCTTCTACCTGGGTTTTGAATTTCATCTTCCTACTCCTATATCTGTTCTAATAATTATTATTTCAATACTATAGTAGTAATAATAGTAGGGCTTGTGAATTTGTGGAAGACTGCCCTAACTACCCCGTAATTAAAGTGAAAATGGCCGATTTTTGTGTTGATATACATGTTGATTATTGTGACTAATTATTAACTTCTATCCACAGGGATTTAAAGATATCCATATTTTAACTTTTTATCCACAAATGCTCCAACAGGGTTTTACACTGCTTATCCACTCATTAGCGACTCAATTTTTCTTGAAAGAGCATCTACTGTTTTGGTAAGTGAAGGATCATTGCCTAAGAGTTTTTCAATTTTCTTAACTGCATGAATTACGGTTGAGTGATCCTTGCCTCCGAATTTTTCTCCAATCTCGGGATATGATGCACCGGTGTATCTGCGAGCTAGGTACATTGTAACTTGTCTGGGCACTGCTATGTTCTTTTGCTTTCTATCCGATTTTAGGTCCTGCACCCTCATGCCATAGAAGTTTGCCACTTCCTTTTGAATTCCCTCTATGGTAACAAATCTGTTGTCCTGGCTCTTAACAATATTTTTCAGAACTTCTTTTGTAAGATCTAGTGATATCTCCGCATTCAGGAGTTTTGCGTGGGCAATTATATTTGTAAGGGTGCCCTCTAGCTCCCTAATGTTTGAAGTAGTGTTTTTAGCTATATAAAGTCCAACCTCATTTGGGAGCACAACCCCCTCGCTCTCAGCTTTATTTTTAATTATAGCGATCCTGGTCTCCGTCTCGGGCGGCTGTATGTCGGTAATCAGACCCCACTCGAATCTAGATCTCAACCTTTCTTCCAAGTACGACATATCCTTTGGAGATTTATCACTGGTAAGAACTATCTGTTTTTTAGACTCATAGAGAGTGTTAAATGTATGGAAAAACTCTTCCTGCGTACTCTCCTTGCCTGCTATGAACTGTATGTCATCTATAAGCAGCACGTCACATCCAAAACGGTATCTGTTCCTAAATTCTTCCATCTTGTTAGATTTAATGCTGTTTATAACCTGGTTTGTGAAATGCTCGGCCGATATGCAGCATACCCTTGCCATGTTGGAGGTTGATTTTATTATCTCGTTTCCAATTGCGTTTATGAGGTGAGTTTTCCCCAGACCAACTCCACCGTAGATAAACAGTGGATTGTATGCCTCGCCGGGTTTTCTTGCAACTGCTGTGGAGGCAGCGTGAGCAAACTGGTTGCTTGGTCCTACTATAAACCTATCAAAAGTATAGTTAGGACTGATAAACCCTGTAAACAAAGCTGATTTAGTCTCTTTTCTACTAGCAGTGGTTTGCTGATTGGCTGTTTTTCTTTCTGCTGAACCGTTTTCTTGAGCAACTATCTTTACCTCAATATCAATGCCGTATATCTCTTTTACGGTATCTGCTATAAACTCCAGGTAATGATTTTGAATCCAGTCCCGGTCAAACTCGTTGTTAGCTTTAAGCACCAGAGAATTTTCGGTCTCAGATATAGCCTTTAGTGGTGCAAACCAGAAAAATACCTGTGGATTTGATTTCTTTTCTATCTTTTTGAGAACTTCTTGCCAGTCTACTTTTATTGTAGAGTCGCCAGTGTCCAGACTCTGCGTTGATATTGACTGGAGAACCTCGGAATTACTGATGAAAAATTCTAATCCCCTATCATCATTGGTGCTTTCCGAAAATAGCGTTCTTAGATCGTTTTTTAGATGGGTACGTTTAGTAGTCAATTCTCCTCCAATAGTCGTTTACAAAAGACAACTTATCCACAATTTATCAACAGCATGTGGATAACATTTGTATAGAAAATTAATTTATGAAGTGCCCCATCCAATCCAGTAGATTACATCCTAACAGATCACAAAATACCTTGTCAAGTTTTTTTTTAATATTGCATAATTACAGTATGTTATGAGGATTTTTTGGCATGAAATTTGAGCCTGATTTTTTCATAAAAATTGCCTTTTTATAGAAGTTATCCACAGGTAAAAGCAATAAATTAATCTGCAAATAACTGAAAACATAGATTTTTTTTATAAAATTTCTATATTTTTTTTGACTAAATTTTCTCCGCTAAAATTGCGGCTGAATACCTCATTCTTGCGCACTCAGAACGCCTTTTTTTTCATCCACTCTGCTCAGTAAAAATCCTCCCACAATAAAGAACACAATCAGCGAGAGAATGCTCAACCTGCTTGAGCCTGCTATCTGTGATACCACAGCGAATACCAAAGGCCCTACGATGCCGGCAAATTTTGAGCTCATTCCATAAAAACCGAAAAATTCAGCGGTCTTCGATTTAGGCAGCATCGAGCCGAACAATGAGCGGCTTAGCGCTTGGGTCCCCCCCTGAACAGTGCCGACAAGGAAGGCAAGAATCCAAAAGTGAAGAGCTGTTTCCATAAAGTAGCCGCCGATTGAGATTAAAGTGTAAACAAATAGTCCGACCATGATCGAATTCTTAGTCCCTAGCAGTCTTGCAAGTCTTCCGAAAGCAAAAGCAAACGGTATCCCTACAAACTGAGTCATTAAGAGAGCTCCAATGAGATCTGTCTGATCTATGCCTATTTCAGCTCCGTATATAGTCGCCATTTTTATGATAGTTCCAATTCCGTCGTTATATACCCAGAACGCAATCAGGAATAGAAATAGCTCTCTATAGGTTTTAAGCTCGTGATATGTTTTACCAAGTCTCCTAAAACTAGCAGTAAGCGGGTTTTGATGAGGCCCGGTAGTTCCTATGAGTTCGGGTTCTTTTACGTTTTTAATAATTGGGATAGTGAAAACTGTCCACCAGATTGCAACCGTGATAAAACAGAGGCGGGTAGCAAGGATTTTATCCGGTATAAACTCTATCATTAATATGTTAATTCCAAGCAGTATCCCTCCCCCAAAATATCCCAGGGCATATCCTTTTGTAGATACTTGGTCTATATTTTCAGGCCCGGCCACATGCGGCAGGAGCGAGTTATAGAAAACCTCGGACATTGTGAACCCTATGCTGCCGACTATAAAGAGAGCTGAAGCTAAAAGCCAATCGCCGGTTGTTACAAAGTAAAGTAGTGCTGTGGAAAATATTCCAATCGCCGCAAAACTCATTAACAGTTTTTTCTTAACGCCTGAATAATCTGCAATTGCGCCCATAACCGGTGCAAGCAGCGCCGCGATTAAAAGGGCCGCAGCAATTGTATATCCCCAGTAAACGGTGGCTTCGTTCCCTGGAAGGTCTGCGCCGGCTACTTGACTATAGTAAACGGGCAGTACTGCTGCCATCACAGTAGTTGCAAAGGCCGAGTTTGCCCAATCGTACATGCACCAGCTGAGTATTTCTCCCCTTTTAGTTTTGTATGAGTAAGAAGTAGACATAGTTATTGTTAAGCAGCTAGATCGTTTATTAGTATTATCATAGGAAATCGTCTAAAAGCCAATGAGTTAGCATTTATCTCAACACACTAAACCATACTATACTGTTTTGATCATATATTTGATACAAAAGTTTTTACAGCAGTCTTATCTCTAAATGGTAATCATTTCCACCTAGTAATAAGTTGAAATTAGTCTGATTTTATGACATACTAAAAGTGCTTTGGCGTGTATTATAATAAGACAATAAATCACATGGAGGCTAAAATGCTAAGTAAGGAAATTCAGGATGCTTTAAACGATCAGATTAAAAATGAATATTTCGCCTCGTACACATACCTCTCTATGGCGGCATACTGCGAGTCTATCAATATGCAGGGCTTTGCCAACTGGATGAGGCTTCAGAGCCAGGAAGAGCTTACACACGCAATGAGGATATTTGATTATGTGATCAACCGCGACGGACATGTTGTGCTTCAGACAATTGGAAAGCCTCAGACAAAGTTCAAGTCGCTAAAAGAGATGTTTCAAATCGTGCTTGATCATGAGAGAGAAGTTACCGGGATGATTAACAAGCTCTATGAGCAGGCTATCAGCGAGAACGATCATGCTACTGCTGTTGAGCTTCAGTGGTTTATTCAAGAGCAGGTAGAGGAAGAAAAGAGTGCGCAAGAGATTTTAGACAAATTGAAATTAGCCGGCGATAGCGGCTCGGCTCTACTTATTCTCGACGCTCAGCTCGCTGACAGAAGCTCAGCAACTTAGCTAAATGCGATCCTTAATGCTTGAGTTATAGAAAATCCCGTCTGTTTGTTTACAGATGGGATTTTTTTAATTTAAGAACTTATTTCTACCCCTCTCCAGAATGCAAGGTAGTCTTTAATTTCATTTGCCGCATCCTTTGGATCAGGGTAATACCAAGCAGCATCTTCATTTACACTCCCATCCACTTCAATATGATAATAGCTTGCAACACCCTTCCAAGGACACGTAGTATTCTTAGAACTGTCACTTAAAAATTCCTCTTTAATGCTTTCCGGCGGAAAGTAATGGGTACCCTCAATCACTACTGTGTTGTCACTTTCCGCAATTATCTGCCCGTTCCATGTTGCCTTCATTATACAGCTCCTTTTTTATATATTAGTTTAATGAGAATTTGCTTTTCTCTAAGCATACACATTAGATGCTTAGAGTTTTTGAGATATCTGCTAACCTTAAATCTAAAATTTAGGAGATTATTCGAAATGGCGGATATGGTCTCAAGCAACATTTCTCAAGTTGAAATTCTAGATGAAGCTAACTGCGATCTTTCTAGGAACAATATAAACATCACCGCTTCTGCTTTTTACACTTTGATAGAACAAAAAAATCTGTCCATGTTTTCACTAATCATGAGTCCCGATCTAAGTATTTTTAAAAACAATGAGGTTTGGGATTATGAAACAACATATAGCTATTTACAGGACCTCATTTCAAAATATGAAAAAGTGAGATTCCTTCCTCTTGAGATGGTGATTTCAAACGGTGAGTTCGTTACAGTTAAGTTCACTGAAAGGATGTATCTCTCTGATGGTACTTCGAGGGCTGAGAAATTCATTTCCATATTTCAAATTAAACACTCACAAATCCTAAACATCTGGGAACTAGCCGTTCCTACAAGCATCTGAGAATACTGGAGCTTTACCGATCCTTAAAAAAATTAACAAAAATGCCTTAGCATTGTTCTATAATAGGGTAAGATTTCAGTACGGTAGAGATGTGATGGGCATACCACGTATTTCAGCAAATGATTTTAATTCTGATTTTTGGGAGCATCATTATAGAAGCAGTCTGCCTTTTGTGCTAGAGCTGAATTCCCAGAGCTTCCCATGTCTTGGGTGGTCAATTGAGACCCTGGGAGAGCTTGCTGAGGATGAGGAGTATATTCTCTATGAGATGCCACCCGGTAAATTCTATACATCCAGGAATGATTCAATCATTCATAAGTTGGAGATGAAGAAGATCTGCGATTTGCTCTTGACCTCCGATGATTCCAACCGCTTCCAGATGGTAACTGACATCAAATCAAACCCTGCCTTTTTCGATCAGGTGCCTATAACCCGAGAGCTGTTCAGGGATATTCATAGCAAGATCGTACAGTGCAATCTATGGCTCAATGTGGGCGACTTTGTGTCAGGTTTTCATAACGAGTGTTTTGAGAATCTTAATTTACAGATCAGCGGCACAAAAAGGTTCGTGCTGTTTGAGCCGGGAGTTAGAAATTATTATACGAAGTCTATACTCAGCGGGCAGGGACACACCTCATACATTTTAGACCCGGATGATTATGATGAGGACAGGTTCCGTGATTTTGAAAAGGTGAATCACAGGCGCCACGAGGCTACTTTGAACCCCGGGGATCTTCTCTATCTTCCCGCTTGCTGGTGGCACAACGTACACTCGGAAGGCGACACAAACATCAACGTCAATTTCTGGTGGATGAACATTGGCAAATCAGTTGCACGCTACCCAAGGCAGCTTGCCTCCGGCATAGTCACAGTTCTTTACCGCAAATTTACAAATCAGCTTTACTGATGACTAAAACTTATGATTTAACACAGAAATGTTCTGAATGATTGTTTTGCTGCCGACTAATAAAAGGGGAGCTCTAGCTCCCCTTTTATGACATTTAGTTCCTATCAAGAAGTAAGAATATGAAGGGATCACCTTCGAAGTTCTGCGAGTCTACGGCAACTGCTGTTCTGATCTGTCCGCCGAAAAATTCAATAGGTCCTGTGTCTATCGCGATTATTTTCGTTCCGGTAGGAGTAACAATTACTTGATAAAAACCTTCTGGAACCTCAAGGTATCCTGAGGCTGCCCCAAATGGCACATCACTAAGTGTTGGATCAACGTCGTTGATGTCCACACCTGGTGGAATAACATATATGTCCACGTTTCCTACTCCGGGCGCACCATGTACGGCTCTAAGTTTTACAAACCCAGGCGCTGGAAGTGAGTTATCATCATCTAAAACAATAGGGAAGATACTGTCATCTGCCAAAAGCCCGGTAACAATAATCGTCGTCTCTGAGCCTTTTGGGAAATCCAGATCAGCGTCGATTACTGTAATATCAGTCCCTGCAGCGTTTACCTTAATGTTATTTATTCCAGCAGGAATACGTTCATATCCGTCACCGTTTGGTGGGAATACTTCAAGGTAATCTAGGTCTGATACAACTTCTACATCATTAACAAAACCATCTACCGGAGGTGCATCCGGCGAGTCGTGCAAGATTCTTAGTAGAGCCCGACTGGCCTCATTATCATCATCACAACTCGTAATACTTACTACAAAAATCAAAGCAAAACACAATAAAAATAATAATCTCATGCTTCTCATTATGAAATCCTCCTAGATATAGGTATTTACAAACACATCTATACCTAGCCACCGAATTTTGAGTTTAATGATCTGGCCATTTCCGTCAAGGAATTCATAACTACGAGCAAATTGGACTGATAATAAATAGATAGAGTAATTGAATAAGATTAATAATGGGGTGATCGAATAAAACCTTTACAAGAGTAATTGTTATTAGGTTATAATTGCAAATAAGATGCGGTTTAAAGGGAGGAGTGATATGAAAATATTATGTCTTATAATTATATGTCTTTTCATATACGCGTGTAATGGCGGAGATCGTAGTAATACTGTTACCCTTTCAGATGAGTACGAGGTAGTAAAAGAGTCAGATTCTTCAGTAAAAGTAACTTATAAGCTGCCTGGGCCAGGCGGTTTCGGATGGGAAGGTACTTGGCGGTGCATCTGTAGCGGCAACGATTGTATGGAGGGTCCTCCTGGCGGAGATGATAAGGATTTTTTGGATTGCCTTAGCAAAGGTTGCACCGTGAGCTTGCGTGATGATTCTATAACGTGCGTTAGTACTGGATGTAAACAGTGTGCGCTGCTTATCGGAATTAATCACCCTCTTACTGTTATTCAGTGACAATTAGATTTAGGTTCTCAAGTTGGGCAAATATTCTGGGCATTGACTTAAACCAAACTCCTATCTAGAGACCTGTACTGTATTGCCTCAGATATGTGCTGTGAGAGGACATTTTCTGATTCTTCCAAGTCTGCAATAGTTCTGGATACTTTTAATATCCTGTCATAAGCCCTTGCTCTGAGCCCCAGTTTATCTATTGCTGTCTCTAACAGTTTTAGGCCTTCAGCATCTGGCCTGGAGTGTTTTCTTACCTGTGTGGAGGACATTTGGGAATTTGAGTATATACCTTTTCCCTTAAACCTTCGTTTTTGAATTTCTCTTGCACTGTTAACACGCTCTTTTATTACTGATGAAGACTCACCACCCGCATCATCAGAGAGCTCTTTGTATTTAACGGGCGGCACCTCAACATGAATGTCAATTCTGTCCAATAGCGGCCCAGAGACTTTTGCCCTATATTTATTGATCTGAATGGGTGTGCAAGAGCATTCCATTTGCTGATCGCCAAAGTATCCGCAGGGGCAAGGGTTCATAGCGGCCATGAGCATAAAACATGCCGGGTATGTAATTGATGTCACTGCCCGCGAGATTGTTACCATCCCGTCCTCAAGCGGCTGCCGCATTAGTTCGAGAACGTTCTTTTTAAACTCAGGCAGTTCATCCAAAAAAAGTATCCCGTTATGCGCAAGGCTTACCGCCCCCGGTTTTGGAATCGCACCCCCGCCGATTAAGCCCGCATCGCTTACCGTATGATGGGGCGACCTAAAAGGTCTTGTGGCAAAAAGGGAGTGTTCCTTAAGAAGTCCTGAAACCGAGTAAATTTTGGTGGTCTCAAGTGCTTCTTCAAAACTCATATCGGGAAGGATTGTGGGTACTATTCTGATTTAAATTAATAATCTTTCCATCTTGCATAAACATTTGTAAAGTATCTACGTTAATACTTAATTTGAATTCATATGTAGGACCTCCTGGGCCATCTATCTCATTATCCTCCTGATAATTCACAATTATTTTATCTGTTAAGCTAGATTCAATAAGCAGCTTTCTATCTTCTATGTTCAAAGTGGATATATCTTTTCTTAGTTTTCTTAAGAGTTTTTTGTTGTTATCTAAAAAATTCGCAATTTGCTTCTTGTTTTTGTTAATAGTTACTAATTCTTGATATTTTGTTTGGGTTTCATTTAAATTACCTTTGAGACTTATAATCGCCTCATTGTTTAGGTTTAGTCTTTCTTTTAAATCATCTATATTTGTATCATCTTCTTCTAATAATATATAGAGATTATTCTTCGCTCTTTCCTTTCTCGTTAATTCAGATTTTAAAGTGTTTATAGTTTTCTTTAACTGATTGATTGTGTCGTTATGTTTATTAGTTTTAGATAACCACTTTAGTGTTTTGTTTGGATTTAACACAAACCTCATCAAAATATTGGTCCATACAGTACTTTCAATGGACTTAGATGGAATATATGGCAGACTGCATTTGGTGTTACGTCCAGTGGCGATTAAATTCTTTTTACTAGTACCTGCCCAATAACAACCATAATAACGTGGAGCAGTCCCGTCTTTTCTAACATTTCCTACTCTTGGCTTTACCCGACCTCCACATCTTCCGCAAATAAGAACGTCACGCAATATAAAGTCTTTTGTTTTATTGGAACGTTTAGATTTGAATTTGTTAAAATCTATCTGATCTTGTATTTTGTCCCATTGATTCTTCGAAATTAGTGGCGGTATACTAAAATGAATATTCTCTGATGTAGGTTTTTTCTGTTTAGTCCTTTTAGTGCCAGCTCCTCTTGCTCCATCTTCGTATATATATTGATTTACTACATAATTGCCGTAGTAAGCTGGATTTTTCAATGTATAACTAATTGTAGTGCTGCTCCAATATGCACGTTTACATTTTATACCTTGATTTTTGAGCTTGATACTAATATCTTGAAATGACATTTTTTGATTCAAATACATATCAACAATTGTATGATAAACATTGGCTTCTTCTTGATTAATATCAAGTTGTTTAGATTCTTTGTTCCAGAAATATGCGTAAGGTGGTTTACCATTAAAGATGCGTTGCTCCCTCCATCTAACCATCTTATTCTCATGCATTTGCTCTTTTATGGTTTCACGCTCAAATTCTGCAAATGAGGCGAAAATTGTAGCCATTGCTCTGCCAGTACTAGTTGTTGGATCAAAGTTTTCTTTTATACTTACTAAATTGACTCTATGACCTTGAAGTTCATGAAATAAATTTAAATATTCTCTAGTATTGCGTGCTAATCTTGATAGTTTTGTGAAGATAATAACTTCAAACTTCCCATTTTTTGCATCCTCAATCAATTTCTTGAAATTGGTTCTATATTCAATATTGGCACCAGACGTTCCCTCATCAGCGTAAATATCAACCAATTCCCAATTTTTATCTTTAACATAATCAATTATTTGTTGTTTTTGTGTAGAGAGGCTTTCGCCCTCCTTAGCTTGTGACCTGCCCCCCTATAATAGGACCAAGAGTTAAGTTATTTTTTTGACATTAAACCCTATTAATAGGAGGTTAGTTTTATGGGCAGGAAACACCATAGTGCAGAGCAGATAATCAGGATGCTCAGGCAAGCAGAAATACTCTCTTCTCAAGGAAGAAGTGTTCCAGAGATATGCAGGGAGCTGGGTGTTACATCCAATACTTATTACAGATGGCG
>JABAOH010011371.1_pt2 | contig 21611 bp, 22 predicted proteins | sample 7062181 | NCBI WGS metagenome assembly JABAOH01 (sample SAMN14538630, study PRJNA623070) | marine sediment metagenome | biome: marine biome [ENVO:00000428]; feature: marine pelagic biome [ENVO:01000023]; material: deep marine sediment [ENVO:00002113]; isolation source: pool of 5 deep marine... | reverse complement strand
CTTTCCAGGCCTCCGAGGGCCTCCACCACGTAGGTGACGTTGAACCCTACTTCGAGTTGTTCGCCCTCGTAGTCAATGCTGAGCTCCTCGTGGGCCTCCTCCTGCTCGGGGTTCTGAGCCGTAAGCGTGAGCACCCCCGGCGCTACCGTGAGCCGCACCCCGCGATATTTCTCGTTAGCCAGTATGGCGGTGCGCCCTAAGGCCTCTCGCAGTGCGCTACGGTCCACACGCACTGTCCTGCGATAGTTCGCCGGAAGCACCTGTTGGTAATCCGGGAAGCGCCCATCGATGAGCTTGGATGTAAGCGTCATGTTGTCTGTGCTGGCGCGGATATGGTTTGCACTTAAGCTAACCGTCACCGGGCTCTCGGAGGTGCCCAGAAACCGTGTAATTTCAAGGATCCCCTTCCGTGGCACGATGGCTTGGCGGTTCCCGGGCTCCGAGTTCAGGCTAAGCTCGCTGATTGCCATTCTGTGACCGTCCGTCGCTACGCCCCGTAGGCGGTTACCCTCGAATTCCAGCAGCAAACCGTTCAGGTAGTAACGGACATCCTGATGGGCCATGCAGAAATGGGTCTGATCGAGGAGACGCTTAAGTTCTTGCTGACTCACCTCCACTTGCTGTTGCCACTCTCCGCCCTCTACGCTTGGGAACTCTCCTGCTGGTAGCGTTGCCAGCGTGAACCGGCTACGCCCTGATTGAATACGCGCCTTCGTCCCCTCGACACGGATGTCGAGCTCCGCTTGCGCCGGCAGCGCCCGGCATATGTCGTACAGCTTGCGCGCAGGCACTGTGATGGCGCCCTCCGCCTTTGCCGTCAGTGGAACACCTGCGACGAGCTCAATCTCCAGATCAGTGCCGGTCAGCCGCAGCTGCCCCTCATGCATGCTTAAAAGCAAATTCGAGAGTATCGGCAGGGTCTGACGCCGTTCGACCACCGCCGCCACGTGACTGAGCGGCTTCAAGAGTTCCTCACGGCTAAGTTGAACGTGCATGCTGGTCTATAGACGATGTCTGTATGTCGTATTCTACCGCTAATATCATAACTAGTCTTAGTAGTTTATATAGTTAGTAGTTACTGTAGTTAGACCCCAGCAAAACGGGGATAACACGGGGACGCCGCGCACGTGCTGTGATGGGCGACGTTGGCAAAGCTGTGTATAGCCTGGTGTGAGCTTTGTGGAAAATGTTGAATGAATCCTCGTGTTTCAACCTCGGCCACGTTGCACGGCTGTTTTTACACAAGCTTATCTACACCCGTTGGAGGTTCTACACGCTGAGTATCTTCATTAGGTTGTCGTAATCCTCTTTCGTGCGTACGTCACTGCTGACCAAGCTGTTAACTTTCCGGCAGGCATGCAAAACCGTCGTGTGGTCCCGGCCACCAAATGCGTCGCCAATCTCTGGTAGGCTATGACTCGTTAGTTCCTTGGCAAGCGCCATCGCGACCTGGCGGGGTCTTGCAACCTGCCGCGATCGACGTTTGGAGTACAGGTCTGAGACGCGGATCTTGTAGTACTCGGCGACGGTCTTTTGGATGTTATTGATAGTCACTAGCCGCTCGTGAAAGGCGAGTAGATCCTTGAGGCTTTCCGCCGCGACACCGACATCGACTGGCCGACCCGTGAATTGCGCGTTCGCCATGACGCGCCGAAGCGCCCCCTCAAGTTCACGAACGTTGGAGCGCACCTGCTTGGCGATGAAAAACGCGACGTCTTCTGGCAAGACCAGACCCTCCGCGGTTGCTTTCTTTATAAGGATCGCCACGCGCGTCTCTAGCTCCGGGGGTTCAATGGCGACCGTCAAGCCTGAGCCGAAGCGCGACACGAGCCGCTCTGCCACACCCACCAGGTCCTTTGGGAAGCGGTCGGCGGTGATGATGACCTGGCGCTGACCCTCCAGTAAGGCATTGAAAGTATGGAAGAATTCTTCCTGTGAACGTTCCTTGCGCACGAAGAATTGAATGTCGTCAATCAGCAATGCATCGAGCGAGCGGTAGAATTTCTTGAACTCGTTGATGGCGTTGTGTTGCAACGCCCGCACCATGTCGGCAACGAAGCGCTCCGAGTGCACGNNCATCAAGTTACCCGCTGCCTGCATCAGGTGCGTTTTGCCCAGACCGACGCCGCCGTAAATAAACAGCGGATTGTATGCGCGACCTGGGTTCTCACCTACCTGCCGGGCGGCCGCTCGTGCCAGTTGATTGGATTTCCCTTCCACGTGCGTGTCAAAGGTGAAATCGCCGTTGAGACGTCCCAGCATCGGCCAAGCCGGGCTCGCTTGGCTCTCACTCTTCGTCGTTTGCCGCTGGTTAGCGCTGTGGCTAGGATCCTGACCGCCGACTTCGACGGACACCTGTATCTCACCGCTGTCCTGGTACTGGCCGGCGAGCTCCGCGATACGCGCGATGAACCGCTCGCGCACCCACTCCATGACAAAGCGGTTTGGCGCGAGCAAGCGCAGCATCCCCTGGCCACTTACCGCCTGTAAAGGACGGATCCAGGTGTTGAACNNTTTTTCCAGACGCGAGAGGCAACTCTTCCAGACGTGTGGTTGTGTCATTGGTATCGTGCACGCGCAGTGGTGGGCCGGAGAGTCTATCCTCAAACCGCAAGCCAATCCACAACCGCGTTCTGAACTCAATGCTGACAAACATTTGCGTATGTCCGTTGTTGACAAAGCGACCATTGAAGAAGTAAGTTTGCCCGCCCGCCCGTGTTGCGCGGGCGAAATCTGGAATGCGTTTCGATGAAAAGGCCGTATCAACCCAGTGTGCTGAAACGTAAACGGAACCACGGCTTCCGCGCGCGCATGCGCACAGCGAGTGGTAGAGCGATCATTAACGCTCGACGAGCTAAGGGCCGCGCAAAACTGAGCGCCTGAGATCTTGGCTGCCAGCGCGCATGCCCGCGAAGGGCTGCCCAAGCGCTACCGCCTTCTGCGACCGGCGAAATTCCAAAGCGTGTTGCGCCACGGGTGCCAGACGCGCGACCGTCTGTTTACGGTGTATGCCAGTGAGAATGCGCTCGCGCATGTGCGTGTCGGCCTGGTCGTGTCGCGCAAGGCATCTCCCAAGGCAGTCGTTCGTAATCGGCTCAAGCGCCATGTGCGTGAATCTGCCCGCAAACACCAGCAGACACTGCGCGGATTTGATGTAGTTGTGGTCGCCAAAAGCGCCGCCGCGAGCGCTGAGCCGGCCACGCTGAGAACGTCGCTAGAACGGCACTGGATCAGTATCATAGAACGATGCAAGGATTCGTGATCGGCCTGCTGCGGGCATACCGCTACGCGCTGAGCCCCTTTCTGGGTGACAACTGCCGCTTTCACCCGAGTTGCTCGGAATATGCGCTGCAGGCTGTCGCCTGCCACGGCGTCTGGCGCGGCGGTTGGCTTGCGGGTCGCCGCTTACTACGATGCCACCCGTGGCACCGTGGCGGCTATGACCCGGTGCCTGAGGACAACAGCAGAAACATAGCCGACCATGGATAACCAACGCTTCTTGCTGGTGCTTGCGCTTGGGTTGATCCTGTTCATGATCTATCAGGCATGGCAGGACGAGCAGCGGCGCGCCGCCGCCCCGCCACCGACAGCCACGGCACCAGGTGTGCTGGGGCCGACCACTGAACCCGGTGAGGTGCCCACTGTCCCGAAGGCAGAGGCGCCCAGCGTCGTGACGGCACCGGCTGCCCCGGTGGTGCCCGCAGGCACACAGAGTGCGGGGCGCCTCGGCGTGCGCACTGACCTCATCGATGCGGTGATCGACCTCTCAGGCGGGGACTTGCGCCAGCTCAAGCTGCGTAAGTACCCCGTGTCAGTGGACAAGCCGGACATTCCGTTCGTGCTTCTCGATGACAGCAGCAGTGATGTCTACGTCGCCCAGTCCGGCCTTATTGGCAGTGAGCGCGAGTACCCTTACCACAAAACCGCATACACCGCCGAGCCGCGACCGTACGTACTGGCGCCAGGTCAAACTGAGCTTAAGGTACCGCTGCGCTGGCAGGCGCCCGATGGCGTCCGTTATACGAAGATTTACACTTTCTACCGCGACCGCTATTTGATTGATGTCGACTTCGTGGTCGAGAACACCGGCACGCAGCCGTGGCAAGGCTACCTCTATCGGCAGTTTCTGCGACGTTATATTGAACCCAGCCGCGGCTGGTTGGCGCTGCCGACCTATAGCGGCGCCGCTATCTACACGCCGGAGGACAAGTACGAAAAGATTTCCTTCTCGGACATAAGCGAGGAGCCCTTGGAGCGTGATGTCACGGGCGGCTGGGTTGCCATATTGCAGCATTATTTTGTCGGTGCGTGGATGCCAGCAAAGGAGCAGCGGAACCACTTCTATACGACAGCGCTTGGCGACAACAGATACAGGGTCGGGCTCCGGGATCTCGATCCAGTTACGGTGGCCCCGGGGGCCAGCGGACGGTTGCGCGCCACGCTTTATGTCGGTCCTAAAGAGCACAAGCGCCTGACCGAGTTGGCTGAGGGGATGGAGCTCACCGTGGACTATGGCTGGCTGACGTTTCTGTCGGCGCCACTGTTCTGGCTGCTTTCCTTTATCCACCGCTGGGTCGGCAATTGGGGGTGGGCGATCATCGTCTTGACCATATTGATCAAGCTTGTCTTCTATCCGTTGTCGGCGGCGAGCTATAAATCCATGGCCCACATGAAGCGCATGCAGCCGAAACTGCAGAGCTTGCGGGAGCGTTTCGGCAATGACAAGCAGCGCATGAATCAGGCGATGATGGAGCTCTACAAGAAGGAAAAGATCAATCCTTTGGGCGGCTGCCTGCCGATCCTGATCCAGATCCCGGTGTTCATCGCCCTCTATTGGGTGTTGCTCGAAAGCGTGGAGATGCGTCAGGCGCCGTTTATTCTATGGATCAGAGACCTGTCGATAAGAGATCCTTACTATGTGCTGCCCATACTTATGGGCGTCAGCATGTTTCTGCAGCAACAGCTTGCACCGGCTCAGCTCGACCCCATGCAGCGGCGCATCATGCATGCCTTACCGGTGGTGTTCACCATCTTCTTCCTCGCCTTTCCTGCCGGGTTGGTGCTTTACTGGCTGGTCAACAACATCCTTTCTATTGCCCAGCAGTGGCAAATCACGCGCATGATCGAGGCGCGGGCGAAGTAGCGACGCGAACGCCCGCGAGCGATACCATCGCCGCCGTTGCGACCCCACCGGGCATCGGCGGCATCGGCGTGGTCCGTATCTCCGGCCCGGGCACGCGCGAGGTGGCGCAAGCATTGCTGCGTCACTTACCGCGCCCGCGATATGCGAGCTGCGCGACCTTCCGCGACGCCCGCGGCGAGCCGATCGACCAGGGGCTCGTGCTGTTTTTCCCGGGGCCACATTCATTCACCGGCGAGGACGTGCTTGAGTTGCATGCGCACGGGGGCCCGGTCGTGCTCGACATGTTGCTGAAATCTGTGCTCGTCGTCGGCGCGCGCCTAGCCCAGCCCGGCGAGTTTGCGCAGCGCGCCTTCCTGAACGGCAAGCTCGACCTGGCGCAGGCCGAAGCCATCGCCGATCTGATAGAGAGCAGTTCCGAGACCGCGGCACGCGGCGCGCTGCGCTCGCTCGAGGGTAAGTTCTCCAGGCAAGTGCATGCCTTGGTCGAGGACCTGATCCGGCTGCGCACCTATGTGGAGGCCGCCATCGATTTCCCGGAGGAGGAGATCGATTTCTTGGCCGACGAGCGGATCACGAGCGAGCTGGTGGAAATTCTGGGGGGCATTGAGCGCCTGCAAGCATCGGCGCGACAGGGCTGTCTGCTGCACGATGGCATGACCGTGGTGTTGGCAGGACCCCCGAATGCAGGGAAGTCGAGCCTGCTCAATGCGCTCGCGCAGCAAGACAGCGCCATTGTAAGCGCCATTCCCGGCACCACACGCGATGTGGTGCGCGAGCGTATCAACATCGATGGTATGCCGATACACGTGCTCGACACGGCGGGGCTGCGCGAAAGTGGCGATGAGATCGAAAGTGAGGGCATGCGCCGCGCGCGCTTGGCTATGGCGCGCGCCGATCGAGTCCTGCTAGTGGTGGACGACAGCGAGATCGATGACATTGCTTTGCAAGCGCTACTGCGACAACTCCCTGATGGTTCGTCGTATACCGTCATCCGTAACAAGATCGACTTGAGCGGACGCGCCGCGGCGGATAGCCAGACGGGCAGGGCCGGGGGCGCTGCGGGGGAGGTTGCGCTATCGGCCAAGTCCGGTGCTGGGCTCGATCTGCTGCGCGCGCACCTGAAGAGCTGCATGGGCTTTCAACCTGCCGGCGAGGGCACCTTTACCGCCCGGCGGCGGCACCTTGAGGCGCTTGCCCAGGCGCGCGAGCACGTGCGCCTGGGCGAACGGCAGCTGCGCGAGGCCCGTGCGGGCGAACTACTGGCCGAGGAACTCAGGCTTGCGCAGCAGGCGCTCAACGAGATCACCGGCGAGTTCACCACCGAGGACCTGCTCGGGCGGATCTTCTCGACCTTCTGTATTGGCAAATAGCGCCAACCTGCCATCGCGGCGCGTCATTTTCGTGCAGTGATGACGGCGATGTGCGCTGCATCGCCACCCTGCCCGCGTCAACCACCGCACAAAAACGTGTGCCCGTGCGTGCCGCGATTACCGCTGTCGTCTGGGGTGAAGCGCTGCTCGGCGAAGCAAGCTTAGTTTGCAGTGGCCACGCCTCGCGTATCCGCAGCCTGTCTGAAGATTCAACATCTGCCTTCAGGGAAAGCGCCTCGCTCGCCTTAGCCGTGGGCTTTTGGGGTCGCCGATGCTCCCACAACGTGATGCTGTGGTCGAAATCGAGCAATGCGACGGCGCAGCGTGTGCAGCAGAGTATCACCCGCAGCCGCGCGGCCGTAACGCAAGCGCAGGTAAAGCTCAGTGATGGATTCGACCTCAGTCTTGAGGTCGGGACGCTCCTTGCAGGTGCGTTGCGCAAAGCTGAGCGCACCCTCGCCAGCGGCACGGCACAGGCCGACGCCGGCCAGCTTGTCGCAGTAACGCCGATATTGCATTTGCACCGGGTCACCAGCCCCACGGCCGCGACGCGCGAGGACGGCCAATATCAGTAGGCCGCAAGCAAGTGCCAGCGCCAGCAAAAGCAGCAGGCCGCGCCAGGACAAGGCCGGCAGGTGCAAGGAGCTCAGCAGGCGCTGTTGCTGCTGACGATCGAAGCCCAATACCCAACGGTGCCAGGCGAGATTGGTCGCGTCCCAATACCAGTTGACGGTGCGCAACGAATTGGCGAACCACCCCAGCGCGATCAGCTTGCGCAAAGCCTCGGTCGGTAGGCGGCCGAGCTCCACACCCGTGAGCTCCAACTGGCGCACGGCATCAATGCCCAGCTCCACACGCTCTGGCGCCACCGCCGCAGTCGGGTCGACCCGCAGCCAGCCCTGTTGCGGCACCCAGATCTCGGCCCAGGCATGGGCGTCAGACTGGCGCACGGTCCAATACTTTCCCGCCGGGTTGTACTCGCCCCCAAGATAGCCCTGCACGATACGGCTAGGGATGCCGGCGGCGCGCATCAGCGTGACGAAGGCCGAGGCGAAGTGACCGCAAAAACCGCGGCGCGCCGAGAACAAGAACTCGTCCACCGCATCGCTGCCCAGCAATGGCGGAGTGAGCGTGTAGAAGAAAGGCTCGTCGCGGAAATAAGCCAGCGCGGCGCGCGCGACGTCGCTGTCGGCGGAGGCGTTGGCGCGCCACCGCTGCGCCAGCGCCCGCACGCGTCCGCTGAGGCTCTCGGGCAGTTGCAGTGCTGCTGCGCGCTCGCCCGCAGCCAGCGCGCCGGTGTGATAGCGTGGATAGGAGACGAGCGTGTAACTCAAACGTTCGCGCACCGCACGCCGATGCTCGAAGACATGGCCCGACAGGACCCATGCGCGCGGTGGCGCATAGAGGGGCAGGTCGAGTGCCGGCAACCAGGGCCTGTTGTTGGGCTCGAGCGTGATGCGGTATTTCACCGGTGCACCAGTGCGCGTAAACGTGTCGACTTTGCCCGCTGGGCGCCGGTCACCGCGCCACCAGCGGGCCCCGTCGGTCTGCGAGAGTACGAGCGTGCGCCAATACATCTGCGCGGGGGCGGGCGCCTCACCCTCGAACTCGACGCGGAAGGCCGGGGCGTCGGACGAAATCAAGCGATGCACGCTGCCCGGTTGCAGGAATTCGGATAGCCCCGTTACCGCAGTGCTGCCCGCGCTCGGCAGACCCCACAGGCTGCCCTCGATGCGTGGGAACAGCACGAACATCGCCAGCGCCAGCGGCGCCGCCTTAAGCAACAGGCGGCCTGATAGGCGCAAACCGTAGCGCAGGTTCTGCAGCCTCGGTTGGTTGAGCAGCACGAGTGTGACCAGGCTCGACCAGATGGTCAGGAGCCCGTAAAGAGCCAGCCACAGCGGTTGCTCGTAGAGAAAAGCTGTAAGCAGCAGCAAATAACACAGCAGCACCGCCACCAGAGAGTCACGGCGCGTGCGCAACTCGAGCAGCTTTAGCGCGAGCAAGCTTGCCAGCAAGCCGGTGCCGGCATCGCGCCCGAGGAAGGTGCCGTAGTGCGCGAGCGTGGCGGTAAACACGAGCAGGGTCAGCGCTAAGCGCACGAGTCGGGATGGCGCTGGCCAGGCGTAAGTGTGAATCGCGAAGCGCCAGGCGAATGCGCCCGCGCCAACCAGCGTCAGCCACAGCGGCAGGCGGTGCACATGCGGCGCCGAGGCGAGCAGGGCGGAAATCAAGAGGCTGTTGAGCGCGGCACGTCCGGGTTTCATGGTTTGCCGCCTTCACCCGGGAACAGCGCGAGCGCGGCGAGGCAGCGATGTTGGTGCTCTTCGCCGCAAGCCGGGTCGAGTATCTGCTGCGGCAAGCGCAGCCCATAGAGCGCACCGGCCTGCTCGCAATCAAGCACCCAACGGCAGAGTTGGCGCAGGCGCTGCTCTTCGTCGAGACCGGTGAGCCGCTCCCAGTCGAGCCACACGCTCGAGCGGTAACCGCCGCCGAACTGTTTGCTGAGCATACCGCGACCGCGTGCTGCCGCCTTCCAGCTGACATGCCGCGGCGAGTCGCCGCGCCGAAACTCCCGCAATCCCAGGAAATCATCGCCCTCGGGATCGCGCCCATAGTCGCGCCAAGCATGGAGACCGGCGCCGAAAGGTGAAGCCCCGGGCGTGGCCGGTTGCGGGTAGACCAGGCAATGCTGGCCGAGTTGCAGTTGGCGCGACCAGGCACGCAGCAACCCCAGTGGAAATCGCGTCGACACGGTAACGGGCGGTGCAGCAATGTGACCGCGCTTGCGCGTCGGCACCTCGAAGCGCAGGCACGCCTGTTCACCGGGCGCCAGATCGACAGTGCCGAGCGCACTCTTGCCGTGCTCGAGATTGAGCGCCAGCCGCAAGACGGCGCGGTCGTTTTTGAGGCAGACCTCAAATCCCGCCGGATCGCCGACGAACACCGGGTGGCCGGGGCGTGCAGACACACGCAGGCCGAGTAGATTGCGATGGGTGTACAGCATCGAGACGATGCCCACCGCAGCTAGCAGAAAGGTGAGGGCGAAGGCGAGTGCGCTTGCGTAGTTGACCGCCGCTGCCAGCAGCACGACCAACGTCAGCGCGAAGAGCAGGCCGCCGCTTGTCGGCAGGATATAGAGCTGGCGCCTGCCGAGGAGGATCTCCGCTGCCGGCGGCGGCACGGCCATCAGGGGATCGGCACGGACGCGAGCAGGCGGTTGATCTTGGCTTCGACGGCCTCCTCGCTACCACCCTCGGCAGGACGCAGACGGTGGGCGATGACGCTCGGCGCAACCGCCTGCACATCTTCCGGTAACACCATGTCGCGACCTTCGAGCAGCGCCCATGCCTGCGCCCCGCGCATCAAGGCCAGCCCCGCCCGCGGCGACAAACCATTGGTGAACTCGCTAGAGGCCCGGGTCGCTTCGAGCAGGTCCTGCACGTAATCGAGCAAAGCATCGCTGCGATGGAGTTGTATGACTTGCTCTTGTAACCACAGCAGTTCGTCCGCCCCGATCACCGCCGGCATATCGGCCAACAGTTCCCGGCGGTCGCGGCCCTTGAGCAGGGCGCGTTCTGCGCGCCGGTCCGGATAACCCATGTCGATGCGCATCAAGAAGCGGTCAAGTTGCGACTCCGGCAACGGAAAGGTGCCGATCAGGTGCAGCGGATTTTGGGTCGCGATCACAAAGAAAGGAACCGGCAACGTCTGAGTGATACCGTCGCCCGTCACCTGGCGTTCTTCCATCGCTTCAAGCAGCGCACTTTGTGTCTTCGGGGTGGCGCGATTGATTTCATCGGCCAGCACCAGCTGAGCGAAGATCGGCCCTGGGTGGAAACGAAAATCGCCCGTTTCGGGTTGGTACACCGATACCCCAAGGATATCGGCCGGCAGCAGATCGCTGGTGAATTGCACGCGACTGAAGTCGAGACCGAGCGCGCGTGCGAGCACGTGCGCCATCGTCGTCTTGCCGACACCGGGCAAATCCTCTATCAGCAAGTGTCCACGCGCCAGCAGGCAGGCCAAAGCGAGGCGCACCTGTCGCTCCTTGCCCAGCACCACCTTGCCGATCTCGGCGACAATGCTATCGACGGTTGCTCGGGTAGTCGGGGTTCGTCTTTCTGGCACCTGGCTCATGGTCATTGCGCTCGCCCGCTTTGTGGCGACATCCTAACATTTATAGTCAATGACAACGCGGCCGTCACAAGGTTGCGGTCGTTAAGGCGCATGGACAATGCTATGATGCGCGCCCTCGAGATTATGTGCTGCGAGCTGCCCCATGGAATACCCGGATGCCTATGAGGTCATCGTGATCGGCGGTGGACACGCCGGCACCGAGGCCGCCGCTGCGGCCGCGCGAATGGGTTGCCGCACCCTGCTGCTCACCCAAAGTGTCGAGACCATCGGCCAGATGTCGTGTAACCCAGCGATCGGCGGGATCGGCAAGGGACACCTCGTCAAAGAGATCGACGCTCTGGGCGGGGTCATGGCGCGTGCTACCGATCGCGCGGGTATTCATTTCCGCGTGCTCAATTCGCGCAAGGGCGCGGCCGTGCGGGCGACGCGTGCACAGGCCGATCGTATGCTCTACAAGAGCGCGGTGCGCGCCCTGCTCGAGCAGCAACCGGGTCTCGCCGTCTTCCAGCAAGCCGTCGACGACCTGCTGATTGAGGACGAGAGCGTGGTCGGCGTGGTCACGCAGATGGGCATGAAGTTTCGCGCGCGCGCGGTCGTGTTGACCACCGGCACCTTTCTCGGCGGCCGCATACACATCGGGCTGTCCAATTATCAAGGTGGGCGTGCCGGCGATCCACCAGCCAACGCACTGGCGGCGCGCCTGCGCGAGTTGCCGCTAAACGTGGGACGTCTGAAGACCGGTACGCCGCCACGGATTGACGGCCGCACGATTGATTACGCGGTCCTGGAGGCCCAGCCAGGCGACACGCCAGCGCCCGTGTTCTCCTACCTGGGGTGCGCCGACGAGCATCCGCAACAAGTGCAATGTCACATCACCCAAACAAACGAGCGCACGCACGACATCATTCGCGCAGGCCTCGAACGCTCGCCGCTTTATAGCGGCGTCATCGAGGGCGTTGGCCCGCGCTACTGTCCGTCTATCGAGGACAAGGTGGTGCGCTTTGCCGACAAGCGCTCGCATCAGATCTTTGTCGAGCCCGAGGGGTTGAGCACACGCGAAGTGTATCCCAACGGGATCTCGACCAGCCTGCCTTTTGACGTGCAGCATGCGGTGGTGCGATCGATCAAGGGTTTCGAGCGCGCACATATCACGCGTCCCGGCTACGCGATCGAGTACGATTACTTTGATCCGCGCGATCTCAAGCCGACGCTGGAGACCCGCTTGCTTAAGGGCCTGTTTTTCGCTGGCCAGATCAATGGCACCACGGGCTACGAAGAGGCGGCCGCGCAAGGCCTGTTGGCGGGGATTAACGCGGCGCTGCGGGTGCAGGAAAAGCAAGCGTGGTGGTTGCGGCGTGACCAGGCCTACATCGGCGTGCTGGTCGATGATCTGGTGACGCGTGGCACCAACGAGCCTTACCGAATGTTTACCTCGCGTGCCGAACATCGGCTTTTGTTGCGCGAAGACAATGCCGACTTGCGGCTTACCGAGATCGGTCGTGAGCTCGGCGTTGTTGATGATGAACGCTGGTCGCGTTATTGCAGCAAGCGCGATGCGCTCGTGCAGGCGCGCGCACGCCTGAGAAGTACGTGGGTGAGACCTGAATCGGTCGCGACGGATGCGGCGCTGGGGGTGCTGGGCACACCCCTGACGCGCGCGACGACGCTGTTCGAGCTGTTACGCCGTCCAGAGCTCAGTTATGAACAGTTGGTCGGTCTGGTCGATGGTGACGAGCCGCCCGTCGATCCGGCCATCGCCGAGCAGCTCGCGACCGAGGCCCGCTATGCAGGCTATATCGAGCGCCAGCAGCGCGAGATCGAGCAGCACCTGCGCCATGAGCAAATGGCGTTGGCGCCGGACATGGACTACAGCAATGTGCGCGGCCTCTCGGTCGAGGTGCAGCAGAAGCTGAATGCCTGTAAGCCCGCCACGCTCGGGCAGGCTTCACGCATTTCGGGCGTGACGCCTGCCGCGATTTCGCTGCTGTTGGTGCACCTCAAGCGCAAGCGCGCCTGAGTGCACACGGGCCTACTGCGGCATGCCGCTGCTTGGTCCTGCAGGCATGCCGGTGCTTGCGTCCGCAGGCATGCTGCTGTCAGTGCTCGTACCGGCAGTGGCCTCGGTGTAGACGAAGGTGTTCACGATTAGCGGATTACCGGCGGCGTCCAGGACCGACACCTTCCAGTCACCGGTCCAGAGCGGTTGCAGGTTCTTGCTCGAGTAGACTCGCCAGCGGGGCCCGCCAATCTCGAGCTCAACCTCGGCCATGACTTGATCGCCGTATTCCCAGCGATGTGTGACCGTCTGTCCGGCCATGTCGCGGACCTCGGTGAAATAGTAGAGCACGGTGCTGTCGTTGCTAAGGCTGTCAAGGCTGTCGACGGGCTCGCGATCCTCGACCGCGCTAGTGAAGGCTGCGCGTGCGATCCAGCCCGTGGGTTGACTGGTGCTGCTCTGCATGGTCTCGGCGGGTTCGGTGGTGCTGCTCTGCATCGTCGTGTCCGTGGCCGCAGTTTGCGTAAGCTCCGCTGCCTGCGATGGCAAGACGATCAGGGTGCTCGTTAGCGCTAGGGTTGCCAACTTCATGATGTCCTCCTGGTAAACTCATCCATTGCCGGGTCCCGACGATTCGCCGGGGGGCAATAGGGACTTTAGATCTCCATTGCAGGGCCGTGGTCCGCAGGCCGACAAAGGGTCGAATTTGTGGGACGAAACGTGCGGCCCACGTTACACTTGGCCCTTCACGGGAGTTCTTGCGCGTAAAGGTGAAAGGAGGAGGCCATGAAATTGACCGCGCTCAGTATTTTGCTGTTGGCGCTTACCGTGCACATGCCGTTGGCCGGCGCCGGCAGTATCGTCGTCACCCGCAGCGCGCACGATGTCAACGCGACAATCGATCGCCTGGAGGCGGCGTTGCGCGCAAAGGGGGTAACGATCTTTGCGCGCATCGATCATGCCGGCAACGCCGAGCGCGCCAACATCGCGCTGCGACCGGTGCAGCTGCTCATATTCGGTAACCCCAAGCTCGGCAGCCCGCTGCTGGCGAGCAATCCGATGGTAGGCCTCGACCTGCCCATGAAGGCGCTGGCATGGGAAGATACAGACGGGAAGGTGTGGTTGGCTTACACGGCAGCGGCAACGATAGCCGAGCGCTATCGCATCGAGGATCGCGCCGCCATCATCGACAAGATGACGGGCGCGCTGAAGAATTTCGCCGCTGCGGCCACTCGACCGTAGGCGCCTTGCGGCGCGCCGAGCAACTGGCCGCGGGTTTGCGGGAGCTCGGGCTTGAGCTGCCGACGAGCGCGCAGGTAAAGGCCCTTGACTACTTGGCGCTGCTGCAAGAATGGAATCAGGTTTATAATCTGACCGGCGTGCGCGACCCGCACGAAATGGTGAGCCGACATCTGCTCGATAGTTTAGTGATCACACCCTTTATTGCAGGTCGACGCGTGCTCGATGTCGGTACCGGTGCCGGCTTGCCGGGCATTCCTTTGGCATTGGCCTTGCCGAGCGACGAGTTCGTGCTGCTCGACAGCAGCGCGAAGAAGATCAGGTTTGTACGCCACGCTGTGACGGTGCTCGGTTTGGAAAACGTCACCGCGGTTTGCGAGCGCGTGCAACAGTATGCCCCTTTGGCAGCGTTCGACACCGTGATCACGCGGGCGCTTGCGACAGTCGCCGATTTTGTCAACATGGCTGGCCGCCTGTGTGCGTGCCACGGCAGAATCCTCATGATGAAAGGCGTCTATCCGCAGCAGGAGCTAGCCGCGCTTCCTGCGGGATACACCTTGGCGCAAGTGAAGGCGCTGCGAGTTCCTGGCCTGCGAGGCGATCGTCATCTGGTTCACATCGAGCGCAGTGAATAGGTTTAAGATGGGTCGCACAATCGCTGTTGCCAATCAGAAGGGAGGGGTCGGCAAGACTACCACCAGTATCAATCTTGCCGCCTCGCTGGTGAAAACCCGCCGGCGGGTGATGTTGATCGATATGGACCCACAGGGCAATGCCACCATGGGTAGCGGTGTCAACAAAAAAGAGCTTTCTTGCAGCAGCTACGAGGTGTTGATCGAAAACCTGCCGATCAAAACGGCGTGCGTGAGGGTCGATGCCGGCTATGATTTGGTGCCGGCGAATGAGGAGCTTTCGGGGGCGCAGGTGGAGCTGATCAATGTCGAGGGCCGCGAGCTGCGTCTGCGTGAGGCGTTGGCAAGCGTACGCCAGGAGTACGACTACATACTGATCGATTGCCCGCCCGCCTTGAATCTGCTGACCGTCAATGCCTTGGTGGCTGCGGACACGGTCATGATCCCTGTACAATGTGAGTACTTTGCGCTCGAGGGGTTGGCGGCATTGCAAAACGTTATCGACAAGATCAGCCAGTCGCCCCTGAACCCGCGACTGAAGATCGAGGGCCTGCTACGGACGATGTTCGATCCACGCAATAATCTCGACAACGAGGTTTCCGCCGAGCTGCGGCAGCATTTTGGCGAAAAGCTCTATCGCACGATTATTCCGCGAAACGTGCGCCTCGCCGAAGCACCCAGCTACGGTAAGCCGGTAATCAGTTACGATCTGCAGTCCAAGGGCGCCCAGGCCTACCTGGCGCTGGCAGGCGAAATACTGCGACGGGACGAAGCAGCGTGATAAAGTGGACAGCGTGAGTAACAAGAAACCGCGCTTGGGCCGCGGGCTCGATGCCCTGCTCGATGCGACCTTCAAGTCATCGCCCGGACGCGACAACCTGCGAAACATTCCCATCGACCTGCTGCAGCGAGGCAAGTACCAGCCGCGCACGCACATGGACAAACAAGCTCTGGTCGACTTGGCGAATTCCATACGCGCTCAGGGTGTTGTGCAGCCGATCGTCGTGCGCGAGCTCGATAACGGTAACTATGAAATCATCGCTGGCGAGCGGCGCTGGCGGGCGGCACAGTTGGCTGAGCTCGAGACCATTCCAGCGACCGTGCGCAAGGTGCCGGACGAAGCGGCGATCGCGATCGCGCTGATTGAGAACGTCCAGCGCGAGGACCTGAATCCATTGGAAGAGGCCGCTGCGCTGCAGCGTTTGATCGACGAATTCGCGATGACGCATCAACAAATCGCTGATCGCATCGGCCGTTCACGGGTGGCCGTGAGCAACCTGCTGAGATTGCTGACGCTCAACGAGGACGTACGTGAGCTGCTGGGGCAGGGCAGGCTCGACATGGGACATGCACGGGCGCTGCTAGGCTTGTCCGGCGTGGCACAGAGCCAGGTCGCCCGCCAAGTGGCGCAGCAGGCGCTGTCGGTGCGTGCCACCGAGGCCTTGGTGCGACGCCGCTTACGCCAGCCTGCCGCGCGCAAGGCCCGCCGCCCAGCCCTCGACGCCGACATCCGTGCGCTGCAGGAAGAGCTGTCCGAGCGGCTCGGCACACGGGTGCGCATCAACCACAAACGCACTGGCCGCGGTCAGCTGGTTATCGATTACAACAGTGCCGACGAGCTCGAAGGCATTCTCGAGCGCATCCGCCGCTAGCCGTCGGCCAGTGTGGCGACGGCGGCATTTGGGGCCTATACATATAGTATGGAACGAGGCACGGCCGGTGACCCGCCACCGGGCGTACGACGGAACCCCATGAGAAAAGGTGGGCGATGACAAAAATCCTAAAAACGGTGCTATTAGCGCTCCTGCTGGCGGCTCCGGCCTGGGGCCAGTTGCACGGCGGGCCGCAGGACGTCAGGGCGGCCGCCGAGGCCGGCAATGCCGAGGCGCAACTGGAGATGGGTATCCTCTATGAGTTCGGTTTCAACATGGAGGGTAATGAGGTACCGGCGCTCGCCTGGTACCTGCTCTCCGCCAAGCAAGGCAATCAGAAAGCCGCCCAGCGCCGCGATATCCTGATGAGCCGAATGACTCAGCCGCAGATCGAAGAGGCACAGCAGCAGAGCACCCAGCTCGTGCGGGCCCCGCAATAGGCCAAACCCTCGCAGTCAGTCACATTCGACGTCGTGTAGAGGAGTGCAGCGCACTGCGCCGACAGGCGGTGCGGTTGACCCCGAAATACATGCACATTTATACTTCGCCGCCTCTGTGGCGATGAGGCCCGCGGCGGGTCCATGCAACAACGATACTCAGGGTGAATGGGCTACGCAGCCGCTTTATTATCAAAGACCGTCCGCCGTGTTGTACTCGTCCAGTCCCTGCTAAGTCTGCTTGTGGCGGCGGCGTCGCTGTCGGTCCAGGGATGGATTAGCGCGGTGTCCGCTTGCTACGGCGGCGCAATAAGCATCCTTTGTGCATTATTGCTGGGATGGCGCGTTCGTCGCGCAGGCGATCTCGCCTGGCAAGGCTCAAAGCTGGGCGCACTATGGTTGTGCCTGGGGATGGTCGAGCGTTTTGGCATCGCGTTGATCGGCTTCGCCGTGGGAATCGGGATTCTGCATCTGCCCGTGGTACCGCAGCTCGTTGCCTTCGCGCTGAGCCAGTTCGCCTATCTCGCCGCCGCCAAAGAGACATCACCAGGTTATCAATCATGACGCTTGAGTCGAGTAATTCCGGAGTGCGCGTGTGAGCCAGGCATCGAATCCGCCAGCGACCGATGACCCGGTTACGTACATTACCCACCACCTTACGAACTGGCAGGTCGGCGATGGCTTCTGGGCGCTCAATCTCGACACGCTGTTGTTTGGATGGTTGCTCGCCGGCTCGCTTATTTTTGTCAGCTGGCACGTCGGCCGCAGGCTGCAGCTCGAACGCCCGAGCGGCATGCAAAACGTGCTCGAGTCAATCGTCGAGTTCGTCGATGCACAGATCAAGGAAGTCTTTCCGGGCCGCGACCGCCTGATTGGGCCGTTGGCCATCACGATTTTTCTTTGGGTGTTCCTCATGAACGCTATGGATCTGGTCCCAGTCGACTTATTGCCCAAGGTCGCAGAGATCATCGCGGTTAACCTTTTTGGCGCCGATCCGCACCACGTTTATCTGAAGGTGGTCCCTACTACTGACCTTGCCACCACCTTCGGCCTGTCGTTGTCGGTATTTGCACTCGTCATCATCTACAACATCAAGACCCGCGGCCCGATCGGTTATTTGAAAATGTTCCTGTTTCATCCATTCGGCAAGTGGATGATGCCCCTTAACTTCGTCATGACGCTGGTCGAGGAGATCGCCAAACCCGTCAGTCTGGCACTGCGACTTTTTGGCAATATGTTTGCCGGTGAGCTGATCTTCCTCTTGCTTGCATTGATGCCATGGTGGATTCAGTGGGCACCGAGCCTGGTGTGGGCGATCTTCCATATCCTGATCATCACGCTGCAAGCATTTATCTTCATGATCCTGAGCGTCGTCTATCTCGGCATGACGCAGCAGCCGGAAGAGCACTAAGGTTTTCGGTTTTCCGAACTTGATTGCAACCCTAAGAGGAGAAGGCTAATGAGTCCCGACGCAGTCGCTTTGATCTACGCCTACACCGCCATGGGGGTGGGCGCGCTTCTGGGTCTCGCCGGTATCGGCGGCGCTATTGGCTGGAGCGTGATTGCCTCCAAGTATGTCGAAGGCATTGCGCGTCAGCCGGAGATGCGCCCGGTATTGATGCTGCAGACATTTATCTTCGGCGGCTTAGCCGAGGCGATTCCCATCATCGGTGTAGGTATCGCCATGTGGTTTGTCTTTGCCAACCCGTTCCTCGCCGGTGCACAGGCGACCTTAGGTGGCTGACGGGCGCTGCACAAGGCGAACACTTTGGACTAGATAACGAGGCCCGCCGTGAACGTTACAGTAACACTTGTCGTTCAGATGTTTACGTTCGCGCTGCTTGTGTGGTTCATCATGCGGTTCCTGTGGGAACCGCTGACGGGACTCATGCAGGAACGCGAGAAACGCATCGCCGATGGCTTGGCCGCTGGCGAGAAGGGTAGACACGATCTGGAGTTGGCCGAAAAGCGTGCGCAAGAGGTGCTACGCGGCGCCAAGCAACAGGCGTCGGATATTATCTCGCATGCGGAGCGCCGGGCGGCGGAGATCGTCGATGCTGCCAAGGGCGACGCCAAGACCGAAGCCGAGCGAGTCATGATTGCCGCCCGCAGCGAGATCGACCAGGAGCGCAACCGCGCGCGCGAAGAGCTGAGGCGTGCACTGAGCGAGTTGGTGATCGCGGCCGCGTCAAGGATCCTCGAAAAAGAAGTCGACGCCAAGGCGCACGCCAAGCTGCTCGATAACGCCGTGAAGCAACTTTAAAGGGCGGGCGAATGGCCGAGATCGAGACCCTAGCGCGACCTTATGCGGAAGCCGTATTTGCCCTGGCCAAGGAGCAGCAGGCGTTGCCGAAATGGTCGCAGATGCTGCGTCTGCTGGCCGAACTATGCGACGACGAGCGCATCGCGGCGTTGGCCGTGGACCCGCGCGTCAGTCCGGCACAGCTCACCGGCTTATTGCTCGATATCGGGGGCGCCAACTTAAGTGAGGATGCTAAGAACTTCGTGCGTTTGCTGGTTCAGAATGATCGCGTGATGCTGCTGCCTGCCATCGCCGCGCAGTTCGAACGACTCAAGGCCGATGCCGAGGGCATCGTCGAAGTTGAGGCGATCGCGGCCTTCGAGCTCAACAGCGAACAGATAAAACAGATCACGCAATCGGTACAGAAGAAGCTCGGCCGCGAGGTGAGGCTTCACACCCGCGTGGACAAGGCGTTGATTGGCGGCGTCATCATCCGCGCCGGCGATCTCGTGATTGACGGTTCGGTCAGGGGCCACCTGCATGACCTGGCTGCACAATTGAACCAATAAGGGAAGTAAGCCATGCAACAGCTACGATCGTCAGAAATCAGCGAGCTGATCAAGCAAAAAATCGAGCAGTTCGAAGCCAAACCAGAGGCCCGCACCGAGGGCGTCATCGTCGGTTTGACCGACGGTATCGCGCGCATTCACGGCCTGTCCGGCGTGATGCAGGGCGAAATGATCGAATTCCCGGGCAATACCTATGGGCTGGCCTTGAATCTCGAGCGCGACTCCGTGGGGGCCGTGATTATCGGCGACTATCAGCACATCTCCGAGGGCGATCGCGTTAGCTGCACCGGCCGCATTATGGAGGTGCCGGTGGGCGAGGCGCTGATCGGCCGCGTGGTCGATCCGCTTGGCCGGCCCATCGATGGCCGAGGCGCGCTCAAGACCTCGCAAACATCGCCGCTCGAGAAGATCGCGCCCGGCGTGATCGCACGCCAATCGGTGTCGCAGCCGGTGCAGACCGGTCTCAAGTCCATCGACTCCATGGTGCCGATCGGCCGGGGTCAACGCGAGCTGATCATCGGTGATCGCCAGACCGGCAAGACGGCGCTCGCCGTCGACACTATTATCAACCAGAAAGGGCAGAACCTGATCTGTATCTATGTCGCGATCGGCCAGAAGGCATCGTCGGTGGCCAACGTCGTGCGCAAGCTCGAGGAGCACGGCGCCATGGCGTGGACCATCGTCGTGGCGGCGACCGCGGCAGAGTCGGCAGCGCTGCAATACGTNNCTGCAATACGTTGCCCCCTACTCCGGCTGCACGATGGGCGAGTACTTCCGCGATCGCGGCGAGGACGCGCTGATTATTTACGACGATCTCACGAAACAGGCGTGGGCCTATCGTCAGATCTCGCTGCTACTGCGTCGCCCGCCAGGTCGGGAGGCCTACCCGGGAGACATTTTCTATCTGCACTCGCGTCTACTCGAGCGTGCCGCGCGTATCAACGCCGCGCATGTGGAAAAGATCACCAACGGTAAGGTCAAGGGCAAGACCGGATCACTGACGGCGTTGCCAATCATCGAGACGCAGGCCGGCGACGTGTCGGCGTTTGTGCCGACCAACGTGATCTCGATTACTGACGGACAGATCTATCTTGACACTGATTTGTTCAATGCCGGCATTCGCCCAGCGATCAACGCTGGTCTATCGGTGTCGCGCGTCGGCGGCGCCGCACAGACGCAAATCATCAAGAAACTGGGCGGTGGCGTACGATTGGCGCTGGCGCAGTTCCGCGAGCTGGCCGCGTTTGCGCAGTTCGCCTCCGAGCTCGACGCGGCGACGCGCCGGCAAATCGAGCGCGGCCAACGTATTACCGAAGTCATGAAACAACCGCAATATGCGCCGATGACGGTGGCGCAGATGGCGGTCTCGCTGTTCGTAGCGAACGAGGGTTATCTTGACGATATCGAAGTCGCCAAGGTGCGCGCCTTCGAGGACGCGTTGCAGGCCTACATGAAATCAAGCCATGCCGACCTGATGGACAAGATCAATCGCGAGCTTGAGTACACCGACGAAATTGCCGCCGCCCTCAAGGTGGCTGTCGAAGACTTCAAGACCAACCACAGTTGGTAGCAGGCGGTATTGCCCATGGCCGTTGGCAGAGAGATACGCAAGAAGATCAAGAGCATCCAAAACACGCAGAAGATCACGCGTGCGATGGAGATGGTAGCGGCTAGCAAGATGCGCCGCGCACAGGAACGCATGGCGGCAGCGCGCCCATACGCCGATAAGATGCGTAACGTCATCGGTCATTTGCATTACGCCCACCCCGAGTACCGGCACCCATTTCTGGTCGAGCGCGAGACCAAGAAAGTAGGCATGATCATCATCACGACCGACCGCGGCCTGTGCGGTGGCCTCAACACCAATGCGATGCGCATGGCGCTACAGCGCATGAAGACGTGNNNNAGAGGTGGAGCTGTCGGCGATCGGCAGCAAGGGCCTGACGTTTCTCCGGCGCGTGGGCGCAAAGATCGTTTCCCAGGTTATCCACCTTGGGGATACGCCTCGCATGGAGGATCTGATCGGGGCCATCAAGGTGATGCTCGATGCCTATGTAGATGCCCAGATCGACCGTCTGTATATGGTGTATAACCATTTCGTCAACACGATGACCCAACGGCCGGTGCTTGAACGGCTGCTCCCGCTGCCAGAGTCAGAGGAAGAACAGCTCAAGCATTACTGGGACTACAT
>JABAOH010003215.1_pt2 | contig 21618 bp, 17 predicted proteins | sample 7062181 | NCBI WGS metagenome assembly JABAOH01 (sample SAMN14538630, study PRJNA623070) | marine sediment metagenome | biome: marine biome [ENVO:00000428]; feature: marine pelagic biome [ENVO:01000023]; material: deep marine sediment [ENVO:00002113]; isolation source: pool of 5 deep marine... | reverse complement strand
GGGGGGATGTTCCCGGCCAAAAATACGAGAAGATGAATAGGGGACAGTGTGCTGTTTTGAGTGGCGAGAATATACAGGATGATGCCTGCGCTGAACACAAACAGGTTCAGAAAGGAGAATGTCCGGACGGCTTTTCTTTTGTTTCTATCTGGTATTCCTTTGGAATGGATAAGCAGCGGCAGAAGGGCAATCCCGAGAACAAGGATTTCCAGCACAACATACAAGGAGGATATCGCGGAGGAGAATACCGTGTATTGTTCGTCTCCGTAGTCTGAAAGGTTCAGCAGGAGAATCACAACACCGTATCCGAAGAATATGAATATCAGAGCAAAGAAATAGCTCAGGTTAAACGTCCGGGATAGCTTCTTATCTGTGATCTCACGGCACAGTCGGATGAACATGTACCAGGCGAAGATCAGGAAAGGAATCCCGAGAAACGAGAAAAAATGCCCGATCGTTTCTGTGGTCTGAAGCGGAGATTCGCTTTGCTGGAGTATTTCTTTCGCTAAGACTTGGCCCAGGATTCCGTATAGACCGAAGACATTGATGAAAATCTGGAAGTACAGGTAGGTGGAAAGATAGCTCAGCCTGTATTTTTTCTGCATCTGATAGGTGACGAGAACGGCATACAGTCCTGCACAGATGGACAGAGGAAGAAGCGTGAAGTACAGTATGTTATTCATTCCCCGGGCTCAAATCGTTCATTCCCTCTCTAAGATATACAAACACACCATTTTTTTCAAAAATAAAATTTTCAGTTGAATATTTGAATACGACTTAAGTCGTGTTTTTCGCATATCCGACTTTGGTTGGATGAAATTGTTTCAAATTTTTCGTATTTTAGCCATGTGAAAGACAAAACTCGATAAATCAAGTCAAATGAAAATGAAAGAGGAGGTCGACATGATCAACGAAAAAAAGAATTCAATCATCTCTGAACGCGGTTCTGTACACGTTGATGGTTCATTTTTCAAATTAACAAAGAGAAGATTGAGAAAACAAAAAGGATTTATGGATTTCAAAATAATAGTATTGATTGCGGTTTTAATTTTGCTCGTCCTGATTGTATTTGCCTGAGGCGGAGTTAGGAAAGTTCAAAAAAATGGAGGTATTCATGAATAACACAAATGAGAAGGCGTCTGCCCCGATACTGGTTCCAGAGCCTTATGCGGGCTTAGCGTACAGCTTCGGCTGGGGCCAGATGAAGAAATTCTTCCTGGACCTTTTTCTCATCACATTGATCGTCGGAGTGGTTTGGATTCCTTACAGCATGATCCAATCTTTGGATGGAGCCGGAACTCCAGGCGGAGCGATGCTCCAGTTGTTCGGGTTTGCATATCTGCTTCTTCTGTGGCCACCGTTTGATTATGGCGCCGCCCTTGTTTTCCTCAAGGCCGCAAGAAGCGAGCCGTTTGAAGTCAAGGATATGTTCCAAACTTTCGAAAATTACCTGAATGTGGTACTGGCCAGCCTGCTTCATTGGGCGATCGTTACGATCGGAGTCTTTTTGCTCGTTGTCCCCGGCATCGTATTTGCCTGTAAGCTGGCTTTCGTCAAATACTTGGTCGTGGACAAGAAATTGGACCCCGTTGAAGCTGTAAAAGAAAGCTGGAGGATGACCAAAGGGCATGCCGGAAAGATTTTCTTGATGGGATTGCTGGCGATTCCGATAGTGATAGCTGGCCTGATCTGTTTTTTGATCGGTGTTATTCCTGCGATAATGTGGATTCGGTGTGCTTTTGCTTCGATGTACTATGCTGTGAGCGAAGCCGAAGAAGATAAGGCGAAAATCGAAGAAAAGTGACGTTTCCAAAACCAGGTTTACAACAAATTCGTATGGAATACTGAGATCAATAGAAAAGAGGAGGCCGGATAATGCGTCACCAGATGAAAAAACGATCAAGTTTCATTGTTTTTCTCGGAGTTTTGCTCAGTATCTCTTGTGCAAGCCCACGCACTGGAACCCAGGAATACAAGGAAACGGCCATTGCTGGCGGTCCGGACAAATTCGCGGAGGTGCGGCATATTATCCTGAGAGGTTCGAACTTCGAAATCGGTCAAAATATCGGGGAAATAGCCAAAAAAGATGGCACTCCCGTCACACCCTCGGACAATCACATCATGAACAAGGCCAAAAGGGAGTACATGGCCAAAAACTATCCGATCCTTTACGAACGAATGAAAGGAGTTGCTTCTGCCTATGGGTTGGATTTCTTCGGCGATTCCTATGACTTTTCAGGCCTTTCTCAGCCACAAATGGCACCTCCTGGATGTTCGGTCACATTTTATCCTGCTGAACACACAGAAAACGGCCATAACATTTTGAGCCGGAACTATGACTTCATCACGGGTGATATCACCGGAAGAAAGCCCCAAAACGGCAGATTGGCCATGATGGCACGACCCATCCTATTCGAGATCCATCCTGATAAAGGATATTCCTCTTTATCCCTGTGTGCTTTCGAGTATCTCGGGGGCGTTCTCGACGGTATCAATTCCGAAGGACTTGTTGTGGCCATCCTCGCCGAGGAGGAATCGGGCCCGAAAGTCGGCCGGGAACCGGGCAATGAAGTCGGAATGCACGAATTGATGGGCATGCGCTACCTCCTGGACAACTGCAAAAACGTGGAAGAAGCCAAAGAAGCATTACTTTCTCTAAAACACTATTATTCTTTTATCCCCTGCCACTACATTATAGGGGACAGGAGCGGAAAGTCCTTCATCTTCGAGTTTTCTCCTACCCGTAACAGGAACTATATCATCGATGGGGATGGACCTCAGTGTGTGACAAACCATCTGGTTTTCCACCATCAAAAGGTAGAGGAATTCCCGGAAACCGATCTCAACTGGAGCATGAGAAGGTACAAAATGCTGGATGAATCCATAAAGGCCAAGGAGAAATTCACTCTCGAGGAAATCGCTGCCATCAATGCCCAGGTAGCTGTCCCGACTTATATCCCAGAAAATCCTGAGTTCGCACCAGGCCGCACACTTTGGTATGCGCAGTACGACCTCGATAACCTGACGCTCACAGTGAAATTCTATCTAGATGAAGAACCTGACCCGGAGAATGAAAGAAGGGCTATCCTGGAATACTCCCCTCAAAAAGTGTATGAACTCAAAAAATAATAGGCTCTTTGGTGATCTTCTCGCCAGTGATATCAACGCCTTGGGTGTCATTCCCTGCAAGGCACTTTGTGTATTTAGAAAGAGATTAATCCTCTATCTTCTGAAAATTTGAGTGTGAGATCTGAGCCGTTTGCGGCGCTTATCCAGGAGCGACGATCTTTTTCTCTTCAAGATAGCGGATGACGATCTTTTTGCTCTCTTCCAGATCGTGAAGGCTCGTATCGATCGTGAGCTCGGGTTGTACCGGTTCTTCGTAGGGAGCGGATATCCCGGTGAATTCCTTGATCTCTCCGGCGCGCGCCTTCTTGTAAAGACCTTTGGGATCCCGTTGTTCGGCCACATCCAACGGAACCTTCACAAAGACTTCGATGAATTCTCCGCCTTCGAGCAGTTGTCTGGCCTTGTCCCGGTCTCCTCTGTAAGGGGAGATGAATGCCGTCATGGTGATCACGCCGGCCTGGGCAAAAAGTTTCGCCACTTCTCCTATCCGACGGATGTTCTCCTCCCGGTCTTCAGGTGAGAATCCGAGGTTTTTATTCAGGCCGTGCCGGATGTTATCGCCATCCAGGACATAACACAGATGGCCGCGTCTGTAGAGTTCCTCCTCGACGATATGGGCGATCGTGGATTTTCCAGAGCTTGGCAGCCCCGTGAACCAGATGACCACGCCTTTTTGCCTGAGAAGCTTCTCTCTGTCCGGTTTGCTCAGAGCGCTCTTGTGCCAGGTGATGTTTGTTGCTTTTTGTTCGGTCATCAGAATTTCTCCATGGATTTATGATGCTATCTGTCAGGCAGATTTTAAATTCTTGTAATAATCGATCAAGATTTGGACAACCTCGGGCCGGCTGAATTCTTTGGGCGGCATCTGTCCGTTCGCCAGCATTTTTCTCAGGTCTGTGCCGCTGATCAGAACCCGGTCTTCTTTGCCGTGCGGGCAGGTTTTCATCGATGCCATCCCGTCGCATTTATAGCACCAGAATGTCCAGTCGATTTTCAGGGGTTTGAGGTGAAGATCATCTTCACCGATCTCATCGAATATTGTCTGGGCGTCAAACGGACCGTAGTAATCTCCGACGCCGGCATGATCGCGGCCGACGATCAGGTGGCTGCATCCGTAGTTCTGCCGGAATATGGCGTGCAGGATGGCCTCCCTCGGGCCGGCATAGCGCATCTCCATCGGGTAGACTTTCAATACGACCCGGTCTTGAGGGTAATAGTTTTCCATCAGCACTTCATAGCATTTCATCCGGACATCTGCCGGGATATCGTCCGCTTTGAGTTTGCCGACCAACGGATGGATCAGAATCCCGTCGCAGACTTCCAGGGCGATCTTTGTGCAGTATTCGTGGCTTCGGTGGATGGGATTTCTCGTCTGAAAGCCGGCCACCGTCCTCCAGCCGTGCTCTTCGAAGAGCTTTCGTGTCTCGGGGGGCCGTCCGAAGCGGGAGCCGTATATCTCCGGGTAGGGGCCTTCACTCAAAGCTTTCACCGGTCCCCCCAGCAGCACGTCCTTCTGGGCCAGGAGCTTTGCCACTCCCGGGTGCGCTTCGTCCTCAGTGCGGAACACGTTTTTGGCCTCAAGGTTTTTATCATACGTAAATTTCTCTGCCACTTTCAGGCTGCCCATGAGTGCGCGGCTTTCTTCATCGACCAGCGCGACTTCAGAGTTGATCTGCAGGTTGTCTGCCTGTTCTTGGCTAACAGAAAGAGTTATCGGAACAGGCCAGAGAGTCCCGTCCGTCATCCGCATCCTTTCGACAACCCCAATGTAATCTTCCTGTCCCATGAAACCCTCTAACGGGCTGAATGCGCCCATGGCCATCATGATCAAATCCGAAGTTTCGCGCGAGGTGAGATGGACAGCCGGAAGTGATTTCGCTTTTTCTCTTTCCTGCGCGAGCTGTTCCCCTTCAACAAGAAGAGGTTTGAGTTCACCGCCGTGCGGTGGGACGAGTTTTTGCCCCATATTTTCCTCCGTTCAATAAGGTCTCAGATCTACAGATGCAGATTGAGTGATTCAGTTCACAGATATCCTAAAGATTTCAGACGCTTCCGGATCGCTTCGATTTCTTCCTTGCTCAAGCTCGGGTCTTCGATTTTTTTGATCGTGTCGATCTCTTCTTTGGTGGAAACCAGGTCGCGCAACACGTAGACAACAAAATCAGTGACTGAGTTGAATCCGCTGTCGACGACAATTTTGGATATCCGGTTGTACAGCGGACCCGGGATTTTGATCGTGACTTTACTATCCGGGGTCTTTTGTTTGACACTCATATAACACTCCTATAAGAGTGTTTCTATATTAGGCATTTTCGCCTGCTCTGTCAAGGCCGGTTGGGGCAGAGATCAGGACTTTTCTGACCTTTAGCGGATATGCATGAAGTTAATTTTCAGGGAGAGTTGAAGCACGTTTTTATAACTCCAGGTCATAAAAACGACTAAATTTATAAAATCCTATAACTGGAGGTCATAAAATCGGTGCTCTGGCTTACACAAGGTTAATTTCAAATTCAACTAATCGCTAGAGGTGAGATGAGACTGCTCTGTATTGGCTATTTTTCGAGGCGAAAATCACCTTTCATTTCCTCCTAAAAGGGCATTGAAAAGACCTCAGGGCTCAATATATCTTATTAGGCACACAAATTTATTTAGGGAAGGGTGATATCAATGAATCAAATGGAAACTTTAACTGCTGACCAATGGCAAGAAATTTTCGGAATTCTTTTGGTCCCTATCAAGTGGATCATCCCCCTGCAGAAGTCGATTCTCGATTTCTTCTTGTATTCCAGCTCAGCCTGGGCGGCTGTGGGTAAGTTCCTGTTTCTGTTTTTCCCGCTTCTCCTCCTGCTGGGAGCCCTGTGGAGCACGCAGCTTTCGCTGTATACGATTCCTTTTCGCTCGAAGCGCATCAACTTCGTCACAACTCTGCTTCTCGCCTGGTGGGACGGAGCACGGGCTGTCTGGCTCTTCTGGGTCGGTCTGTTTCGGCTCGTCATAGTCGTTCTGGGATGGATCTTCTCAGTTGCCCGACTCGCTGTAAAATTCATCGTTGTCTCCTTGAAATATATTGTGAGCGCTCCGTTCGCGATGACCGGCCGGATGACCAAAAGCTTCTTCAGGCCCGGAGTACCCTGGATTGCTTTCCTGATCCTCGTGTTCTGGTGTATGCTCGAATCGGGCATCTTCACGTTCGTCCTGTTCCCGACGATTTCAGAAGTTCTGATGGATATCGTCGGAACGGACGAGGTTTCACCTCTCACAACCCCTATCCTGTACATCTTTTTGCTTATCATCATCATGGGAAGTTTTGCGGCTCTCCAGGCATTAGCAGATGCGATCCGGACAAAGAAAGTCAAACTCATCATCCAGATGACGATCATCGAACTGATCGTGATGGGCTTTGAGGTGATGTTCTTGTACCGCGAGTTGGTGGATGCGATCACCCCATGGATCGTCCAGCAGACAGGCGTGAGAGTGGGAATCTTCTTCACATTGACCGTCTCGAGCTTTGGGTGGATCGCCATTCGTGGCATGACCTGGTTCCTGTTCGCGCAGTACGGCACACCGCCGCTTCTGGCCCTCATTTCCCGCCAGCCCGTTGAACAGGCCGCAGGCGCGCAGAGAGAAGCGCCTCCTGATTTCAAAGAAACTTCGAGATGGTGGCAGCAGCCGATCCAGGACTTCAAGAACGAGATTGATTGGCTCCATCGGAAGTTCAATGAACTGCTGGAATTTCTCACGCTGCCGATTCTTCAGGTTTTGGCCGTGATCCTGAACTTCTTCATGATCTTGCTGACAGCGAAGCCGGTCTTCAACCTTCCGTTCAAAGAATTGAAGGATGTGATGGACACGCGGGAGATTCTTGTGGCCAAGCGCATGATGCCAAAGACAGGAGATGAAGTTTGATGCGAAAACTCAATTTTATCACTCGCTGGGGTATTGTCCTGACGGTCCTCCTAATGTTTACTGCCACATGTTTGGGGCCGTCAGGGCAGCAGAAACCTCGATTGGTCATGTTTGTCGGAGTGGATGTGAGCGGCTCTTTCCGAGGCACGGGCTACTATGATGATGCGATCGCTTTCCTGTCCCATTACATCTACGGCCACATGAATGAGCTGGGCGGGCTGAGCAGACTGCGGGCCCTGTTCGTGGGTTCTGTCGGCGGCACGATCGAGGATGAGCCCAAGGCCTTTCATCCGATCCACGACCTTGAAGGCAAGGATGTGGCCCAGATCGAAAAAGAGCTCAGAGAGTGGTTTCCGCCCGAAGACATCATCACGGATTTCAACGCTTTCTTCGAAGAGGTAGCAAACCTCACTGTGGACAGAAGCCTCACTCTCGCCCCGATATCTATCGTCATCGTCACAGACGGGATACCGGCTTTGGGCACTTCAGAAGAAAAATCCGCTTATGAGAAGATCGATCTCGATCCTTTGGAGTTTCTCTCGCGGAGAGTCACTGTCCGGCTCATGTACTTGGAGCCCAAAGTGGCCCAGCACTGGAAAGAGGACGTCCCGGCAAGACGAGTCCGCATCTGGACGGTTGCCGGGGAAGTGATGGTGGGCTGGCAGGAACAGATGGAGCCCGGGCTGGAGCTGGCTCAACAGGAAAAATTGTGGATATGGGTTAAAGACAACGTGGATTTCCGCGTCCGCTCAAGACGCTTCTAATCTAAAGGAACGTTATTTCACTCTAAAGCTCTGGCTGGTCTCTGCTTTTGTCCCCGTCTTCATTTCCTCGGCTGTGATCTTGATGAAGTACTCACCAGGCTTTATTTCCGGCAGTTGAAGCTCACACAGGAGCACATCTGTTCCATTCTGCCTCTCTGAGGCAAGAATGGAAAAGGGGAGGGGAGTTTTCTCTGTCATCTCATAATCGAAGAGAAACGCTGTGAGCTCGATATCCGGGTTTGGAATGTCCTTCACAGCACTGAGGACAACAGCCAGGAGTTTTGGAGTTCCCTGCTCCAGATTTCCGACGAGCGGGGAATGTTCGTTAGAGAGGAACGGATAGATATCCGCTAAAGAAAGACTTTCCTCCTTCACTTTCTCCTTCTTTTTTTTCTCTTCCTTCTTCTCCTCCTCAACTCTTGTCAGGTTAAGATAGTAGGATTTTTTCTCAGGAATGATCAATAGAGGAGGATGCAGCGTTATTCCGGATTCGACGGGCTCAGGGATATCGACTGAAGTCGACGCTTTGGCGGCGCGGCCTGTCTCCATGTTCCGGATGATGACGCGGCATTCATACGAACCGGGATCAAGGAAAACGCTGATATAAGGATAGATCCTCTTTTGGCGGAGCGAGGAAAAATCTAGGTCCGCTTTGATCGATGAGAGGACATTGTTCTCTGGATTGATAATGAATGTGGTCAGTTCTGTTTTTTTGCCGAGAACTTCTTCCATTTCTTCTTGAGATATTTCAGAGAGGAGCACGAGATTGGCTTCTTTTGTCTTTGAACAGGGGAGAGCGATCGTGGAGAGAGGAAGCGGCTCCTGGAAGATAGGATTTTCGCTCAACGCCAGATCGACAAGGCGGAGCTGTTTATCGAAATCATCGAGTTCAACGAAAGGCTTGGGATTGAAATACCCGCCCTGGGCATGGACCTGGCATCCTTTCCGTTTGACCTTGACTTCGATACTGTGGTATTCGCCGTCCCACTTCTCGTCGATGTAGTAGCCGAGAACGTAATAATTGCTGGTGACGTCCTGAATTTGATTGGCGATTTTGTCGTAATAGTTGACATTGTGAAGATATTCTCCGCCGGACAGTTCGGAGAGCATTTCCAGTGTTTGGACTCGTTGAGGCCAGACTGTGCTGACGGTGTGGACAGGACTGTTGGACGCGGCGAATTCTTTGCCCATATCCTCGTATTTTTCCCTTAATGTTTGGTGAGCCCCCAGCACAAAAGCTCTCGGGATTCCTCCTGAAAAAAGTACGATGTTTTTGTATCCTGGAATATACCGGAGAGCTCGGGCCAGGTCTGTGAAAGAATTGACCCAGATATGGGATTTGCTGATTTGAGACTGTGTTTCTGGATCCACAGTTGTTACAAAGTAAGAACTTAAGTTGATTCCCCCCCGGGGAGGTCCGGCGAGACCGTGTTGATTTTGAGCTTCTTCTCCTTCTCCTCTCGCGCTTCTGACTTCTCTTTCTGCCCGAGTTCTTTCTCCTTCAAGGGTTTGCGCCCCTGAGTCTCTGATGCCTTCTCCCGTCTCCTCGACGCCATCAATCGCTTTTCGTACCTTTTCCATGTCTGATGTGAGATATTCATGGATTGTGAATCCGGATACGATGTTGTAGGACATGACTCCGACTTCATCAGTCGGTTGAATCTGTGTATCGATAAAGTGATGAGCTGCTTTTTTTGACTGAAGGAGCCCGAGTTTTGACGAAGCAAAGATGAAGAAAAATTTCCGGTTCATCCTTGAAGCTGTATCCTGACTTGGCGGGAGAGCTGTTTTGGCGATTTCTTCTTCCACCTTTTTTTCAGTTTCTTCCGGACGGACAGGCCTTTGTATCATATGGGTCTCAAAGTCCGTTATCGGCTGGAGTTTTCCGTTGTCGTACAGGATGAAGTCATCCTTGGTCAAGTCTGTGATCGGATTCCCTTTGTTATCCGTTACGAAGACCTGCACCAGTTTCAAAACGACTATCACTCGGTATTGATAGGAGGACTCTTGTGTGACTTGGGCCTCTCCGGAATTCAGTTTCCCAGGATTTGGCAGAAAAAGAAGCGCCATCAATAAAATGCCAATCGTAAGGAATTTTTCTTTCATTTTATTTCCCAATAGAGATAAAGGTTTTGAATAAGGACACTGATGAATAATATTGTGTACGAATGGTCTATTATGTCAAGATAATTTATGCTTTAATATAAAAGCCATGAAATGAGCATTTCCGCATACAACAGACGCCGCTTTCTAAAGACGACAGGTTGGGGAGCGCTGTCCCTGATTCTGCCCTCGTTCTCTTTTCCTAACCTGACCCAGAGACGAAAGCCGAATATCATCCTCGTCATGGCCGATGACCTCGGGTATGAAGGCCTGAGCTGTTACGGCAGCCTGTCCTACACTACGTCTCATCTGGACAAGTTAGCCAGAACAGGAATTCGATTCACTCACTGCTACTCCCAGCCGCTCTGCACTCCCTCGCGCGTCCAGATCATGACCGGGCAGTACAATTTTCGGAACTACACAGAATTCGGAGCGCTCCATCCCAAAGAAATCACTTTCGGGCATATTCTCCGGAAAGCCGGATACGCCACGTGTGTGGTCGGCAAATGGCAGCTCGCCGCCCGGAATAAGGGCGTCGGCACCTATCCAGATAAGGCGGGATTCGATGAGCATTGCCTCTGGCAGGTGGACCGGCTCGGATCGCGTTATTGGTCTCCTCTCATCCAGGAAAACGGAGCGATCCGGGATGATCTCAAGGGGAAATATGGGCCTGATGTGTTCCTGCAGTATATCAAGGAATTCATGGAGCGGAAGAAAAAGGAACCGTTTTTCATTTATTATCCGATGGTTCTCACTCACAGTCCTTTTGTGAGAACTCCGAATTCCAACCTGTCTGAGGCCAGAGATACGAAAAGCCCAAGATTTTTTGCGGATATGGTCGCTTACACGGACCACATTGTCGGGAAGATCGTTGAAAAAGCGGATGAGCTCGGGATTCGAGAAAACACTGTGATCCTGTTCACCAGCGATAACGGGACGCATGTGTCTATTCGGTCAGAAATGAAGGACCGGATTATCCGCGGCGGCAAGGGGACGCCCACCGATGCGGGGACACATGTTCCCTTTATCGTCAATTGGCCCGGCTCTTCACCTGCAGGGAAAATCTGTAACGATTTGATAGACTTCACTGACTTCTTTCCAACGCTGGCTCAAATTGCCGGTGCAGAGATTCCAGAGAATCTGACCATGGATGGAATAAGCTTTCTGCCCCAGTTGAAAGGGAAAAAAGCAACACCCAGAGAATGGGTATTATGTCATTATGATCCCCGTTGGCAGTTCTGGAAGCCGTGCCGATTTGTCCGGGATAAGCGATGGAAACTCTATGATGACGGCAGGCTGTTCGACTTGCAGAAAGATATTCTTGAAAAATCTCCGGTTCGTGATGATAAGAATAAAGAGATCACTGAGATCCGGAGGAGACTCCAGCAGGTCCTGGATAAAATGAAATAAACCTGAGCTCATTTTGCATCCTCTGTCTCTCTCAAGTCAGGAATTTTCGTTCACTATTTCTCTGTATTTTCTCTTTCTGTGCCCCGCTCAATCGGTTAGTCACCATCCTGTGTTAAGGGCAACACTAAACCTTTATTCTGCTTTGACTCGTTCCAGCGGGTGTGTTATTTTAATCTGCCATTTGAACGATGAAAGACATCCCCTAATCAGTAATGAATCGCCTTTCAAGCAAAGACCATTTGAGTTTAAATTTTGATAAGGAGCCTTAGATCATGAGGAATAAACGCATTTTCGCCTTCATAATTATCTTTGTTTTCCTCGGGTCTTTCTTCTTGACTACGGCCCAAGAGGCCCGAAGCCCGCTTCTGGATTCATGGGAGCAATACTTGAAGTTGAAAAAGGAATCGGAGTTCGGCCTGGAGTGGATCTCGATCGGGCCGGTCATGAATTCGGCCAGAGTGGAGGCTGTCCAGTTGGATCCAACTCGGCCTGGAACCATGTATGTGGCTTTTGGCTCGGGGAATTTGTGGAAGACCGTCAACCACGGCTTGACCTGGAAACCGATATTCGAGAACCAGTCCGCTCTCGGGATCGGCGACATCGCCCTTGCCCCTTCGAACTCTGATGTCATCTGGCTTGGCTCTGGGGAAAGCCTTAAAAAAGCCAGGAATTTCACGATGCCGGGAACAGGAGTTTTCCGCTCGGATGACGGCGGGAAAACGTGGAAGAACACGGGGCTTCATGATTCCTTTCATATTGGAGAGATCGCTGTCCATCCGCAGAATCCGGATGTTGTCTTCGTCGCCGTTATGGGGCATTTCTGGTCTACCAATCCGAACCGAGGTCTCTACAGGTCAATAGACGGTGGGAAAACATGGGAACATGTCCTGTACGTGGACGAGCGCACAGGAGCCAACGACGTGGTTATCGCTCCTTCGAATCCGGATATCGTGTACGCCTCCATGTGGGAAAATAATCCCACAATATTCGGAGAGGAAAGCGGAATCTATAAAAGCTCAGATGGCGGGGAGACCTGGAACCGCCTGAAAGGTGGTCTTCCAGACGGCCCGAAGACCGGCCGCATCGGCCTGGCTGTCTCCTGGTCTGACCCCAATAAAGCCTATGCCCTGGTGGACAACCTGAATAAAAACAGGAATATTGCGGCCGAAGTCTACCGGACTCTGGATGGGGGTCAAAACTGGGAGAGAACCCATAAAAATAACCTTTACATCTTCCCGGGAATCGGATGGTATTTCACCGACTGCTATGTGAATCCGCAGGATGATGAAGAGGTTTTTGCCCTGGGCGTAAGGATGGCCCACAGCACAGATGGCGGCCAGACATTTGAAATCGTCCATGGTGATGTGTTCCATGTTTTTCCGAATGCCTCCGAAACCCTGCATCTCGACCACTGCGAGATGTGGATCAATCCTCTCAATCCCGACCACCTGGCTCTCGGAAATGATGGGGGTTTCTATGTCAGTTATGATAGGGGAAAGAGCTGGATGCATTACAACAACATCCCGGCCGGGGAGTTCTATGACATTTCCGTTGATAATCAGGATCCCTATTACGTTTACGGCGGTGTTCAGGACGACTCCTCAGTCTACGGCCCGGCCAGAGAGTGGAAGCCCGTCTACGCAGATGGATGGGAATATGTCTGGTTGGATGCCTGGTCCGGAGGCGACGGTTGCTACACAGTGCCCGACCCTGTGGACCCGAATATTGTTTATTTCTCGAGCCAGCACGGAGGGATACGCCGCAAGGATATGAAGGCTGATCGTTCCGTTTTCATACGACCGCGTTTGCCCAAGGAATATAAGGGAGGGGTATCCTATGCCTTTGTGGCGCCGTATATCATTTCACCGCACGATAATAAAACACTCTACCACGCCGGCAATTACGTTTTCAAAAGCCTGGACAGGGGAGATAACTGGACTCTGATCAGCCCGGACCTGAGAAATTCAGCTCATAAGAAAAAGAGGTCCAGGGCGGTCGGGGCGATCACCGAATCCATGTTGAAGCCAGGTCTTCTGTATGCAGGAATGGATAGAGGCGCTTTCTGGGTTACTCATAATGACGGCTCAAAATGGACAGAGCATTCCGATGGACTCCCGGACAGGTATATCCGGAGCATCTGTGCGTCCCGCTTCAGTCAGTCGCGGGTCTACGTGGCCGTCACCGGGATCAATGATGATGACCTGAAGAATTACCTTTTTGTCTCTGAAAATTATGGAAAATCCTGGAAATCGATTACATCTAACCTTCCGGATGAAGTCGCCTACGTCATCTTGGAAGACCCTGTGAACGAGAATATTTTGTATGCAGGCCTGTACAGGGGTGTCTATATGTCTACAGACCGTGGACAGAGCTGGTCCTTGCTGGGGCCGGATATGGCGGCGACTTGCATTTCGGACTTAGTCATCCAAGAGAGAGAGATGGACCTTGTGGCTGGCACTCACGGCAGAGGAATTTACAAAATGAACATCCGTCCGATCCAGGAGGCGTTTAAGGATGGAACACCCCAGGATCCCATGCTGTTTGATACGCCGGCAGCCCGTTTGCCCTGGATCAAGGACACACACCGTGACCCGATGTACAAAACTATGGAAAAGGTTCCGATCACATTCTATCTCCCGGAGGAAGCGAACGTGACGATCAGCGTGAAAGACAAGATGGGCAAGTCTGTCTGGTCAACTCCTTTCCAAGCCAAGAGAGGATTCAATCAGTACAGATGGGATCTTGTCCGAGAGAAAGTGGACAGCCCGCAGGCCTATTTCATCCACTATTATAAGTTCGCATCGGCGGGAGCTTATCAGATTCATGTGACCGGAGAAGGGATTGACTTGAAAGGGGATCTGACCGTTATCCATCGTGAATTCCCTGAGTTTTAGCCGGACATAACCCGTTACCTGTTCCAAATTATTTTTTCTTTTTGCCTTGGTTGAGAACAGTCATCGTTGTCTCCTTTTCAACAGGATAACAATTGACTTGTTTCTTTCTTGAATATCACAAATAAATAGACAATGCTCATTAGGGACTTTAAGCAGAAGAATATCTTTAATTCTCGCATTCTGACCGCATAAAGCTTCAGTAATTCAAGAATTCTTCCCTGCGCCGTTCTTTCTTTATCTTGAGGTGCTATTGCCTATTTATCGGCTCACCTTGAGGTTGATTCTTTGTGTGTCGGTCCCGCCATGCTGGGATTTGACCTGAAATTCCACCCATCCCTGGGACCCGTCCATCTTGACCAGAGCGCAGAACCGCTGGGTCTCTTTCCCTTTGAGTCTGAATTCAGCAGATTTCTCGACGATCGGTTGGGAAGTGGCCAGCTTGTTCAGAGGATCGATGATGGTCGAACCCTTCGGGATTTCCACAACGGATATATTTTTGGATGTGGAGACTGTAATCTTGTCTTTGACTGCTCTCTTAAGCTGGACTGCACGGTCCGAGGATGTGGGATAGACACGGTCGTTCTTGACGGCCACATCGACCCAATACAGGTCATCCGTAGCCGGTGTGACTGTGACCTCCTCGATCTCTACCTTGGGAAACTGGCTGGCGCAGTACATCACGAACTGTGCGTTTTTCAACGCCTCCATCTCAATGTACCGGGCAGGAGGCGTTCTCACGGTGTGCTTTTTGCGGGATCCTCCGATCCAGATCTTCCCCAGGTCGGGATGGTTGACTTTGTGCGGCATGATCCAGCCCTCGCCGGTCAGTTCAGTATCGATCCATTTCAGATATTCCTCATCGGAAACCCGGCCGTCACCATCCTCGTCCGCCTCGAAGGCCGGTGAGCCCCAGAGCTCAATCAAGTATGCGTAGGCGCCGAGCATGTAGTAGGTGGCCGCGTGGGCCTGGCCGCTCAAACCTCCGATAACCGCGCGGTAATTTTTCATGATCCTTGTGCCCATGGTCACAATCTCTGTCTGGACATCCATGTCATGCTGATAATCCGGAGCCACCTGGCGGTCAAAAAGCTGAGCGTATTTGTTCGTTTTCCTCATTTCCTCCAAACGCCGCTGGAACATCTCCTGCATGCGCTGCCTTTGCTCGGGCGTTTGATTCCGGCTGGGCACTGCAGGGGGGGCCTGAAGCATGATCAGCCGTCCGGTGTTGTGGTAGTGGAAGCTGGCGTAAATATTGGGATGAGCCAGCTGGAATTCATACACGTTCCGGCATTCTGGCTCGGACATCGGGTAGGGATTTCCCGCCCGGAGATACCAGCCGTAAGGAAAGTTCCGGTTCGGGTCAGGACCTCCGATATCATCCTCGTTGATCATGCCGTCGCCGTCGTTATCGTATCCTTCCGAGCCAATCCTGCGGAAGCGCTGGACCGCCTCCTTTTCATCACTTACTCGGATGAACTGCCTCTTATCGGGGGACAGCTTATAGTCTCCTTCGGGGTCTTCAATGTACATGGTGGAAAGCTCGCCGTCGCCGTCTACGTCCTCTGTCCGGTCCTCATCGTACAGCCCGTCGCCGTCATTGTCCTCAGGTCTGAACGGCTCCCGCGGATTATTCGGAGTATTGGGAAACCGCACGAACGAGTCGTTCGCATCCACGTTGAGCCCGGGAAGGATGTAGAATGTGCAGTTGTTCACCAGGTCCTGGACGTATTCGTCGTAATCATACCTTGTGAGAAGATACCACATAAGGTAGAGGGAGCAGGAGATCCCGTTCACCTCGTTCCCGTGAATCGCACCGTCCACCCACATAGCCGGTTTGTCCTGATGTTTTCCGGTCGACTTGGCCGTGATAGTGATCAGATACTGGTCGCGGCCCATCCGGCTTTTTCCGATGCTCTGGATATCGGCCAGATGGGGATATTTTTTCTGTATGTCGTGCATGATCTTGGTCCATTCCGCATAGGAGTAGTACCTCTTCCAGCTTATCGGAAAATCGAGCTCGCCGTGGTAGCCGCCAGGACTTTCCTGCTGTTTCTTCTGGGCAAAAGCCGGAACCATACAGGCTGTCAGAAGGAAAACTCCTAAGATGGAGACTGTGATGTATTTTCTCTGTTTTTGTGTTCTCATCGGTTTCCTCCCTTATTGTATGGAAAGCTCTTTGACTTGCGTGCCACCCTTTTGCGACGTTGACACGATTTTGAGCGGAGCGTCTCCTTTGACAGCGACCAGCCAGGTGACTGTGCGCTTCGGGCCTGTCTGCTCGACCTCAGTTGGACCGTACCTCGGTCCTCTCCGGAACATCGGAAAGCCGGGCGGGTAAAACATCATCATGCGCTGCCTCTGTGTCTGCTGGGGACCTGGCGCGCCTCTTGCCGTATAGCCAGGGATTTCCATCGTTCCTTCGATGACTCCCAGGATCTGGAAGGGAGACCCCTGAAGATAGGTGATCATGTCGCGGTCGCCGATCAGCCAGACAACGTCTTGCCGATTTCCAGCCAGATCCGCGCCCCGAGCAAGATGAGTCGCAAGTTTTCCTTTGTTTTCGATCGTTGCCGTGACTTCGATGATCTTGTATTTGCCTTGGGATTTGCCCTTTTTGATAGTCACCTGGTCCCCTTGCTGGGAGGCGACAGCCTCACTGGCGCTTTTGGCCGTGTAGAGGAGGCGCGCTTTGGCGTCTGTGATGACTATTTCAGGCTGGAGTCCGGCCCGAAACTTCTCGAACTGCCAGTGTTTCTCGCAGACTCCGATCAATGGTTCTCCAGGGAATGCGTTGCTGCGGTATTTCGGGATCCAGCCGCCGATCTCTCCCTCTCCCAGCTCCGGATGATTAAACTTCTTCCAGGGGACAAACAGCTTTCCTCCGTATTTTTCATCCTGGTATTTCAGGAGTGCGCGCTGGGATTGGATTCTGGCATCAGGTCCTTCGAATTGAGGAAAGTCCTGGATATCTCTCTGAGGATTCCAGAGCTCGGTCGTGACAGCGTAGATGCCCAGCTGCATGTACATCCAATCCGTGGCCATCCCGTAGTTGTAGCGCCGGTCCCTCTCCTCTCTGTAACTGGCTCTCCATCCTCGGGGAAGCTCATAACCCCGGGCAATCGCGTATTTATTCTTGGATGTCTTTTTGAGTTTTTCCTTGAGCATGGTTAAAGCTTCAGGATTTTGCCAAGCTTGGGGGACTTCCTCGCCGATGATCTCGAGATACTTTTTCCCCATGATGAAATCGAAGATGGCGACGTCCTTGGGATGAAGCGATGTCGGCGGCGCTGTTCCCATCGGCCTGTAGGTGAATCCGCCGGATGTGTGGTAGTTCTGCGCCATCAGGATGTTCGTGTGATTGGTGAAGAACTCGGCTATCGCACGGATTTCGGGTGCGGAAGTGGGGTAGTCGCCCTGGCCTCCGGCCATGGTGTCCTCTCTGAACCAGCCTTCGGGAAAATTGCGGTTCAGGTCGATCCCTCTCTCCCTGTCTTCACCGCGCTTACCGTCGCTATCGTTGTCCTTGTCTTCCATGATGACCGAGTAACGCGGTTTGTCTGTTTTCTGTCCTCTTCTCAGACGGATCATCAAGCGGGGATCCTCGTCGTCTATAATGTACTGGCCTTCGGGATTTTTATAACGGAATCGGGTGATGTGGCCGTCTCCGTTGAGGTCGTCATACCCGTCTTCGTTGATCTTGCCGTCCTCGTCATCGTCTTTTTTCATGCTGTTCTGCCTCTGCGGGATCCCTTTTTCGAGGCTGTTGAACAGTCCGTCAGGATTGACCACCGGGCAGATGTAAAAAGTCTGATCATTGACTATCCGGGTGACTTCCTCATCCGAACCGTAACTTGAGACCAGCTTATCGATGATATACAAGCAAACTTCCGTCCCTGTGTATTCATTTCCGTGTGTGCTGCCGCAGATCCAGAATCCTGGTTTTCCCTGGTAGGGTTTCATCGGCTGGACATTCTTGATTCCCTCTTTCCGCATGTGGCGCAGTCCCACATGCGCATCAATTGTAGTCCCTGTCTTCATGTTCGAGATCACGAGCACATAGATCGGCCGTCCCATGTGGCTCTTGCCGATTTCAAGGAGCGTGGTAATGTCCGGATAAGCTCTGGCCACTTCTTTGACGTAGGCCGCCGTCTTCGTGTATCCATGGTAGTCGTTGAAGCTGATAGGGACTTTTTGAGCCGCGAACACGGAATTGATCCCTGCCAGCAGCAAAAAAATAATCAGCGGGACAAAAATGAAACTGTGATGTTTCAAAGATTGAATTCGCATCAAGCTTTCCTCCTTTCTCAAGTTATGGGAGAGGCTCTCATGACGAAGTATCCCTGATCACTGCTCCGGAACCCTCTCCCGGTTTCCGAAAAGAAATCACTTTATATTAATTTTTTTTAAAAATAAAGAAATTTTCCAATAAAAGACAAACAACCAGATTGGATTGAAAAGGAGGATTCACATGAATCCTGCGTATTCCAGGCCGCAATGGATGTTGAATATTCAGCAGCGGATTAATTAACCCGCTAAAAAATATTTGGACAAAAAGGTAAAAGGAAACCGGACGCATGCAACATACCACATCACATAGATTCATTTTCGTGGGTTATAGTCATCAGCTGCTTCAAGCTTGCAGCCTAATTTGTTGATGAGTGTCCAGAATTTATGAGCCAGGCCACCGACTCCAGAAATTTTAGATTCTTCAAATTCTGCATGAGATGTGGTACTTTTATAGAGAGAAAATCAGATACGATTCAATGAAAACCATTAAGCTCGATTACCCAGTTTCCACATTGGACAACAAATTGTTTCTTCCAGCTGGCGAGGAGTTAACATCGGAGGCCATGGATGAATTGATCGCATCCAATAAGGGCACATCGTATCAGGCGCATTCCTTTTTGGAATATAGCACTGTTTATCAAGATTTGCTGCGTATGCTCCAAAAAACTCCTTACAATATAGTGCTCAATAAAACTATCACTTTGACCTTAATGAAAAAGGTGAGTTTAATTCAACCCATCCTGGAATCTCTCGACTTTTTTAAAGAAAATGACCCTTATACATACACTCATTCTCTTGCTGTATTCGCCATGTCAGTAAACCTGACTCGAGATTTACTGGATAAACCCGGTGACTGGGTTGCAACCCTTATAGGTGGGGCCATACATGATGTCGGCAAGACATGTGTTCCACTGAAGATATTGAAAAAGTCGGAACCTTTAATCAAAGGCGAGAGGAGAATTCTGGAACACCATGCTTTAGCTGGTTTTGTACTTCTCAGCTATTTTCTTAAAGATTCCCAGAGTTTTGCAGCGCGAGTCGCTAAAGAGCACCATGAACGAAGAGATGGCTCTGGATATCCTCTGGGTATTTCACTGGAAGATAGGATGGTAGAGATCATTGCCGTGTGTGACATTTATGATGCCCTTCTTTCGCCAAGGCCTTTTCGACCCACTGCGTATGATAACCGGACGGCCTTGGAGGAAATCACGGATATGGCTCGGAAGGGGAAGTTTAGCTGGGAAGTCGTACAAGCATTAGTCTCTCATAATCGAAAAGATAAACCTCATTTTCGAGAAACCAAAGTTTCCGATGAAAAAAGGGGCACACCCCCGGCGAACAGCTTGTATGGAGTCATTGCAGAAAGAGATGTGAAGAAAGAAATAAGCTGTCCGAACTGCGGCGGTTCCTGCAAAAAGATCGAGGGCTATGAGGAAGGCGAAAAAGTTACTCGTTATGAATGTCGCAGTTGTGGGAAAGAATTTGATGAAGATGATCTGTTGAATATAGAAATGGAGAAACAGTAGCCATCGCATAACCTGCGTTCGCCCCAAATTGCATTATTACCTCCGCCCAAGTCATATTATTACTTTTCTTCCTCAATTAAAGAAAATTCATAGACTCTATTATTTTTACAGATGATTTTAGAGATGATTTTTCTCACCCCTTCTTTCACCTCTTGGGGTGACCATAAAAGAGGTCATATAAAACTTGATATGATATTTTCCCCTGGAGGGGGAAAAAAGAAACCTGATTGAGTGAGTGGTTCATAATAGAAAACGGTTGAGGCGATGAGATTGAGCCAGCACCACAGAAATTAGATGTTGTGGGCATTTCCGACTAAATATGTGAGAGCTTGGAACAGGAGGAAGCGGATGAGAAAAAAAGAAAATATTACCAGGAAAATGGTTGAGGAATTAGTATGGCTCAAGGAAAAAGAAATCCAGATGCTTAAAAAATTGAAAGAAGATAAAACTCGCATCCTTCCTCATGAAGAACGGGAGCATACAGTGAGAGTGATTGCTGAGATTATTCAGGAGATCAAAGAAGAATTGAATCTGTATTATGGGATGAGAGATATGCGAGCAGAGGTAGTGTATCTTTGAAAGTGACCATTTCCCTTGTGCAATTAAGAGTCCATTCTCAAAAACATCAAGGGATATCAGAATTTACTTCCTCGCTTTTCTTCCTAATTCAAGATTGTTGAGACATTAAACGGAAATAAAAGAGAATGAAATGATCACTTATCATGGAAGATGTGAAATCAATTTTTTACTAAATGTTTTCAAATAAACCACAGGGCAAAAGGAGGTCTGTATTGTGAAGCTTGAGTATTGGAAAGGAGGATAGGATGAAAAAGAAATTTTTTATCAGAGGATACCGGGAGAATGCTGACTTCCCAAGCCTTTGTGATGAGGAGATGTATTCGTTGGAAGAGGCGATGAATAAGTCGAGAGAATATTTCAGAAAAATTAGAGCTTTATACAAGATAGTCCTATTTGAGCAAAAGAAATCAAATAAAACGAAAGCAAGGATTACTTTAAAGAATAAGGTGGAGGGTCTTCAGGATGTTGATGTTTGGTGGGATAGCTTTTGATATTGACATATAAGACCGCTTTTAATGAAGTGGCCAATACTCCGATAATATTTTCACTCTGGCAAACTCCTAATCGCAGATTTTTATGTTTTCATTGGATTTTAGAAAACTCGCTTTTCAGAGTGAAGTTTAAAAAGGAGCTGGTTACCCGATCACGACTTTATTTACGGAACACATCGGGTTGGATGTGCCATTCGAGATTATTCGGTGGTGTGACCGCATGCTCTGGAGGCTTCGGCAAGGCTCTTAACTGCGGGCAGTGATCATAGGCCACTGGAAAAGGACGGCAGGTTCCACCCCTGTTCACGTATTCCCAGACGATCTCGCCGTTCGGTTTGACCTGAAAGAGCCTCCCGGTGTTATCTTCGGCAATAAACGTGTTCCCGTTGGGGAGTCTCTTCTGCGATCCCATCGTTTTGCTGAAAAATTTGATGTTGGCATAGCCTTCCGTCTCATACTTCCAGACGATCTCTTTAGTCACTGGGTTGAATTCGATGATGAACGTCTGTCCGCAGTGAGTCCTGTGCCT
>JABAOH010108729.1_pt4 | contig 21623 bp, 14 predicted proteins | sample 7062181 | NCBI WGS metagenome assembly JABAOH01 (sample SAMN14538630, study PRJNA623070) | marine sediment metagenome | biome: marine biome [ENVO:00000428]; feature: marine pelagic biome [ENVO:01000023]; material: deep marine sediment [ENVO:00002113]; isolation source: pool of 5 deep marine... | reverse complement strand
CGAGTTCGGCGTCTACAGTGGGGGGACGCCGCCCTTAGCGTGAGCCTGGTAACCGACGGCTGCAGGCTGGGCCGTGTACGCCGCCACGGCATCGCTACGCTTTGGGCGGTAGCTTCGCCGCCGCCTGCTTGAAGTGCCCTCCCAGGCTCGCGCCGCCGTCCACCGTGATCTCCATGCCGGTGATGTGTGAGGCGGCCGGTGACGCGAGGAAGAGCGCCGCCGCCGCCACGTCCTCGATCCGCACCAGCCGGCCCAGCGGCACCTCTGCCCGATAGACCTCGGTGTAACCGATCGACTCGGCCAGCCGCTTCGCGCCTTCCGTCTCCTGGACCAGGCCCGGCGCGATGGCGTTCACCCGGATGCCATCGCCGCCCCACTCCACGGCCAGCGTACGTGTGAGGTTGAGCACCCCGGCCTTGGCGGCGCCGGAGTGTACCATCAGCGGCGCGCCCGTCCCGGTATAGGTCGTGGTGATGTTGATGATCGAGCCGCCACCGGCGTCCCGCATCGCTGGGTAGACGGCTTGGCTCATATTGAATGTGCCGCTGAGCACGATCTCGACCACGGCGCTCCAGCCTTTGAGGGAAAGCTCCGCCGCGCGCACCAAAAAGTTGCCGGCCGCATTGTTCACTAGCAGATCGATACGACCGAACTCGTCCAGCGCCCGGGCGACGCCCTGGTCGACCGCGTCGCGGTCGCGCACGTCGAGCGCGACGGCGTGGGCGCGACGCCCCAGCGCGCGAAGCTCGGCGACGGCGGGCTCCAGATGCTTTTGGCGCCGGCTGGCAAGGACCAGGTCGGCGCCATGGCTGGCGAGGGCGTGGGCGATGCCGCGGCCAATGCCTGTGCCGCCCCCCGTCACCAGAGCTACTTGATCCGAGAGTAAATCGGGTCTGAAGGTCCTTGTTTCTGCACCGGACATCATGGCGCGATCTCCTTTCTCGCCTGGGCGTTCGCCTTTGTCAGCACAGCTTAAGCGCGAAGCCCGGGCCGCGGAAAGTGTGCGAGAACTCGTGAGCGACCACCCGCTTGACTGGACGGACAACCAGGTCACCGGGAACGGCGCGGCGCCACCGCCGCTCCCCATCCCGCTGCCCGGAGTCGATCTCCTCTGGGACGGCTCCGGCATCGGCAACTGCTTGAGCGGCAACACGTTCGATAGAAGCTTCCCGCCGGGACTGCCCGCTTGCAGCTAAAAGGGCCACCCGGTACCGGCGCCCCGCCGTCTTGACAGTGGCCGGGCGCCGGGGTGTATTGCCGCAAAAGGGAATCGAGCAAGTCTGTCCAGGCGAGGAGAGACAGGATGGCGTATGACCGCGGAGTTTCGCGCTGGGTCATCATTCGTGACCTGCTGCTCTTACAGCTCAAGCTCTTCCTCGACGGTGTCATCGACCTGACGCTGTCCCCCATCTCGATCGCGGCGGCGATNNTGGGCGAGCGTGCCGACCTTTGGCTCAACCTCTACGGAGCCTCGCGCCGCGCCGATGCCGACGGCCTGCTGGGCGGGAGCAAAGCCGGCAGCGACTCGCTGCTGGGCGAACTGGAGATGCGGATTCGGGGTGGCGATGAGCCCCGGAAGCGGCGCCGCCGCTGAGATCCCTCCCGCCTGACCAAGGCGGTCAGGTCGCTACCTGTAGTGAGTCGCCGCAGCAGCCTCCACCCCAACGCGAGATCCCGGCGCTCATGTAATTGACGGCGTCGGCTCCAATACCTACGCTAGTAGCACGGCGTGATGACGAAGTTCGGCCATAAACGAACACGATGTTGAATCCTCTGGTCAAACGCCTGCAGGCCGCCCTCCGCGCGCACTTCGACATTGAGCGTGAGCTCGCTGCCGGTGGGATGGGCACTATCTTCCTCGCCCGCGACCTCGCCCTCGACCGCTACGTCGCCATCAAGATCCTCCGGCCCGAGCTCGCCACCGCGAGTGCCGCCCAGCGCTTCCTACGTGAGGCACGGGTGCTAGGCAGCCTCAGCCACCCGAACGTCGTGCCGGTTCATAGCGCCGGCGACGCGGACGGCATCTACTACTACGTGATGGACTATGTGGAAGGGGACACGCTGAAGGACCGGCTGACTGGCAGCGGCCCCCTCTCCGCGGATGAGGTGGTGAAGCTGGGCCGCGATGTCCTCGCCGCGCTGGAGGCGGCTCACCAGCGCGGCGTCATCCATCGGGACGTAAAGCCGGCCAACATCTTCTTGCTCGACGAACGGGTGCTGCTGGCCGACTTCGGGATCGCCAAGCCGATTGATGAGGGTGACTCGGCGCTGACGGCGCCGGGCCAGGCGGTGGGGACGCCCGCCTACATGCCGCCCGAGCAGATCGGCGGCGTGGTGACGCCCAAGACCGACGTTTACGCCGTCGGGATGGTGCTGTACGAAGCCCTGACGGGGCGACGCTGGTCGATCCTCACCTCACCCGAAGCCGCCGATTGGATGGGTATCCCGCCCCCTATCGCCCGGGTGCTGCGGCGAGCACTCGCCACTTCGCCCGACGATCGCTGGCAGGATGCGGATGCCTTTCGCCGCGCGTTGGCGGCCGCCGCCGGCCAGGAGGCCCGCTGGCGCAGCGGTGCGAAAGGAGCGCTGGTGGGAGCGCTGGGCGTGGCCGCCGCCGTGGCCGGATTCGCGATTGCCAAGATGCTCATCGAGCGCCCACCACCGACCTCGATCGCCGACCTGGCGATTCTGCCTTTCCAAGTGGTTCCGGCCGACGCGGAAATCGACGGGCGCGCTCTCGCCTACGACGTGGCGCGCCGCCTCGGACTGCTTCACGGTGTGAGCATCGTCAACACCGGGTACGCCTTCCCCTGGTACGATTCGGCGGCGGCCGGAGGCGTCGCTCCGGAAAAGCGGGCGGCGGCGGCCCTGGGAGCCGTCCGGGCGGCCCGGGCAACCGTGTACCCGACCGAGGTGAGGCTGTCGGTCTTCGACTCGCTGAGCGTTCCCGTGCCGGTGAGTCCGATTCGCTTGACTTCGCTGAACTTCCAGGAGCTGAGCGACTCGATCGGCCTCCGTCTCGCGAAGATTCTGTTGCAGCGTGAGCTTCCTGATGTCCCGCGGCTGACCTCCAACCTCGAGGCGCTGCGTTGGTTCATCGATGGTCTGGTTGCGTTCGAGCAAGGACGATGGAACTCGGCCGTTGATTACTACGAGGAGGCCATCGCGATCGATTCCAGCTTCGTGCTCGCCTGGTGGCATCTGGCGAACGCCTGGCGTTGGGTGGGAGGGGCGGGCCCGTACGACGCGGACTACCGGGCCCTGCTCGATCGTTACGGCGGCGAGCTGGCGCCGGTGGATAGCCAGCTCATGGCGGCGCAGCTCGCCTCTCGCGCCGATCGCCTGTCGCTGTACAAAGAGGCTTACGACCACAATCCCGCGAGCGACTTGGCCGCCTTTCTCTACGGCGAAGAGCTGTTCAATCGGGGACCACTTTGGGGAAGGCCGCTGGAGGAGGCGGTGGAGGTGCTCGACGCTGCGGTCATCCTGAACTCATACTGGGCGTCGTCGTTCGTCCACCTGGCCTGGGCCAACATTCGTCTGGGGCGGAGTGAGGCTGCGATGCGTGCGGTGCGTCGGCTGTCCGAGATCGCACCGTCGCAAGAGGAGGGGTGGTTGTACCCGCCGGAGTTGTTCGCCCAGGCCGCTGTCGAGCGTTTCGGCCCACATGAGACGGCGATAGCCGGCCGGCGCCAGATCCTCAACCACCCCATTTTCGGAAGGCCGACGTCGCTGGCCGTACTGGCTCGACTGGCCGGATCGCTGGACATACCGGAGACCCAGGTGGCGTTCGGCCGCGAGCTGGTGAGCCGGGCGTCGGCGCGCTCGCCGTTCAGCGCTGGCGGCCACTGGGCTCAGGGGCTTGGCCTGGTCGCGACTGGCCGCCTGGAGGAAGCCTGGCTGCATTTCGATTCGGCTGCGGCCGCGATCGACCATCCGGAAGAACAGCTCCAGGCGCTGCAGTGGCGGCTGCTGCCTCCGGCCTTGATGGGGCTCGAGGGTTGGAGCGAAAGCAGCCAGCGGCGGACGGTTCGCGGGCGGCTCGCTGACCTGGCCGGCGACCTGCGATTCGGGGCCCGGGCCATGTGGACTCTCGCTCTGGACGCGTACGCGGCGGGAGACTCGAGCGGCGCCCGGAACTGGAGCCGGGCGATGCGCAGACCTCCGCGGTCAGGCGACTCGAGCCAGCTGCTGCGACTGCTGGACGCGATGGACGCGGCGGCCCGCGGCCGTTACCGGAAAGCGCTGGCACTTTCCGAACCGCTGTTGGCCTACCAGACGCGGGCCACACCCTTACGAGGGGGAGAGGCGACGCCAGACGTGCTGGGCGATCCCTTCGCCCGCGCCACGCTGCACCTGAAACGAGCCGAATGGCTCGAGCTAGTTGGGGACCGAGCGGCGGCGGAGAAGGAATGGCTTTGGTACGAGGCCGTGGACATCACAGGCTATCCCGGCGTCGAACCCCCGCAGGACGGCGAGATCGATTGGGCTCTGGGTACCTACGGTCGTTTTCGGCGCGGACTGGCCGCTCAGCATCGAGGCGACCTGGAAGCGGCCTGCCGGCATCTGCGGCGTGTGACCGAGCTCTGGTCGGCGGCGGCGGGCGTTTTCGAACCGCTCGCCCGGCAGGCGCGCGAGCGGAGCCAGCAAGCCTGTGAGGCCGCCAACGCCGCAACGGGGTAGGCGCCGCCACCGGTTGAAGCTGGCTTTGGCCTTGGGACACGACCCTGCCAAGGGTGCGAAGGATAGTATCAGCCTCGAGCTAAGAGCATGATCACCTGCCGTGTACTCGGTCCGGTCGAAGTGAGTGTGGATGGCGGGCCCGCACCGCCGGAACTGCTCTGGCGAAAGAACCTCGCCCTGCTCGTGTACCTCGCGCGTTCTCCTGGCCGAACACGTTCCCGTGATCATCTGATCGGTCTGCTCTGGGGAGACAAACCCGAATCGGCGGCCCGTCACTCCCTCAACGAGTCGATGCGCGTATTGCGAAGAAGCCTCGGCGCGGATGGGCTGGAGAGCGAGGCGGAAACCGTGAAGTTGGCGCCGGACTCCGTGGAGCTGGACGTGGAGATCTTCGAGCGCTCGGCGGGCGTTGAGGACTGGCAGGGGGCGGCCCGACTGGTCGCCGGCGAGTTCATGGAAGGGTTCAGCGTGCCGGGTTGCTCACAGCTGGAAGATTGGCTGCACGCCGAACGCGTGGCCTGGCGGGACCGTTCGGTCGAGGCCCTGGTCTCGCGCGCCGCCGGACTCGTTAGTGCGGGCGAGGTGCGGGAAGCCACAGTTATAGCCCGTCGGGCCCTGACCCTGGATTCCAGATCTGCGCTGGCGGCCGAAGCCGCGATGCGAAGCCTGGCGATCGCCGGTGACCGGGCGGCGGCGCTGGAGCTGTACGAGAGCTTCGTCGAGCGGCTCGACCGGGAAATCGGCATCGAGCCGGACGAAACCACTCAGCAGCTGGCCGAGCGTATCCGCCAAGAGCGGGCCTGGAAGCTTCCCGATCGGCTCGCCGCGGCGAAGCCTGGAGCCGAGTCACGACGGGCACCTTTGGTGGGCCGCGAGGTTCAGCTCGGCAAGTTGGTGGACGTCTGGACCCGTTGCCGGCAGGAGGAGCGGGCTCTGCTGGGCGTCATTGAGGGCGACACGGGAACTGGAAAGAGCCGGTTGGCGGAGGAGCTTGCCGCGCGTGCTCGGCTCGACGGCGCCGTGGTGACCGCGGCTCGGGCCGTGGAGGCGGATAGGGAAGAGGCTTGGAGCGGCGTGCTGGCGCTGGCTCGCGGGCTTGCTCTCTACGGCGACGCGCTCGAGTCAGCGCCGGCGGCGGCGCTGAGCGCTCTGGCCTCTCGACTGCCGGAATGGGCGCAGCAATTCGAAGAGAAGGCGCGAGATGAGGCCGCGCCGGGGCCGGGGCGGGCGTTGGTGGAAGTGGTAGCCGCTATCGCCGGGCGACGGCCGGTGTTCCTACTGGTGGACGACGCCGGCTGGCTGGACCGGGAGTCGCTGCTGGCGATCGGTGCACTTCTGCGCGACCTGAAGCGTGCGCCGATCTTCGTCCTCGTCGCCGTTACTTCTCAGCCCGAGCGTTCCGAGCTACAGGAGCTACGGGCGCACATCGGCCGCGAGCTGGAGGGCGTCACCGTGAAGCTGGGTCCGCTGTCCGCCGAGGAGCTCCACGCGCTGGCCGCGTGGGCGTTCCCGGGCTACGATGAGGTCGAGCTCGATCGGCTCAGCCGGCGGGTGTCCACCGATTCGGCGGGCCTGCCATTGCTGGCGCTGGAACTGCTGCACGCCGTCGCGCTGGGCCTCGACCTCAGCTCCGCGGGGAGAGCCTGGCCGGAGCCTTACCACACTCTGGACCAGACGCTGCCCGGCGAGCTTCCGGACGCCGTCGTAGCGGCGGTGAGAGTCGGCTTCCGGCGGCTCTCACCGGAAGCGCAGAAGGTGCTGGCCTCCGCGGCGGCACTCGACGATCGCTTTGATGAGATCACGTTGCGACGCGTAACGGGTCTCGAGCGGGAGGCTCTAGTCGGGGCGCTGGATGAGCTGGAGTGGCAACGCTGGCTCGCCGCGGACTCGCGGGGCTACTCGTTCGTGGCGCGTATCGTCCGCGAAGTGGTGGGTCGCGACATGCTGACCGCGGGTCAACGGCAGCGAATCGTCGAGGCGGCCCGGGCGCAGTAGTCTCACCCTTCTCCTCTTTCTCCTCTTTCTCCTCTTTCTCCTCTTTCTCCTCTTTCTCCTCTTTCTCCTCTTGTTCCCCCCGACAGCAGTCCCGAGCGCTCAGTGCGCCGCACATGCCACCGGGTCCTGTGCGTGGCGCGCCGCCAGACTCCGGAGTGCGCCCACTGGCTTGACTTTCGCTTGAGTCGCAAGAGCCAACGTGCGAGCGGATTAGGGAGGTTCGCATGCACGTTGATCAGCGAGACGGGAGACGGCCGGCGGCCCCGGAGATTGCGGCGCGAGTGCGGGCGGATGAAGTAGGCGCCCCGCTATCGCGTCGTGCCGTCTTGAAGCGAATGGGCGCCGCCGTCGGAGCCTTGGCCGTAAGCTGCACGCCGCTGCGCATCGTTCTCCGCGCCTACCCGAGAGATTTCGAAGAGGATCGTCTGCTCGTCGATCGTGTTCTGCGCGCGTTCGTCACGACGGTGATCCCGGGCGCGCCATACGAGGGACGCAACCTGATTCGTGTGTTCCTGGATGACTATTACCCCTTCGCGCCGTATTGCTCGTACTTCGTCTTCGACCTGTGCAAGCGTGCGGACGAGCGGTTCGGAATTTCGCGCTTCGACTGGCTCGAGCCCGAGCAGCGGACCCGAGTCGTGACTGACGGACTTGAGGCCGATGGCACGACACAGAAGCTTTACAATGGGGCGATCTTTCTCGCGCAGCTATCCTTCTACGCCGGCATCTACGACGACGTCGAGGGCTGTCCTTTGATCGCCTTTCACGGGCGCTTCACGCCGGTACCGCCGAGCCGGCTCACCCATGCGGACTCGGCCGCCTACCTGGCGATGGAAGTGACCGCGAATGGCAACTTCGCGTAGCCGGGCGGAAGCGGATGAGCTTGCCGATAGATAAAAAGGTGGGAGAGGATGACAACCGTCAAATGCGACGTACTGATAATTGGCAGCGGCTTCGGCGCCGCCGCTCCCGCGCTGCGGCTGAGCGAGGGGGGCTTCCGCGTGGTGGTGGTCGAAAAGGGGCCGCATATCGACGCGCCCGGTGATTTTAGGCAAACCCAGGACCCGCGTTACCTGCTGAGGTATTTGCGGTCACTTTCGGGCAAGAACATCAGCCTGACGTACGCGGAGGGGCTCGGTGGGGGCTCGGGCTTCTTTGAGATGGTCTCGCTGCGCGCGCCCTCGCTGGCGTTCGAGCAGCGGGACCGCGAGGGTCGGCGTCTCTGGCCCGGTGATCTCGATCGCCAGGCGCTCGATGCTTACTACGACATCGCCGAGCGGATACTCAACGTCGAGCAGATCGACGTCGCCGACATCCCGAAATCGGGGCTGGTCTTCTCGCTCCTGATGAAGAACCTGGGATACAGCTGCGACCGAGCCCGCTACGCCGTGCGCGGTTGTGTGGGGAGTGGGTTCTGCGTGACAGGGTGCATCTATGGAGCGAAGCAATCTTTGCACATGAACTACTTGCCCGCAGCGACGCGCGTGGGTGCGACCATCGAGACAGACTTGGAAGCGACAGTAATTCGAACCCTGCGTGAGGTTCGGCGGACGCCACGGAGCGCGCCGCTGGTCACGGTTCCGCACCGCTATGAGGTGGTTTGCCGCTCGACGCGCGGCGGCCGGCGGTTTCGTCGCTTCCAAGCTCGAATCGTGATCCTCGCCGCCGGCACTGTGGGCAGCGCCCGGTTGCTGCTCGCCTCTCGCGACCACCTGCGGTTCCTGAGCCCGCAGGTGGGGCGCAACATCGCCTTCAACGGCAGCGTGAAGGTAGCCGGCCTGCTGCCGGAAGGGTTTCCGGACGCCGACATGTACACGGGCCGTTCGCACCCGGGGATGATCAGCTACCAATTCCTCGAGTCTCACGGGGTCACGATTTCGGCGGGGAAGCCCCTGCCGCTGCAGGCGGTGGCGGCCGCCCGGCTCCGACTGGATGGAGATGATCGCCGTCCGGGCTACTGGGGTGAGGCCAACGTCGAGTTGATGAAGCTCTACCGCAGGCGGATAATCGTGCTGGTGGCTTTCGGTCTCACGCCGCCGAGCGCCGAGCTTCATGCCGGAGGGGATGAGCCGCGACTGGAACTCGACGCAGGCCTGCGTCGCTATCACCGAAACACGAAGCGGCTGCTCGAATCGATACTGCTGCGGAACGGCTGCCGGCTGATCGACGCCGAGTTTCATAGCCGGGGTGAACCGCACAAAGATCTTCATTTCTCCACCGCGCATCAGGTGGGGTCGTGTCGTATGTCTCACTCGGCCGCGCACGGTGTGGTGGATGCGGCGGGCGAGGTGCACGGTTATCCTGGGCTGTACGTGAGCGATGGGTCGGTGATCCCGACCGCCCTTGCCGTGAATACCGCCCTGACGATCCTGGCGAATGCGGAGAGGGTGGCGGAGATCGTTCGCCGACGCTACTTAGTGCGCCCCCGGGCGGTTCACGAGGCCAATCTGGCCGGCGTCGGCTGAGCCGGCCGGCCTACTTTTTTTCGTCGCATTGAACGATATTATGACCCCGAGCGGGTGCGGCCTAGCCGCCCGCGCCACCGAGGCGCTCCCGCCAAGCCGCCGTTTTTCAGCCTTGAATCTTAGTATTCAGCTTAGATGCCGAACAAACAAAGCATGTCCTGGACACCCTTTCAAGCCGACGCGGCCGGGCCCATCGGTGTCGGCCTGCCGCCGCCGGAGGAAACCCCGATCGTCGTTGTAGACGACGAGCTGACGGTGCTGAGCCTGCTCGAGAAGGCGCTTAGCCGCGAAGGCTATCCGGTCGAGGCTTTTGGCTCCGCGCCGGACGCGTTGCAGCGGCTGGCCAAGGGCGGGGTCGCGCTCCTGATCACCGACATCCGCATGCCGGAGATGGACGGGATCGAGCTCTCGCGGCTGGCCCTGGAAGAAGACCCGGATCTGGCAATCCTGGTCCTGACCGGCGCGGCCGATACGGATACCGCTGTCGAATCGCTGAGGCTGGGCGTGCGTGATTACCTGACGAAGCCGATCTCGGTTGAAAGTCTCAACGAGTCGGTGAGCCGGGCGCTGAGGCGGCGGGGCCAGGAGCTGTATCGGCGCAGGCTCGAGGCGTGGCTGCGCACCGAGGTGGAACGGCGTACGGAGGAGGTTCGCACTAAATCGCGCGAGTTAGAGCGAGTGTCGGTGGCGATGCTCTCGGCCCTGGTCCGCGCTATGGAGGCGAAGGATCCCCGACTGAAGGGTCACAGCGAACGGGTCGGAGAATTCGCCGAAGCCATGGGTAAGAAGCTGGGTCTGCAGGCGCGGCCGGTAGATCAGCTGCGGACCGCGGGACTGCTCCACGATATCGGGATGATCGCGATTCCCGAGTCGTTGGTCTTGCGGTCCAGCCAGTTGAGCACCAACGAGTATCAAACTATCCAGCAGCATCCCGAGGTCGGAGCCAGCATCCTGAAGCCGCTGACCCACATCGGGCAGGCGGTGGAATTCGTTCGCTGCCATCACGAACGCCTGAACGGCTCCGGATACCCGCGGGGATTGAAGGGCTCGGCAATCCCGCTCGGCGCGCAGGTCGTTGGTATGGCCGAGATGTTCGTGTCGATGACGGAAAATCGGGCGCACCGGCCAGCCTGCTCTGAGCAAGAGGCGCTGGAGGCGCTGCGCGAGAGCCAGGGCATCTGGTTTGAGCCCCGGGTCTTCGCCGCGCTGGAGGGTGTGTTAGGCGAGCGCAAGCGCCCCAAGAAGTAGGGTCGGTCCGACAGAAAAGCGCGAAACGCCACGCCGAGGGTGAGCCCGGCGTGGCGCTTCTGTTTTGGGGCGCGCGACTACTTGCGCTTGCTGCGCGACACGTAGTCGCGGTCCTTCTCCCCGGTCCAGATCTGACGCGGCCGCCAAATCTTCTGCTCTTCATCCATCAGCATCTCCCGCCACTGGGTGAGCCAGCCAGCGGTACGCGGGATGGCGAAGAGCAGCGGGAACATCTCGACGGGTATGCCCATCGCCTGGTAAATGATGCCCGAATAGAAATCGACGTTGGGGAAAAGCTTTCTCTTGACGAAGTACTCGTCCTCCAGCGCGATCCTCTCGAGCTCCAGCGCGATATCGAGCATCGGGTTGCGGCCCGTCACCTCGAAGACCTGTTCCGCGTACTTCTTGATGATGTTGGCCCGCGGGTCGTAGGCCCTGTACACCCGGTGGCCGAAGCCCATCAGCCGCACCTCTCCCGACTTCGCCCGGTCGATATACGCCGGGATCTTCTTTACGTCCCCGATCTCCGCCAGCATCCTCAGCACCATCTCGTTGGCGCCGCCGTGCAGCGGACCCCACAACGCGCCGGTCGCTCCGGCCAAAGAGGTGAAGGGATCGGAGTGCGAGCTGCCGATCAGCCTCATGGCGCTGGTGCTGCAGTTCTGGCTGTGGTCGGCGTGCAAGATGAACAGGACGTCCAACGCCTTCTCGAGCACCTCGTTGGGCTCGTATTTCAGCTCCGTGGTCTTCCACATCATGTTCAAGAAGTTTCCGACGTAGCTGAGATCGTTGTCGGGATATATGTAGGGCTGTCCACGGCTGTGCCGAAAAGCGAAGGCCGAGATCGTCGGCACTTTGGCGATCAGCCGCCAGATCTGCTTGTTGCGGCACTCGTCGTCGCCGATGTTCCGGGCGTCGGGATAGAACGTCGCCAGGGCGCCCAGCGTCCCCACCAACATGCCCATCGGGTGGGCGTCGTGATGAAAGCCGTCCATGAACTTCTTGATGCTCTCATGGACCATCGTGTGGTAGGTGATGTTCCGCACCCACTCGTCGTACTCCCTCTGCGTCGGCAGCTCCCCGTAGATCAGTAGATAGGCGACTTCCAAGTACGTGCTCTCGTCCGCCAACTGCTCGATGGGGTAACCGCGATAGCGAAGCTTGCCCTCCTGACCGTCGACCAGCGACGATTTGCTCTTGCAGGCCGCCGTGTTGAGAAACGACGGATCGTAGCTCAGCAGGCCGAAGTCGTCGTCCGAGACCTTGATCTCCCGCAGCGCCATCGCCCGAATGTGCGCGCTCTTCTTCGGGTTGGTGCCGTACTCGATCGGAATCTCGTACGTCTTTCCGGTGCGGTTGTCGGTAATGGTGATCGTATCTTTCGCCATGTTATACCTGCTCCTTCCTACGGATCTCCCGTCTCAGAGGTCGATGCCGGCCAAGATCGCCAACCATGCATCTGAACTGTGCTCCAAGCGCACCGCCTCGGCAAGAGGCCGTGTCTGCTTTGGAACCGAACCCTTTTTCTGGTGCGCCTCCGCCGCCAGTGCCAGCGGGGCGGACCGGTCCTGAACGGGCCTCCCTACTTGCGCGACTGATAGATTTCGCCTCAACTCATGAGTGCATAAGTCGTACCGGGGGGCGTCTGGCCCGGTCCGGTCCGCTAATTCCTTTAAAATCAAAAACCTATCCCCTTCGACCGGTGTTCCCTGCCGCTCCCAGCACCCGGCCCGGGACGTTCTGTCACGGGCTGGGGCGAGGGCTGAGCCAGTGAACTGGCTAACGATCCGTCCTAGCGATCCAGCGGCGGAGCGGTGATCGTTCGCCTGGGCCGTGCCGCGGTGCGCTGGGGTATCGCCTCGGCCGGCATCTTCTACCGCGTCGAGCGGGTGGGGCCGGAACTGCCGCCTGGCCCCGTGATCCTCGTGGCCAACCACCCCAACATGCTCACCGACCCGCTCCTCGCCCTCGGCGCGGCGCGCCGGCGGGTGCGGGTGCTGGCGAAGGCGCCACTGTTCGACATCCCGATCTTCGGGCACATCCTGAGGGCCGTGGACACCCTTCCGCTCTATCGGTTGCAAGATGATCCGGACCTGCGACACCGAAACCGGTTGGCGTTTCAGGAGGCGGTGGACGAACTGTACGACGCCGGAACGCTGCTCACCTTCCCGGAGGGCGGCAGCCGCTCGTTGCCCATGTTGGCGCCGCTGAAGCGCGGAGCGGCGCGGGTCGCGCTGGCGGCCGAGGCACAGTCCGGCTGGCGTCTGGGAATCAAGATCGTGCCGATCGGTCTCAATTACGAGCGCAAAGAGCGCTTTCGCAGCCCGGTGGTGGCGGCGGTGGGGTCGCCGATCGAGGTGGGCGAGTGGCGGGACGAGCATGAGTCGGCGGCGGGCGGAGGGGCCAAGTCGCTCACCCGCGCCATCGCTCGCGGCCTTTATAAGCAGACCCTGAACACCCAAGAGTTCGGGGACCGCGCGCTGTTGGAGACGGCTGACCTCGTCCTCCGCCGCGAGCGCGACGCCCTCGGGTGGCGGGAGCGGGTCTCGCTCGCCGAGCGCTTGCCGTGGCTGCGAGGCCACGCCGAGCGCCACGCCTGGCTGCAAAGCCGGGATCCGACGCGCGGCCGGCGGCTGTCCCGATCGCTCCGCCGCTATTCGCGGCGCCTGCGTCGCGTAGGTGCCGGCGATGCCGATGTACCTCGCGCCGGCGAGCTGAAGCGCGGCAGGTCGGAAGTGCTGCGCGACGCCGCCGCGCTGACGCCGGCCGCGCTGGTTGCGGCGGCGGGAGTCGCGGCGTGGTATCTTCCCTGCTTCGTCGCGTGGCTGTTCTGCCGTCTGATGCGGCCCGCCGTCGAGATGGTGGCGACGGTCAAGCTGCTCACCGGGATGGTGATCTTGCCCCTCTACTACATAGCGGTCATCGCCGCTGCGGGGCGCTGGGGCGGACTGGCGGCCGCGGCGCTCGCCGCCACGGTGTTGCCGCTGCTGGCAGCCGCGGCGCTCAAATGGAGCGGGCGCATGCAGGAGCTTTGGACCGACTTCCGACTCGCGTCGCTAGCGCGGCGCAAGCCGGGTCTCTGCAAACGAACCGACGCGCAGCGCGCAGCCTTGGCCGCGGAACTCAGCGCCCTCGCAAGGGAATTCGAGTCGGAGCGAAGCGAGCGCCAGCGTGCCGAGCCGTGGCCCTCGGCATGATCGCCGGCGTGGCATTCAACAGCTTCCGTCGCGCGACCGCGCGCCGCAGATGATCGGGAGGGCGTACTAGAGTGGAATCGGTGTCTTCCGCTGAGCGATCCGCCGGGGTGCTGCGGGCCCTGGGGCTGCACCGCCGCGAGCTGCGAAGCTGGGCGCTTTACGACTGGGCGAACTCGGCCTTCGCCACCACGATCATGGGCGCCGTCCTGCCCATCTACTACGCCCGGGTGGCGGCGGCGGGCATGCCGGGCAACGTCGCCACCGGCTACTGGGGCACCACCACCGCCATCGCTATGGCGATCATCGCCGTGGCCGCCCCCGTCCTCGGGGCCACCGCCGACTTCATGGGTGCGAAGAAGCGCTTCCTCGCCGCGTTCGCCGGGCTCGGCGTGGCGGCGACCGCCTGCCTCTACTTCGTCACCCAAGGCGAATGGCTCCTCGCCTCGATCCTCTTCATTCTGGGGAACATCGGCTTCAGCGGCGCCAACGTCTTCTACGACTCGCTGCTGCCGCACATCGCCTCGAAGGAAGAGGTGGACCGGGTCTCCACCGCCGGCTACGCCATGGGATACGTGGGCGGCGGCGTGCTGCTCGCCGTCAACATGGCGATGATCCTGGCGCCGGGCGCATTCGGGCTGATCGATGCGGGGTTCGCGACGCGCGTCGCTTTTGTCACCGTCGCGGTGTGGTGGGCCGGCTTTTCGATCCCGCTGTTCCGCCACGTAGGCGAGCCGCCGCGCCGGCTGGAAGCCGATGAGACGCTTCGCATCAATCCGGTGCGTGCCGGGTTTCGCCGCCTGGGTGAGACGCTGAGCGAGGTGCGTGAGCACAAAGAGCTGCTGAAGTTTCTCGTCGCCTTCTGGTTCTACACCGACGGCATCTGGACCATCATCAAGATGGCCACCGTCTACGGCACCGAGATCGGGTTGAGCGACGACACGATGATCGGCGCCTTCCTGCTCGTCCAATTCCTCGGCATCCCCTTCACCTTCGCCTTCGGCGCTCTGGCCGACCGGATCGGAGCGCGGAAGGGCATCTACATCGCGCTGGCGGTTTACTCCGTCCTGTCGGCGCTGGCCTTCTTCATGACCCAGAATTGGCACTTCTGGGCGCTGGCCGTGGGCGTGGCGATGGTGCAGGGCGGCTCGCAGGCGCTCAGCCGCTCGCTCTACGCCAGCCTGATCCCGAAGGGCAAGTCGTCGGAGTTCTTCGGCTTCTTCAGCGTGTTCTCGAAGTTCGCCGGGATCTTCGGGCCACTGGTGGTCGGTCAGCTGGCCTTGATGTTGGGCTCTGGCCGTTATGGGATCCTCAGCCTGGTGGTCTTCTTCGTCGGCGGCATGCTGCTGCTCTCGCGGGTCGACATCGAGGCGGGCCGCCGGGCGGCCCAGCGCGAGGACGCGGAGTTGCAACCGGTGCAGGCCGCCGTGGAAAGTTGATCGTGGAGGGGCGTTCGAGATGACGACCGATCCGCCGGCCCTGAGAACCGCGCGCCGCACGCACGGCTTCACCGAGTCGGTGATCCGGGAGATGACCCGGGTGGCCCGCGAGCACGACGCCATCAACCTGGCGCAGGGCTTCCCCGACTTTCCGGCGCCGGAGGTGCTGAAGGAGGCGGCGTGCGCGGCGATCCGCGCCGACATCAACCAGTACGCGATCACCTGGGGCGCGCCGCGGCTGCGGCGTGCCCTGGTAGAGAAGTACCGGCGCTTTTACGGGATGGGGGTGGACGGCGACCGCGAGATCACGATCACCTGCGGCGCCACCGAGGCGATGGCCGCGGCGATGCTCGCGCTGGTGAACCCGGGCGACGAGGTGATCATACTCGAGCCCTTCTACGAGAACTACGGGCCGGACGCCATCCTCTGCGGTGCCCGGCCGGTGTTCGTAGCGGTGCGCGAGGACGGCGCCCCGGACATGACGGCGCTGGAGCGCGCGTTCAACGCGGGGACGCGTGGAATCATCTTGAACACGCCCAACAACCCGACCGGCCACGTGTTCGGCCGCGACGAGCTGAAAACGATCGCCGAGTTGTGCGTCCAACACGACGCCTTCGCCTTCACGGACGAGATCTACGAGCACATCATCTACGAGCGCGAGCATCTGCCCGTCGCTTCGATCGATGGCATGCGAGATCGAACCGTCACGGTGAGCGGCCTCTCGAAGACCTTCAGCATCACCGGCTGGCGCGTCGGAACCATCGTCGCACCCCCCGACCTCACCGGCGCGATTCGCAAGACGCACGACTTCCTGACCGTCGGCGCGCCCGCGCCGCTGCAGGAAGCCTGCGCGGTGGGACTGGAGCAGCTGGGCTCCAGCTACTACGAAGCGCTGGCACGCGACTATCGTGAACGGCGCGATGTTCTGTTCGAGGGTATAACCGCTGCCGGTTTTCGCTGTCTCCGCCCGGCCGGGTCGTATTACCTGCTGGCTGACTTCTCGCAGCTGAGCGGTCTGCCTGACGATGAGTTTGCCGTCTGGCTCACTCGTGAAGCGCGGGTCGCCACCGTTCCGGGCTCGAGCTTCTTCAGCGATCCAACGCGCGGAGTTAAACTCGTGCGCTTCGCTTTTTGCAAAACGGTCGCGACGCTCGAAGAGGCGGCTGATCGCTTGCGGCGCCTGTGACACGTCGATCAGGCAGGCAACCCGGAACTTGACGTTGCGAGGGTTTTCCGTCATACTGGTTCGGCGTATGCTCGTGACACGTTCGCTGTCCTGCCATGCCAACTTTCCACAAACTGCATTAACCGCATTAAACATTCGGTCGTCACGGTGGCGGTGATGTCTTGGGGGTGGGTTCACACGTGCAACGACAAACATCTAGCAGACGATAAGCTGATCAACGGAGGGGCCCCCATCGGAACGCTCCGGACCCGAATGCGTGTTATAGGGTACGGGAAAAACGGGTGAGTCAGGGAGCAAGCAGTACGGTAGGTCACGGTTTTTTGGAGGTAGTCGGTGATTCTGCCCAATGTTCGCGCCTCGTTTGGATCGTGCGAGATCGAGCAGCTGCTCTGGCTGCTCGAGCGGCGGACGGAGCGCAGCCGGCAGCGTTGGGAAGGCCAGCTGGCCGAGGAGGGTCTGGATGCGCTGCTCGATCGGCCGGAGGCGCTGGCGGCGGTGATGGAGACCGGTGGTGTGACGGCCCTGTCGCCGAGGCTGGCCTTCTACGTGATGGTGCGGCACACGCTGTTGGAGAGCGGGCTCGACGACGCCGAGATCGCGGACTATGTGGCGGCACTGCTGGTCGAGTTCGCCGAGAGTGGGCGGGCGCAGCGGATCGCCCGCTACGACGACAAGATGTACCGCTTTCTGGTCGAGGTGGTGGCCGACCTGGAGGGCGAGAGTTCGGAGCGCCGGCAGTTCTTACTTCGAGCACATCTAGGTAACTACTCGCTCTGGCTGACCGGGCTGTTTCCGGATTACGTGATCGCCCGCGTACACCGGCGTGGCGCTCCGGGGCTGGACTACTACGAGGGCATGGGCTCGACAGGTTATCTCATGGCCAGCGAGTGCGAGCTCGCCGGCCAACACGACCTGGCCCGCATCTATCGCGATGTGGCCAGCGGCTTTCGAGCCGTGCGCCGGGCACTGAACCGGGTGTCCGATCGCTACTTCTTCCCGGTTTCTCCCACACAAATCGACCGCCTGCTTCGCCAGGTGGTCGATGACTCTCAGGTCAACTGAGGCGACGCGATAGCGGGAACAGGCTTGGAGGGATTGGGTAGGGTGGTACGTGGACGGCTCCGGCCGGCTTGCGCGAAGGGTTACGCGATTAGACGTGTAGGCTCCGCTACGAGAGGGCGGACGAGTTTGTAGGCAGCATAACCGAAGGGAGCAGATCGAAGCATGGCCGCGCAGGAACTTGATATCATCGGCTTAATCCGCGAGCAGCAGGATGCCCAGCGGTACCAGGATCTTCACTGGGAAGGATCGTTTCAGGACTATCTGGGCGTGGTTCGCGAACAGCCGCTGGTCGCGCGCAACGCCTTCCAGCGGTTGTACGACATGCTGACATCCTTCGGGACCGAGGACTACACGGAGTACAAGAAGAAGATCACGCACTACAAGTTCTTCGAGGATCCGTTCGAGAACGGCAAGGACGCGATCTTCGGCCTCGACGTCGCGCTGATGAAGCTGGTGCAGACCATCAAGGCGGCGGCGATGAGCTATGGGCCCGAGCGGCGTGTGCTGCTGCTGCACGGACCGGTTGGGAGCGCGAAGTCCACCATCGTGCGTCTGCTCAAGAAGGGGCTGGAGCAGTACTCGCGGACACCCGAAGGGGCCCTGTACACCTTCAGCTGGATTGGCGAGGGTGCGGCCGCGCCGCGCCTGCCGGAAGAGCTGGCGACGCCCGAAGCGGCGACGCGTGCGCAGGAGGAAGGGATGCCCTGTCCGATGCACGAAGAGCCGCTGCATCTGATGCCGTTGAAGTTCCGGCAGATTTTCCTCAAGCACGTCAACGAGAAGATCGCCGATTCGCGCCGCATCGTGATCGAGGGAGATCTGTGCCCGGCTTGCCGCTTCATGTTCAACCAGTACATGGACCGCTACGAGGGCGACTGGACCCAGGTGATCGAGCACGTACGGGTGAAGCGGCTGCTGCTGAGCGAGCAGGACCGGGTGGGCATCGGCACCTTCCAGCCCAAGGACGAGAAGAACCAGGACTCCACCGAGCTCACCGGCGACATCAACTACCGCAAGATCGCGATCTACGGGTCGGACTCGGATCCGCGCGCCTTCAACTTCGACGGCGAGTTCAACATCGCCAACCGCGGGCTGATCGAATTCATCGAGGTGCTGAAGTTGGACGTGGCGTTTCTCTACGATCTGTTGGGAGCCTCGCAGGAGCACAAGATCAAGCCGAAGAAGTTCGCCCAGACGGACATCGACGAGGCGATTATCGCGCACACCAACGAGCCCGAGTACCGGCGGCTTCAGAACAACGAGTTCATGGAGGCGCTGCGTGACCGCACGGTGAAAATCGATATCCCGTACGTGACCAAGCTGGACGACGAGATCAAAGTCTACGAGCGCGACTTCAACAAGGATCGCGTGAGAGGTCAGCACATCGCGCCTCACACGATCGAGATGGCCGCGATGTGGAGCGTGCTCACCCGGCTGGAAGAGCCGAAGAAGGTCAATCTCACCCGGCTGCAGAAACTCAAGCTCTATAACGGCAAGACGCTTCCCGGGTTCACCGAGGACAACGTGAAGGAGCTGCGCAAGGAGGTCGAGCGCGAGGGTATGCTCGGCATCTCGCCCCGCTACGTGCAGGACAAGATCTCCAACACGCTGGTGGATGACGTCGAGGAGGGATGCGTCAACCCATTCATGGTGCTGAAAGAGCTGGAGTCCGGTCTCAAGCACCACTCGCTCATCACCAGCGACGAACAGCGAGAGTTCTATCGCGAGCTGCTCAGCGTGGTACGCGAGGAGTTCGAGGATATAGTCAAGAACGAGGTCCAGCGGGCCATCAGCGCCGACCAGGAAGCGATCTCGCGCCTGTGCGCCAACTACATCGACAACATCAAGGCGTACACCCAGAAAGAGAAGGTCAAGAACAAGTACACGGGCGAGTACGAGGATCCCGACGAGCGGCTGATGCGCTCGATCGAAGAGAAGATCGACATCCCGGAAAGCCGCAAAGATGACTTCCGGGCCGAGATCATGAACTACATCGGCGCGCTGGCCGTGGAGAAGAAGCAGTTCGACTACACGACCAACTCTCGGCTGCAGAAAGCGCTGGAGCTGAAGCTGTTCGAGGACCAGAAAGACTCGATCAAGCTCACCAGCCTGGTCTCGTCCGTGATGGACAAAGAGTCGCAGGAAAAGATTGACGTGGTCAAGAGCCGCCTGATTCGCGACTATCAGTATTGCGACATCTGCGCGACGGATGTGCTGAACTTCGTGGCGAGCATCTTCGCGCGCGGCGACGTAAAAGAGAAAGAAGAGTGATTAGAGACTCTTTCGCCGGATTCTCCTCGATCAAGCGAATCGAGCGGGATAGGAAGCGATTCGACGCGATCATCCGGGGTCGAATCAAGAAAGACCTCCGTAAACACATCACCCGCGGCGAACTCATCGGCAAGCGGGGCGGCGAAATCGTCTCGATCCCGCTGCCGCAGATCGAGCTGCCTCAGCTCAAGTACGGCCGCAAGAAGATGGCTGGCGTGGGGCAGGGCGAGGGCGCCGAGGGCACTCCGATCGGAGCCGGCGAAGGCGAGGGAGGCAGCGCGGCCGGCGACCAGCCCGGCGTTCACCTCCGCGAGGTTGAGATCTCGATCCAGGAGCTGGCGGATCTGCTCGGCGAGGAGCTGGAGTTGCCGCGCATCGAGCCCCGGGGCGAGCGTACGCTGAAGAGCCGGCGTAGCCGCTACAAGAGCATCCGCACGGCCGGCCCCGAGACGCTCCGCTCCTTCCGACGCACCTACCGCCAGGCGCTGAAGCGCCAGCTCGCCTCCGGGATCTACGACTACCGCTCGCCGCTGGTCACGCCGGTCCGCGAGGACATGCGCTACCGCTCCTGGAAGGAGGAGCCGGAGCCGGTGGCCAACGCGGTGATCCTGTACATGATGGACGTGTCCGGCTCGATGGGCAACGAACAGAAAGAGATCGTTCGCATCGAGTCGTTCTGGATCGACACCTGGATCCGTGCCCACTATCACGGAGTTGCCAACCGCTACATCGTCCATGATGCCGCGGCCCACGAGGTGGACCGCGAGACCTTTTACACCACACGCGAGTCGGGCGGCACACGCATCTCCAGCGCCTACGAGCTCGGCGCGAAGATCATCGCCGGCGAATACGATCCGGAAGAATGGAACGTCTACTGCTTCCACTTCTCGGACGGCGACAACTGGGGCGGCGGCGATGACGAACGTTGCTTCGAGCTGCTCGGCGAGCGGTTGCTGCCGAGCGTGAACCTGTTTGGCTACGGGCAGGTGGAGAGTCGTTACGGGTCCGGGCACTTCCTCGAGGCTCTGCAAGAGAACGTCGAGGACGAAAGCCTGATCCTGTCACAGATACCGGACCGGGATTCCATCCTCGACTCCATCAAGGACTTTCTCGGAAAAGGCAAGTAGAGCGCCAGGCCCAGAGATTTCATGCCACAGCAGTTGACCCAAGAGCTGAAAGAACTTCAGCAGGAGATCGAAGGCTACGCCCGTGATTACGGCCTTGACTTCTTCGATGTGATCTTCGAGGTGCTCGACTGGGAGGAGATCAACGAGGTCGCGGCCTACGGCGGCTATCCCGCTCGCTACCCCTACTGGCGCTTCGGCATGGAGTACCACGCGCTTTCGCGCAGCTACGCGTACGGCCTGCAAAAGATCTACGAGATGGTCATCAACAACGACCCTTGCTACGCGTACCTCCTCGCCGCGAACCCGCTGGTCGATCAGAAGCTGGTCATGGCTCACGTGTATGGGCATGCCGACTTTTTCAAGAACAACTACTCGTTCGCCCACACGAATCGAAAGATGGTCGACGAGATGGCGAACCATGCCGCGCGAATTCGCCGCTATGTCGATGATAACGGTACCGACGAAGTAGAGAGCTTTCTCGACATCTGCCACTCGCTGGATAACCTGATCGATTACAACGCGCCCTACATCAAACGGCGCCGGCGCGACGAGGCGCGCGATGCCGATGGGGGTGAGCCTGGCCGGCGCAAGCAACCCCGCCGACTCGCCGCCAAGGAATACATGGAGGACTACATCAACCCGTCGGCGCTACTGGAGGCCGAGGCACAGCGCCTGGATGAGGAGCGCAAGGAAGAAGAACGCTTCCCGGTCCGACCCGAAAAGGACATCCTGCTCTTCCTGCTAGAGCATGCGCCGCTTCCGAACTGGCAGCGCGATGTCATGGGGATCATCCGGGAAGAGGCCTACTACTTCGCGCCCCAGGGCCGCACCAAGATCATGAATGAGGGTTGGGCCAGCTACTGGCACTCGACCATCATGACCGAGCGAGCTTTGCGTGACTCCGAGGTCATCGACTACGCCGACCACCACAGCGGCACGGTGGCCACGCACCC
>JABAOH010063116.1_pt2 | contig 21624 bp, 23 predicted proteins | sample 7062181 | NCBI WGS metagenome assembly JABAOH01 (sample SAMN14538630, study PRJNA623070) | marine sediment metagenome | biome: marine biome [ENVO:00000428]; feature: marine pelagic biome [ENVO:01000023]; material: deep marine sediment [ENVO:00002113]; isolation source: pool of 5 deep marine... | reverse complement strand
CCTAGCTTCTAAGGGGGAGACGGATGAGGACGGCGGCGTTGCACAGGTGGGCATGGCCGCAGGAATGACCCGACAAACGCCGAGCCCGGAGGGTAGACCCTCCGGGCTCTTTCCGTGACGGAAATGGCGCCTTCTTGCCAGTGGCAGGGATCTACGCTTTCACCCCCAGCGTGGGGTCAAGCTACGAGCCTCAATCCGCAACGGACCGTTGTTATTTGGGCGTGCCCCCGGCTGGATTTGCGTTGAACGCGCCCAGACAGGGCGCGTTCACACTGAGCGACGCCGTGCGTCGCGATTCTCCACCCGTACGACCTTGCGGTCACCTAGTTAGCAAGTAGGCGCGTCTGCCAGTTCCGCCACGGGGGCACTTTCACTGCGAGGTGACGGAACTGCAGAAAAAACACGCGCTACGCCCGCGCAGCCTCACAGACCGCCAACAAAGTAGCGCGCGCCGCTCAACAGATCCTCAAGTCGGCAAAGCATGCGGCGCCGTTGCCGCCCCCCTGGTCTGCAGATAGCTTCGGCGTCATGCCCGATCTCGGTGAAGCGCTGGTCTACTACGTCGTCTTCCTCTTCTCGACGACGCTGCACGAGGCGGCGCACGCCTGGGCGGCGAAGCGCGGCGGCGATCTCACCGCCTACCACGGCGGACAGGTCTCGATCGATCCGACGCCCCACATCCGCCGCGAGCCCTTCGGGATGGTGGTGCTTCCCGTCATCTCGGTGCTGCTCTCGGGCTGGCCGTTCGGATTCGCCAGCGCCCCCTACGATCCCAACTGGGCGCGGCGCTACCCCCGGCGCGCCGCCTGGATGGCGCTGGCCGGACCCGGGGCCAACCTGCTGCTCATTATTATAGCGGCCGTCCTGATCAACGTCGGCGTGGCACTCGACGTCTTCTACTCGCCCGAGCGCATCTCGTTCGGTCACGTCACCGCGGCCAGCGGCGGCGGCTTCATGGGCTCCATCGCCTTCCTGCTCGGCGTCTTCTTCTCGCTCAACCTGGTGCTGTTCATCCTGAACATGCTGCCGCTGCCGCCGCTGGACGGAAGCGGAGCGCTGCCGTTGCTGCTGTCGCCGGAGGCGACGCGCCGGTATCAGGAGTTTGTCTGGGGGCAGCGGGGTCTGGCGTGGATCGGCATCATCGTGGCCTGGCAGGTTTTCGACTACCTGTTCAATCCGGTGTTTCTGGCGGCGGTCAACCTGCTGTATCCAGGGGTGTCTTACCAGTGAGGGGCACTCGTTCGGTTCACGATGCTCGGGGACGGCGCGAAGGGGCGATTATTGCGAGCGGACGGCCCGGACGTAGGCGTTGAAAGCCCGGCTCTCGGACGCCGCGTAGCCCTCGCGGAAATAGACGACCTAGGCAGCGTCCGCCGAGCTCGCGTCCGCCGTCCAGATAAAGGGCGCACCCTGCGCGCTGAAGATCGGATCGATGTGAAAGCCGTCGGTCTTGTCTCCGCTCAACAGCGACAGCGCCTCCTCGAGCGTGGGAAGCCTCCAGTCGGCGAAGCCGCCGTGACGCCGGCCGTCTAGCGCGCGGACGTGAGCGACGGCACCTTCCCAGCCCCCCGACACCAGGCGTTGTGAGCCAGTCTGCTCCCACATGAGACCCGTCGCCGCATCGATCACCACAGCCACGCCATCCGCGACGCTCGCCGTGTAATCGTGCCTGAAGCCATCGGCGCCTGGGTTGGTCCGGGCCGAGAAGAAGCCGCGTTCGGCGATCAAGGCCCGGACCTGCTCGACGCTCAGATCTGCAGGCTCACCCCGCAGCCGCACGGCCTGCCCGCCCCGAAACAACGTGAGCGCCGCGACGAGCGCCACGATGCCTACCGCCCCGAGCACGACGGCGCCCGGTACGCCCCGCAACCAGCTGCGCAGCCAGAGGAACCGACCGGCTGGGCGGACCTGCTCTTCGAGCACAGCAATCAGGCGGGTGACGTCGTCGTGAAAATCGGCGCCGTCGATCTCGATGGCCTGGCACGCGGCCAGCGGCCGCAAGTCCGGTGGAAGCGCGGCCGAGCGCGGCATCTCTGCCTTGTCGAGCAGGGCGGGGATCACCGTGACGTCGCGCCTAAGCGCCGTGGCGATCTCGAGGCGCACGAAGTCGTCGGGATCCTCAAGTCTCGGCCGACCCTCCGTGTCCGCCTCGCTCAGCCAGCGTCTGCCGATCAAGGCGATCAATACGTTGCAGCGTGCCAACTGCTCGTCGATCACGCGAGAAAAGCGGCCGCCGGGCTGGATCGTGTCGATGTCGCGAAAAACACGGTCGCGACCGAAATGCTCCGAGAGGCGGTCGTAAAGACGACCCGCGTCGCCGGCGGCGTCCTCGCGGCGATAGCTGATGAAGATGCCAGCCATTGTTGAAGTTAGGCGCGAATGACTCCCCGAGGCAACGCAATGACGACGCGGCTTTTCGCCCAGGGGCTGGCGAAACGGGAGCTCCTGATCCAGCTTTGATGCCGCCAACGCACAGGCCGTTAACGCAACCTCGGTCCCGGCTTTCCGGCCCGGGGCCCTCCCGATAACCCGCTATCGAAAGACGAGGACACGATGTGGCACCGTAGCATTCTCTCCGCTTCGTTGCTGGCCTGCCTCGCGCTCTGGGCGTCGCCGGCCGCGGCGCAGGAGCCCGATGCCGCGATGGAGGCCTGGATGAAGGCGGGCAAGCCGGCGAAGCAGCACGAACAGCTGGCCGCGCTCGTCGGGACCTGGCAAGCCGAGACGAAGTTCTGGATGGACGCTTCGGCCCCGCCGATGACGGCGCCGGGAACAATCGAGTACCGAATGGTCATGGGCGGGCGGTTCCTGGAGGAGAAGGTGAGCTCGGAGTTCATGGGCTCGCCCTTCAAGGGCATGGGACTGTACGGCTACGACAACATCACCGGCAAGCTGCAGGCCGTGTGGGTCGATGACCTGTCCACGGCCATCTACTCGTACAGCGGCTCGATGAACGAGGCCGGCGACGAGATGATCCTGAGCAGTCGCTTCAAGGATCCCATGTCCGGTACGTGGAAAGAGAGCCGGAGTGTGATGAAGATCTCCAAGGACAAGCTGCACTACATCAGCTACGAGAAAGCCGAGGACGGCCCGGAGCGAAAGGTGATGGAGATCACAGCCACTCGGAAGATGTCCAAGTAGCGAACCGTTAGACATCTGCCGCCAGACTTCGCCACCCTGTCGGGCGCGTGCGACGCGCCTGAACCCAAACAAGGGAGTCGCAGAGATGGCGCTATTCGGGGAGACTTGCGTTCGCTGCGGACAGAAACGCACCAAACGAGAATACGCCGGCGTTCCGACCTGCGAGGTCTGCGCGAAGCTGCTCGTGGCGAGCCTGGAGGCGATGGGCGAGGACGCGCGGAAATGCCCCGTTCACGCCACCGAGATGACTAAAGAGGTCGTCCTCAACATCGTCGTCGACCGCTGCCCCACCTGTGAGGGCGTCTGGCTGGACGGCGGCGAACTGGACCTGCTCAAACAAGCGATCAGGGCGGGCATGCCCGACGACTTCGCCCGGGCGATGCTGCTACCCTGGTAGATATGGAGAGTGAATTCTCCCGCTAAGGCCAAACCCAGAGGGGGTCCACACCGGACCGAAGTGGTGGTGATCGGAGCCGGCCCGGCAGGGCTGGCGGTGAGCGCCTGTCTGCGGCGTGCCGGCATACCGATCACGATCCTCGAGCGCGGCGACCGGGTCGGCACCGCCTGGCATCACCACTACGACCGGCTGCACCTCCACACCGACAAGGCCCACTCCAGCCTCCCCTTCTGCAAGTTCCCGAAGGGTTGTCCCCGCTACCCGTCCCGCGGCCAGGTGATCGACTATCTGGAATCGTACGCCGCTCGCTTCGAGCTGGAACCGCGGTTCGGCCAGGAGGTGGTGGCTGCGCGTCGGGAGGACGGCGGCTGGCGCACGGAGACCGAGGACGGCGCTTACCTTTCTCGCCACCTGGTCGTCGCCACCGGCTACACCGGTGGCGCGATCGTGCCCAAGTGGCCGGGTCAAGAGACGTTTCCCGGCTCTATATTACATAGCTCGGAGTACAGAAACGGCGCACCCTACCGCGGTCAAACAGTGCTGGTGGTCGGCTTCGGCAACTCCGGCGGAGAGATCGCCATCGATCTGTGCGAGCACGGCGCGCGGCCGGTCCTGGCGGTGCGGAGCCCAGTGAACGTCGTGCCGCGCGACCTGTTCGGTCTCCCCATCCTCGCCATCTCCATCCCCATGAGCAAGCTGCCCGCCCGGCTGGCCGACGCGCTCAATGCGCCGATCCTGCGCTGGAAGGTCGGCGATATCCGGAAACTGGGTTTGACTCCGGCGCGTTTCGGGCCGCTGGCGCAGATCTACGGAAAAGCACGGATCCCGCTGCTCGATGTGGGAACGCTCGACCTTATCCGGCAGGGACGCGTGCTGGTGCGCCCGGGGATCGAGCGCTTCAGCGACGAGAACGTCGTGTTCACCGACGGCTCACCGCTCGCCTGCGACGCCGTCGTCCTGGCGACGGGCTACAGACCGGCGGTGCGATCGTTCCTGGGTGACTCGCCCGCCCTGGACGACGACGGCATTCCCAGGACCAGCGGGCGCGAGTCCCAGGTGCCGGGCCTGTACTTCTGCGGGTTCTTCGTGGCGCCGACCGGGATGTTCCGGGAGATCGGGATCGAGGCTCGGCGCATCGCGCGGGCGATCCGTCGCCAGCGGAAACAAGAGGAGTCGCCCGGCTAGCGACCCTGCGCGCGGCTACCAGTCGTCTTCGACTAGCTCATCCATCACGCGGCTGACATGTTCCGGAGCGAGTTTCCGCGCTTGTTCCAGCCGCGCCAACCGCTTCTGGAATTGGCTCAGTGCATAGCCGATGAAGTCGTCGATGACCAGGCCGAACGGCATCACCTCATAAGAACCAAACAGCTCGTGGATGACGCCGAGGGCCGGTTCCAGCAGCGAACCCATCCGCTGCTCGACGACGACCCAGAGTGCAGGCTCCGCCGCCACCAGCCGGGACAGCAGGAAGATCCCGTAGGCGATGTGCCGCGACTCATCACGCTTGAGGTGGCCGATCCCTTCGCGCAACCCAGGCAAAAGTTGGTTGCGCTCGAGCATCGCGTAGTAGCCATGGTAGCCCGTCTCGGCGAGCGTCCCTTCGACGATCATGTTGTAGGTGACGGCGGCGCGCGCCTGCGCGGCCGGCGACGAATCGTCGAGCAGCGCACGCATCGCCTGGGGCAGCTCTTGATAGAACATCGTGCGGTAGCTGGCGCCGTGGAATCGCGCCAAGTCGCTGCTGTCGCGGGCCACCTCGTCGAGGAAGCGGCGGAAAAACTCAGTGTGCTTCGCCTCCTCCCAAACGAAGGTGGCGAGGTACATCGCCTCCTCGATCCGCCGCTCGCCGGAGATCGCGGCGATGAGCGGCACGATCTCCTGAGCCACCGACTCCTCGCCCGCCTGGAACAGCGACGTCAGGTGGAGCAGCACCTCGCGCTCCAGGTCGTTCAAGTGCTGCCAGTCCTCAATGTCCTTTGAGAAGTTGATGTCGACCGGGTTCCAGATGCCCAGCCGCTTCGCCTTCTGGTAGAGTCGCATCGGGAACGACTCATGGTCGAGCCCGCGCGGACCGGTGCTGGCGAAGACGACAGCCGGCGAACGGTCGGGCGGCGTGGGCGCCGGCTCCGTATCGCCATCGACACCCGCGGCCGGCGCGAGCTCGCTGACGCGCACGGCGGCAGCGACCATCTGGCGCGCGGCGCTCGGGTAGCGCGCCAAAGTCATCACCTTGCCTCTCCGCACCGCCAGCTTCCGCCTCAGCAGCGCCATCAGCGGATCCAGCCGGCCCGCGAGGATCTCACCCCAGACGGCGGCGGGCGCGGCGATGACGTAAGGCGCGGTGGAGAGGTCGGCGTCCGAGGCCGCCCGCGCCTCGCGGCACTCACCGCGCCACAGGTCGAGGTAAACGCTGCGACGCCTGGCGCTTGATCCCGCTGGCTCCTCCAGAACGAAGACGATCGGCCACTCCCAGGCGCGCGCCGCTTCGCGGTAGGCAGCGCTGCGGTTCAGCTCCGCGGCCCAGGTCTCGGCCCAAGTCTCGGTGAAGATCTCGTTCGACATAACTCCGTTATCTAAAGGAGAGTCGACCGTCTGCCGGTGCTACTCGAACTCGTCGAGCGTGCGGCGAACTCCCTCCGCGTACGGCGTGAGCCGGAGGTCGCCCAGCAGCTCCCCGATCCGGCGCGGATCGAGGATCACGGGCCGATCGTAGAGGGGAAACACTCTCTTGAAGGCGCGGATCTCCCGGTTGAACAGCCCGGCCAGGACCAGCATCCAGCGCCGGCCGCGCCGCAACTTCAAGCCGACATCGCGCAAGCGCGCCGCCAGCGCCAGGATCGACCGGGGCGACTCGGCGCCCGAGCCCGGTACGTGCCACGGTCGCCCGTACGCCTCATTTCGCTCGGCCAGGTCGCAGAGCAACCGCCCGCAGTGCCGGTGGACCCCGTGGCGCCGAAGACGGCGGCACGCTCAAAGGCCAACTCTTCCATGGAAGCCAATTGACGGCCTCGGACCCGGCGAAGTCAATGACGTATCGACAACTGGAGCGAAACCGGCCGATGCTGCTTTCGGACTGCCCGGTAAGGAGCCACGGGCATACTGCGCTCCGTTGATCGACCGTTGACGGCAGGCCCCGAGCTTCCTTCCGACCGTTGCTCGCCGGGATGCGGCGAGCGTAGAATGGACCCGGGAAGAGGGGCGGGGCTGGCCGTTGATCATCGCGATCCCAGAAGCGCTGCGGGAAAAGCTGGGACCAGAGGGCACCCGGGCGCTGGCGGAGCTGCTGAACGAGGCAAGCGTGCAGACGCGAGGCGACGTGATCGAGATCGCCGCGAGTCGGTTCGAGCGCCGGCTGGCCGAGGAGCTGGGCGCGCTGCGGGCGGAGATGGGCTCGGAGATCGGCGCGCTCCGCGCGGAGATGGGCGCGTTCGAGGGCCGGATCACCCGCTGGATGTTCGTGTTCTGGATCGGCCAGATCGGCGCGCTGCTCGGGATACTGTTCGCTTTCTTCCGCCCCTGACGCCGGCTGCCACGCTCTACCCCGCTACATCTCGCCCCGGGTCGTCGGCACCCAGATCGCGTCAGCGTGGGCCTGAACCATCTCTATGCATAGCTGCCTCCTTCATGGTTCGCGGGCACACGGGTTTGGGCGAAAGGTAGACAGACGCCAAGCTGCGCCAGGCGGGCTGCGGTCGCAACTGGCCCACTCCTGCCATGCCCCATATCATGAGTTTATGAGCCCAGGAGCCCGAGCGTGCGCGCTCACCCTGCTGCTGGCGCTCGCCGCGTGCCAGGCGCAGCGCGAACCAGCGGCCGAGCAGGTCGGCGCCGTTCAAGCCACGCACCCGAGCTCGCCGGATACCGCCGTTCAGGCCACCGACTCCGGCCCGCCGGCCGCCGCTCGGCAAGACACCAGCTTCGCCGGCACCAGCGAGCCGATCCACCGCGCCGGCCACAGCGCCCCGCCCGTGGCGGTACTCCGAGCCGTGCGCACCGCCGCCCACTCTGGATTCGACCGCGTCGTCTTCGAGTTCGCGGTGGGACCGCTGCCCGGCTACGACGTGGCGTACGTCGACGGCGCCGTCTACGCCTGCGGGTCGGGTGACGCGGTGAGCGTGGCCGGGGCCACCCGGCTGAGCGTGCGGCTGCAACCGGCCCAGGCTCACGACGACAGTGGGAACGTGACGATCGCGGACCGCCGGCGGACGCTAGCCATGCCGGCGCTGAAGGAGCTGACGATCATCTGCGACTTCGAGGCGCAGGTCGAATGGGTCCTCGGTCTGACGGGCCGGACGCCCTACCGCGTTCTCGAGCTGGAGCAGCCGCCCCGTCTGGTCCTCGACGTCCGGCACCGCGAGTGAGCGCGCGAACGCCTCCAGACGGACGCCGCCGGTCGCGCTTCGCCGCGGCCGCGCTCCTCTCCCCGCTGCTTGCCGCTTGTGGCGAGGAGCCCGCCGGGCCGGACGTGACCTGCCCGGAATTCGCCGTGGTCCCGTTCTCCTCGGAGGTCGGCGCCCCGACTCCCCTCGACCTCACACCGTCACCGTTCGACGACGCGTTCGCCGCCGCCGCTGGCGAGTTCGACGTGCCGCCGCGCCTGCTCAAGGCCATCGGCTGGATCGAGACGCGCTGGCAGATGGTGGAGGGCGCCGAGGAGTTCCCGGGCCGGCCGGCGGCGTTCGGCGTGATGGCGCTGCGCGGGGAACGGCTGGAGCGCGGCGCGACGCTGGCCAGCGTCACCCGCGATGCCGCGCGCCACGACCCCCGCGCCAACATCCGTGCGGCGGCCGCGCTCCTCGACGCCGACGCCCGCGCGATCGGGATCGATCGCTCGCGCCCGGAGGAATGGGCCCGTATCGTCGGCCGCTTCAGCGGGATCGAATTGAAGTCAGGCCGCTCGGCCTACGAGCGTCTGGTGGAACGCGCCCTGACACGAGGCGTCCTCGAGCGGGCGGCGCTGCGTGGCGACCTGAGCGCCGCCAACGCCGCCGCGGCCAGCCGCTGCGTTCCGCTGCCCATCCCGCACAGGTTCCCACCCGGTCCGCCACCGCCGCCTCCGCCGCCGCCGCCCGACTCGGGTCCGCCAGACTACGCGCCAGCGCTCTGGCGACCCTCGCCCAACTTCAACGACCGGGCGGCCGACGCCACCGGCGTGCCGCACATGGTCATCATCCACACTTGCGAGGGTAACTACACCGGCTGCTGGAGCTGGCTGGTGAACCCGGTCTCGCAGGTCAGCGCCCATTACGTGGTGGACGAGGAAGGCACGGAGATCTCGCAGCTGGTGCGCGAGCGTGACCGAGCCTGGCACATCGCCGCGCGCTACGACTGTACGCTCAACCACCGGCAGGACTGCTGGCTGAACGATGTGCAGAGCAATCATTTCACCGTCGGGATCGAGCACGCCGGCTTCGCGTCGCAGACGGAGTTTCCCGCCTCGCAGATCGAGGCGTCGGCGGCGCTGGTCTGCGACATCAGCCGTGACCGTGACATCCCCCGCGACTGGCAACACATCGTCGGCCACGGCCAGCTGCAGCCGGCCAACCGCACCGACCCGGGTCCCAACTGGCCCTGGGTGCCTTACCTGCACAGCATTCAGCGGCACTGCGGCGAAGTGGTCGTCGATGATGACGACGTGCTGAACGAGGCGGGCACGGCGACCGTCGACGCCCCTACCGACTGGATCGCGGACGATCAGACGCCGGGCTATTACGGGAACGGCTACCGCTGGGCCTCGACGCAGACGAACGCGATCGATGAGGTGAGCTTCTCGTTCTTCGTCGGGTCGCCGGAGGCGCTGACCCTCGATGCACGCTGGACCAGCGGTGCAAACCGCACACCGCGGGCCGAGTACCGGGTGATCGACGCCGCCGGCAACACCCTCGCTACTCTGCGAATGGACCAGACGACTGGCGGCGGCGCCTGGCACGAGCTGGGTAGGTGGACGTTTCCCAGCGGCTGGAACCGGGTGGTATTGCGGCGGCAGGACACGCCGGGCTTCGTGGTGGTGGCAGACGCCGTGCGGGCACGACGTGAGTGAGGTCTGGCCGCGAACCCCATGATTCTCATGCAGGCTCGGTTCTGGAGCCGATGGCAAGCGAGTCGATCAGACCGGCCACCCGCCAAGCCGCGAGCGCGAGGGCGATGCCGTAGATGATGTCGACGAGATAGTGCTGCTTTATGAAGAGAGTCGAGAACGACATGGCGACGAGGAGCGCCAGAAAGGCACCGGGGTACTTAACATTGCGGCGGCAGCTGAAGTAAATCAGCCAGCTGGTCGCTACGTGCAGGCTGGGAAAGTGATTGTAAGAAGGATCCTTGTACTCGAGCGAAAGCAGGAAAGTCGCCAGGGAGTTCACCTCGAGTATCGGCCGCTCCAGGTAGACCGGGAACAGCAGGTAAGATGTATAGGCGACGGCCAGCGTGATGAGGAACGCCAGGATTAGCTGGCGCAGCTCCCGCGGCCCGGGCAGGCGAAACACGGCGACGAGGGGAAAGAGGTAGCCCAGGAGATACAGGAACTCGAACTCGGGGATAAAGGGAAGGTTCGCTTCCCCCGGTAGATAGAGCTCTCGCGCTTCGCGTCCGATGCTGTAGAAATTGATGGTGAGGTAGGACGCGACAAAGAATCCGTAGGCGAGCGCAAGCGCCACAACCAGGCGGCTGCGTTTCAACTGACCGGCGGGCGCCGCCCAAGAGGTCAGGGCAGTCAACAACGCTCTGAGTCTGGTCATTGCACCGTGTGCAAGGTGGCGCCGAGTCTGGCGAGTCACAACGGTCGGTCATGATCGCTGCGCCGGCGAAGCTGACGGTAACGCAGGGACGGGGGCCGTTCTTCTTCGAGAAATGGTACCTCGACACCATCGTTGCCGATGGCACCCTATTGATCATCGTGCTTGGCCAGGTGAGAATACTCGGCCTTCGCCTGGCACGATTCGCGGCCGAGCTGTACCGACCCGACGGATCGTCTATCCACGAGCCGCTCGCGTTGGGCAAGATCTGCCGGCTGGGTGAGGCACGCCTGTTCGACGGCGGCCGACTCACCCCGACCCAGCTGGCCTGGAACGGGCCGAACCTGTCGGGCGATCTGAGACTCACGCCTCGCCATTCTCCGTCACAGATTCGAGATCCGCTTCTAAGGCACGGTCGACGGCAGCTTCGCTGGCTGGTCGAGCTGCCCGACGCCGATGTGGAAGGGCGATTGACCTGGCCCGGCGGTGGACTCGATCTGCGCGGCCGTGGCTATCGCGACTATCTGGCGCTGGACATCTTACCGTGGCGTTTGCCGATTCATGAAATGGTTTGGGGCCGAGCCTGTTCAGCGGACCATGCATCCTGGTGGTTCCAGCTCACCACGCGGGAAGAGACGGTGGCTGGCTCCTGGAGAGACGGGGACCTGACGGCCGACGTCTCGATCCCCCGGCTCTTCGATCAACGCGTCTTTGAGGACCAGCAGCTGGGGGACACGTCGCCGCTGCGGATCGGCCTGGCCCGCGGCGTCCTCCGCCGCTTGGCCGGCGACTCCCATCGGACGCGCTGGCTGGCCCGCGCCGAGCTGGAGGGAGCCCTGGGCTGGGCCGTGCACGAGCAGTTGCGATGGCGCTGAGAGAGTGGTGGACACGCAGGTGGATGGGCGTGGCACCCGACCCGGCACAATGGGGGTTGGAGCGACGGCACGGCCACCTCCATCTCGACGGTCAGAACCTGGTCGAGCTCGCCGACCGATACGGGACGCCGCTGCACGTCGCCTCAGCGCGGGCGCTTCAGCGCCGGGTGGGAGAACTGCGTCAAAGCCTGGCGGCGTATCCCGGCGACGTACGCATCTGCTACTCGTACAAGACCAACCGCGTCGCCGGGGTGCTGCGGGTCCTGCATCGAGCCGGCTGCGGGGCCGAGGTTGTCGACGATCTCGAGCTGCGCCTTGCCGAGCGGCTGGGAGTTCCGGCCGAACAGATCGTTCTCAACGGTCCTAACAAGCGAGTGGCAGAGCTGGAGTATGCCGTTCAAAAGGGCATCGGCCTGATCGTCGTGGACGGCTTCGCGGAAATCGAGCAGCTGGCTGCCATCGCCGCGGCGACGAGCCAGCCCGTTTCGGTAGCGCTTCGCATCTGCCCGGATGTGAAGCCGCGGGGCATGAACCTCTCCTCGATGACGGGGTCACGTCGCAATCAGTTCGGCTTCGATCTGCGAGCTGGTGAGGCGAGCCGGGCGGTCCGCGCGGTGTTGAAACATCCCCAGCTGCGGCTCCGGGGGACGATGGCGCACATCGGCTCCGGCATCCGCGATCTCCGGAGCATCAGACGAAGTGTGGATCGGCTGCTCGATCTCCAGCTCGAGGCAAGGGAGGCGGGAGCAGAAGCGGATCTGCTGGACGTGGGCGGAGGTCTCGGCACGCGCATGTCGCGGGAGTTCACGACGTTCGAGTTGCTTACCTACCTCGCTCTCGGTCACCTCCCGCGCTTCCCGCATCCGGCTCCCGTCGATCTCATCACCCGCTACGGGTCGATGCTCACACAGGCGGTGACCGCCGGATGCTGGCGCCGCGGTCTGCGGCTGCCGACGCTCGTGCTCGAACCGGGCCGCACGCTGGTCAGCGACGCTCAGCTACTACTGCTGCGCGTCGGCGCCGTACGCATTCGGCCAGGGATCGGCCGCTTCGCACTGACCGATGGCGGGGCGATGACAGTCTCGATGATGTTCCTGTCCGAGCACCACGCACTGCTGCTCGCGAATCGTGAAGCGCCCGTGCGCGGCAGGACCCAGGTGGTCGGACGGCTACCGAGTCCCATGGACATCGTCTACCGCGGTGCGCCTCTTCCTCATCTAGAAGCCGGAGACCTGCTCGCCGTCATGGATGCGGGAGCCTACTTCACTGCAACCGAGACCACGTTCGGCGGGCCACGTCCCGCGGTCATCCTGATCGATGAGGCGGGGCCAAGATGTGTCAGGCGACGCGAGACCTTCGAGGACCGCGTCATGCTCGAGGAAGACTTGAACTCGCCCGAAGGGGACCGATCGTATGCGCCAGGCTAGATCGCTCGCCGTGCGCAGCTTGATCGTGGCCCTTTACGTGGCGGTCTTTTGTATCGCATTACCCGCCGCCCTCTACTTCGCCGGGCTCGCGGTCGACCAACGGCTGGGGTGGGAGCGGGATCCCTGGGCCGGTGGCGTCCTGGTGCTGGCACTCGGGCTTGGCCTGGTCGGTTGGGGCATGGTCACGCTGTTCGCTCAAGGCGGCGGCCTGCCGGTCAGTGCCTTACCGCCGCCGCGGTTCACGCGCGGCGGTCCTTACCGCCACATTCGCCACCCGATCTACCTTGGATTTAACATCGCCGTCGCGGGCGCCGGTTTGCTCTTGGGGTCACGAGGGCTTGCTCTTGTCATCGCTCCGTTGTTCATCCCGGCCTGGGTCGCCTACGCGAAAGTGGAAGAGCTATTCCTGCTCCGCCGCTTCGGGCGTGTTTATCGACGTTACCAGCGACAGGTGGGGTTTCTTCCCCGGCTGGGTCTGTATCGTTTCAGCCAGTTCCTGCAGCTCTTCAACGTCCTGCGTGTGAAAGTCTCGGGAACGGAGCACGTTCCGCGACGGGGCGGCACCGTGCTGGTCTTCAACCACACCTGCTACATCGACGCCGGGTACGTCGGTACAGTTACGTCCCGTCCCGTGCACCATATGACCACGGCCGAGGCGTACCGCAGTGGCTTCAAGAGATTCTTGGTCAAATACTTCTGCAATGTTCCCGTTCGGCGCTACCGCGCTGATGTCGTGGCCTGTAGAGAGATGCTGCGACTGTTGGCCGATGGGGAAGTCATCGGAATAGCGGCGGAGGGCGAGCGGGCGTGGCTGGGCGAGTATCAGGGCGCCCTCCCAGACGTTGCTGGGATCATCGCCCGGTTGGGAGTTCCGGTCATTCCCATCGCGATCAGTGGTGGCTACGACGCCGGACCGCGCTGGTCCGACTTTGTTCGACGCCGGCCGGTCGTGGTGAAAGCCGGTCCGCCCATCTGCTTCGACGGTCGCGAACCGGCAGCGGCTGTGGACGAGGCTATCCGCTCCCTATTGGAAGAGAACCCCCAGCACGTCGATCTGGAGGGCTTACCGCGAGAGAAACTCGAGCGGGTGCTGTGGCGCTGTCCTGCCTGTGGCGACGAAGGCCGCTGGAATCCGGCGCGCCTCAGCTGCGGCGCCTGCAGCGTAGCCTTCGAGCCGACGGAGCACGGTTGGTTCCGGGATGCAGCCGGAAACAACCTCAGCCTGGCCGAGCTGGGCCGAAAGGTCAGCGCGGTGGTCGACCCAGTGCTCGAGGTGAACGCCAGCGTCTGGGAGGAGCGGTCCATCTTCGGGCCCATCGAGCCGCTGCGTCGGATCGCTGAAGGGGTGGTGCGACTGAACCCTGAAGGCCTGAGCTTCGGTGTCCTACACATCGCGACCGAGGCGATCACGCGTGTCGGCACGGAGCGCGCCGACACGTTGCAGGTGGCAACGCGAAATGGGATGTGGCAGCTGCGTCTGCACAGCGGCTCGGCCTACCGTCTCCATCTCGCCGTGGAGCGCTGGCGCTCGGCACGCCGGGCCGGAACCTCCCAAGTCACCCCAGCGTTGGGGTCGCGAAGCTGAGCGCCGCCGATGACCGACCGAGTCCTTCTTGAAGCGCGTCACATCGTGAAATCGTATCGCCGCCTACGCGTGCTCAGGGACGCCAACCTGGTCGTCCGGCCGGGCGAGCTCGTGGCTGTGACGGGCGAGAACGGCTCGGGAAAGACCACCCTCCTTAAGATAATGACCGGTCTGTTGCGCGCAGATGAGGGAGAGATTGTCGTCGGCGGACGGCTGGGATACTGCCCGCAAGATCCTCATCTGTTCGAGCGCCTCACGGTGGCAGAGAACTTCGCCTACTTCGCGGCCGGCTACGGGGTCGTCGACTGGCGGGCCGCCGCGGAGCTTTGGCTGGAGCGGTTGCTCTTCCGCTCGCAGCTCGACACGGTCGTTGGCGACCTCAGCGGAGGCACGCGGCAGAAGCTCAACCTTGCGTTGTCGCTGTTTCACCAGCCGGAACTCCTGCTTCTGGATGAGCCGTACGCCGGCTTCGATTGGGAGACGTACCTGCGATTCTGGCAACTGGCAAACGCGCTCTGCGCGGAGGGCCGCGGCGTCCTTGTGGTGTCCCATTTCATGTACGATCGATCACGCTTCGCACGCGTCTGTGAGCTGAGGGAAGGTTTACTTCAATGCGTCTGAGGCGATTGCGGGTCGCATCTGTCCTGACGCTCAGGTCGCTCATCCGGCGCCGGATCGTACTGATCATGCTCTTCCTGATCCCGACCCTGTTCTCTGGAATCATCATCCTGACGACCTCGCAGCTGGAGATAAGTTTTCAGCTCGCGTCGCTGGGCGAGGAGTTCTTTGTCGTCGTGCCACAGCGGCACGAAGGATTGATCTTCATCTGTCTGGTTGCCGTTGGACTGCTGTCAGCGTTCCTCGCCCTGGACCTGGTGCAGCGGGACGCGGAGGCGAACCGCCGATTGGTGCTGGCCGGATTTCGTCCCAGCGAGCTGATCGCGGCCAGGTTGGGGGTGCTTGGCGCCATCATCCTGGGGATCTCTGCCTTCGTCGTATTTTTCGTGCCACCCTTCTTCCGACCGGAGCGTTTCTGGATTCTCTACTGCGGCCTGGCGATCGGAGGCTGGATCTACGCGTGCTACGGCTTGTTGGTGGGTTCGATCTTCCGACGCGAGCTGGAGGGTATTCTGTTCGTCGCTCTTTTGACCGCGATCGACGTGGGCTGGCTGCAGAACCCGATCTACTATGCCGACGCTCCGAACCAGCTGATTATCCGCAGCTTGCCCGCATATTTCCCCGCCCAGGTGAGCATGGCGGGGGCGTTCACAACGGTCGGCGTGCTGAGACCCGCCGTCTTGGGGCTGCTATACGGCTTCGCTTTGTTGATCCTGGCGCTGGCGATCTATGGCTTGCGGATGCGGACGGCGCGCTGACGTAGACCTTCGCCGGCGCCGCGGGCTGGACCCGCCTCTCTAACGCACGATCTCGAAGGCGCGGCGCCGGTCGCGACCGAAGCGGTAGACGGCGAAGTCATCATCGAAGCTAGCGACGCGCTGAAGGCCGAGACGCTGCATCAGGGCGAAGCTGGTGCGGTCGACGATCGAGAAGTCCTGATCCGGGAAGGCCTCTCCGATGGCCCAGGCCACCTCCAGATCGGCTTCGGTCAGCGGCTCGATGACCGCCACACCTGTCTTCAGGCCGCCCCAGAACCGTTCGGCCGCTTCCCAGCTCAGCCGATGCCGCAGGAGCAGCCAGGTCTCCACGAGCACGTGATCGCTGGTGAGCAGCCGATCACCACCTGACAGCACTTCACGGGCTCGCGGGTTGCTCCGGTCCCCGGCATCCGCCGCCGCGTACCAGACCGATGTGTCGACGAACAGGCTCATCCCTGGCGCCGGGAGCGATCGTACTCCGCCTCGACGGCCTCAGCCACCAGGCGGTCCCGGTCCCGGGCGACGTCGCTGCCGCCGGAATCGCCCAGGTTGAAGACAACCGAGCGATCGGCGGGCGACGACACCTCGCCCAGGTCCCCGGCGATGAGGCGCCGGACGTATTCGGCCAGGGAGATGCCGTAATCGGCGGCTTTGCGACGGGCACGACGGTGAAGCTCGGGATCGAGGGTGATTTGGGTTCGTACCATCATAATGTATACATTATACCATCACCCATCGGCCGACAAGCCTTCAGTCTGAGCGCAGCGCCCGCCAGACGGGCCGACCGAAGCTGAGCAGGCAGGCCCAACCAGCCAGGATGCCGGGGAGAAGGCTCATGGCGAAGATGCGCACCCCGCCGGCGTAACTCGACTCTTCCCAGACGAAAAGTACGGCCGCGGGGACAAACAGGACGCAGCTGAGCGCGACCAGGAGCAGCCCAGCGGTCTTCTGCCGGGCGAGTAGTAGCACCCCTGCGACGAGCCCGACCAGCAGGATCGCCGGAATCACCGCATACCACTCGATCCTGTACTGGTAGACGGACAGGAAGACGAAGAGCGCCACGCCCGCGGCAATGTTCAAGATGACCGTCCAGCGTACGAGGCCCATTCGGGGCCCGCTCCAGTCCGTCGGCGCCTGACCCTCATAGCGCTCGAACATGTCTCGACCGAGCAGTGTCACGAAGAGCAGCACCGCAGCAGCCAGGGCGATGCCCTGCTGCATCAGCGGGGCGCCGGCCGGAAGCCCGAAGGTCAGGACGAGAGCCCAGGGGAGCACGACGACGGCGGCCGCGAGCGCCAGCCACCGGCCCCAGTACCGGTCAAGAGCCAGCCCGATGATGGTGATGCCGAGCGGGAAGAGCAGCACCCGCGTGGCCACCACGAGTCGCGGATTGACGCCGTAAGCGCCCCGCTCCAGAGTCACGATCAGCCCGCCCAGCGCGAGCAGGGCAACCACCGCGAGGACCTTCCGCAGTCGGATCATGTGAGGTAACGCCCCATGGACTTCATTTTAGCACGGGCCGGAAAGTCCTGCTTGCGTCAGCGACGCCGGCTCACGAGTTTCAGCCCCGCAGAGTGTCACGCGACCGGCGTCATGGAGCCGGTCCCTGACATCCCGCAGGACCACGCCGAACGCCCGAACGAATCGTGCCTCTTGTATCACGCGGCGGACGCGCCGATTCGGACCACGGACCCCAAGGCGGTCCCGCATGAGCTCGAAGGGCGCGCGCAGTGCCTCATCTGTCACGCACCCGGTGCGATGGAGCCTGTGCCCGATGCGCCGGCCCACCACGAAGGGATAGCCGACACGCTTTGCACGCTGTGTCATCAGCCGGCGTAAGGTCAACAGAAACGAGACGGATTGCCGAGTATTCCTGCAGGGTGAGCGACACGCGGGCGAGGCCCGCGTGTCGTTTCACGAAAGCTTTCCAATGAACACAATGCAGACTACCTGTCCGAGCTGCGGAGAAGCAGCGACCGGACGTTTTTGCTCGCCCTGCGGGGTATCTCTGAGCCGTGCCGCGTGCCCAAGCTGTGATGCTCCCCTTTTTCCCAACGCACGATTCTGTCACCGCTGCGGCCTCGCTTCGGTGCGCAGCGCCAATGGACTCGTGCCGTACCCTGAGTCGTGGCTGGCGCAGCAATCGTCGGCGTGATTGCGGTGGCGGTCATCGGGCTCGGACGCGAATCCTCGCTCGACAACGACGCGCGGTTCCACGTGGGGCTCACCCAGGTGGTTGCCGGGAATGCCGCCCCCGCTGCTGGCGCAGGCCGTTTCGCCTGCGGGATGCGTTCGTGCCGCGCCGCTATCTGTGAGCGGCGTGGCAGCTGAGGCAGCTTCTACCGGGCGGCCGCTGCGGGTGGCCCGGCGGTCCGCGCAGCACCGTAGTCCTTCCCTCTCGAAGGCTGAATGACGCCGCTGAGGGATCGTGGCAAGAGGTGCAGAGCACTTCGGGGTTTCGCTCGGCGAGCAAGCTGGCCTCGCTGCCACCGTGGAGATCGTGGCATTCCTCGCAGGCTAAGGAGTTGTGGTTCTGTACGCCGTACTTAGCTGCGTCGTGGCAATCAAGACACATGGCGCGCTGGGCATCAGCCTCGGGGATGAGCTGGTTTCGGCTGTGAACGTCATGGCACGTCGTGCACTCAGGGAGTCTTAGGCCGCCGCGCGGTGTAATGGCAACCGAGCTCCTGACGCGGGAACGCAAAGCGATTCCTACACGGCGGGGCGGCGGGCGTACGACGCCGCGGGCGTCGCCACGGGCCAATGGGTGGTCGTCGTTTAGATCGCCGAGATACGAGCGGGGAGAGATCTCCGGTCCTATCCGGCTGTTGGGCTGGCGTGCCGCGTCGCGCAAAGCCGGGGTGGAGTGGCAACGCAGGCAGCTGAGCGTTGTTCGGCTCAGCGCTGGGTCTACGACTGATGCGAGGGATGCGGCCGATCCACCACCGCCGCCATCTCCTCCTGCTCCGCCGTCCCCAGGTACCAGAAGGTAGGGGCCGGGAGCTGCTGCGTGGGGGGTGTGGCAGGGCGCACAGTCGCTTCCTATGGTCGTGGTGTCATGGGTCTGCGCCAAGACCGGAGTCGATACTGCCAGCATGGCGACCAGAGTGAGCGGCTCCCAGCGACGCATCCTAGAAAAACCTCCTGACCAGTTGCACCGAGAGTCGGTTTTCGACGCGGCTGAATTCGATCCGCCAGCGGTTGTGATCGTAACGCGCGACGGCGTCGACGAGCCCAATTCGCCACTCGGCGGTCACACCCCCGCCGATGAATCGCTCGCTCGCTGCTCCCTGCTGCGTCCAGTGCCAGGTTCCGATTTGTGTCTGCAGACGCAACGTGCTGGCCGGTATCCACCTCAGCACCAAGTTCGTCGATACGAGAGTGATTCGCTGTTGTTGAGCGGTGCTCCGGCTGCCGGAGGCTGTTAATGCCACGTTCACTCGCTCTCCCAGCGCCCGACTGAAGGCACCCCGCATGAGATAGCTGATCGAGCGAAAGTCCGTCACCTCATAGTCCCGCCGCTCTGCAAGGAGCTCGAGTGTCGTCGCGCGCGCTGACCGGCGCCACCGCAGTCCAATCCGGCTGTCGTCGGATTCGGCGAACCCCAAGCCCGGTCCCTCCAGGATTTGCCCGTCTCGGAGAGTGCGGCGCAGAAACAGCTGCAGCCCCGCTATGCTCAATTGGGAATTGTAGCTGGCCAAGAGATAGCTGTGACGATCAGTGGGCGTCACCAAGTAGCGGTAATCCACCAACACGGTGTCGCCAATCGCTATACGGCTGCCGGGAAGGATCTGGATCTCGATGAGGGCGTCGATGTCGACCAGACGGTAGTCGGCTTCCGCCAGGAATATGACAGTTCGGTCCGCGCTGCTAACCACCACCGTGGACGCGTCTGGATTCGGATTGTCCAAGAAGAACCGCTCGGAGTCGTCGATGATATGTTGCTCGCCCACCGCCGACGCAAAGCCATCCTCGGCCTCCCGGTTCAGCCGCTCGAATCCGACTGAGAAGCCGCTGGAGAGCCTCATGCCGAGGGGCAGGTCGAGCGCAAACCCAACGTTGGGTCCCGCTCCGTAGTTCACCTGGCGACCAGTTTGGAAGCTGCTCGACTGCCTGAACGCCTGGGCGCCGACGCTGAGGGTCGGAAGAATTCGGTAGGTGAAAGAGGCACTTGCGGACCTTCCCGTTAGCGACGACCCTACCGTCTCGAGGTCCAAAAAGCGGTAGCGATAGTTGGTGGACAGCTTCTGGGTATGCTGGATGTGAAGCCTCTCGGCCCATGCGAACCGCTCGAAGGGGAAGGTCCCCGCTCGGTCGAGGTACTGAAGCGAGGATGAGAGACTGCTCCCCTTTCCCCACCGCAGGGCGTGGTCGACGGTAGCACGGTATGCCGTGAAGTCCCGCTCACCCGCCCGGTCATCCAACACGACCCGTTCGAGTAGAAGACCTGTCTTGCTGTTTCGTGCCGAGAGGCGCAGCGTTCGTACCAATTCATTCAAACGTATGATGACGTTCTGAGTTGCCGGCCTCCACGAATTGTCCCTGGACTGCTGATTGTACTCCAGAGAAACAGGGAGGTAACGGTTTCGCCACGCGAGCCTGCCTCGCAGCTGCGCCGTCAAGAAGTCGCTGAGAGTCCCGAACTCACCTGATGTGGTCCCTTGTGTCCGCGTTGCCGAGAACGTCAGTGAGACGGGCTTTGCCGCCAGGACGTTCACATTGGCGTCGAAGCCGAACTGCCGTGTGTCGATGGTTTGCGTCACGGTGGCCGATGACCGCTGGGCGAACGCTGGACGGACGCTGGCGCGGAACCCGAAGATCCGGCGGTCGATTACGTCGCCGGTCAGCTCAAACCACGCGTATTCTCGAAACCCGAGGCGCCGCTCACCCGCGGAGAGCTGGTAGTCGAGCCAGGAGCCGTCGAAGTCGAAGCCGACGTGGGCATCGGTCAGCCACACGCGCTGGGCTTGGGCCCGCGGTGCCGCGGCAAGCAGCACGCAGCCCGCCAGGACGACGCCGCGCCACGTCACGGACGCGAATCCTGGGGTGCCGGCTCGGAGACGTGGCAGCGATGGCACTCGCCGAAGCCGCCGCTAAAGGCGTCTCGTCCGTTGTGGCAGCTGCCGCATGCCTGGCCCTCGGAGATCATGTCCATGGTCACCGTGTCGGCACCGGCGCGTGTGTCGAACAGGCCGGGATGGCAGGCCGTGCATCGATAGCGGATGCGATGAACCCAATGCGGGAATCGGGCTGGAGGAAGGTCCGCGAGGCCGGCCCCTTCGCCACGGGCCATCAGGACATCGCCGATCAAATCGGCCGGCGCCCGCCCCGCTGGCATACTCATGCTCCGATGACAGCGCTCGCATGCGGTCGCGACTGGGAAGGCGACCGTGCCATGGCATCGTCCACAAGCCTCGCCCGCGTTGATCGCCTGCATGGTGATCGGCTCGTCCCTGTACGGAAAGATGCGGGGGTGACAGGTCTGGCAGGCCACCCACTCGACATGTGCGGAGTGGGGGAAATAGGCGTCGAACATCGGGGCTGAACCTTTGAGCAAGAAATCGAAGCCGAAGTCCTCGAGGCCCGNNCGTCCGCAGCGCCGCCACCCAGTCGATGTTCCCCGCCTGATCCTTGGGGAGCAGCGCGCGCACGCTGTCAGGATCCGAGAGGGCTTCAATCGGCGGCCGCACGGTGTCCGCCGTCTCGGCGACGGGTTGTTGGCGAACGATTTGCGAGCCGGGCGCCGGCTCGGGGATATCAAGGATGACGCCGAGCGCCTTGCGGCTGCAGGCGGCCACCACGACGATGGCCGCCACAACCGCCGTCATCAGCCACGGCCGAGCCGCTGCCGTCGCTCTTACCACGTACGCCCAGCGTCTTCCTGGTCACTTGATGTGACAGGTGTTGCACATCGCGCTCGCGGCGTTGTCAATCCGCAGGAACGGCCGGAACTGGGCCGAGTGCGGATTGTGACAGCTATTACACTGCACTTGTCCGTTGGGCAGCGGCAGACCCGCGGCCTCAACGTCAGCTGCCGGGTTGAAGTCCGGATCAGCTGTCGGATCGTAGTTGACCGAAATCGGGTGGTCGTC
>JABAOH010152249.1_pt1 | contig 21625 bp, 22 predicted proteins | sample 7062181 | NCBI WGS metagenome assembly JABAOH01 (sample SAMN14538630, study PRJNA623070) | marine sediment metagenome | biome: marine biome [ENVO:00000428]; feature: marine pelagic biome [ENVO:01000023]; material: deep marine sediment [ENVO:00002113]; isolation source: pool of 5 deep marine... | reverse complement strand
CCACCGCGGCCACGGCCCCGGCCACGCGTTGCCAGCTGGCCTCGATGTCCGCCTCCGGGCGGCCATCGGCTGTGCGCCGGCGGTAACGCGTCGACCAGATGTGGCGCGCGATGGGCGTGCTCAGCCAGGTGTCGTTCGCGTCCGTCATGGGGTAATGGCGGCCGCTCTTCGCGGCACGCCGGATCATTGCCTCATGCCTGAATGCTAGCAGTGAGCCGCGCGGGCGCGGTTGATGGCGGTCAAGCGCGGGTACGGGGCCGAAACGGTGCCCGGGGATGCCGGGAGACTTTTCAGGGGCCGGCGACCGGCGCAGCGGGGCAAACCAGCGTCGACCTTGCTAGACTTCGATGTGGGGAACGACGGCCGCTGCGAACGGGGGCTCGGGGACGATGACGCAAGACTCGGACAGCGAGAAGATGCTGCGACAATCTCTGGACAGCTTCCGCGATGACGGGGTTCTGGACCTGGAGGAGCTGGAGGAGATCATCAACATNNAGGAGTTGATCGAACTGTACAACCTCGACGAGGTGCGCTGATCCACCGGCGTGCGCTGGCTTTCAGGGCGCCGACTCCAGTTGTGGTTTGATGAACGCCTCCTCCACGGCCTGGCTCAAGAGCTCGGGCGGCAACAGGCCCTGCGCGAGGACGAAATCGTGAAACGCGCGCGCCTCGAAGCGGTCCTTCAGGCGCATCTCGGTGCGGGCCCGCAGGGCCATCAGGTGCTCGTAGCCATAGTAGTAGGCCGTGGCCTGTCCCGGTGAGCGGAAGGTGTAGCGGTCGATTTCGGTCTGCGCATTCAGGTCATCTTCGACCACCTCCTCCATCAGGATTCGCTTGGCCTCCGAGGGCGTGGTCAGGCCCAGGTTCAGCATCGGGTCCAGCCAGATGCGGGCCGCCCGCAACAACCGGTATTGAAGCGAATTCAGCTGGCCGGCCAGGGGCATGTGTGGCTTGGTGATGGCCTCCGCGTACAGGGCCCAGCCCTCGACGTTGGCGGAATTGAACGCGAACAATGCCCGCGCGGTGGACACGCCGCCGCGCAGCATGGTGGTGAACTGGAGCTCATGTCCGGGTCGCGCCTCGTGGGCCGACAGCGACCACATCATGGCGGGATAGGCGTAGTCGCTGTGTGGCCAGCTGCCGTCTTCGTTCGGTGTGATCGCGGGTACGACAAACTCCGGAAACTCGCCGGTATTGCCGACCAGCCGTGGCACATCCAGGTGGGCGGAAGGTTGCTGGGCGGTTTCTGCGGCAGTCGCCATGCGCACGCGTGCCGGCTCGTCCGGCAAGCTGACCAGTTGCTCGCGCTCGATGATGATATCCAGTTCGGCGATGACCTCGCGGTACCGGGCCATCAATTCGTCACCGTGCAGCTGCTCCTGTTTCAGCCGGCGCAGAACTTCGCGATAGTCGCCCGAGTCGTAGCCGTGCTCCGCCGCTACCAGCGGCGCCAGCGCCATCATCTCGTTGCGGATATTCATGAACGCGACTTGCCCGGTGCGCATCAGGTCCTCGGGTGTGGCCTCCACGCCCCAATTCTTCAGCTGCAGCTCGTACAGCTCTCGCGGCAGTACCGCGCTCGCGCGCGCGCCCGGCAGGATTTCCTGTCGCACCCACTCATTGAATGCGGTCAACTGCTCGATCAGCAGCCCGAGGTCCCGTTCCCAGCCCTCGAGGGCAGTGCCCTCGAACACCTGCTGCAGGCCCGCGAGCATCACCGGCGTGCGTTCCAGATCCTGGCTGACCTCCCCCACGTATGGCCAGATCAGTTCCGGGAGGCGCAGGCGCTCGGCAAGCCGCTGCCTGGCCAACTCGGTCAGGGGCTCGTAACCTGCTGCCTGGCCGGTGTACTTGCCGAGCCTGACCAGCGCGGCGGCGTGCCGTTCCGCCGGCACCTGCTTGTCGAGGAGCGCCCGGAAGCCTGCGAACACGAGGCCGGTGAGGTTGCCGTACGGAACCACGCGCTCGTAGTTGACCGTACTCTCTTCCATCTGGTCGCGCACGGACTTGGCCATGATCTGCAGGTCCTGGCGTACCCGGGGGTCTTCCTCGGTAGCGAGCAGGCCCTCCAGCATTGCCAGGTTCGCGCGGTAATTTTCCATCTGGCGCTGGTACAGGTTCGGGCCGAGGTCGAATACCTCCTCGTCGAACCCATCGACACCCATCTGGCTGGCAAACTCGGGGGTGAAACGCGCCTGGGATTCCAGCAGCCGGTAGGCGATCTCGTTGGAACGCTGCACCCACTCCGGGGTGAAGTTGTCGGTGCCCTGGGCGTGGCCGTTCGCGGACAGCAGCAGGGTGGTGGCCAGGGCCACGTATACAAGATGTTTCGTCATGGTCGGACAACCGTGCTGATTTTTGTCATGCTAACCGGGTCGTTGGTGTCGGGTCATGGGTGATTCGTCATGCGCCGCAATGCCGCGGGTGCCGGGTTCCGATGTGGCGATTTCCACGCGGGCGACTGCGGGCAGGTCTGGATGTTGCGGCGCAAGACGCTAGAATGCTCTCCTGTGCGCGGGCGAAAGCCCGGCGAAGGCGTCATCGGCGGAGGACCGAGACACGTGCCAACCCTCAGGGACATTCATGCCCGCCCGCTGCGGGACCTGCGGCTGTCGGTCCTGGATCGCTGCAACCTGCGCTGCACCTATTGCATGCCGGAGGACTCCCTCAATGGTCAGGGGGTATTCCTGCCCGCGCGCCAACTGCTCGCTGACGATGAACTCGAGGCGCTGGTTAGGGTGTTCGCCGGCCTTGGCGTGCGCAAGGTCCGCTTGACCGGCGGCGAGCCACTGCTGCGGCCGGGTTTGCCGGGCCTGGTGGCGCGGTTGGCGGCCATCGAGGCGGTCGAAGACCTGGCCCTGACCACCAACGGCATGCTGCTGACCCGCCTGGCGGCTCCGCTGCTGCGTGCCGGCCTGGGTCGCATTACGGTCAGCCTGGACAGCCTGGATGAACAGGTCTTTCAGGCCATGTCCGGCGGGCGGGGCAGCGTGCAAGCCGTGCTGGCAGGCATCGAGGCGGCGGAGCAGGCCGGGTTTGGCGGGCTCAAGATCAACACGGTGGTGCAACGGGGCGTCAATGAAGCGACGGTGATGGACCTCGTCGATCATTTTCGCGGTACGCCGCATACGGTCCGCCTGATCGAGTTCATGGACGTCGGCAATATCAACCATTGGTCCCGCGAGCAGGTGGTGCCGAGCGCGGAGCTGCTGCAGCGCGTGCACCGCCGCTGGCCGCTGCGCCCGGTGCCGAGCCCGGTCGCAGGTGAGACGGCCCGTCGCTTCGAGTTTCTGGATGGCGCAGGGGAGATTGGCTTCATCAGCTCCATCACCGAGCCGTTCTGTGGCGCCTGCACCCGGGCCCGCGTCACCGCCGACGGGGTTTTCTACAGTTGCCTGTTCTCATCGCGCGGCACCGANNGTCGGTGACGGGCACGCGGCGCAGGGGGATGGCGAGGTTCGCAACGGGGGCGGTGCCGGTCGCGCCAAGGTCGAGATGTTCCGGATGGGCGGATGATGCGGGTTCGGGTACGCTATTTCGCCAGCTTCCGGGAAGCCACGGGCATCGACGACGAGTGGGTGGACACCGATGCCAAGAATCTGCGCGCGCTGTTCGATGAAGCGATGGCCCGGCATGCCGGGCTCGATCACGAGCCCGCGGCACTGGTGGCGGTGAATGATTGCATGGCGGATTGGGATGCCCGCGTCGGAGAGGGCGACGAGGTGCTGTTCTTTCCGCCGGTGGCGGGCGGATGAGCTTCAGCATCACTGACGGACCCATCGATGCAGGAGCGCTGCGCGCACTGGTGCAGGACCCGCATTGCGGGGCGTGCGTGGTGTTCGAGGGCTGGGTGCGCAACCACAACGAGGGCCGCGAAGTCCTCGGCCTGGAATACGAGGTCTACGAACCCCTGGCGGTGTCGGAGGGCTTGCGCATCCTGGCGGAGGCTCGCCATCGCTTCGGTCTCAGCGGGGTGGCCTGCGTGCATCGGACCGGTCGGCTCGGCCTCGGCGAGGTGGCGGTGGTCGTGGTGGCTGCGGCGGCCCACCGCGACGAGGCGTTTCGTGCCTGCCGTTACGTCATTGACGAAGTGAAGCGCCGGCTTCCGATCTGGAAGAAGGAGCACTATCGCGATGGCGAGGCCCGCTGGGTGAATTGCCGGCACTGCGTGGCCGCCGACAGCGAGGGCCTGGCGGCCTCATGAGTGCGCTCGATTCGGCCCAGTCCTGGCAGGATACGCTGATCGATCACAGCCAGTTCCCCCGCCGCCACGGTGAACTCGAGGACGCCACCCACCAGGCCAGCGGCGAGAACCCCTTGTGTGGTGACCGGGTTCATCTGCAGCTGCAGGTCGACTCCCGGGGGGTGATTTCCGATGCGCGGTTCGCGGGGGTCGGGTGCGCCGTGTCGCTGGCCTCGGCCTCGATGCTGGCGGAGCACGTCGTGGGCCTCGATGTAACGCGGGCGGGATGGCTCTTCGCCGCCGTGCGCGGCATGCTGACCGAGACCGGCGAGCCGGCGCCCGGCGTGCCCCAAGACCTGCTGGCGCTGCAGCTCGTGCGCCGCTACCCGGCGCGTGTCAAATGCGCCACGCTGGCGTGGCATGCCTTGCGGTACGCACTGGAGGACATTCGGCAGGTCGCGACCACCGAGTGAGTCAGGGGTTTTGTGGCGTGCGCGGACGGTCNNCGCCAACTCCAGGCGGCGGCATCCAGCACGTGCAGTGCGCTACTGGTCTCGAGGCCGACGATTCGGAGCAGGGCGAGGTGGGCCATGGCCGCGCCGATCACGCCAGCCACCGGCGCGAACACTCCGGCTCCGGGGCAGTCTTCGAGCGTTTCGGGCGCCGTGCCGTACACGCAGCGATAACAGGGCTCGGCCGGCCGGTCCGCGGCGAACAGCTTCAACTGCCCCTCCATGCGGATGCAGGAGCCCATCACCCAGGGTGTGCCGTGTTCGAGACACGCGCGGTTCACCGCCAGGCGCGTGCCGTAGTTATCGCTCGCGTCGATCACCAGGTCGCAGTCGGGCAGGAGGTGGGCGATGGACGCCTGGTCCATGCGGCGAGCCAGCAACCGCGTCTCGAGACCGGGGTTGATGCGCGCCAGTGCTTCCTCTGCCGCCTCCACCTTGGGCCGCCCGATATCCGCTGCGCTGTACAGCAGTTGACGGGACAGGTTGCTCTCGGCGACCCGGTCGTGGTCGCACAGCAGCAGCTCACCGAGTCCGCAACTGGCCAGGTACTGTCCGGCGACTCCGCCCAAGCCGCCCAGACCGATCAGCAGGACGCTGGCTTCCCCGATGGCACGCTGCCCGCGCACGCCGATTTGCGGCAGCGCCAGGTGCGGCGCATAGCGCTGCAAACTCTGGTCAATCGGCATCGAGCAGGGCCTGGGCTGCGGGCGGCATTCCGTCCGGGTGCACCCACCGACCCTGCTTGCCGCCCTCCTTGTACAGCAGCCTCACGCCGCCGACTTCGAGCGCGGGATTGACCGGCTTGAGCAGGTCCCAGACCGCCATGAGCGCCACGGACACGCCGCACAGCGCCTCCATTTCCACACCCGTGCGCGCCTCGGCCTCGGCCAACGCGTAGATCTCGATCGCCTGCGTCTCCGCCTGCGGCACGGAATGGATCGTAACCCGATTCAGGGGCAGCGGATGGCACAGCGGCAGCAGGCTGGGTGTGCGCTTGGCCGCCTGCATGCCGACGATCTCCGCCATCGCCAGTGGATCGCCCTTGGGCAGGCGGCCCTCGCGCAGGCGCTCGAAGGCCTCGGCGCCGATGTGGATGCGTCCCACGGCGAGCGCCCGCCGCCGGGTGACCGGTTTGGCGGAGACGTCAGCCATGGAAAAGGCGTGGGAATCGGGTCGATCACTGTGCATGCACAATCACCTTCGGGTGGGTTGAGCGAGGGTCGTCGCGTACCAGGCGGCGAGCAGCGAACGCTCGGCATCGGTCATGCCGCTTACGTTGCCGGGCGGCATGCTGCGGGTGAGCACGCTGGCGCCGTAAACGCGCTCGGCATGCCGCAGCAGCGCGGCTTCGTCGTCCAGTTCGATGCCCATGGGGGCTTGCTCGAAGCCGTCCTGCGCGGGGCGCGCCGAATGGCAGGCCCCGCAGCGACGCGCCACCACCGCATAGGCCTGGCCGAGGCTCGCTGCATCCGTCGCCTGGCGCGGCGCGGGCGGCGCGCTCAGCCAGATACCCGCCGACAGCAGCAGCGCCGCGGGGATGAGTGGCCAGGCCCGTGCGCCCGGACGATGGCGGATGTTGAAGTAATGCCGGATGGCGAGGCCGGCGAGCGCCAGCAATCCCAGCACGGCCCAGGCGTGGGCGTGGCCGTAGGTTGCGGGGTAGTGGCTGCTGATCATCAGGAACAGCACCGGCAAGGTGAAGTAATTGTTGTGCCGGGAGCGTTGCAACGCGCGCGGGCCGATGTTCGGGTCGGGCGCGGGGCCGCCCGCTGCGGCCCGTACCAGCATTCTCTGCGCGGGAATGATGACGCGAAACACGTTGGCCACCATGATGGAGCCTGCCGCAGCCCCCACGTGGACGTAAGCGGCCCGGCCGCTCAGGGCCTGTGCCAGGAGCCAGGCCAGCACCAGGAACCACGCGAGCATGCCGGCCGTCAGCGCGACTTCGTGGCGGCCCAGCGGTGAGCGGCAGGCGATATCGTAAACGAACCAGCTCACCACGATGGTGCCCAGCCCGATCGCGATCGCCTGGCTGCGGCCGATACCGGATACCGAAGGGTCCAGCAGCAGGGTCGCGCCGTTCCAGTAATAAACGATCACCAGCAACGCCATGCCGCTCAGCCAGGTGGTGTAGGCTTCCCATTTGAACCAGTGCAATTCCGGTGGCAGGCCGTGGGGCGGCGCCGCGAACTTCCGCACGTGGTAGAACCCGCCCCCATGGACCGCCCACAGGTCGCCGGTCTGGCCATCGGCAGGCTCGCTGCGGCGAAGGTGGTTTTCCAGCCAGTTGAAATAGAACGAGGCCCCGATCCAGGCCACGCCGGCGATGAAATGGAGCCAGCGCAGCAACAGGCTGCCCCACAGCTGCAGATGTGCCTCCATCAGGCCTCGGCCCGCACGCGCGCCACGTGATCGCGGATTTCCGCCGCCGGCAGGAAGGACGCCTCGAAGCTGTTGACTACCAGCTGCAGGAGCTCCCCGCGTTGCAGGTCGATGGCGTCGATCAGGGCGTCGAAGTTGTCGTTGACGTAGCCGCCAAAATACGCCGGGTCGTCCGAGTTGACGGTCGCCCGGAGCCCCGCCTGCAGCATGTCGCGGATGGGGTGGTGCCGCATGTCGTCGATCACGGCCAGGCGCAGGTTGGACTGTGGGCAAACGGTGAGCGGGATGCCCAGTTCCGCCAGGCGCGCGACCAGCGCGGGGTCTTCCAGGGCGCGATTGCCGTGGTCGATGCGCTCCACGCGCAACAGATCCAGCGCCTCGCGGACGTATTCCGGCGGCCCCTCCTCGCCGGCGTGGGCGACGCGGCGGAATCCCTCGCGGCCGGCCGCCGCGAAGACCCGCTGAAACTTGGCCGGCGGGTGGCCCCGCTCGGAAGAGTCGAGCCCGACGCCAGCGATCCGCTCGCGCCAGGGCAGGGCTTCTTCCAGGGTGCGGAACGCGCTGTCCTCGTCGAGGTGACGCAGAAAGCACATGATCAGCCGGCTGCTGATCCCGAGTTCGGCGCGGCCGCGGTCCAGGGCGGTGGTGATGCCGTCGATGACGGTGGCGAAGGCGACCCCCCGCTCCGTGTGCCCCTGGGGGTCGAAGAAAATCTCGGTGTGCACCACGTTGTCTGCCTGGCAGCGCAACAGGTAGGCCCAGGTGAGATCGTGAAAATCCTCGTCAGTGAGGAGCACGGACATGCCTTGATAATAAATATCAAGAAAATCCTGCAAGCAGTTGAAGTTATATGCTTTTATGATTGAATCAATGTCGGGATAAGGTAAGCTGACCCGGTTTCTCCGCGCCAGTTCCAGCATCATCGCGGGCTCCAGGCTGCCCTCGATGTGCATGTGAAGTTCGGCCTTCGGCAGGGCATGCAGCCAGTCTTTGGTGCTCATCTGTGGTTTCCGTCGCCGGTGGTACCAGGTCGCGCCCGTCGCGCAGCCATCAGCGCCAGGCCTCCGGCACCAGGTCCTGCATCAGCTGTGTTGCGACCGCCAGTGCAATGGTAGCAGGGCGCTTTCCGCGGATGCCAGCATCCCCTATCGGGCAGACCAGTTCCTCCAGCCGGCCCGCCGCAATGCCGCGCTGGGCGAGGCGGTGCACGAAGCGTCGTCGTTTGGTCGCCGAGCCGATGACGCCGATCCAGGCGGCATCGTCGCGCTGCAAAGCCTGGTGGCAGATGTCCTCGTCGAGCGCGTGGCTGTGCGTCATGACCAGATAGATGCTGCCGGGAGGCGCCCGCCCGACTTCGCCGGCGGGCCGTTCCGAGACCAGCGCCTGCACGCCCGGGATGGCGGGCCGGGGGAACATGTCCGGGCGGCTGTCGATCCAGGTGATCCGGAACGGCAGCGGGGCCAGCGTGGCCGCCACGGCCCGGCCCACATGACCCGCACCGAACAGGTACACGGGCAGTTCGCCGCCCTCCAGTGTCTCCAGCAGGAACCGTTCATCTGCGTGCTCGATGAGGACCGAGGCGGCCTCGGGCGTCGGGGCGTCCAGCAGAGATGCCAGCCCCGCAGGCAGCGGCGTCTCGTGCGCGGCGGGTGCGTCGAGGCGCCAACGCGCGGGCGCCGAGCGGTCGATGGCCGTCAGCAGGCGGCCCGGGAACGGTGGCTCCAGCCAGGTCCTCGGGCCGGGCTGAAAGACCTCGTAGAGCAGGGTCACCGCGCCCCCGCAACACTGGTTCAGTTCCGGCCCCAAACCGTACAGTGCGGTCCGGGCCGAGTCGCCCGCGGTGCTCTGCAGCAGGCGTCGGCACTCGGCGATCGCCTCGTACTCGAGGTTGCCGCCCCCGATGCTGCCGTGGGTGTCGCGGGGGTTTACCAGCATGTGGGTGCCCAGGGCGCGTGGCGCCGAGCCGGCGATCGAGGCGATGGTCACCATGGCGCAGCGCTGGTTTTCCAACCAGTGCTTGAGTTGCGCAAACCACATGCCGGCAGTCAGGGCGCCGACTGCAGGCACCGCAGGATGCGCTCGGGCGTCGCCGGTGCGTCGAGCCCGGGCAGCCGCTGGCCGCCGAGGGTGCCGGCCAGGGCTTGCGTCAGCGCGCTGTGCACCGACAGGGCCAGCATGAGCGGCGGCTCGCCCACGGCCTTGGAACGGTGGATGGTGCCCTGGTCGTTGTCGCCCCGCGCCCAGATGTTCACGTGGAAGGCCTCCGGGAGATCGCCGATGGTCGGAATCTTGTAGGTGGATGGCGCATGGGTGCGGAGCCGTCCGGCATCGTCCCACCACAATTCCTCGGTGGTCAGCCAGCCAAGCCCCTGCACGAAGCCGCCTTCGATCTGGCCGAGGTCGATGGCCGGGTTCAGCGAACGCCCGGCGTCGTGCAGGATGTCCACCCGTCGCAGTCGGTGCTCGCCGGTGAGGGTGTCGACTTCGACCTCGGAGACCGCTGCGCCATATGCGAAGTACAGGAACGGCCTGCCGCGCGCGCGGTCCCGGTCATAGTGGATGCGCGGGGTGCGGTAGAACCCCGTCGCCGAGAGCGAGACCCGGCCGGCCCAGGCCTGCTCGACGAGCTGCTCGAAACGCAGGGTTTCCTCGCCGATGCGCACCTCGTGGTGCCGGAATTCCACCGCTTCCGGTGCGAGCCCGCGGCTTTCGGCGGCGAATGCCGTCAGCCGCTCGCGCAGGGTGCGGGCCGCCGCGAGGGCCGCCATGCCGTTCATGTCCGAACCCGAGGATGCCGCGGTGGCGGAGGTGTTGGGGACCTTGCCGGTGTGGGTGGCGGTCACCTTGACGCGGCGCAGGTCGACCATCAGTTCATCGGCCACCACCTGGGCCACCTTGGTCATCAGCCCCTGGCCCATCTCGGTGCCGCCGTGGTTGAGGTGGATGCTGCCATCGCGGTAAATGTGTACCAGTGCACCGGCCTGGTTGAGGTGGGTGGTCGTGAAGGAGATGCCGAACTTGACCGGCGTCAGCGCGATGCCGCGCCGGATGACGGGGCTGTCGCGGTTGAAGGCGTCGATCTCCCGGCGGCGCTCCGGGTAACCGGAAGATGCCGCCAGCTCCTCGACCAGCGCCTGAATAATGTTGTCTTCCACCTGCATGTGGTAGGGAGTGAGATCGCGCCCCTCGCCGCCGTAAAAATTGAGCCGCCGGACCTCCAGCGGGTCCTTGCCCAGGTAGTGGGCGATCTCGTCGATCACGCGCTCCATGCCGAGCATGCCCTGCGGGCCGCCAAAGCCTCGGAACGCGGTGTTGGACACGGTGTGGGTCTTGCAGCGATAGGAGTCGATCTGCACGTGCGGCAGGAAGTAGGCGTTGTCGGCGTGGAACATGGCGCGGTCGCAGATGGCGCCGGACAGGTCGGCCGACATGCCGCAGCGCGCGGCGTGGGTGACCGCGAGCGCCTCGATGCGCCCGTCGTCGTCGAACCCGACATCGTAGCGGATCAGGAAATCGTGTCGTTTGCCGGTGGAGCGCATGTCGTCGTCGCGATCGAGGCGAAGTTTGACGGGGCGACCGGTGTGGCGCGCGAGCACCGCGGCGATGACCGCCCACTGGGCCGCCTGGGTCTCCTTGCCGCCGAATGCGCCCCCCATGCGTCGCACCTCCACCGTGATCGCGTTGTCGTCCACGCCCAGGGCGCGCGCGATGGTCTGCTGGATCTCGGTCGGGTGCTGCGAGGAGATATTGAGCAGCATGTCGCCGTCTTCCTGCGGGATGGCCATGCACACCTGGCCCTCGAGATAGAGATGGTCCTGGCCACCGGTGTGGACTTCGCCCTGCAGCCGATGCGTCGCTCGCTGCAGGGCCGTCTCCGGCTCGCCGCGCCGCATGTGGTGCGGCGGCAGGACATACTGTTCCTGCTCCAGCGCTTCCTGCAGCTCGAGGGTCGCGGGCAGCGGTTCGTGGCGGATCCGGGCCAGGCGCGCCGCGCGGCGGGCCTGGTCGCGGCTGTGGGCTGCCACCGCGAACAGCGGCTGGCCCGCGAATTCCACCAGCCCGTCGCACAGGGCACGTTCGTCATCGGCATGAATGGGGCTGATCTCGTTGCTGCCGGGAATATCCGCGGCGGTGATGACGGCCACCACGCCCGGCGCCGACTGCACCGCATGCAGGTCGAGCTCCGTGATCCGGCCGTGCGCGAATTCGCTGACGCCCACGTAGGCGTGCAGCAGCCGGTCCGGCTCGGGCAGGTCATCGACGTAGTGGGCGGTGCCGGCGACGTGCTTGTGCGCGCTGTCGTGCGGGACGGGGTGGTGTACCACCCCGGACGGGTTGGCCTGCCGGTCAGAGCGGTTCATGCGGGGAGCTCAGCCGCACCGGGAAGGGCGCATCGGTGGTGGCCAGGTAGAAGCGCCGCAGCAGGTTGACGCTGGCCAGCCCGCGGTAGCCGGCGCTGGCGCGCATGTCGCTGATGGGTGAAAAATCCGCGCGCAGCGCCGCCATCGCCTGAGCGAGCGTGGACTCGTCCCATGCTTGGCCGGTCAGGGCCGCCTCGCACCGGGTGGCCCGCCGGGGGGTGCCGGCCATGCCCCCGAAGCATACCCGCGCCGTGGCGACACGGTCCGCCTCGAGGGTCAGCGCGAAGGCCGCGCATACCGCCGAGATATCCTGCTCGAACCGCTTGGAGAGCTTGTAGATGTCGAAGCACAGCCCCTCGGGGGGCGGCGGCACCAGGATGCGGGCCACGCATTCGCCCGCGCGCAGGTCCTGGCGACCGTAATCGATGAAGAAATCCTCCAGGTCGATGTGGCGCGCGCCATCGGCGCTGCGCAGTTCCAGCCGGGCGCCCAGCGCGATCAGTCCCGGCGCCATGTCGCCAATGGGCGAGCCGTTGGCGATATTGCCGCCGACGGTGCCGGCATTGCGCACCGGGTCGGCGCCCAGGCGCTCCAGCAGGGGACCGAACGCGGGATACCACTCGGCCAGCAGTGGCCAGGCGTCGGTGTAGTTCACCGCGGCGCCGATCGCGAGCCAGCCGGAATCCGCGTCGATGCCCAGCTCCAGCAATTCCCGCACCCGGCCGGTGTAGATCACGGGGTCGATTTCGCGCAGGTCCTTGGTGACCCACAAGCCGACGTCGGTGGCGCCGGCGACCAGCACCGCATCGGGATGCTGCCGCAGCAGGGCACACAGTTCGTCCAGCGACAGCGGTGCCAGGAACAGCCGATCCTCGTGCTCGAGGCGCAGGCAGTCCGGGGGCTGGAGTGCGGCCAGGCGCTCGGCGGTGGCGGCCACGGCATCGCTGAACCGGTCCCGGCGGCCCGGCACCAGGCTGGCGCGCGCAGCCCGGATGATGGGTGCATAGCCCGTGCAGCGGCACAGGTTGCCGGCCAGCCCGCGATCGATCTCGGCGCGCGTGGGTGCCTGATCAAGGCGGTCCTGGAACAGGGTGAACAGCGACATCACGAAGCCCGGCGTGCAGAACCCGCACTGGGAACCATGCAGGTCCACCATGGCCTGCTGTACCGGGTGCAAAGCGCCATTCCGTGCCAGATCCTCGACGGTGATCAGCTGCTTGCCGTCCAGGGTGGGCAGGAACTGGATGCAGGAATTGAAGCTGCGGTAGCGCACGGAGCCGTCGTGCAATTCTCCCACCGCCACCGTGCAGGCCCCGCAGTCGCCCTCGGCGCATCCCTCCTTGGTGCCGGTCAGGCCGCAACGCAGGCGCAGGTAGTCGAGCACGGTGTCGGTCGGCCGGCAGTCGCCGACTTCGACGACCTGGTCGCCATGCAGGAAGCGGATCCGGTCGTGCATCGTCGCCGCCCGATCCTAACTGCCGCGGTAGGTGCTGTACCCGTATGGCGACAGCAGCAGGGGCACGTGATAGTGCTGCCCGGGATCGGCGATGCCGAACCGCACGATCACCCGATCGAGAAACGCCGGTTGCTCGGCCTGATGACCCTGGTCCNNGGCCTGATGACCCCGGTCCGCGAAATAAGCTCCGGCGTGAAACACCAGTTCGTACTCTCCGGCGCGCATGGCTGCTCCCTCCAGCAGCGCCTCCGGGCAGCGGCCGTCTTCGCCGGTCATGCTGGCCGCCAGCCGCTGGCCATCGCGATAGAGTTCCACGCGCAGGCCGGCGCCGGGACGGCCATTGGCGGTGTCCAGCACGTGGGTGGTCAGGCATCCGGTCATTGGCAGGCTCTCCGGCAGTGCCGGCCACCTTGTCGCCACGGCCGGCCTTGGACTATCGTTACGGTTCTAAACCGCTCGAGCGAGTATATCAATTCGTGGCTTCGCAGCGGAGCGGCAAACTGCGAATACAGGCGGAGGAACATGTCCCGACAGCCCTATCCCCGCGACCTGGCCGGCTACGGCGCCCATCCTCCCGACCCGCGCTGGCCCGGTGGCGCCCGGATCGCCGTGCAGGTGGTGCTGAATTACGAGGAGGGCGGCGAGAACTGCATCCTGCATGGCGACCCGGCATCCGAGTCGTTCCTGTCCGACATCGCCCAGGCCGAGCCGCGCAAGGGCGTGCGGCACATGAGCATGGAATCGCTGTACGAGTATGGATCCCGGGTCGGCGTGTGGCGCCTGCGTAGCCTGTTCGATCGGTTCCAGGTGCCGGTCACGGTGTTCGCGGTGGGCATGGCCGTCGAGCGTCACCCCGAGCCGGTCCGGGCGCTGCATGCGGACGGGCACGAGATCTGCAGCCACGGCTACCGCTGGATCGATTACCAGCATGTCGAACGGGAGACCGAGCAGGCCCATATCCAGCAGGCCGTGGAAGCCATCCACAAAGCCATTGGGGAACGTCCGCTGGGGTGGTATACCGGGCGCACCAGCCCGAACACCCGAGCCCTCGTGGTGGCCGAAGGCGGCTTTCTCTACGACGCGGATGATTACTCGGACGACCTGCCGTTCTGGAATCACCAGCATGGCCGCGCGCACCTGGTCATTCCCTACACCCTGGATGCCAACGACATGCGGTTTGCGACCACCCCGGGTTTTGCGGACAGCGAGCCATTCTTCCGTTACCTGCGGGACAGCTTCGAGGTGCTGTACGCCGAGGGCGCCACCGCGCCGCGGATGATGTCGATCGGGCTGCATTGCCGGCTGGCCGGCCGCCCCGGCCGCTTTCGTGCGGTGGAGCGGTTTTTCGAACATGCGCGCGCCCGCGAGGGCGTCTGGTGGTGCCGCCGGGTCGATATCGCGCGCCACTGGCATGCGACGCATCCAGCAGCGTAGGGTGGCCCCGCGTGGCACAGGTCGGTCGGGGTCGATGGACGAGGCCTGTTTCGTGGCAGCCTTCGGCGCGGTGTTCGAACATTCCCCCTGGGTCGCGGCCGCGGTGCACGCCGCCGGCGGCGCCCGGTTCGCCGCCGAGCCGGAAGCGCTGGCAGACCTGTTCGAGCAAGTGGTCATGAATGCGCCCCGCGCACGACAGCTGGCATTGATCCGGGCGCATCCGCAACTGGCCGTGGGGCTGTCCAATGCCGCTGGCCTGACGGCCGCTTCGCGGGCCGAGCAGTCCGGCGCCGGGCTGGACCAGTGCTCTCCGGCCGAATTCGGGACCTTCCGCGAACTCAACGCGGCGTACCTCGAGCGTTTCGGGTTTCCGTTCATCCTGGCGGTGCGCGGTCTCGACCGCGACCAGGTCCTGCAACGCCTGCGCGCGCGCGTCGGCAACGATGCCGCGACGGAGTTTTCGAACGCCCTGCGGGAAGTCTGCCGGATCGGTCGCTTGCGCTTGCGGGAACGCCACGATGGCTAGGCGGCCCAGCGGCACCAACCTCGCGGCGCCCGAGCACGGTGCCGCGGTCATCAGCGTGACCGACGAGTTTTTTGCGCCCGCGCGGCGCATGCTGTCGAGCGCCGAGCCCGAGTTCGACGCCGCACGCTACGACGCCAACGGCAAGTGGATGGATGGCTGGGAGAGCCGGCGGCGGCGGGACGGAGGGTACGACGCCTGCGTGGTGCGCCTGTGTCCGGGGGTGATCCGCGGCGTGGATATCGATACCCGGAATTTCACCGGTAATTACGCGCCGGCCGCGTCGCTGGAAGCCTGCGCCTGTCCCCTCGACCCGGAGCCGGACACCCGCTGGACGGAGCTCGTAGCCCGCACCGCATTGGCCGGCGACCGGCACCATTTCATCTCCGTGGACGACCCGCGCAGCTGGACCCACGTGCGCCTGAATCTGTTTCCGGACGNNAGCGTTGGATCGACCTGGCTGCGGGTGGGCATGCGCTGGCCTGCAACGACATGCATTTCGGCGACATGTCCCACCTGATCGCAGCCGACCCGCCGGCCGGCATGGCCGACGGGTGGGAGACCCGTCGCCGTCGGGAGCCCGGCAACGACTGGGTCGTCCTGCGCCTGCGCTCGCCGGGACGGGTCCGCCGTGCAGTGATCGACACCCGGTTCTTCAAGGGTAACCATCCGGCCCGCTGCTCGCTGCGCGCGGTCGACGCCCCGGGCGACGATGATCTGCAGGCGTCGTCCCCGGAGTGGCCGCTGCTGCTGCCGCCGGTAGCGCTCGGGCCGGACCAGGTGCAGTGGTTCGAACACCAGCTGCGCGATGTGGGCCCGGTCAGCCACGTGCGCCTGGACATTTTTCCGGACGGTGGCGTGGCGCGCTTGCGGTTGCTGGGCGAGGTGGAGGAGTCGCGTTGATCGCGCGGCCCGAACCCCTCACCCGCGCCGCGTTCCAGCCCTTCGGCGAGGTGCTCGAAACCGCCGGGCGGAAGAGTGCGACGATCAACCAGGGATACGCGCAGAAATTCGCGGACCTGGCACGGGTCGAAACGCCCGCGGGGCGGCAGGCACAATTGAGTGTCTATCGCAGCCAGCCGGTTTCATTGCCCTTCCTGCTGCAGGAGCTGGAGTGCCATCCCCTGGCCAGCCAGGCCTTCTTTCCCTTGCATTCGCGCCCGTTTCCCGTGGTGGTGGCCCCGGCCGGGGAGCCGCCGCGGCCAACGGCGGTGCGCGTGTTCATGACCAACGGCCGGCAGGGCGTGAACCTGCACCCGGGGGTATGGCATCACTGGCAACTCAGCCTGGACCGGGAAAGCGATTACCTGGTGATCGACTGCGAGGGCGCCGGCGCCAACCTGCGCCAGCACCGCTTGGAGGGCGAACTGTGGCTGGCGGCGTGAGCGGCCGCAGCACCTTCAGCAGATAATCGGGTACGCGTCCAGGGTCAGAAACGGGACAAAATCGTCGGCCAGGGTGAGCCGGCCGAGCAACCCTGCGGCCTGCACCAGCAACATCGCCTGCTGTGGGTTGGCCGCGTCCGCTAGGCCGACCAGGATTTCGTCGCGCAGCGACTCGTACAGGGCGACGTCGATCTTGCGGCCGTCCTCCAGCCGCGCTTGTGGGTGACGGATCCACTGCCACAGCTGGGCGCGCGCGATCTCGGCGGTGGCGGCGTCTTCCATCAGGTGGTCGATGGGCACGCAGCCGTTGCCACCCAGCCACGCGGACAGGTAGAGCAGCGCCACCCGGATGTTGCCCCGCAACCCGGCCTCCGTGATGGTGCCCTCGATCGGGCGCAACAGGTCCGCGGCCGATACATGCACATCCTCGCGCAGCACGTGAAGCTGGTTGGGGCCCTCCAGGACGCGATCGAACTCCGCGCGGGCGATCGCCTGCAGGCCGGGGTGGGCGATCCAGGTACCGTCGTGCCCATCGCCCGCCTCGCGGGACTTGTCGGCGCGCACCTTGTCGAGCGCTTCGCGGTTGGCCCGTTCGTCGTTTCTGATCGGTATCTGCGCGGCCATGCCGCCCATGGCCATCGCGCCGCGACGGTGGCAGGTCTGGATCAGCAGCAGCGAGTATGCCTTGAGAAAGCCCTTGTCCATGGTGACCTGCGCGCGGTCCGGCAGCAGGTACTCGGGCTTGCTGCGCAGGGACTTGATGTAGCTGAAAATGTAATCCCAGCGACCGCAGTTCAAGCCCTGGATGCGATCGCGCAGTTCGTAGAGTATCTCGTGCATCTGGAATGCGGCCGGCAGCGTTTCGATCAGCACCGTGACCTTGGCGAAGCCGGTCGCCAGGCCCAGGCGCCGCTCCGACCAGGCCATCACCTCGTTCCACAGCCGGGCCTCGAGGTAGTGTTCCAGCTTGGGCAGATAAAAGAAGGCGTGGGCGCCCCGTCGCACCAGTTCGGCGTGGTTGTGAAACAGGAACAGACCGAAATCCAGCAGCGCGCCGGGCACGGGCTCGTCATCGACCCGCAGGTGCGCCTCGGGCAGGTGCCAGCCGCGGGGCCGCACCATCAGCAGGGCCGGCTCCGGCCCGAGGCGGTAGTGCTTGCCCGCGCCGTCGTCGAATTCGATGGAACCGGCAACGGCATCCCGTAAATTGGCCTGCCCGGCAATGACATTCTCCCAGCTGGGCGCCAGGGAGTCCTCGAAATCCGCCATGAACACCTGGGCCCCGGAATTGAGGGCGTTGATGATCATCTTGCGATCCACCGGGCCGGTGATCTCGATGCGACGGTCCACCGCTTCCGGCGCCAGGCCGGCTATTTGCCAGTCCGTCTCGCGAACGGCTTTGGTTTCGGGCAAAAAATCCGGCAGCGCCCCGGCATCCAGTTCGGCCTGCCGCTCCTGGCGCTGCGCCAGCAGGCGGTCCCGTTCGGGTTTGAAGGTCCGCACCAGTTCGGCAATGAAGGCCAGCGCTTCCTCGGTGAGTAGTTCGGTCTGTCCGGGTGCCTCTGCTGTAATCGTGATGGGGTTCATGGCCTGTCGTGTTGTCGGGATAGGGGGGCGTGGACCCACGGCCAGGCGCGCTCGGCGCGCCGGGTATGCTGATCTGACACCGGGGGCTGAAGCTTTTGACCGCGGCCATGCCCAGGCTCTAAATTTACCTCTTTGGCTTGCGCTTTGAAACCGCCGTGAAGCAATCGAGATGCCGAGGCAAGCGAGGGTCGGTGGGCCTGCCCGTGGCGGGCCTGCTGTGGCTCGCGAGCGCGCTTGCGGGCTCCGACGGGTGGGTTGGCGGCGCCGAGCTTTTGCCGCCAAGCGGCGTCCGCGCGCAGCCGGCGAGCATCTTCGGCGATGGCGACGCCGCGAACGGCGTCGAGGACGGGCGGATCACACCCCGGTCCCGGCACTGGAACGACGCCGAATATCGACCCTGGAACGCCAGCGCCGGGACCATTTTCTGCGACGGGGCGGTGCGGGGGTCGGCCACGTTGCTCGACACGACTACCACGGCGCCAGCATTGCGGGGCCTGGTGGCGGTCACCTCGGCGCACGTCCTGGTGGACCTGACCAACGGCAAACCCTATACCCGATGCGCGTTTCACTGGATGGGCCTGTCCCAGGTGCGTTCGAGTCAATGGTCGGTCGATTTGCGGCACCTCAGGGCCGGCCGCTTCGATGCGCTGCAAAACCGGGAACGGGCAGCGTTCGGCCGGGAGGACTGGGCCTTTCTGTATTTGCCCGATGCCCCGCGGGAATTCGGCCGGTTACAGATCGCGAGCTACCGCACGCTCGCCGCGCGGGTCGCGGGGGTACAGCCGGTGTATCGCATGATTGCATACAGCGCCAGGCTGGGAGGCATGGGCATCAGTGCTGCCTGCAAGGTGGTTGAGAGCGGTCCGGGCGATCTCGGCGGCGGCGGCTGGAGCGGGCAGTTGCTGGATGACTGTGACTCCGAGCAGGGCGCCTCCGGCGCCGCCCTCATCGCCAGTGCAGAGGGTCGCCACCGCCTGGTCGGCATCCGTTCCGGCACCCACTGGGATGCCGACCTGTTTCCCGCGCAGCTGTATCCGCAGGGGCCCCCGCCGGGGCTGCGCTGGGACGTGCGCAGGCACACCAACTTCAGCCGTGCGATCGATCCCGAATTGATCGCGGCGCTGGAGTCGCTGCTCGCAGAATTGCAAAGCCTGCCGGCCGCAGGGGCGGGGGCCTGACGGTCCGATCTGCCGCGAGCGGGCACTTTGGTAATCTTCTTCATAGAAATCAACAGGGTGTGCTTTTTTATGCTACACTGAATTTCGAAATCGGCTCGCGCAGCGCCGCCCGACGGCAGACACGCGGGCAGATTGGCTTGAAAGTTCTGCCCCGGGATTGGGTGCAGAACGGGCGTGAACCAACGACTGGTTTCACAGGCCGCCCTGCGGTTGCGGCGGGTGCAAGGATCACGGCGAACCATTCGCCTGAGCCACCGCAACGCCTTTGGGGTAACAACCGTCAGGTTGATCAAGGGACAGGGGCGTGCCGGGAATCCGCGAACGACTCGCGGTGCCGACCCGGCATGTAGGTAAGGTAACAGGCAACCATGCTGTTCTACACGACGCTGTTCTTGCTGTGTGTGGCGATATCTGCGCTTGGGCTCTGGATTTATCGCTCATCCGAACACTTCTGGAACCGAATTTATCGTCGCGTATTTCCACAACGTCAGTTGACCGCCAGGGACGCCCGCAGGCAGCGGGTGAAGCGTGCGCTGAACGGGGCTGCGCGCACGCCCCAGGTTGACGCCAAGACACCGTGGGGATGGGCCGGCAGCGATATTCCCGCCGCACGCGCCCGCCCAGAGAAGCCAGATGCGAAACCGGCTGTGCCGTGGGGCTGGGGAGGCGGCAAGGCGGGCAAGCGCCCGAGGGGCGCGAAAACGGTCGTCAAGCAATATTGAGAGACGATACCGGAAGGTGAAACGGCCTCGACGTCAGCGTCGCGGCGTGGCGCAGAGGTGGGAAGGCCCTCCCGGACCGAACCGATGGCTCGCCGCGAACGGCGACGGTCGGAGGTTGACGACGCGCCAGGCGCACAGGCCGGCGTGACTGCGATGACCATGGACAAGCCCTGGGGTTGGTAAACAGCGCCCCGCTTCGATTACTGCTCGCGTCCCTGCGATAGTGTTCCCGGTAACCGGATGGCCTGGTTACCGGGAATTTTTATTTCCATCGGAACCTGCTCCACCCCCATCGTCTCGTCGGGGTGAGGCCGCAGCAGGCTGAGCGCCTCGGCCCGGTCGCCCCGCAGCCAGGCGCGGGCCTCACGCGGGTCGCGCAGCAGCGCCGGGCTGCGGAAATGCCCGACCGAGCGCAACACCTCGTTAGGCTCCACGGTAATGATCGCGACGCTGAGCCGCGATCCGGCCACTCCGCGCACGGCGCTCGCCAGGCCCGCCATCATCCAGAAAGGGCGGTTCAGCGGAAACACCGCATAGGGCACCTGCGGGCGGACCCGGCTGTCGAATTCGTAGAACCAGGATGTCACTACCAGCACCCGCGCGCCCTGTCTCCAGGCAGTCATGAAGGTGGGCGCGAACGGTTGCCCGTCGCGCCGCAGGCGCGCGTTGGCGGTGGACAGAAGCTTGCCGGTCTTCAACATCGGCAGGCGGCCATGGGCCCAGCTGGGGATGAAGGGCCAGATGGCCTCGGACGGGGTGTCGAGCCCCTGGTCGTGGGCGATGACGGGCAGGAATTCCCACACCATGGAATCCGGCTCGGATTTCCGGCGCAGACGGGAAGGGCTGATATTGATGCGCGTCTCGGGGTCGGGGGGCAGGGTCGCGGGCGGGGTCAATTCGCTCGCCCAGGCGTAGACATCCTCCCAGCGGAGATGCGAAACGGCCGTTTTGCCACACATGGGCCCATGTTAGCAGCTCGCCGAACCGTCTCGCGTGGCTTATCGGGAAATGAGAACCACCCCGGCTAGCATGCACGGGTGATGACGTCGGTTCAAACAGGCACGCTCCACGGCCATCGGCAGGCGGAAGACGCGCTGGAACTCGTGCCGTGCCGAGTGCAGGCGGGGTTGCGCCTGGCGGCCCGGTTTTCCGAGCCGGATGGCGCATCCGTCGTCGCGGGCCCCGGCCCGCGAACGCTTTCGCAGTGGGTGTCGGACCGTGCGGCCCTGATCGACTTGTTGCAAGGCCACGCCACGCCGCGGACCGCGACTCCCGACCAATTGCTGTTCATGTGGGCGGAGGCAATCGGGCAGACGCGCCCGGAACTGCCCGCTGCCGAGCGGTACCTGATCGCGCGCCAGTGCCGGGCCGCCGACCGGCTGCTTGGCCAATGGCAGACGGAGACGTCCCGGCCGCCAACCCCGCAGACCCAATCCGGGTTCATGGCGTGGCGGGCGGCCGTGCATTCCGAACTTCAGCGCCAGGGGATGTCCACCCCGGAGGCGTGGGTCTCGCGGTTGGCGGAGCGCGTACGCGCGGGCTCCGTGCCGGGCGGCGTATTGTCCCCGGGGCTGCGGCTGGCTGGGTTTCCGGAGTTCACCCGGGTTGAAAACGAGCTGTTCGATGCACTGGCGGTGGCAGGGCACCGCGTGGAATGGGAACCGCCACCGGCCGTGTCGGGTGCCCGCACGGAACGGCGTGCCTTCGACTCTGCGGCCGAGGAATGGTCGGCAGCCGCGCAATGGGCAGCCCGGCGTGTGGCGAGCGGGGCCCGGCGCCTCGCGATCGTGGTCAATGGTCTGCAATCCGTCGCCAGCCCCGTGCGACGGGCGCTGGAAGACGAGTTGCAGGGCCTGGATATTGGCTGCCTCAACGATGCCGCCGAGTCGCTGGTGTGCATGC
>JABAOH010017638.1_pt1 | contig 21629 bp, 20 predicted proteins | sample 7062181 | NCBI WGS metagenome assembly JABAOH01 (sample SAMN14538630, study PRJNA623070) | marine sediment metagenome | biome: marine biome [ENVO:00000428]; feature: marine pelagic biome [ENVO:01000023]; material: deep marine sediment [ENVO:00002113]; isolation source: pool of 5 deep marine... | reverse complement strand
GAAGAAAATAGGACTTCGGGGACGTGGAATGGGGGACCCTTTGATACCTTCATATATAACGTTGGTTCTAAACCAAGATCATTTCTTGAACAATTCCTCCCAGGCCTTCCTCGCGTTGGCAGCCTGTTGCTCCTTCTTTCCATTGGGCTTCGATTCCCTGAAGGTGAAGAAGTCGCAGAAGTTGGCCTTTTCCCGGTCCGAGACGTATTCGCTCTGCGGCTCACGACATTGATTATGGGCATAGGGGTCGTAAAGAGAACAGTTGAGGCAGGAATGGAGGTAGCTCTCGCAGTGGGGGCATGTAGCGCTTCTCTCAACCCGATCGGTCGCATCGAGTTCCTTTTCACACCGGTGGCATACTTTCATGATTCCCCCTCCTGATGGGTCGGCTTGTTCATTCGATCCTACAGATATCTCTCAAACCATTGCAGGGTCATCTCAATTGCCTTTTCGCGATGATCCGGATGGGTTAGTCTGTGATCACCTCCCTCAATGATCTCCATTTTTTTTGGCTCATTGAGATGTTCATATATCATTCGGGCTTGCTCCACGGGAACGAGTTCGTCTCGATCCCCATGAATCACCAGGCAGTTGACCACCTTCCCCAGGGCGGAGGTGAGGTCGTGAACTCTTATGTCGCGGAAGAATCTCTCCCCCAGGGAGACCATCTCTCCTTCTTCCCTCTTCTCCTCAAGGCCAAGGAGGCTAACGGGAGTTGCCCATGTCACCACTGCCCGAATATCTTCGTCCCCTGCGGCCTTGATCAGGGAGATGTAGCCGCCTAAGCTGCTTCCCATGAGGCCAATTCGAGGGCTCATATGAGGATGTGATCTTACAAATCCGATGGCCATGTTCAGATCTTCTAAACGGCCCGATACCGTGCTCTCCGAGATTTTTCCCCCGCTTTGCCCGCACCCCCTGAAGTCGAACCTGAAGAGGGCTATCCCCTTTCGAGGAAATCGATCCCCGAGGGAGATATACTTTTCGCTATCCTTGTTGCTGAAGAGCCCATGGGAGACAATTACGCAGGGAGACTTTTCCGTGTCCGGCAGATGAAGTGACCCTACCACTGCTTGCCCATGGCTTGAAAAGGAGACCTTTTCAATTCTCATGTTGATCTCCAACGCTGGATTGCGGTTCTGCAGTGCTTCGGTCATGCGGTGTTGCAGTCATGAAGTTACGGTGCTGCCGTGTTGCGGTGCTGCGGTTATGCAGTCAGGGCCCTGTACATTCGCTCTATAGGGTCTTACATATTTGCCCATAATTTAAGCGCCGAAAAAAAATGAGCCATGAAGACCGAGTTTTTCAAAGATTCCTCCGGGTTCCTTTATCCTGGGTTTCTGAACGATCTCCAATGATCAGACGGACATACGGCTTCATGGAAATGGAAGAGAGATCGAACTGGCGCAGGGCCCGGGCCAAGAGATCTATCCTCTCCCTTGGGGGCGTTCTCCTGTCCAGGATGATTACATTCTTTCCCCTGAGTTTACACAACCCCCCCTTCACGTTGAAATCCATTCCCAGCAAATCATCGTACTGGACCGCAATGGAGAGCTTCTCCGCTATCTCCTCCAACTCTTGTAATAGACGTTTCTCCTCCATCGCCGATATGTTATCCTTTGCGAGAGAAATTATTCAATGGGATATTTTTTGGCATGCTCCACTGAAATATTTTTGGATCTTCTCCCAATTAGTTGGAAAAAAGGGGTCAAGGATTCGAGGATTCAAGGGTTCAAGTGTTTATTTTCTAAAGACTTTATGAGTGCCTTGAGCATCCCTTCAACCCCTCCTCTATCAGTCTGAAGTTCACATATTCAATTGTTCTTAATGGAGCCCACATCACCGGCTCATAGCGCCTGCGACCCTCATTCACAAGGTAAGCCATAAGCTTTCTATAAAGACCTGATGTATTCCGGAGCCGTTTTCCTTCCATATCCTTCTGCTCTGTTACAAGGGATGGACAGTGCTGCTCTCCTCATCTGCGATGTCGGACCATAGAATTCTTCCTTTGGGAATTCCTTTGTAACTTTATAGACTTCTGCAAAACCTTCAACTCTTTGTAATTTTTAATCATTTCACTGGAATCCTTGGACCCTAGACCCCTTGAATCCTTCTATGACCACCAACTTTCTTGGAGATGAGCCATTTTTTTTACTCCTCGGCTCCCTTCAAGGCGTCAAGGTATTCCCCCCACAGGTAATCCTTTCCCACCCCATGATCGATAAAGTCCCAGGGTAAGATTTCATCCAAATCCCTCTTGCGGTGAACATAGAAATCGGGATTGAGGTTTATTTCCTTGAACGTCTTCCGCCAATTGCCGCCATTGTAATGTGCAGCCAAAAGGATCTTTCCCACCCGTCTGTCTCCCCGGGATAGAAGCGTCTGGATATATCCCCACTTGGGGAGATCGTGTATCACCTGGACGTTTCCCTCCCTGCGGAGTTCATTTTTTATGAGCTTTAGCTTACGCTTCAACGAATTGATCTCTTCGTAAGGGGCCCATTGGAAAGGGGTTGAGGGTTTTGGGATGAAGGGAGTGATGCTGAGCACGATCCGACCGAGCCGTTTTCGATCCCGGCCGACCTTCAAGAAGATATGCTTTATTCGCCTGGTGAGCCCGACGATTTCATCGATGTCGCGGTCCGTTTCCGTAGGGAGGCCTATGATGAAATAGAGGCGGATATTGGGAATGGACGCCTTTACGATGGTCTCCACACCACGAAGCAAGTCCGTCTCCTCAACTCCCTTCTTAATCACCCGCCTGAGCCTCTCCGAGCCCGCCTCTGGGGCCAGGGAGATGGTCTTATGTCCGCTCGCCTTGAGGGATGTGATGAGATCTTCGGAAATGGAATCCGCCCTAAGGGAGGCAATGGAGAGAGTTCCCTTTAAATCGAGGATGGATCGGCATATCTCCCTTAATTGGGGATGGTCAGAAACCGCCGCGCCCATCAACCCGATGCGCCTCTCATGGGTTAACCCCTCCTGGATGTCCTTTCTCAGATCTTCCAGGGTTCTATTCCGAAAGGGACGGTATATGAAGCAGCCAGCGCAGAAACGGCATCCCCTGGGGCAACCCCGATTAACCTCAACCAGAGCCATATCATTAAACTCGGTATGGGGGGTGAATACGGTGGAAGTGGTATGGATGCGATTGATATCCCCCACCCACCTCCTTTGAATTCGCCTGGGGTAGTGGTCCTTGGGGAGGAAACTCTTGATCGGACCTTCATTGAAATACCGGACCTGATAGAATTGGGGGATGTATACGCCCTTGATAGGCGCCGCTTTCTCCAAGAACTCCCGTCGAGCTTTGCCCTCGGATCTGGCTTCCTCGAAGCATCTCAGGAACTCCGGGAGGACCTCTTCCCCCTCACCGATGAGAAAGGAGTCGAAGAAATCACAAAGGGGCTCTGGATTTAAAAAAACGGCGGCCCCCCCCGCGATGACCAGGGGGTGGGAGTCATTTCTGGCCTTCCTTAATAGAGGGATTTTGCCCATCTCCAGTATGGTGAGGATGTTGAGGTAGTCGTTTTCAAAGGGAAGGGAAAAGGCGAGGATATCGAAATCATAGAGGGGTCTCTGTGATTCCAGGGAGAAGAGGGCCGTGTCCGTCTTTCTGTATTCAGCAATTTCCTCTCTGTCGGGGAGAAAGGCTCTCTCGCAGACGATGTCCTGCAATTGGTTCAATTGGTGATAGAGGGTTTGAAATCCCAGGTTGGACATGCCGGTATAGTACCGGTTCGGGAAGGCGAGGCAAAAGGTCGTCTTCGCACTCCACTCCCTGCGGATGGTTCCTCTTTCCTCTGAGAGCCGTTTTTTTGCCCTCTGGATGAGTTTCCAAGACATGGTCACCCTGGGGAGAAGGGGGCTTTTTTGCCGGAGGGGCAATCCATCGAATCAGTCCCCGATACCCCTTTCCCACCGGAAACTGGGGTTAATCCGCCTGCTTTCTCAGAAAGGTCGGGATGTCATATTCTTCCTCGTCATGTGAGGAGAGTTCATCAAATCCCTCGGGCTTCACCTCCTTTGACTTTTCCTTTTCCTTCCTCAAATAGGTGGGGACTTCCAGGTTGTCCCTGAGGGAAAAGGAAATGGGGGATACCTTTTTCAGGTGGGGAAGCATTCGCTCCTCCATCCTGCCAAAACCAGTGGCAATTACCGTTACCCGTATCTCTTCTTCCATTTTTTCGTCGATGACGGCCCCAAATATGATATTGGCGTCTTCGTGGGCCTCCTTCTGTATCAGCACCGATGCCTCGTTGACCTCGTTGAGGGTCACGGAGGAGTTGCCGGTGACATTGATGAGAAGCCCTTTTGCCCCTTCGATGGAGATGTCCTCTAGGAGGGGGCTGGAGATGGCCTTCTGGGCTGCCTCCACCGCCCTGTTATCACCTGATGCGATGCCTGTTCCCATTAGGGCCATTCCCATCTCCGACATGATGGTCCTCACGTCGGCAAAATCGAGGTTGATGAGACCATGAAACGCGATCAGGTCGGATATGCCTTTGGCTGCATGGAGCAGCACCTCATCGGCCTTCTTGAAGGCCTCCAGCAAGGACATGCTCTTTCCACTGATGCTCAGGAGTCTCTGATTGGGGATGGTAATCAAGGTGTCGGCGGTCATCCGCAAGTTGATGACTCCTTCCTCGGCCTGCTTCATTCGTTTCTTGCCTTCGAAGAGGAAGGGTTTGGTTATGATGGCCACGGTGAGGGCGCCCATTTCCTTCGCCACCTCCGCGACGATGGGAGCACCCCCGGTTCCGGTACCACCCCCCAGACCTGCGGTGATGAAGACCATATCCGCCCCCCTCAGGGAGTCCCTGATCATGTCAATGTCCTCCAGCGCTGCCTTTCTGCCGATTTCGGGGTTCGCACCAGCACCCAATCCCTTGGTGATCTTGGCCCCCAGCTGGAGCTTAATGGGGGCCTTGCTGACCGCCAAGGCTTGGGCGTCGGTATTGGCCGCGATGAATTGGACAGCCGTGAGCTGGGAAGAGATCATGGTATTGATGGCATTACACCCCCCCCCTCCAATACCGATGGCTTTCACTTTAGCAGCCACATTCTTGTTCTCATCGAATTCGATCATTTCACGCCTCCCAATGGGTCAATTTCGTTAAAAGAACTCGCCGAACCAATCCCTCATGCGCCGACTCACTTTAGCGAAGATATTGGGTTCGCCTATTCGGAATCGGCTCTTGGATCGATTTCTGCTTCCGTAGACGACCAATCCGACTCCCGTTGCAAAGATGGGGCTATTCACCAAATCCGCCAGGCCGCTTATCCCAACGGGGTATCCCCTTCTCACCGGTAGGTTAAAAATCTGTTCGGCAATCTCTGGCATCCCTTCCATGATGGCCGTTCCCCCCGTCAGGACGATCCCCGAACCGATGAGGTTTGCGTAACCCGATCTGGTGATCTCCCCCTGGACCAGGGTTAAAACCTCCTCCACACGGGGTTCGATGATCTCCGCCAGGGTCTGCCGGGAAAGGGTTCGGGACTTCCTTCCACCGACACTGGGGACCTCTATCATCTCCTCCTTCTTCACCATGGAGACCAGGGCACATCCGTATTTCTTCTTTAATTTCTCCGCCTCCTCCGCAGGGGTCCTTAAGCCAAGGGAGATATCGCTGGTGATGTGATTTCCCGCCAAAGAGAGGACCGATGTGTGTTTGATACTTCCATTGCAAAAGATCACGAGGTCGGTGGTCCCACCCCCGATGTCAACGACGCCCGCCCCAAGATCCTTCTCCTCGGGGCTCAGGACTGCCTCGCTGCAACCCAGTTGTTCCAGAACGATATCATTTACGTGAAGCCCCGCCCGATTGGTACAACGGATGATGTTTTGGGCCGATGTTACCGCTCCAGTGACGATGTGGACTTTTCCCTCCAAACGAACGCCGCACATACCGATGGGATCCCTGATTCCATCCTGATCATCGACTATATACTCCTGGGGAAGGACGTGAATAACCTCCCGGTCCATGGGGATCGCGATGGCGCTAGCCGCATCGATGACGCGTTTTATATCGTGCTCGGTAATCTCCCGGTTTTTCACGGCAATTACCCCATGGCTGTTGATGCCTCGGATGTGTCCACCTGCTATCCCAGCAAAGACAGAATCGATCTCACACCCCGCCATGAGCTCGGCCTCCTCAATGGCTTTTCTTATGGATTGTACCGTCCCTTCAATGTTGACGACCACTCCCTTTCTGAGTCCCCTTGAGGGGTGGGATCCGATGCCAATGATGTTGACCAATCCGTTTTGGACTTCCCCCACAATGGTGCAAATCTTGGTCGTTCCGATATCCAATCCCACCAACAAGGTATTATCCTTTCCGGCCATATCTCTCACCTCCTTTCTTTATGAGTCTTCGGCTTCGTAAAAAGCCCATCTGCCATTCGACAGGCCGTTCGACAAGCTCACGGTCCTGAGCAAGGTCGAAGGACTCATGGCCCTGAGTAAAACCGAAGGGCCGTTCGACATGCTCACGGCCTTGAGCAAAGCCGAAGGGCTGCGTTGCGCTTCATCTTTAGTCACTGCGGCGTACTGGTAAGTACGCCTCATTCCTAAAGATTCGCGCGCCTTGCATCTGGAGCTTTTTCCCGTGGCGTCTGATTTATGACTTTTTACGAGACCATATTTTGTGGACCTTTTCGGGTAAAATGCCATTGCGTCCCTCATTTTCACGATGACCCTCTTTTCATAATTGCAATCAATATATGCCGGCTTCAAGGGCCTTTTCCGAAGATGTCTCCAGACCCTCTCCAATCGTTCCCACTTGACATCGTAATGGTCGAGGCCCAATTTAATTTCGATGGCCCCTTCATTCGTATAGAGGCTTATCCCAAAGGCCTTATCAATATGGATTTCGGAGATGTCCCTTTGGGAAAGGGTCTCTCCCCCTTCGATCAACCTGACCAACCTCAATGCTTTGGACACGAACCCCCATGCTTCGTCGGGTTGGGCCTTGAAGTCATCCCGATCGAGGCCCGTCAAAACGGGGTAATCGATTTGACGGCCTTTGGGCACCCTGGCAAATATGACCCCCTGTCCATCGATGTAATACAGCCGGTCCAGAAGGATGATTGCCACTGGTTGCCTCTCGATGATTTTTATTGAGACCCTATCTGGGAAGATCCGCCTGATCTCTGCTCGTTCTATCCACGGGTGCGCCTCCACCTCACTTTTCAATTTCGCCAGGTTTATACTAAGGACGTTGGGGTGGCGATCCAATTGGGTCATGGACAAAATGTCCTTCTCGGATGTCTTCTGGCAGCCCTCTATGGTTACTTCCCGGAGGGTCAGCAGGGGTGTCTCCTTCATGTAGCCATACACGACCCGCGATATGAGGGCCAAAACGGCGACGGCCAATACCAGTATGGTCGCCTTGAATAGGCTCTTCAAAAGACGAGGGACCACTCTTCCCATTTTTTTCTCCCTCCTCGGATTATGCCTTCAGTGAAGCTCCCCTCAGGATCCTCTCCACTAATTCCGGGAAGCCGATCCCGGCAAAATGGGCCGCCTTTGGGACAAGGCTTGTCTCCGTCATCCCGGGCATGGAGTTGACCTCCAGGACGAAGCTTTCCCCTTTCTCATCTGCCATCATATCCACCCTTGCGCAGCCCTCACATCGCAAAGCCGTATAGGCCTCCAAGCCGATCCGTTCGGCTTCTTCATGGGTCTTCGGGGGAATGCTGGGCGGTAGGATGTATTCCGTCTCCCCCGTGGTATATTTGGCCCGATAATCATAAAATCCACCTTTCGGGGCGATCTCGATTATGGGCAGAGTCTGGCCATTCAACACCCCTAAGGTAATCTCTTTCCCCTTGATGTATTCTTCCAATAACAACCGATGGTCATATTGACGGGCATGCTCAATGGCCTGGGCCAGCCCTTCTTTATCGTGGACGATGGTGACGCCAATGGTCGACCCCTCAGATGCCGGCTTCACCACCATGGGAAAGGGAAAGTTCAATTTTTGCAGGGCCTCCTTCACCCCTTCGGCGGCTTGCAAAATGTGGGAGGCCGGGGTGGGAATGGCTTGGGCAGCGAAGATACGCTTGGACATGATCTTGTCCATGGATAGGGCGCTGGCTAGAACCCCTGAACCGGTATAGGGGATTCTCATTATCTCCAGCATGCCTTGGATGGTCCCATCCTCGCCGAACCTTCCGTGGAGGGCGATAAAGGCAACCCGGATCTGCTCGGAGATCAATCGCTCGGCAATGTCATAACCCACGTCGATGGGACAAACGTCGTAGCCCCTGACCCTGAGGGCCTTCACGATGGCCTCCCCAGTCTTCAAGGAGATCTCCCTTTCCGCCGAGATCCCGCCCATCAACACGCCTATATTCCCGCGGTCCTTTGATCTTTTCATGCCTCTCCAATAATGTGAACTTCGGGGGTGAGCCGGATCCCCCGTTTCTCGTATACCTCATCCCGAATGAAGGCCATTAGAGCCAAGACGTCCGCAGCCGTGGCATCTCCCTCATTGACGATGAAATTTCCATGCTTCTCCGAGATCCGTGCGTCTCCAATACGGTAACCCTTGAGGCCCAGCTCATCGATCAACTGCCCTGCGGGCGTTCCCTCCGGGTTTTTGAAGATGGAGCCAGCCGTTGGCATATTCCATGGTTGGGATTGGACTCTAAGCCTTTGAAAGCCCTCGGCCTTCGCCGTAACCTTCCCTCCCTTCGCCTCCCTAACGGCCAGGATGCCCCCGAGAATAATGGCCCCCTTGGAGAGCACCAGATTACGGTAGCTGAATCTCAGCTCCTTCCTTCCCTTCACCGCCACGCTCCCCGTTCCTTCCATCACGGCGACGGATTTGACCACATCCTTCATTTCCGAACCGAAGGCCCCGGCATTCATGGCTAGGGCGCCTCCGACGGTACCGGGGATTCCAGTGAAGGCCTCAAGGCCTGTAAGGGCCCTTTCCCTGGTGAATCGGACCAGGTAGTTCAAGTTTACCCCTGCCTCGGCGGAAACCAATATCTCCTCGTCCTCTCGGCCAATGATCCTTACCCTGCTGAATCCCCGGGAAAGGTTGATAACAATGCCTCGAAGCCCCCCCTCCCTGACGATTACGTTTGTCCCCCTGCCCAGGATGTAATGGGGAATGGCCCTCTCTTTGGCGAATTGGAGTATCACCCTTAAGTCGTCCTCGTCCTGGGGAAAGGCGAGGGCATCGGCCCTTCCACCTACCCCCAGTGAGGTGTGCTTCGCCATGGGAACGTCGAAGGAGACCTTCCCTTTGATAAGGAATCTCAGTTCGTCCTTGATATCCCCTTTCATGTGCAAGAGGCCCATGACATCATTGGGTTCATCGGGGGCCCTCCGCCTTATATTTTTTCCCCAGTTCCGCGATCAGATCTTCACCGACCCTATAGATATCGCCGGCCCCCAGGGTGATTACCAGGTCGCCGGGCATGATAACCGTCGAGAGGTATTGAAGAATTTCGTGCCTGTCGGAGATATAATGGACATCCCTGTGTCCGTGTTCCCGAATTCCCTCGAAGAGGTGGCGGGCATGTACCCCCTCGATCTCCTCCTCCCCTGCCGGGTAGATATCGGTGATAACCAGCACATCGGCCTCGTAAAAAGCCGTTAGGAAATCATCAAAGAGGGCCTTGGTGCGGGTGTAACGATGGGGTTGAAAGAGGACTACTACCCTCTTTCCCCATCCCCGCTTAGCGGCCCTCAAGGTGGCCTTGATCTCGGTGGGATGATGGCCGTAGTCATCAAAGACCAGGATATCCTCAATTTCGGCCTTCCTCTGGAATCGACGTTGAATCCCGGAAAATCCGGCTAGGGCCTCCTGGACTGTTTTGAAATCCACATCCAATTCAAAGGCCGTTGCCACCGTGGCCAATACGTTACAGACGTTGTGGATTCCGGGCATCTGGACCGTCAATTTTCCAATGGGCTTGCCCATGTGAACCAGTTCGAAAGAGGTGTGAGGGCCATCGAAGCTCATGTCCTTGGCCTGGAAGTCGGCCTGGCTGGAGAGCCCATAGGTGGTTAAGCGTTTTTTCAATTGGGGGATTAAGTCTTGAACGTTTTCCTGATCCAGGCAGAGAACCGCGAGGCCGAAGAAGGGGATCCTGTCGATAAACTGAAGGAAGGCCTCCTTAATCTGCTCAATCCCCTGATAGTAATCGAGGTGTTCGGGGTCGATGTTGGTTACCACGGCAATCGTTGGCAAGAGTTTCAGGAATGACCCATCGCTCTCATCAGCCTCGGCCACCAAGAAGTCTCCCTGCCCCAGTTTGGCACTGCTCCCGATGCTGTTNNGGCGATCAGGGAAGTAGTGGTAGTCTTTCCGTGAGTTCCCGCAACGGCCACTCCGTATTTCATTCGCATGAGCTCTGCCAACATCTCTGCTCTCGGAATGACGGGAATGAGCTTCTCGGCGGCTGCATGGATCTCTGGGTTCCCCTCCTTGATGGCCGAGGAAACGACGACGACCTCTGACCCCTCGATGTTCTTCGCCTGATGTTGGTAAGAGACCCGCGCCCCCAATTGCTCCAGTCGACGAGTTATCTCGGTTTCCCGAATATCGGACCCGCTGACCTCATATCCCAGATTGAGAAGCACCTCTGCTATCCCGCTCATCCCGATACCCCCGATTCCAATGAAATGGATATGGTTTATTTTTGTTTTTCGATACATCGCTGTTCTCGCAAAGATACCAGTTTGTAGCAGCAATCCACGATGAGATCGGCGGCATTGGGCTGAGCCAGGTTTCCTGCCTGTTTCTCCATGGCCGAAATCTCATCCCTATGTCGATACAGGTGCACAATCGAGTCGGCCAGGAGTTTCCCCGTCAGATCGGAATTGGAGATCATCCGTGCAGCCCCTGCCGTTACCAGGGCTTTCGCGTTGAGGGCCTGATGATTGTGAATGGCATGGGGATACGGTATCAATATAGAGGCCCTGTGGCATGCGGTCAATTCCGATATCGTTGTAGCTCCTGAGCGACAGATGACCAGATGGGCATCTCGATAGCACGTGGCCATATCGTCGATAAAGGCCTTCACCGATGCGCGGAATCCCCTCCTCTGATAGTTCTGGGAGACGAATTCCAGGTCATCCCCTCCCGTTTGGTGGGTGACTCTCAGGGTGTCTCGAACTTCCTCCAACCAATCCAAGGCTTCCACCATCTTCTCGTTTATCCGGTGTGCCCCTTGACTTCCCCCGAAGATGAGGAGATTAAATTCATCTCTATTTCGGGTGTCCTCGAACCCTTGGAGGAACTCCCTCCTCACCGGATTTCCCGCGAGAATCGTCTTCCCCTCGGGGAAATAGGATCTGCTCTCCTCGAAGGAGATGAATATGGCATCGGATAGCTTTCCCAATAGCCGATTGGTCGATCCAGGTATGGCATTCTGCTCCTGAATGGCCCTCTTGATTCCCATGAGAAAGGCCGCGAGGACAACGGGACCTGAGGCATATCCACCCACGCCGATAACCAGATCTGGCCTGAACTCCTCGTTGATCCGGACCGAGGCGGCGATGCCGAGGGGAATGGTCCATAGGGAAATGAGTTTTCTCGCCAATGGCTTCCCCTTTACTCCGGAGACGGAGATGGTTCTCAACTCATATCCCATTTTGGGGATGAGAGCCTCCTCGATTCCCCTCTTCGATCCAACGAAGAGAATCTCATTTCTGCCTTCCCTGATCTTGAAGGCCTCGGCTATGGAAATCCCCGGGAAGAGGTGCCCCCCGGTTCCGCCACCGGCAATGATGATCCTCATGTCCTTCTCACCGTGGATGAAATATTGAGCAGAATGCCTACCCCCATGGCATTGACGAGTAGGGACGTTCCACCATAACTGATGAAGGGGAGGGTTAGCCCCTTTGTGGGCAGCAACCCGAGAACTACCCCCATATTGATGATGACCTGCATCGAGATCATGGCTGTTATTCCGACCCCGAGAAGGGTCCCAAAGGGGTCTTCGGCCATGAGGGCAATACGGAAACCGCGAATCGTGAACAGGGCGAAGAGGCCCAAGGTGATGGTCGCGCCCACCATGCCCAGTTCCTCACCGATCACGGAGAAGATGAAGTCGGTGTGCGGGGCTGGCAGGAAGAAGAGCTTCTGGCTCCCGCCTCCTAGGCCCGTGCCGAAAAGGCCCCCTGATCCGAATGCCAGAAGGGATTGAACCATTTGGAAGGTTGTTCGGCTCGGATCTTCCCATGGGTTCAGGAACCCAATGATCCTTCTGTACCGATAATCAACCTTCATGATCAGCAGATAAATGATGGGAAGGGCAAACAAAATGGAGGAGACCAAGTAGGATATCCGAACTCCCCCGATAAAGAGGAGCATGAATACCATGGTTGACAAGAAGAGGGCCACGCCGAAATCCGGTTGGAGCATGACCAAATAGATCATCGTCCCCGAGATAATGAGGACTGGAAGAAAACCCAAGGAGAAGGTTCTTATTCGATCTCCCTTCTTCTCCAAGAAGTAAGCCAAGAAGATAATGAGGGCCAGTTTGGCGAACTCCGAGGGCTGAAAGGAGAAGTTAACAAGCCGAATCCAGCGGGTCGACCCGCCAACCCTGTATCCTATGCCCGGAATCAGAACGAGTATGAGAAGTAGCAGGCTTACGCCCAGTATGGGATAGGCCATTCTTTTCAGAACGGCATAGGGAATATTCATCATCACCATCATCATCGCCAAGGCAAAGGCACCGAAGAGGGCCTGTTTTTTCAAGAAATAGTACCCGTCCCCGAACCTTTCCGTCGCAAGAATGGCACTGGCACTGTATACCATCACGATCCCTAACCCTATTAAGGAGATGGTAGTGATTAACAGGGACAGATCGTATTGGGCCTTTTTTTCACTCATTGCTTTCGGGCTCCCTTGGGATTTTCCCCGCGCAGTTCATGAACAATTTCTTTGAAGAGGTTTCCCCTCTCCTCGTAATCCCTGAACATATCGAAACTTGAACATGCCGGGGACAAGAGCACCACATCCCCGTGCTTCGATTCATCAAAGGCATAGTGAACCGCCTCTTCAAGGGTATCGGCTTCGGTCGTTGGGACGGATCTTCCCAAGACCTTGGCCATCCTCCGCCGTGCTTCACCTATTAAGATGAGCCGCTTCACTTTTTCCTTGACGATCCCTTTCAGAGGGCCGTAGGTTCCCCCCTTGTCCTTTCCCCCAGCGATCAAAATGATGGGTTCCTGGAAACTCCTTAAGGACTTGACCACGGCGCCAACATTGGTCCCCTTGGAGTCATTGTAAAAGCTTACCCCATCGAGTTCCCTTACGAATTCCAAACGGTGGGGAAGTCCTCTGAAGGACTCCAGGGCCGCCTGGATCGCCTCCTTTGGACAGGAGCAGATCTTGGCCGTGGCCACAACGGATAACATGTTCTCGATGTTGTGGATTCCCTTCAGGGGAACCCTTGCGAGTTTGAAGCGTTCGATTTTTCCCTTTGGATCACGGTAGATGAGGGAGTCCCGGTCAAAGAATGCCCCCACCTTCAAGGGAGATGTCAGGCTGAAATACCATTTTTTCGCCTTGATTTCAGAGGTCCGCGCGTTGATGACCCCGTCATCGGCGTTGAGGACGGCGAAATCAGAACCTCTCTGGTTCAAAAAGAGCCGAAATTTGGCCCTCATGTACTCCTCATAATGGGGATATCGGTCTAAATGGTCCTCGGTGATATTGAGCATGAGGGCGATATGGGGCCTAAAGTCATGGATCCCTTCCAGTTGAAAGCTGCTGATTTCGGCTACTACATAATCCCATTTACCCCGCCCGGCGCAATCGATCAGGGGGTTACCCACGTTTCCTCCCACAAAGACCTCCTTGCCGGATACCTTGAGCACATCCCCCAGGAGGATGGTCGTGGTGGTCTTCCCATTTGTTCCCGTTACACCGATGATGGGATCTCGGATGAAGCAACACGCCAGCTCAATTTCGCTTATGACCTCGATACCTTTTTCCCGAGCCGCCGCGATGGGTTCGATGTCGAGGGGAACCCCCGGGCTGACGATGACCAGGTCGCTCCGTAAAAAGGTTTCGATCCTGTGCTCCCCCAGCTCGGTCCCTACAGTGAGCCCCCTTATCTCCGAGAGGTACGGGCGCAGTTCATCGGCGGATCGAATATCAACCCCCATAACCCGTGCCCGCTGCTCGGCCAGAAATCGGACAACCCCTATTCCCGTCCTGGCCAATCCCACCACTAAGACCTTCTTCCCCTCCAATTCCACCGGACTCCCCGAAATGGAGGATTACCTCAGCTTTAACGTGCTGATGGCCACAAGTCCCAGAATGATCGCGATAATCCAGAACCTCACAATCACCTTAGGTTCCACCCATCCCTTCAGTTCGAAATGGTGATGGAGGGGGGCCATCTTGAAGATGCGTCTTCTTCTGAGCCTGAAGGAGACCACTTGAATGATGACGGAAATGGTCTCCAATACGAATATCCCGCCCACGATGGCCAGGGGGACCTCGTGTTTGGTCACCAAGGCCACCGTACCCAAGGCCGCTCCGAGGGCAAGGGACCCCGTATCCCCCATGAAGACCTGCGCTGGATAGGTATTAAACCAGAGGAACCCCAGACCAGCACCCACCAACGCTCCACAGAAGATAGTGAGCTCCCCACTGCCTCTGACGAAGGCGATTTGAAGGTAATGGGCGAATTTATAGTTTCCCGATAGATAGCTAAAGAGGAGAAAAGTTGCCCCAGAGACCATGACTGGGCCGATGGCCAACCCGTCCAACCCATCGGTGAGGTTGACCGCATTGGAGGTCCCCACGATGACCGCTACGCCAAAGGGGATGTAGAACCAGCCAAAGTTAGGGGTTACCCTTTTGAAGAAGGGAACCCATAGCTGGGTGCTGAAGTCGAGGGTGACGTAGAGGACCCAACTGACCGCGAAGGCGATGCCAATCTGAAGGGGAAACTTATATCTGGCTTTCATCCCCATGCCGTCCCTGTGTCTCACCTTCTTGAGGTCGTCGATAAAGCCGATGAGGCTAAAGCCAAAGGTGGTGAGCAAGACGAGCCATACATATCTATTGGTGAGGTCGGCCCACAGAAGGGTCGGTGCGATTAATGCGAAGAGGATTAACATGCCTCCCATAGTGGGAGTTCCCTCCTTGGCTAAATGTGACCTGGGAACATCATCCCGAATGGACTGGCCCAGTTGAAAATCCATCAATTTTTTTATCAACCACGGACCAATAATGAAGCTGATCACGAGGGCGGTTATCGTGGCATAGATGGTCCTGAAGGTGATGTACCGAAAGACATTGAGGAATGAATAGACCGTATAGAAAGGATAAATGAGATGGTATAGCATTACCCTTCTTCCCCCATGAGACCGAGGACGATCCTCTCCATAGACATTGCCCTGGACCCTTTCACCAGGATCCAATCCCCCCGCTTTATCGTCTTCTTAAGGCGGAGGAGGAGGTCGCGGTGGTCCCTTGAGACCGTAACACGGCCCTCGTTTAACCCCACTTCGCGGGCCTTTTTGGCGATGATTTCCGCGCTTTCCCCCAGGGTGAACAATAAGTCGACGCCAAAGGAGACCACCTTCTCCCCGATTCGTGCGTGAGCTTCACCGCTGAATTGGCCCAATTCCAACATATCCCCCAAGACGGCGATCCCCCTTTCTGCCTCCCTCACTTCCGAGAGGGCCTTCAGGGCTAGTTCCATGGACTTGGGGTTCGCGTTATATGCATCGTTGATGATGGTAGCCCCGTTGACCAAGCGTACGACCTCCATGCGCATGGAAAAGGGTTTAACCCCTTCCAGTCGCTCCTTGATTTCTTTCAACTGCACGCCAAAAACCGAGGCGACTGTAGTTCCAGCCAGGGCATTATACACGGAGGAAATTCCCATCATGGGAAGGGTGACCTCAACCTCCTCTCCCCTCAGGGCCAAGGTGAACCAGACCCCCTTTCCCCCTTCGATGCGGACCTCCTTGGCCATCACATCACTGGGGGCCTCCACGCCGAACGTGACCCTTTTGCCGGGGTAGCCTTCCGCTAATTTCAACACGTTTACGTCGTCTTGGTTGACCACTATCACCCCATCGGGTCGCATGGTATCCCATAGTTCACCCTTTGCCTTTATCAATTCCTCAAAGGCACCAAAGCCCTCCATGTGAGCCTCGTTGATATTGGTGATGAGGCCGACGTCCGGATTGGAGATCTCTGTCATCCTTTTTATCTCCCCCTTTACATTCATCCCCATCTCCACCACGGCCATAGTGTGATCGGGGCAGAGGTCCAATAAGGTAAGGGGAAGCCCAACGAGATTATTTCGATTTCCCCAGGTCTTCAATACCCTGAAGGATCCCTCGAGGAGAGTCGCGATGATCTCCTTGGTGGTGGTTTTCCCGTTGCTTCCGGCAACTGCGATAAGGGGAATCGGATGCTTTCCCCTCCAGGAATGGGCGATATCTCCCAGAGCCCTCAACGTATTCTCGACGACGATGACGGCCTTTCCCCTCGGATCGAGGGTGCCCTTCTGGGCCAAGGATTCGTTTTCGATGAGGACCCCCTCTCCCCCCTTCTCCATGGCCTCCAGCACGAATTGATGTCCGTCGAATTTTATCCCCCTAAGGGCGACGAAGAGATCCCCCCCTTTGATGGTCCGCGAGTCGATTGAGATTCCCCCGAATACCTTGCCGGGAGAACCCCTTATCAACCTACCCCCCGTCGAATCCAAGATATCGTGGAGGGAAAAACTATTTCTCATCACGAGCGTTTTTCAAGGCTTCCTTGATTTCATATCGATCGTCGAAGGGGAACCTCTCCCTCCCGATGATCTGATAATCCTCATGTCCTTTTCCGGCGACCAAGACCACATCGCCGGCGTTAGCCAGTTTTAGGGCCAATCGGATGCCTTCCCTTCTCTCTAAGACTTTGACGTATCCCTTCTCTTTGAAATTCCTGGACAATTCCTCCCGGTCCATCTCGCGAATGGACTCGGTCCTCATTCCCCCCTCGATCTCCCTGATAATGGCCGCTGGGTCCTCGGTCCGCGGGTTGTCAGAGGTGATCACGGCGAGATCGCTATAACGGCCGGCTATTGCTCCCATGTGGGGACGCTTATCCCTATCGCGGTCTCCGCCGCAACCGAAAACGGTGATGATCCTGCCCCTTCCCTTGAGGTCCCCCATGGCCTTCAAAATCCGCCCTAATGCATCGGGCGTATGAGCGTAGTCGACGAAGATATGAAAACCATCCTCATTCTGGATCCTCTCGACCCTCCCCAGTACCCCACCAAGGGCCTCAATGCCACCTCGAATCCCCTCCAGATTCACCTTTAAGGCGAGACCGATTCCCGCGGAGGCGAGGATATTGTAGAGGTTAAACTCCCCCAGGAGGGGAGAGCGAACGGGGAAATTTCCCTCGGGTGTGATAGCCATTGCTGAAAGACCGGTGATAGAGGCATGGATATCCTTGGCATAGATGTGCCTCTCTCCGTTCAGACCATAGCTCATCTTGGGTAAGTTCAGCTTCTCCCAGAGGAGTCGTCCCTTGGGGTCGTCGAGATTGATGAGGGATAAGGAATGAGGCTTCAGGCTTTTCCGTAAAAAGTGGGTAAAGAGGCTGGTCTTGCTCTCGAAATAGTGATCCATTGTCTTATGGTAATCGAGATGATCCGGAGTACAATTGGTGAAAACCCCGATATCGAAATGGCATCCCTCTATTCTGTGTTGATGCAAGGCATGGGAGGAGACCTCCATGATGACATGGGAGATCCCTTGCTCCAGCATGTCCTTCAACATCTTTTGGAGGTCATAGGATTCGGGGGTTGTCGTTGTCGCCCTGTGGACGGTTCCTTCAAAATGGTAGTCGATGGTTCCGATAACGCCGGTTTTGAAACCGGCCCCTCTCAGGATGGATTCGGCAAGATATGCCGTGGTGGTTTTCCCATTCGTGCCGGTGATGCCGATAAGGGTCATTTTGGCCGAGGGGTTCCCGAAGTAAGCCGTTGAGATAGTGCCCAGGGCCTTGCGGCTATTGGGTACCACCACCGTTGGAATTCCTCCGATCCTTAGATTTTCGTCCTCCAGGATCACCGCACGTGCTCCCCTTTCAATGGCTTCTTCTACATAGTCGTGTCCATCTACCTCCTGTCCCTTCATGGCAACGAAGAGGGAATTCCTTTTTACCTGTTTCGAATTATAGGCAACTCCTTCAATCTCGATGGACATCTGTCCATGGATTTGCCCGTGATCCATCCCTTTAATCAAGTCCCTCAGTTTCATTGATAGTTATCCCAGGCCCTCAAAAATCCGGTCTAAAGGTGAGAAAACAGGCATCTCCCTTTCCCACCATTGTCTCCGGTCTGGGGCGTTGATCGACCACCCTCCCACTACCGGATACCGAAACCAGCAACTCCAAAGCCTTTACCCTATTTAAAGCGGCACGTATACTCAATCCCCTAAGATCGGGCATTCTCCTGGAGGGTTTCCCCCGATGTATCGCTTCATGGGTGGTCCTTTTCGGAGGCCGCCACGGTATTGTCCTCGTCGAGGCCTTGGCCAAGATAGGTCCTTTTGTTGGGGGGATGCTGAGATACTGGAGCGATCGCTCAGCGATATTCTTGAAGACGGGGCCAGCCACCGTTCCCCCATACGGGATCCCCTGAGGTTCATCAATCACAACAAGAATAACCAAGCGTGGCTGATTGCTGGGCACGTATCCCACGAAGGAACTGATGAATCGGTCCTCGTAATAGCCTCCCACAAGACCATCCACCTTCTGGGCCGTTCCCGTTTTCCCCGCAGCCTCATAATATGCCAAGGCGGCCCTCGTACCAGTNNTATTTTCCCTTTCGAGTCGACGATCTTATCAACCACATAGGGCTTCAACAGATTTCCCCCGTTGGCGATGGCAGAGATGGCGGTTATGAGTTGAATGGATGTTACGGCGATTCCTTGCCCAAAGGCTATGTTCCCTAAGGCGACCTTGGACCACGTTTTGGGGTTTCTCATGATCCCCATGGCTTCGCCGGGTAGATCGATCTCCGTCTTTTGGCCGAAGCCAAATTCTCTAATGTAATGATGAAACTTTTTCCTTCCTACCCGTTCGGCGATCTTCGCCGCCCCAATATTGCTGGAATACTTGATGATATGATCAAGGCTGAGCCACCCATGTTTCTTTACATCGCGGATGGTTTTTCCCGAAAGGACGTAGGCCCCATTTTCGCAGAAGAAGATATCGTGTCTTTTGGCCACCTTCTCCTCAAGGGCAGCCGAAGCCAGGAATACCTTAAAGACGGAGCCGGGTTCAAAGATATCGGTAACCACCCTATTTCTCCATGTGTTCGGTGGAGTATCCCAAAATCGATTGGGGTTAAAGGAGGGGTAATTGGCCATGGCTAAAACTTTACCACTCGTGGGATCCATAACGACGGCCATCCCATTTTTCGCCCCTTGCCCTTCCACGGCCCGCTTCAATTCCATCTCCACGACGTATTGGATGGTTGTGTCAATGGTTAAGTGGAGGTTGTAATTCTGAGGCGATTTTCCCGGGAGGGGGACCTCCGTAATAATCTCCCTTCCAAAGGCGTCCTTCCCCAAGATGAGTCGTTTCGTGTTCCCCGAGAGGGTGCCTTCGTATTTAGCCTCTATACCCTCCAAACCTTTTGAATCTATCCCCACAAACCCGACGAGATGTGGGGCTAAATAATGGGAATGGGGGTGAGATCGTTGGGGATAGATCCGTCTACTTTCCCGCACGAAGTGTATGCCCTTGAGCCCGGACTCCTTTATGCGGGCTGTCTCTTTCGGTGTCACCTTCCTCTTCACCCAGATGAAGCTCTTTTTCGCTTTCAACTTTTTAGTCAGCGCTCCCTTATTGAGATCGAGGATATCGGCAAGCTTTTTGGCTGTTTGAGATGTGTTTTTCACATCGGGGGGCCTTGCGTAGACGGAATCTATATCAATGCTTTCCGCCAAAATGTTCCCCTTAAAGTCATAAATGGTTCCCCTTTTGGGAACGAAGGTGATTATGCTTTGATGCTGCTTCGATGCCAATCGAGAGAGCTTATCCTTCTTCACGAGCTGGAGCTGAATAATCCGAAGGAAGATGAGAGGGAAGCACAGGAAAAGGAGGATAAATACGATGAATATACGGGCTTTTGTCCAATTTATGGGTTTTCGTCTCATTTCATCAAGATGATCTGCCCAGGAAGGGGCTTCTCCATGTTCAGCTCCTCCTGGGCAATCCGTTCGATCCTTGCCAGGGATTTGAGGAGTGCTACCTCTATGTGTAATTTCTTATTTTCCTGAACCAACTTCCAATGTACCTCCATGGCTTCCGAGAGGTCGTATCCCAGGTTGATCACCAGAACCCGAGACCAGACGTAGAAGAGGGAACCGGCTATTAAGGCAGTTATGATGCAGAATGCGAGAAAGCCGCTGGCCCTTCCCCTGGCCTTAACCTTTCCCGGAATTACCACTCCCCTTGTGGGGTAGGCCATCAGCGACGGGAAGATCATCTTGTTCATTTCAAACCCTTTCCGCAACCCTCAATTTGGCGCTTCTGGCCCGTGGATTTTCCGAAATTTCCCCCCTTGAGGGGGAGATGGGTTTCTTGGTGATAATGGTTATTGACGCCGGGGGTTTCTCGTATTGCCGAAAGGCCTGCTTAACGATTCGGTCCTCCAGGGAATGAAAGGATATAATACAAAGACGTCCCCCGCTCTTCAGCAGGGGGATACCATCTCTGATTACCTTCCCCAAGTTNNGGGTGAATACGGCGAGGTGGCTTCAACACGGCCGAAGATATGATATCCCTGAGCTGGGTCGTGGTAACGATGGGATTTTTTTGCCGATGCCTCACGATGGCCTTGGCGATCCTCCTCGCCCATCTTCCTTCACCATACCTCCGGAGGATTTCCTCCAATTCCCCCTGGGAGAGGGTGTTGATCAATTTCGATGCAGGCTCACCCTGAGTGCGATCCATCCTCATATCCAAGGGGCCCTCCAATTGGAAGCTGAACCCCCTCTCTCCATCGATCAATTGATGATATGAAACCCCCAAGTCCAATAATATGGCATCCACCTCGCCAATATTCAATTCCCTCAATATCTCCCCCAGATCGGAGAAATTTCCGTGAATGATGGTGGTTCTCGCTTCATAGGGCCTCAGCCTTTTGTGGGCCTCCTCAATGGCTTCTTCATCTCGGTCGATTCCGATGAGTCGCCCCGTCGGTGAGCTTCGTTCCAGTATCTTGAGGGCATGGCCTGCACCACCCAGCGTACAATCGACATATATCCCATGGGGATGTGGGTTGAGAAATTCAATAACCTCCTCTACCAGCACGGGGAAATGTTCATAGGCCATATCTTGGTTATCCTATTTCAGCCCCCCATGCTCTCGGGAATTCCGTTAAAGGCCCAATTCGGAAAGGACATCGCTAATCTCGTCGAAGTTCTCATGGGCCTTAAGGATCTCCTCGCTCCACCTCTTCTTTGACCAAATCTCCATCTTCCTTAATTGCCCCACCAAAACGACTTCCTTATCCAAGTCTGCATATTCCCTCAGGGTTTGAGGGATGAGAATCCTTCCCTGTTTGTCCAGGGTGCACTCGATGGCGCTGGAATAGAAGAATCTCATGAAAGCCCGTGTCTC
>JABAOH010000850.1_pt10 | contig 21630 bp, 19 predicted proteins | sample 7062181 | NCBI WGS metagenome assembly JABAOH01 (sample SAMN14538630, study PRJNA623070) | marine sediment metagenome | biome: marine biome [ENVO:00000428]; feature: marine pelagic biome [ENVO:01000023]; material: deep marine sediment [ENVO:00002113]; isolation source: pool of 5 deep marine... | reverse complement strand
GATACTTCATTGATGTTCGTCTTGGCATAGCCCAAGCGTGCAAATTCCTTTGCTGCTGTTGATAAAAGTTTACTTCGAGTTTTAAGTTTTTTGTTCTGTCTGTTCATATTCTTAATAATGGGTGGTGTACCACCCATATATATTATATTGTTTTCTCAGCAGCTTGTCAAATAGTAAAAAAAATTTGATCTCAATTTTAAATTCAAACGAGATTATGCTTTTAAAAGATTCGATTCTATGCAAAGTATCATTTGAAGTCTAAACTCTATTTATGGGACTCTTTCGAATATTCATTGCAATATCAAAGTCAAAGATAAGTTTCTTAACATTCTAATTTTAAAAGAGGTTCCTTCATTTCCGAGGAATTTTTTTGTTCATAACGAACTCTTTTTCAAAAAGTGACACAGATATCGCAGGAGCCAATGGAAAGATTTTGGTGGACAAGTTCCACATTGGTTCAAAACTGTGACCAAAATTTGTCAAGAATATGGAAAAGTCTATAAAAATATCCAAAAGCTTCGAGATTCCATATGTCTAAATCTCGACAGCCTACCCTTTTTTCGCACTCCTCTTTGCGAGCCAGTCGAAGAGTATGCCTGCGGCCTTCTTCAGTAAACCTAAGCGAGTGGGACAGAAGTAGTCAGATTCGAACCAGCCCTTGTCCCTGATTAGTGCACTCGTCATCAGGGCCGGATGGGAATCTGAGAGGCAAAGGCTTCGACTTTCTTCTGCCAGCCTTCTTCCAGCGGCCCCTTGATGCCTGTCACCTGGATCTTGCCCTCGGCAACCTTGACCAGGCCCTTTTCCTGCAGGATTTGGTTCATGACAGGGATGACACGCTGCCACTTGGCCATCTCCTCTTCAGTGGGCATGCGTCCGGTCTTCTTATCCGGTTGAGGCGCGGCCTCTGTGATCAGGAGAGCATACTTCGTTCCCGATGGCAGCCTGGCCTTCTTCAGGAAACGCCGCACACATCCTCTGGGCTTGCCCATGCGCCCCGGTGAGCTAAACAGGTACAGGTCGGCCGGCGGCATCTCCTTTGTCCCCGTATCCTGGATGTGATGGACGTTGACAGTGACCCCCTTGGCGGCCATCTGCTTCTTGAATTCCTCTGCGACCATGGCTCCATTTCCGAACTTCGAGGCATGAAAATATTCGATCTTCATAGCGAACTCTCTCCTCTCTTCGGCTATTGACACTATTGAGGAAGTATAGATAAGACCTCAATATCTGTCAAAGACACATTGAGCCAGGGGAAGGATGACCAGAAGCTATCCTATGTGCTCGATGAGCCTGAAATTTTTTATTTTCTGCGCTTTTTCTTTTTTCGGTTCAACCTACACACGATATAAGTCACAGGTTCAAATCCTGTATCGCCCACCATTCCTTCTTCCTATATGCCAGTCAGAATCATTTTCAATAATTCTGTACTGAAAATTGTAGTGAATGTATTATAATCTTTAACTTTCATAAAATAGGAATCGAATTTGAGATTTAATTGAGGGAATAATCTCGTTTATTGTAATATGAATGAATAAGGTGGAGATATTATGAGAAAAGGCGATGATCCGATCATTGTGGAGCAATCTTTTAACGCACCCATTGAAACCGTTTGGAAAGCCATAACCGAGGTTGACCAAATGCGGCAATGGTACTTCGAGAACATTCCCTCATTTAAGCCGGAAGTTGGATTTGAGACCCAATTCAATGTCCAAAGTCAAGATAGAAATTTCCTCCATATGTGGAAAGTGACCGAGGTTGTTCCTCTGAAGTTAATCAAATATAACTGGAAATATGGTGGCTATCCAGGAGATTCTTACGTGGTTTTCGAATTGTTCAAAGAAAACAATTTGACAAAGCTTCGGCTGACAGCTCAAGTTCTTGAAGATTTTCCAGAAAACATCCCCGAATTTAAAAGAGAGAGCGGTGTTGAGGGCTGGACATATTTTATTAAAAAAAGTTTGAGAGAGTTCCTGGAGTAGAAAGCCCATTTATCACAGGTATTTCCCAAACCATCCCAGAATCTCTTTTGGATTGTGGCCTATCCAATCATAAGCGGCAGCACGTTTCTTAGAAAGATCGGTCCAAAGCATCTCTTTTTCTCCCTTCAATTCATCGTAAAAGCTTTTGATATAATCAAAACTAGTCCATGGATTATTTTTGTTCTGGACAAGCATGGTCGGAACATTGATGCTTTTGACATTTGGCAAGCAGGACGCATAAAACTCCAAACCGCCTCTCTTCAGGTTAATCTTATTCGCTCTATTGACAAGAAATCTAGGCACACTCATGGCGTGTAAAAATTCCGCATATCCTAAGGGCTGAACGGCCACCTCCGCGCCGGGTTGCCCAACACGAGCAGCACATGGCGGCTGAAGATGGAGAAGAATATCTATAGAGGTACCGCTCGCATCTTTTTGTCGACTTGTGGGAAAGGGTACATCCTCTTGCTGATTGTTCCGCAGTTTATGTCGATTTACCCATCTTTATTGCCGTTGAATATGTCGTTTTGCGTGTGCTACAATTTCAGCAATCAGAAATAGCGGAAAATTGTGAGGAATTCGTGTCAACCACTAATAGGAAAATCCTATCCATGTGTTTTTGTCGCAACACTTATGAAAACATTATCATGAGGTAAACTATGGATTATTTTGACCTTGTTATTCGTTTTTTTAATGAAATAGATTGGAAGGATCCTAAAGTTGCCCTCATCCTTGTTCTTCTGTCAATTTTTGCCCTATTACGGAAGTGGTCTTTGCTCCTGACGCTCATTTTTCTCATTGTCTTTGGCAAGGGATTATTTTACATCATCTCTAAGCGGGGTTATCCAGTATCTATGCTGGAGAATATCGGTTTAGGTATTTATTTAGGGTGTGGAGTATTCCTGGCTATAGTCGCATTCCATAATTTTTTCATAAAAGATCAGACAGCAAGGTAATGGATGAAAGGAATAATTATCTTTCATCCAAAGTTTTGGAAATTTTTTTTCTTTTCTTAGGATTGTCTCCGGTCGTTCCCATTCTCCTGCTCGAGCATCAACAGCGGTTGGCGTTCTCTCGTCCTGATTCGTCCTTCAGGGCCGACGTGCTCAATAAGTAAATGGAAGATAACCATTAACCACAAGAGATATTTAACGAAAGCTCAAGAAAATCAGAGTAACAGCGAGACAGCAGTTGGATTGACTTAAATTTCCTGCTTTTGACTGTAAGGTTTCTGGATGATATTAGTATTGGGGGATGACAGATCGCGAAAAGGAGGTTGTTTGATATGGGAAAATCAAAACTTAAAAAAATATTGTATTTGCTGCTCTGTACAGCCATTTTAGGCCTTGTCTCATGCACCAGGACACCTCAGGCAGATCGTATTTTTACGAACGGACACATCATCACCATGAATGAGGACATGCCGGAGGCTGAGGCATTTGCGGTCAAAAAGGGATTCATTATTGCCGTTGGAACGAATGCCGAGATGCGAGACACGTATCCTGTTGCAGAAGAAGTGGACCTTGAAGGTAAAGATGTGATGCCGGGCATCATTGAATCGCACGGGCATATGCTAAACCTGGGCAGGAGAGAGATGCGTATAAACCTTCAGGAAATCAATGATCCACGTGAGATTATGCAAAAACTGAGAGAAAGTGTTGCGGAAACACCTCCAGGAGAATGGATTGTAGGCTGGGGATGGGATGACGGAGCCTGGAAAGAACAAATGACGGCTATCAGCCAGGAACTGAGCTCTGTTTCACCGAATAATCCAGTCTGGTTCGCGGGTTTGCACGGGTACAACGGATGGGCCAATGCGAAAGCACTGGAAATGGCAGGCCTCACAAAGGACACCCCTGATCCGGAAGGGGGAAAGATTTATAAGGATTCCGAGACTGGCGAGCCGACCGGGATTTTAGCAAACGCCGCACAAGGTATGGTCACACGGCTCATGCCGCCCTTAACGGTTGAGCAACGCGAAAAGGCTTTTGAGATTGCCGGGGAAGAGCTTCTCAAGAACGGCCTGACCTCTGTCCATGATGCCAGAATAACCAGAAAGGACCTTGATGCACTTCGAGCACTCAAGACCCAAAAAAAGCTCAGAGTCCGGTATTACGTCATGCTCGACTGTACGGACGAAGAGCTTATTGGACCTTATTTGCAGAACGGCCCTGAGATCGATCCCGACAACTGGCTGACTATCCGCTGTATTAAGATTTTTCAGGATGGTTCGCTCGGAACACGGAGTGCCCTCATGTTTGAACCATACAGTGATGCTCCCGATGTGCTTGGAGTCACGACAACATCCCAGGAAGAGATTGAGAAACTGACAATACAATCGTTGCAGGCGGGTATGCAGGTGGCCACTCACGCTATCGGAGATCGTTCGAACCGAATCACTTTGGATGCGTATGAAGCATCAATTAAGGTTGTGCCCGAGGCAAAGGATCACCGGTTACGCATTGAACACGCGCAGGTTGTGGCACTCGAGGATATTCCCCGGTTTAAGGAACTCGACATCGTTACCAGCATGCAGCCACCGCATGCGACATCCGATATGCCCTGGGCTGAAGACAGAGTGGGCCCCGAAAGAATAAAAGGGGCTTATGCCTGGCGGTCGTTTCTTGATGCCGGTGTCCGGGTCCCGCTCAATTCCGATTTCCCGGGAGAGACTTTAAATCCTTTCTACGGAATGTATGCCGCAGAAACGCGTCAAACCCCGGAGGGAAAACCCGAAGGCGGGTGGTATCCAGAACAATGTCTGACTAGGGAAGAAGTTCTGCATGCCTACACAGTGGAATCTGCTTACTCGGGATTTGAAGAACACATCAAAGGGAAAATCGCTCCTGGTAGGCTTGCCGATTTTATCGTCATTTCAGACAATATACTGACAATTTCCTCCAAGGCCCTTTTGTCATTAAAAGTCGAGCGGACCTACATTGGAGGCCAACTGGTTTACAGCAGGAATGCCTCAAGGTAGACGAGGGGGAAAGGAGGCATGCCTCTGAATAAAAAACAGGAAGAAGATCCATGTTGGCAAACAGGAAAGATTTGGATAATATTAAGAAACTGAAAAAGGAGAAGATAAGGTGAATACAATGAAAAGGATGTCTTGTGTCTTTTTTATTTCTGTGCTGTTTGTGTTGTCCCTATCGGCGCGGGCAGCGGTGAATGACGATCAAAAAGCGGATAGAGTCTACATCAATGGGAACATTTATACTGTTGATAAAGACTTCAGCACCGCTTCTGCCATTGCAGTGAAAGATGGCCGGTTCATCTACGTGGGGGATGATGCTGGAGTAAACGCCTACATTGGTCCTCTCACCTTTGTTTTCGACCTGAAAGGCAAGACCGTGATCCCTGGTTTGCACGATGCCCATGTCCACATCAGGTACGGAGAAAGAGAGTTGTATCCGCGAATTCCAGACATCAGGGCTTCTATCGGTGAGTGGGCTTCTGTGGAGCGAATGCAGCAAGTGATCAAGCGTTGTTTAGCCACTGGGGAAGGAATGCGTCCAGGGCCTGAGCCGCGGTGGTTGGTATTGAGCGGCTGGATGTCAGATGTTTGGGATCCGCCGGAGTTCCGCAAGGAGCTGATCGATGCCGTAGCCCCTGATAATCCTGTTTTTATCAGCCGGTACACGCATGGCAGCGGTGCCAACAGTAAAGCCCTTGAACTTGCGGGCATTACCCGCGATACTCCCGATCCTCCGGGGGGCCATATCAAGAAGGACAGGGATGGAGAACCCACAGGCGAATTCGTAGAAAGGGCACCTTCACAACTTACGAGGCTTATTCCCCCACTACCTCCTATGACCGATTATGAAAGAAGTCGTAACCTCGTCGAAGGGACTCAATTGGCCGTGGCCAGCGGACTCACGACTATCCATGGCGCCAGCATGACGGGCTATGACGAGGTTCAAAGACGGATAAAACTTTACGAAGTGGGTTTGCTCAGGATAAGGATCAACGAGATGGTGAGGGAGGGTGCGGCGAAAAAGCTGGGCAAACCGCTCAACCATGATAACAAGTACTTTGTCCGATCAGTCAAGGCATTTGCCGACGGAGCTCTCGGGTCAAGAGGTGCGCTTTTCCTCGAGGAGTACAGCGACTATCCGGGTTATTATGGGGAAGCGAGACAAAGTGAAGACCAAATAGCAAAATCGGCGACCGAACTGCTCAAAATCGGTTTCAACATGAGGATCCATTGCATCGGTGACGGTGCCAATCGTGTCGCCATAAACGCCTACGAAAGGGCTCTGAAAGCAACAGGAATTGATGGTAAAAAGGCCAGGTTCGCTCTTGAGCATTGTCAGGTGCTCACGGCTGAAGATGTGCCCAGGCTTGCCAAACTGGGGATTGTGGCTTCCATGCAGCCTTTGCATGCGACAGAGGATATGCACTTTGCTGAATCCAGGATAGGGCCTGAGCGCATAAAGTATGCCTATATCTGGAGAGATTTAATGGATCATGGTGTTGTGGTGGCAACCGGGACAGATTATTCTGTATCTCCGTACAACCCCTTTTACACCCTGCATGCGGCAGTGACCAGACAGGACCGGGAGAACAATCCTCCGGGTGGCTGGATCCCAGAACAGGCTATGACAAGAGAAGAGGCTTTGCGGGCGGCCACCATGGGCGGTGCCTACGTTATGTTTGCCGAAGATATCCTGGGATCCATTGAGGTTGGGAAGCTGGCTGATTTTGTGGTCATTCCTGTTGATTACATGACCATCCCGGCTGAGGATATTAGGAAGATCGAACCGGACATGACAGTTATCGGGGGTGAGATAGTCTACACAAAGCCAGTGCAAGCGAAAAAATAATCTGCCTGCCTGCCTCCGCCTGTAAATATCATCAGGAAGAGATGCGTAGCACTGATCAGGGTCTGCGTTATTGACCAATATTTCTACTTTTCCATACTTTTCTTGTGCTTTGTCGAATAATTTTGGAATGTTAAATGCTCAGACGCGATCCCTTGGTCTCTATTTGTCAAAAACAAAAGTGTAGGAATATTTCACCATAATTGTCCGGCAGTTCCTGTAGGGCAGGTTGGGAATTTCCCGGAAGCGATCGGTGTTGAAGTCATCATTGTAGACCACATAAAGGTCGACGCCTTCACGAGGGTTGTATCGGATGCGCAAATTGGCGATTACAGCGTCTATGGCACTGTTGTACTGCACAAAGACACTGGCTGAGAATTTCGTGCTGAGCGTAGCCAGGACTCGAGCTCTCACGATGTGAGCGATGAGATCCTGGTTTCTGTCGGGAAACACAACCCGGTTGAGCTGGTACATACCTGTGAGGCTAAACTCCGGAGAAATCCCCCAAACAGGCTGCACGTCGACAGTGGCTCTCCATCCGTCGTAAAAAGATCCCGCGTCAATATTGAAAATAGCGCTCAAAGCTCTCCCCATCGGAGTATTAAACATACCTTTTAATCCATAGAAATCATACTCTCCCGGCGGCACATCAACATCATCCGCAAACTCAAAGCTCTCCAGCACCCCCTCATGGTACATTTTGACAGCGAACTCCCCTCCGAATCCGGATTTGGTGGCGAAAGACCAGCCCGGTCCTATCTCCGCCGATTCTATGGAATTATCCTCATTCCGGGCGAAAAGGAAGCCATCCACAAAGACCTGATGTTCCAGCAGAGCCGACTTTTCACCAGGACGCCATCCCAGCCAAATACGATTTCCCAGCTGTGAATAATCCTCCCTCAACTCAAAACCGATTCCTGGATTGTACTCGCTGCCAGCCCGTGAATAACCGAGATTAAAACCCAGGCCTTTCCGAGTCCGCCGTTCCCAGGATACGCGGATCCTCGCCGGATCAAGGGACGCCGGATTGTTTTCGTTGCCGTTTTCAAATGTCTGGGCCCAGTTGAACAACACATAATCATCATCAGAAAGCCGGAAGATGCCGTCCAGGCCGTATGCGACATTATACGAACCATCCGCGCCAGTTCGGGAAGTGATCATGCTTCCTATGTATGAATTTGGGTTGAAAACCCGGCGCCGGACGCGGAACACGCCAAAATTTTCCGAAGGGAGGCTTTCTTCCCCTTCTAAAGGAGCGGTCTGCATATCCAGGAACCCAAGGTCCCAGCCTCCCACGCGTCCCACAAGGCGTGCACCGCCATAAATGCGGACTGCTTCTCCCTCATAGAGCCCGATCCGCCGGCTGTAGAAAAGCCGGTTGGGTTCTCCATAGTTAAAATCAAACGTGCTGTTGCGCTCCTGGAAAAACAGTCTTTTCTCGGGGAAGAACAGGGAGAATCGGGTCAGATTGACCTGCTGATCATCCGCTTCCACCTGGGCAAAATCAGTATTCGCCGTGAGATCAAGCGTTAAATAACTGGATAATCCGTATTTGACATCCAATCCCGCTTCAAACCTCGGTTCATCCGAGTAAAGATAAGCGGTTTCCGGTTCATTCAACTCATACGCCTGTCCGTATCCGGCCAGCCCGTATGGAGTTATGTAGAGAGGCCGACGGCTTCGGACTCCTTCGAGAATAACCTCGCGCGCGCGGGATACTTTCCAGGAACTCCAGAATCCATATTTAGGATCGATAAGAGGGAACATATCGATTTCAAACTTGCGGGCTATGTACCTCCAGACGATCAAGCCCATAGTCACCTGTCCTTCTCGTTCTTGAAACCGGAGGCTGGAGAGAGGAATCCTCATCTCCACAAACCATCCTTGATCGTCCTGGACAACTGCCACATCCCAGAATGTATTCCAGCTGATATTCAGGGGCAGCAGGCCCTCGGCATCATTGAATATGAGGGCATCCAAACGGAGACCTGAAGGATTGGTAAAAAAGCCCATTCCGTTCTCTTTATCATTGAACGTGTCAATAATGAGACCAAACCAGTCTGTGTTCCCCTGGAGATAGTCCCGCTGCTTGGATGTGGCCAGGATTTTGGAAGGTTCTTGGTCATAGAGTCGTCCGGCCAGATAAAGATAATCATCGTCGAAGGCGATCAAGGCGACTGTCTTTTCGGAAGGAGAATCTTCTGTAGTCGGTATCTGCATAACGAGAGGAAGTGGTTTGATTCCCTCCCAGGCGTCCTCATCGCTGAGTCCGTCGAGGGTCACAGGACCGTTTACACGCTGAAGCACCCATTTGTCTTTGTGTTGTTCTCGTGGAGGAGTTCTCTCCTGAGAAAAACCTGCAGAGTTAACCACAGCATAAAACAGGATAAACGCGAGAAAAGTTTTTTTTCTAGACATTAACTCAACTTAATCAAGCTAATTTTTCGTTCTAATATACACAAAATAAAAAAAAAGAACAAAAAGAATGTTTCATTCTCCTCAAAACTTCAGATAGATTTCTTTAAAAAACATGAATACTGTTAGATGACTCGACTTATGTTCCTTCCAAAGGCTGGGCCGAGATGATCCGCAAAATTTATGAGACAGATCCCCTCCTCTTTCCGAAGTGCGGAGGGCAGATACGAATCATCGCTTTCATCGAAGATCATAAGGTCATCGACAGGATCATCGCCCACCTCAAGCTGACATTTGAGGCCGAACGCCCTCCTCCTCAAGTCATTCAGCAGGAACTCCTGCTGGCAGTTGAGGAGAGCGGCGAATATTTCTGAGAATCCCTGAGGCTGCGTTTTGCTAATTCGAAGGCGGGGTCTATTTATAAACTTAATGGTTTGGTGGCCCCTTTTGATTTGTTTCGCCTTTTGGCTTGTTGACCTTGGCGTTTTGGGTGCGATAAATTTTATTTCAGGAGTTAAGAGGCGGTAATTGGGGAAAATTGTGAGGGATTCGTGCCAAGGCCAAAAACGAATTTCCTATATATTTCAAAATGCGTTATTTCGCTTTTCAATTCTTGACTCTATCGGGGTCTGTATCTGTATGATAGTTCATGCCATACCATTTCATGTGTTTCACGATTGATGCCAATCCGCCTGCCCGGCTCGGCGATAGATGGGAGCGCAATCCGATTTTATCTATGAAATACAGGTCGGAATTCACGATATCCTCAGGCGTCTGATTGTTGAGAACCCTCAGCAACACGGCGATTAAGCCCTTGGTGATGAGGGCCTCACTGTCTGCAGAAAATCTCATTTTTCCGTTCTTGAGTTCAGCATTGATCCACACTCTAGCCTGACAGCCTTTAATTAAAGTCTCTTCAGTTTTTAATTTTTTATCGAGCGGAGAAAGTTTCTTTCCTAAAGTGATAAGGTATTCATACTTGTCTATCCAGTCACCCAGGGCGGAAAATTCCCCGATGATTTGGTCCTGGATATCGTTTATTGTCATTTTCGCTTGCTTTAACTCATTCTTTCCCATAATCACCAATTTTCACAGTATTTCTTGGGCTTTCTTCAGGCCCATGCACAACTTGTCGATTTCTTCTTTTGTATTGTAAAACACGAAGCTGGCTCGAATGGTCCCGTTTATCCCATAGTGTTGCATCACAGGTTCGGCGCAGTGCGTCCCCGTGCGTATAGCGATGCCGAATTTATCCAATATCAAACCCACATCATACGGATGGATATTTCCAAGGTTGAACGATAGAATCCCGCATCTCTTGGACGCGAGGGCATACATTTTGAGTCCGGCAATTTCACTTAATTTCTCTGTGGCGTAATTCGACACATCCTTTTCATAATTCGCGATTTCACCCATGCCAATTCGAGTGATATATTCAATCGCTGTTCCCAGGCTCACTGCGGCCATATAATTTCCCGTTCCCGCTTCAAACTTAAGCGGCAGATCGGCATAGGTTGTTTTCTCAAAGCTCACCGATTCCACCATTCCGCCCCCAGACTGAAAAGGGGGCATCTGTTCCAGCCATTTCTCTTTTCCGAAGAGGACACCAATACCTGTTTCGGCATACATTTTATGCCCCGAGAAAGCCAAAAAATCACAATCCAGATCCTGAACATCCACAGGAATATGCTGCACTGCCTGCGCGCCGTCTATCAGGACGGGTATGCCTTGAGCATGCGCCAGCTCGATTATTTCCTTAACAGGATTGATAACCCCCAGTGCATTCGATACAAACACGATTGATATGAGCTTTGTTTTTTCTGTGACAAGTCTTTTGAGTTCATCCATCATCAATGTTCCGCCATTATCAAAAGGAGCCACTTTAAGGACAGCTTTCTTCCGTTCACAGAGAATTTGCCAGGGAATAATGTTGGAGTGGTGTTCCATTTCAGAAACGATGATCTCATGTCCCTCCCTGATGAATTCACTGCCAAATGAATTGGCGACTAGGTTTATGGCTTCAGTGGTCCCGGAAGTAAAGATAATCTCCGAGACACTCCGGGCATTGACGAATTCCTTCACCGTTTTCCTGGCATTTTCGTGAGCCATGCCCGCCTGCTCGCTCAGATGATGCACTCCGCGATGGATATTGCTGTTGATGCTTGTGTAGAACTCCGCTATCTTATCAATCACCACTCGGGGCTTCTGGGTGGTCGCCGCATTATCCAAGTACACCAGAGGATTCCCATGGATTTTTTTTGTCAGAATAGGAAAATCCTTGCGAATCTTCTGCACGTCAATCATCGATGCGCTCATACGTTTTTCCGAAATTGAATCAGGGAAAACCATTTATTCCTATCAGAGAATATATTATGGATTTCCAGACCACCCGCTAATGCCAGCTCCTCAATATGCCTGGACGTAAATTTGTGTGAATTTTCGGTATGAATGGTTTCGCCCTTTTCAATGATGATTTTACTGTTTAAATAGGGGCAGAAAATCCTCATCCTCTCCTTGGCTTTTAAATGCATTTCAATCCGGGAATGGTCTTCATTGTAAAAGGCGATGTGTTCAAACATATCTGGATCAAAATCTGTGCCTGCAAGATTATTAGCCACATTCAAAATGTTCCGATTGAATTTTTCAGTGATTTTTTTGTTGTCATTATAGGCTTTTTCGAGCATATCTCTGTCTTTGACCCTATCAACACCGAGCAGCAGCATTCCGCCGGGTTGTAGGGTTCTTCCCAGATCGCCCATAAATTTGTGGGATTCTTTTCTGGAGAGATTCCCGATTGTACTTCCAAAAAAGCAGATGAGTCGGTTCGCATCTCCGGGAATCCGGTTGAGCTGTTTTTCAAAATCAGCGATCACACCGTGAATTTTCAATCCTGGAAAGTTACGTATGAGGATCTGTGCCGAATTTTCAATCGCTGCCTGGCTGATATCAACGGGTATATAGCGAACAGATCCTCTGCTCTCGGCCGGGACAGAATTCAGCAGAAGGGAAATCTTTGAGCTGCCGCCGCTCCCGAGCTCAATGATGTCGACATTCTTCAGTTTACCTGCGATCTGAAAAGACGACCGCTCAAGTATAATTTGTTCAGTGCGGGTCAGATAATACTCGGGGAGACGCGTAATTTCTTCAAACAGTTTTGATCCAGTCTCGTCATAAAAATATTTGCTCGAAATGTGCTTGTGATCGCATGTCAGGCCGTCGAGTACCGTTTGGATAGTCTCATCCTCGCTGACTTCGCGCAAAAAATTGCTCATAGGAATACGAGTCTCTGTACTGGAAGTCTCACTGTAAAATTTCATATCAAATGTTTTCCGCCACAAATCTATTTTTTAATGGTCAGAATATTTAGGGCAGACCCGTCTCGCAGGGATTATTATTGTTGCTCCATTCGAACCATCCGCCATCAAACACGGAAACATGCGGGCAGCCCATCAACCACGCGTTAAAGAAAGCTTCGCTGCCACGCCACCCCGTACCGCAATAAAAGGCATTGTGTTTATCGGGAGTTATGCCCACCTCTGCCCACATGTTTTCGATCTCGTGGTATTCACGCGTGGTGTGGTCCAGGTTGCGATAGTTCTCCATATGATAGGCGTCGCTGCCGCAATTCCCGAACACGGACCCCGGAATCCGTCCTTTTTTTTGGATGTAGTTATAACCGCTGATTTCACCAATATACTCACTCCAACTCCGGACACTTACGAGGTTCTTGTTGTCGGATTTTAATATGTCTCTGGCTTCTCGAATATCGACCGCGAACTTTGGGCAAGCGGGAATGACTGCTCCGAATTCAGGGACAGGATGTTTCACAGTGTCTTCTGTGCTCACCTTAAACCCTTCATCCGTCCAAGCCTGCAACCCGCCATTCAGCATCCGGACATCTCTGACTCCGGCATACATCATGATAAAGGCACAGCGGAAAGCTCCCAAATGTCCTGCGCTGCTTCCGGGAAACGGATCGTTGACGTCCGGATTCGAAAATCTTCCGTAGAGAACGACTGTCGTTTCTGAGGTTATACCCAGGTTTTCCAGTGCCTCCTTTATTTCTTCCGGGGAACGGCGGTTCCATGTTTCCGGGGATTCCAGTGAGTTTGTGTCTAAATCCACAGCCCCTGGAATATGGCCTTCCTCGTAGGCCTCCCTGTTGCGATAAAAGGCATGACACAGGACATATTTGTCGTTGTCATGCTCAGGAGCGGTTCCGGAAGACAGGAGCTCTTGGAGCCATTGGGCCGATACGAGATGGCGATAGTTGGCCATTTTATCCATGGGGCAATTTTCATCCGCAGCCCACTCATCCACAAAGGAATGATAAACTCTCACATCCGGATAACCCGACCGGATAAACAGATTTGCTGCCTTCGCTGTTTCAAGATCATTGTAACCGTATAAAATCAGAGAATTTTGGTGTGCAATATTTTTTAACCGCACGATTTCGATCCAGTCGATGTAGTTCGTCCACTTGGCTGGCAAACTTCTGGCCCCTTGAATGTGCCCGCCCCTCGGTTCATTGTGAAGCCTCCAGCCGTTATACGCATCCGCCGGACGCACATCAATCAATTGAAGCGCCGGATTTTTCAGTTGTCGAAGAAGTTCTTCTGTAGAAATGTGTTTCGGCTGATTATCCATGATCTTGGCTCACTGTTCGGTCTTCGTTTTAAATTCTTCCGCCGTCTTTTTCAAGCCGAGATGCTCCCTACCGAATACTTTCACAAAATACGAGGGGATGTCAAAGGCGTCTTCACGGACACCTCGATAAATACCGGCGATTAGGTAACCCAACTGGCCGCTGGCTGTTTTATGGCTGTTTTCATACGGCCTCCTCTGTGTTTTGATCCTTCCTGTCGCATAAATTTTCCGTGATCCGATCCAGATAATTCATGACCTCATTTTTCTGTTTCTCTGAAAATCCATCCTGAGTTATGGATAACAATTCATCAGATTGACTACTTTTTCGGCGTGAGGTAAGTCTTAAATACGTCCTCCTCCTCTCTCTTCGACCAGGTCAGATACCCTTTTTCCCTGGCCGTATCGATCAAAGGAGCGGGGAGAAAGGGCGTGATCAACTCATAAATTTCACCGGGTTTTAAGTTTTTGCAATCTGCGAAAACTTTATCAATCGGCTGTTCTCCCTTTTCGAGCATGGGTCGCGCATCCATATTCTGCACAATACGGGAGGCTGAAAACCAGGTCGGGCTCTCCTTTGAAAGAGACACAGTCTCTTCATCCGCCCTGAATTCTTCTTGAATTCCGGCCTCGCTTCGCAGCGTGTTGATCATTTCGGCAAGAGAAATCTTGGCTATGGCCGAGGCCTGTCTGAGAGATGTGACTCTCGCTACTGTTTTTCTCAACAGTGGATTGCGCAGCTTCTTAAACTCTGGAGCCATTTCAAAAAGAGTTTTTTCAAGTTTGGGGAATTTATCCAACAGTGCCCCAATCTTAGTCTCCGGCGTGATCTGAGATTCTGAATCTGATCCTTTCATCTTAGGCGTCCTTCTTCTCGTATTGAAGGAGTCTTTGCTCTCCTTTGAGCTTCCGCTTCTCCGTTAAATCCTGGCTGACTTCCAGCGTCCCTAAATAATCGCCATCTGCGCTCCGCAAGGCAAAATATTCGATGTGAACAAATCTATCCTTTAAAGTGATCCAGAACGCGGCATTATCCTCTTTTCCGGATTTGAAATCATCCAGTATCTTCTCCACAACGTGAACACTGGAGGGAGGATGGCAGTGCCGCACATTGCGACCGAGGATGGCTCGACTGCGGGCAAAAATCCGTTCTCGTCCCTGAGTAAAATATTTGACCCTGTCATCCTTATCCACAAATGTCATATCAAACGGAATCGTGTTTAATATGGACGTGATTTCATTCACATTAAAGCTGCCGCTGGGAAGCTGGATCTTGTCCATCTCTTCGCTCACACTCTCTTCAAGCTCCACTCCTTCCGGCCTCCACTGGGCTGTGGGATCATACAGGCAGAAGCCATACTCTATGCTCTGCCTTTCAATCTGCACCCATTCTTCTTCAGTCAGCGTGTCCAGACACATGGGAAAAAGGATCTCTTCTTCTTTATTGATCATATCGTCTACCGCCTTCGACGCGGGACGAAGAACAAGCTTGATCACAGTTTTTGCTTCATCGACAGAAATATCATCCGTAGCGCTCAGAGCTTCCACCGCTCCTTTTAAAAGCTCACGAGTCTCGTCGTGCTTCCCCCACATCACGGTTGGTGGCCCGGTGACGCCGTGTTTTTCCAAGAAAGGGAAGAGAAGGTTTTCCTTGCGTAAATAGTGTTTTTCCACATCCATTAAAGCGTTGAAGTGCTGGAGAATTTCATCCCACAGCCCGCCCAATTGATCTTTGCTTTTCGTATTTTTGACATCCTCATATAAATGTTCTAAGGCCTGAATTTCTTTCCGTAAAGCTCGGTTTTCCTCTTTAAATGTGTGGACTGGATGACCGGGCGGAGCTGTTTTCGCCTCCGTGTGATCCAGGACGCCATCTAACGCCATCGTATGGATATCGCACAGCTTCAGAACTTCTTCCTGGGGCAATCCTTCTTTGATCAATTCCTGTTCAACCTCGACCACATCGTTATAAGGCACCTTTCCGAGTAAGCGAATCAGCTGCTTTTTTACTGCCTCAGGAGCTTTCCCTTCATGGAGTTGAAGTATCATATGCTTCAAAAGTTCTTTCCGTTTTACGGCATCCTTTATTAATTCACTCATTTCCACCTCCGCATTTTACTTGTCAGCCTTTATTATAAGAGACTCTCAAAGAAAATTCACTGACTTAGGTCAAAAGAGGCGAACTGAAAAATTGAGAAGTCACTCAACATTTATAGGGTAACGTAAAATTCCGCCCAAGGGCGGATCGGATTTTTACAAACGATGCTGTAAAGATGCTTTTTATAAGAGAACAAGTAGATTGATGCAGCAAAACCGACTTAAGCCGCCTCGAGCTCGGCGAGAAGCTCTGCGATGAGTTCTTTGACCGTGACTATCTTTTTGATGCGGTAAGCATTCTGCCCACAGAATAGGAGGCCGTTGTCCACATCCCCAAAGTAGGATTTTACAAGAGCCAGCGCAATGCAGTACTTCGCCTTATCAACCTTACAGACGGAAAGACACCTGTACGGACACTTGACCTTTAATTTTCCCTTAATTTCTAAATCTCGTAAAAACTTGTTTTGAATGGCCCTTCCCGGCATGCCGACAGGACTTTTTATGATGACAATATCCTCTTTTTCGGCGTCGAGGTAAGCCTGCTTAAATTCCGGAGAGACACCACATTCCTCGGTACAGACAAAACGTGTAGCTAATTGGACTCCTGACGCACCCAGGGATAGCATCCGAGCGATATCCTTTCCGTTGAAGATCCCCCCAGCGACGATTACAGGAATTTTCTTTCCGTATTTGTCATCATATGTCTTTACAGTTTCCAGAACTTCCGGCAAGAGCCTCTCCAGAGAATATTTTTCCAGATGATTGAGCTGTTCATCAGAGAAACCAAGGTGCCCTCCTGCTAAAGGCCCTTCAAGGATTATGGCATCAGCAGTCCTCTCGTAACGCTTATCCCATAATCGCAGAATTAATTCAGCTACTCTTGCGGAGCTGACAATAGGCACTAGATTTATTGAACTGTCCTTGATCAGATCGGGCAGCTTAGCCGGGAGTCCGGCACCGTATACGATTATCTTAATCCCTTCTCTCACGGCGGTCATGATCAAGTCGTTAACATTGCTGAGCACACCCATAAAGTTAACCGCGATATGACCGTTCGTTATGCTTTTGGCCTTGCGAATCTCTTTCTGCAGAGCTTCCCGAGACATCTTTTCATATTCATTCTTTGAAGCCTCTACATCTCCCAGCCCTATGCTCGAGATAGTGCCTATCCCGCCTTCTTCAGCCACAGCAGAAGCAAGCGAGGACAGAGAAACTCTCACGCCCATCCCTCCCTGCACAATAGGTATGTCTGCTGTGATACTTCCAATTTGAAGCTTGGGGATCTTCATTTTAATTTCCGTACTTTTTCACTACAAGACAGGCATTCCCTCCTCCGAAGCCAAAGGAATTACTCATCGCGACGTTGAGATCGATCGATTCGACTCCTTTGGTCACATAATCCAGAGGGCATTCTGGGTCGGTTTGCTCATAGTTGATCGTCGGAGGTAGTTTGCCGGTATGGACACTCATCACAGTGGCCACGAATTCCACTGCCCCGGCTGCTGCTAAGAGGTGGCCGATCATCGACTTAATGGAACTGATCTTCAAGTGCTTCGCGTGGTCGCCAAAAACCTTGATAATGGCTGCACTTTCTATTTTATCATTCAGGTCAGTAGAAGTACCATGTGCATTGATATAACCGACTTCCCAAGGATCTATGTCTGAGTCTCTGAGTGCCTCCCTCATGACCCTGATCATTCCATCACCTTCAGGATCTGGAGCTGTGAAATGAAAAGCGTCAGCAGCATTTCCATAGCCAATGAGTTCAGCGTAGATGCGAACGTTTCTGTTGAGAGCATGTTCAAGCCTTTCTAAAACAACGATGCCAGCGCCTTCCCCCATAACAAAACCGTCACGATTCTTGTCAAAAGGCCGGCTTGCCTTTTCCACACAATCATTCCTGACCGACATCGACCGCGTCCCGCAAAAACCAGCGAAAGGCAAAGGGGTCACACTCGACTCTGAACCTCCCGCCAGCATGATGTCGGCATTCCCCCTCTGGAGAATCCGAAAGGCATCACCGATCGCATTTGCCCCTGTGGAACACGCAACACAAGGAGCCGATAGAGGCCCTTTTAAACCATAAGTGATGGAGACCATGCATGCGGCCATGTTTATGAGCGCTTTGGACACAAAAAAGGGACTGAGAGATTTTGGCCCTTTCTCATGAAGTATTGAATAGCCGTTCTCAATCGTTTGTGCTCCCCCTATACCAGAGCCTATAATAATCCCTGCCCTGTTTCCATCAAAAGCAAAAGTATCTAGACCGGCATCTTTGACCGCCATAGCTGACGAGGCCATGGCAAAATGGACAAATCTGTCCATCCGCTCCGCAGATTTTCCGTCCATCCAATCTTCAGGATTGAAGTTTTTTACCTCTGCCGCCATTTGGGAACGAAAATCGGTTGGGTCGAAATGACTGATTCTTGATATTCCGTTTCGTCCTTCTTTCAACCCTTCCCAGAATTCTTCAACCCCTAAACCAATGGGGGTGACGACACCCAATCCGGTTATGACAACCCGATGTTCATTCATTACGGCTATACTCTTGAAGGTTGCGGAGTTTAACAGAAGCTATATGCTTATCTGAACGAGAAATAGAATTATCCATTTATAGCCAATATTATATCAAGCACAAACTTTCTCTGCTAAAAAAGTAACTCATCAATTTTCTGTGCGTTATCTCATTATGACGATACTGACGCACGTGAGAAGCCGCAGGTTGGAATCCTGCATCGCCTTCTTGATATTTCCCGCAAATTAATCGACTCATATTCATAATTAAGGATGATGCCTCCTTTTTTATTTAGCGCTTGATCTTTCTTGCCTTCGGAGGAACCCAGTGCTCGATGAATTCTTCTCTACCTTGGTATGCATCGACCAGATCCTGGAATATCGCCCTCATATGCTCGTAAGGAAGGGTTCCGATAACCATGCGGCCGTTGATGATCATGGTCGGCGTCGAGCGAATTCCAGCCGCATAGCGCTCCGATGTCTGAGCGTATTCAGCCCCCGTGTATATGATGGATTGAACGATGTCCTGTGTGACCGGGTCGTTGAGAGCCTCTTCCACTCCGTATCTCATCGCCAGCTCTTGCCGCCATTCGGGCTTTCTCGCGTCGTTAAAATTAGCGAAGATCTCATCATGGATCTCGAGGAACCGAGCCGGGTCGTATGCGGCAATATACGACAGCTCACAGGCCCCGGGATGAAAATCCTTCTCCACAACCGTATTGCACTGCCCGTCCAGAGGATAAAACTGGAAGACGACATTGATCATCCCGGCAAATTCCTCTTTCAGCTTGTCCAGCTGCTGGGTGAGGAACACGCAGTCCGGGCAGAGAAAGTCTGCGTACTCTATGACCTGGATGGGCGCGTCTTCGAAATTTTCCGTTGACCGGACGGTCCAGTAAGGCGAGATGAAACTCGGATTCCCGACCACGGGAAGCTCGCGGAACTGCTTGACGATCCTCAGCGCCACAGCGGCCTGCGCGTCCTTTCTCACCTGATGATACTGGATCACTCCGTAGGCTCCGAGCGCGGACACACATACCACGGTTAAAAGGATCTTCAGCGACGGCCGGAAGTATCGTTTCAGAAAGCTGTCTTTTCCTCGCCCGACCCCATATTGCCAGAAGAGAATAAAACTCAAGATAGCGAATATGTAGAATCCGGTGCACAGGAGACACAGGTTTCCCAAGAAAAACACAGAGTAGACGATAAGCCCGACGACTCCCAACACATTGAGGAACGCGATAAAAGTGTTAGTCCGCTCAAAACTTTGGGATGGGAAAACCGCTCCGAGGGCGACAAGGGCGCCGACGATCAGGCCGAAATACCCGATCGGGATTCCCATCACCTGGGCAATGGATGAAAAGGCGGAGCTGTCGCAGTTGAAAAATGCGCTGATGTCACAGAACGTCCCCTCAAAGATGTTCTCGGGATAATTGGCAAGAAAAAAGTGCCTCATGGTGAGGAAAGCAGAGGCCATCATGCCGATACCTGAGACAAAGCTGACTATTCGAGGCCACCGCAACCTATTCAGCGTCAATGTCTTTTCCATGTCAAAATTTTCCTCGGAATACTCTTAAAAATCAAAGTTTAGAATATTTGTTTTCCCAATGCAAATCAAGAGAGGAATCAATAGAACTTTTTCAAATTCATCCCGGAATAGAGGGGTCTCACCTGGTCGGCATACCCGTTGAACAGGAGGGTTTTCCTCCGTCCTTCCTCGCCGATACGGCGTTCTGTGGCCTGGGTCCAGCGCGGGTGGTCCACATCCGGATTCACGTTCGCGTAAAACCCGTATTCTTCCGGCTTTTTCTTCACCCAGGCGGATTTTGGCATTTTCTTCACGAACCTGACATTGACGATGGATTTGATACTCTTGAACCCGTATTTCCAGGGCACAACGAGTCTGATCGGAGCCCCATTCTGATTCGGAAGAATCTCACCGTACATCCCCACAGCCATCAGAGTTAACGGGTGCAGCGCTTCGTCCATCCTCAAGCCTTCGACGTAAGGCCAGTCCAGCACTTTCGTCTGCTGTCCGGGCATTTGCTCGGGATCATAGAGAGTGGTGAACTCCACAAATTCCGCCTTGGATGTGGGTTCGCATTTTTTGATGAAATCTGCGAGAGGATATCCGATCCAGGGAATCACCATGGACCAGGCTTCGACACACCGCCAGCGGTAGACGCGTTCCTCGAGCGGAAACATATGGATGAGTTCTTCGATATCGAAAGACTTTGGCTCCTTCACATGCCCTTCCACAGAAAGAGTCCACGGACGTGTGCGGAACGACCGGCTGAGTTCTTTAACGGAACGTTTACCGGTCGAGAATTCGTAAAAGTTGGTGTAGGATGTCGCCTCTTCAGAGGCAGTAATTTTTTCCGGAACTGTGTATTTCCCTCGCTTTGTGAATTGAAGCTTTTCTTTGTATTTTTCCTGGAATTCCTGGCCCCAATTGGGATTCAATAATCCGGAAGCGAGCAGAGCTGTCGAACCGGCGATAAACTGCCGGCGGTTGATGTACAGCTTTTTATCCGTGATCTCCGATGATTTTATGTCAGGAACTTTCTTCACCAACACGTCATCCTCCTCACTATCCTATTACTCTAAAAAATTTATATCACAGCCAGAAATCAAGGTCAAAAACTTGGATAAGGATGTAGGTCTTCAAAACGGCAAAAAAGTGGAAAAAAGAAATATTGTTAAAATAATCTATTTTATATCAGTCAGACACTTCAGCCATCTATCTTCACACCCTCGACTTCTATTCCCATTGCAGGAACACTCACAATACAATGTGTGATCTTCCCTTCATCATCTCTCGCGAACATGAAACGGTATTCTTCCCCGGTGGGTGCATATCCGACGAAGCTCATTTCCTCTCCCTCTACAGGTTCCAGCGCTTCCGGGACTTCTCCCTCTGGAGCGGCCATCAGTTTTCCCTCTTCTATTGAGAACACGAACACTATGAACTGGCCCTCGTATTCAAATTCGTAACTTCCGGCAATTTCAGCCAGGAGCTTGGCGGCTTTGTCCTCTTCCTGATTTTTCTCCTGAGCCAAAGAGGTTGCATTCAAAACAAGAAAAATGCCCACAACGCAAACAGCGACTCCACTCAAGAAATTCTTCAATGTTTTTGGCATATCAGCCTCCTCTGT
>JABAOH010003633.1_pt1 | contig 21631 bp, 26 predicted proteins | sample 7062181 | NCBI WGS metagenome assembly JABAOH01 (sample SAMN14538630, study PRJNA623070) | marine sediment metagenome | biome: marine biome [ENVO:00000428]; feature: marine pelagic biome [ENVO:01000023]; material: deep marine sediment [ENVO:00002113]; isolation source: pool of 5 deep marine... | reverse complement strand
AAGATCAATTCATCTCGATTCAATCGTTCCATTTTTATTTATCATAAAATAAAAAAAAAAAAAAATATTATCATCTAATTACATCAGCAAACCTAATAAAAGTTTTCTTTCCTCACTCGAAAACTTAGATGGATGAAGGCCTGAATATTCTTCGATTTTATATATCTCCATAGGTTTTCTCCCTAAATATTTATCGTCTTGATGAAAAATGACGGGCTCTGATACTGGCATATCAGCTACCTCCATAGATGTCATTCTAAAACGAGGGTCCCTGACTAACATTCCATTAACTATCTTATTTAGTTGGGCGTTGGAGCTATTAAGTTTGGTTGGTTGTGTGGTCTTGATAATGTTTATAATATCGTCGCATGTTTTAGCAGCTTTGAAGTTGAATGGATATTTACCCGCAATCAATACAAATAAAGTAACACCCAAGGCCCACATATCTGAAACTGGATACCTATTGGTGTATTCTGGTGGAACGAAATGTGGAGTACCAGAAGCACTGACGCACATTCCTGACCTGTTCATATTGCAAGAAAGACCATAATCTATGATACGAGGGACATTATTCTGATCAATGACTATATTATCTGCTTTAATATCATTATGAATAATACCCTTTCGGTGGCTATATTGCAAACCTTTAGCTATGCCCTTGGCAATGAGCAACAAATAATAATAACTGACCTCTTTGGGTTGGGTTCTTTGTAGAATCTTGACAAATTCGTGAAGATTCGGTCCCTCAACCAATTCCATCTCTATTAAAAACTCACCCTTTCTCTCATCATAGTAACTATCATAATAACATATGACATTGGGATTGCAGTTGGGTGTGGTCAATCGTTTTAGATGATCCAGTTCGATCATGGTTTGTTGAATTAACCTTGTGTTATTCGGGTCTATAGGTTTGGTTATTTTCAAGGCTATGCGTTGACCATTAGAAGTAACTGCTTCATAAACCTCGCCAAACGATCCCTCGCCCAATTTTTTCCCAATATTATAGGATTTGATGAGCTGTTCCTTATCATCATAGACATAAATCTTGCTCCCCCTGAAATCCTTGACAATATTAACCATTTTACTTTTATATAAAAATGATTTTTTTCTTTCCTTTTGATATCTACTAAAGATCGATGTTGAATATTATTAGTGCTGAGGATATCATTGATAATAGCTGGTCTATTATTGATGTGGTTAGGAGGAGGGCTCCGATTGGTTGGAGATGTGTTTTTAAGGATGCTGATAATGAGTTAGAAGATATATCTGATATTATCGAAAATGATAAGAAGATACATGGACAATATTTTCCTGATACCAAAAATTTATTTAAAGCATTCGAAATGACACCGTTAAATCAGGTGAAGGTGGTTATTACGGGTCAAGATCCTTATCACGGTATTAACCACGATGGAACTCCCCAAGCTCAGGGTATGTCATTTTCTGTCAAGAGGGGTACCAAAATCCCATCCTCCCTAGTTAATATCTTCAAGGAAATTAAAAACACGACGGAAGGATTTCGTGTACCATCTCATGGTGACCTAAGTAGATGGGCTCGTCAAGGTGTGCTATTGCTCAACTCATGTTTGACAGTCAGACCCGGAAATCCGGGAAGCCATAAAGAGTTATGGTACTCTTTCATCAAAAAAGTCATTAATGCCATATTAAATACCAATCCTAACTGTATCTTTATTATGTGGGGTAGACAAGCTCAAAAGATTAAGAAAATGCTAGGTGAGCGAGCTACTATCCTTGAAGCAGCCCATCCTTCAGGTAGGAGTGCTTTTCAAGGATTCTTTGGTTGTAATCACTTCAATATGGTTAATCAACTGCTGATGGAAAAGGGGATCAGACCTATCGATTGGAACATCGATCCTTAATATATCATATCCTTAAACATTTATATAAAAATATAAATGTTTTTGTTTTTTGGTGATATCGATAATAGTAACGATAATTTTGACGATATCGGAAAACAATTTGATAACAATCAGGTCCAGTTATGTCCTTGGTCATTGTATGAAATATTATCTGATTGGTTTTGGACTAATCTCAGACAAGAGTTCGATTTTTAATTATTTTTTGATATAAAATGGAACGATTGAATCGAGATGAATTGATCTTGATAGCTATGAATTTATCATATTCTGATATAATGTCTATGTGTAACAGCCATCCAAGGATCAATGAAGCAGTATGTAGAAATGATACTTTTTGGTTCAATAAGTTAAGAAGGGACTTTCCTGATTATCAAGCCTTTAATATTGATGGAACTCATAGAGATATTTATAAAAAGATCTATGGTATCTCCGATATTAAGCGAAAATGGAACTTAGATGGGTCTTTATTGGATATTTATAACAGACGAAGACTTAATTTGAATTACAATCAGATAAGAGAGTTACCGGAAAGCATTGGTAATTTGTCTAATCTACAAGAACTTTATTTGCATGACAATCAGATAAGAGAGTTACCGGAAAGCATTGGTAATTTGTCCAATCTACAAGTACTTTATTTGGCTAGGAATCAGATAAGAGAATTACCAGAAAGCATTGGTAATTTGTCCAATCTACAAGAACTTATTTTGTCTATCAATCAGATAACAGAAATACCAGAAAGCATTGGTAATTTACCCAATCTACGATTTCTTAATTTGGATAACAATCAGATAAGAGAAATACCAGAAACTATTGGTAATTTGTCCAATCTACAAGAACTTCAGTTGTATAATAATCAGATAAGAGAGTTACCAGAAAGTATTGGTAATTTGTCCAATCTGCAATTTCTTTATTTGTATAACAATCAGATAAGAGAAGTACCAGAAAGTATTGGTAATTTGTCCAATCTAGAAGTACTTTGGTTGCATGGCAATCAGATAAGAGAAGTACCAGAATCTGTGAGAAATATACCAGGTTTAGATCTTAGATTATGAATAAGATACAAAATTGAAACTATTTAAACACTGTTACAACATATAAAATAGATCTTATATGTTACTAAGATCTGGTAAGCGAAAGTTCATACCAATTGCCGGTCCACTTTCTTCCGGTTCCCGAAGAAAAAAGGTTAAGTTCTCACCAAATATAACTGATAAAAACCATGATCCAGGAACTATCCATTCCATAAAAACCAATGGAATTAATTGGAGTGAATGGGTGGCTGCTACCGATACGAAAAATTATATTTTAGATGATGGTATTTTGGATGTAATTAAGAATAATTCATCAGCTCTGACAAAATCTAATGTAGATTATCAGAATGATTTTGTTAAAACTATTAATACCAATCATAATAATAGCTTTATTTCAGCCATTATGGATAAAGGTATTGAGTTTGAAAGGAAAGTGATATCATCCATAATTGAGAAACTTGGTGGTGACAAAGTGATAAATATAGGCGGTGATTGTAATCCAAGATCTGAAGCTAAATATTTAGAAACTATCGAAGCTATGAAATCAGGCTACCCTGTCATTTATCAGGGTATTGTTAGAAATTATGCAGATAAGACCTATGGTATTCCTGACCTATTAGTTCGAAGTGATTATCTTCATAGAATTATCACTTATAATCATCTGACCGGGGTCTCCCGAGCTATGAGAGCCCGAAAAATCACTAAGAAATTTTATCATTACGTGGTGATTGATATTAAGTTCAAAACCTTGGGTCTGACTGCCAATGGGATAAACTTGCTGAATGATGGTATTATTAAGGCATATAAAAGCCAATTATCGGTATATAACCAAGCATTATCGTATATGCAGGGTTATGAACCGCCAGTCACTTACATTTTAGGTTGGAAATGGTGTTACACCAGTATGAAACAATATTATTCTGGTAATTCCTGTTTTGATAGGTTAGGATGTATTGATTATCAAGGATTTGATAGGAAATATAAGGATTTAACATCTGAGGCAATTGATTGGATCAGGTTGGTCAGACGGGAATCTAAAAACTGGGACTTATCCAAATTACCCCTACCCCATGAAAAACTCTATCCTAATATGTGCAATCAGTACGATTTTCCTTACAACAGTATCAAAAAGAAGTTTGCTGAGAATCTAAATGATGTGACGTTATTGTGGAAATGCGGCCCTAAGCAACGTATTGAAGCTCATAAAAACGGTGTTTATTCGTGGGATGATCCCAACTGTAACTGTAATACTCTAGGTGTTGGTGGTGAACAGACAAGAATTATTTTATCACGAGTATTGGAAGCCAATCAAGGTGATTCTGATTTTGTTCCCGAATATATTACTAGCAATTTTATGGATTGGAAAACACAACCTAACCTTGAACTGTATGTAGATTTTGAAATGACTTGTGGTGTGTTAAATGATATTGATGATATTACTGATAACAATACTGATTCTTATATTTTTATGATTGGCGTGGGTCATATTAATCATGATGGTGAGTGGGTATATAAGGATTTTACGGCCGAGAAATTAAATCCTTCTTCTGAAAAAGCTGTATGTGATAACTTTATTAATTATGTTAGGGACCTATCAGAGGAATATGGTGAAAACCAACCGAAACTATTGCATTGGAGCCATGCCGAACCCAGCGCTTGGAATAGGGCCATGCGTCGACATTATTCTCATGATTGGCTAAATTTGAAATGGTTCGATCTGCTGAAATTGTTTCATGCTGAGCCTATTGGTATTAAGGGTGCTTTAAATTACAGTCTGAAGACTGTAGCCAGAGCCATGGCCAGTCATGGTTTTATTAGTACTTTATGGGACGAGAGTAGTAGTTGTATTAATGGTGCTGATGCGGCTTTGGGTGCTCATAGGGTTTATCAGGATCTGCACAAAACAGGTCAGTCTGTCAATAACGACCCTCAAATTCAAGAGATTATCAAATATAACGAGGTGGATTGTAAGGTATTGTATGAGATCATTGATTATCTCCGTCGATACAGGATTGATCCAAATGATACTCCTTACGAAGGTGATTGGTCGGAGGATATCACATTTTCGGATAGTAATATTGGATTTTCTGAATATGGAAATAACCCCTCGGATGAAGATAGCTTGTATGAACCATCATTCGAATCGGATGAGACCTATTAATATGAGGATATAATTTATTTCGTTCTGAAATAAATTAATTTTAATTATGCTATAAGAGCAATTAGGGTAGTTGCTAATAGAGTGGTAGTAGATAATAGGAATATTTTATCACTTTTATTCATTTCACTTTATTTAACAAACTCATTATACATTGATACAAGAGTCTTAGCATGACAATCACCACTTTGGTCACAAAAACATCCCAAAGTTTTACCCTCTAATTCGCGAAGTTGGTCGACAAGTCCTTTTTTGATGACGTGTTCACGATATAATTTTAAACTTTGGTCTAGGGTATATTCACCCTTTTTCTTACCCACTTTATATGGATTTTGCCATTTAGATCCCTTATAATGAAATATTTCCTTACGTTTCTTTCCGGTAGCAGGATCGATATCAGGATAGGTAATAAAAATTCTACCCGGTCTACCAACATATAAATTGTCGGGATCTTTCATCCATTTTTTCAATGAAATGTTTTCGTCACTATATGTTTTTCTTAAACTACCGACTTTGAGGCAGACAGTATTTATGTTTTTGTCATGTTTGGTATGTTTGGCGGGTTTGTCGCTTTCGGTCTGATTGAGATATATAACCCCATTATCTAATGAATTCCAGACTGATCTAATGTCCATATCATCGTATTCATAGGTATGGAATACTCCCAACTCTTGATCCTTGTTAAGTAATAGTCTGATAGAATAGTTGGGATATAAGTTGGTAAAATATCGCTTAATATCACCAACTTTTGATGTTTTCATAAGAGGTACTACGAATGTCGGCACATTATCAACATAAACAGTTAAGTTTTTGGTCTCCATTTTTTATTATGAAATAATAAAAAATTATCTCAGTTTTAATGATATTCGGTTAATTGTATTTTTATCGTGATATCTATGATTAGGCTTTCGTCTGTTATCGAAGCGACCGTTACAACTCCAATCTTTTGAACCCAATGAAGTCCAACCATAATCTATGAGATATATTTTATCACCTTTGACTAATAAATTATCAGACCTAATATCATTATGGTAAATATTCTCTTGTTTTAAATCACTCAATATGACAGATAATTGTTCCAACCAATTATTAGGAGCATTATATTTATTGATTGGTGAACCCACATTGGTCAGTATAATTTCTCTTTTATCTTTATCATATGATAGGAGGGAGGGGCACCAATCATATCCTTTGTCGTTGAGATATTTAAGCCAAAAGATCTCCCTCTCAAACACATCATAACTTATATATTCTGTCACCCGTTTTATTACTCTGTTTTTATCAAAAGTAATGGAAGCTGTGGATCCTTTTAGGTCATTATTATATAAAACCAAATATAAAATAATAATTAGAATGACTGGTAGTAGAAAAAACATATTTTATACTATTAATATAAAATATGTCACGATTTGCTATTTTATTAACTACATGTGTTAAACCCAAATATTGTAATAAATCTGAGATCAGACAGAGAAAAGAACTTTATCTACGATCTATAAAATGTTGGTTAAAAAATACTAAATTAGATATTTATTTAGTAGACTCATCTAATTATGATTTTCATGAGATAAATCACAAAAGATTCCATGTATTTTCGTTCAAAAATAGAGGAAATAATGATCCACATCTTGGTAAATCAAGGGGTGAGGTTAATAGCATATTGAAAGCTTATGATTATTTCAAGGAGATATGGGTAAACAATGGGTATAAATATATGGTTAAAATAACTGGTAAATATTACTTGAAAGGTTTGGAAGATTGGCTATCTAACAATGACAAGAGGAGAGATCTATGGATACAACATCAGCGTCGTCTGTCTGTTATCGAATCGATCGGATCAATCGTATATAATATGGTGAATACTGAGATATTTATATGTAAGTTAGATAAGATTGTCGAAATATTTAAAACCAAATACTCGGGTAATTTGATAGTTGAGAGGCATATGAACCTAATAGTAGAATCAGGGAGATATAAAGTATCTAGATTACCACCCTTCAAAAACGTATTAAAATCTAAACAGGCTAATACCGGGAAAATTCTAAAATATTTGTGATCTTTCATAATTAGATGAATGATGGGAAATTGATCCAATTCATAATCTTGGATGAATTAAGAAATGGATGATGGTTATAACCTTCGATCAGGTAAGCCCCCTGTCCCGGTGAAAAATATCCATGGGAAACGTATCAGAAGAAAAATATGTGGTATTAAGTTGAAGCAAAACAAAAGGCGAAGAGTTACAACTAAGACAGTATCCATTCCCTCGGTACCATCCGATGAGTTTCTCCCATCTTTGGACGAGTCTTCAGAGTCTTATAATAGTGATGTTGATAAAGACAGATTGACAAGGGATGGTTACGTAGGTGATGGTTTTGTAGTTGATTATTCTTCCGATGAAGATGGCGAATATCCTGTTTACAAATCTCACTATCGGAATAAAAATAGTTGGAAGAAATCCGTCCCGTCTGATATTATACCAGAACTAGAATCGGAATTAAATGAAATACGTACCATGATCAAAAATGAAACCCCAACTATCCCTAAGATCCTCCAAGCAAATATCACTAAATCCGACAAAAAACGATGCATCATCCTTATGGACCAACTAAATCATACCCAACCATTCACTTCTGATTACGATTCGCTCATTATCGAAATCAATGGAATCATTGGCAAAGGTGATTCGTTCAGTAAGGAGGACATTGAGCAGTTAGAAGCGGAGGAGAAAAACTTAAGATCTATCAACGGTGATAAGGACAACTTAAAAATTAGAATTTTGAAACTTGATGCGGCACCAGAAATAAAATCACACCTTCTATCCCAATATGACGAAATGATGTCCTATCCGCCCGACTCCTCTATTCACACTTCTCTCAAAGAAGAGATAGAATGGAGTGTGAGATTGCCTTATCAGAGACAAGAGGAAGATGGGTTTTTAGTGGGTATCAATGATGGTAAGGAACTGAATCAATTGTATTGTAGGATTAGGGAGGAACTTGATAAGGAATTATATGGTATGGAAAAGATCAAAGATCGTCTGCTTCATATCATCAATGATCGAAGAAGTTCTAAGGATACCTGTGGTAGAAACTTAGCTATTGTTGGTAGCCCGGGTACTGGTAAGACTCAGATATGCAAAGTGTTGGCTAAAGTTTTGAATAAGAAGTTCGCCAAAATCAGTGCTGGTTCTCTAGATAACGCAGCTATTAAAGGTTCTAACAGGGTATGGCAAGGTTCTGAACCCTCAATCATTCTACAAAAGTTAGCCAAGTTAAAAACTAATAATGCCCTAATGATGATTGATGAGGTGGATAAGGTGGATAAGAAAACTCAACATGCTTTGCTTCATGTTTCTGATCCGGGAGATAACAAGGAGTTTCAAGATAACTACCTCAACAAATATCCACATGATTTTTCGAAAATCTTTTTCGTTTATTGTCTGAATGATGATTCTTGCTTGGACGAAGCTCTGAAAGATAGATTTGATATTATTTACTTGGATGACTATACCAATGAAGAAAAGGTAATTATTTTTCGCGATTATATGCTACCCAAAGCTTTGATTGAGATTGGTATGAAACCTACCGATGTTAAGATTAGTTCGGTTATTATCGGAGGTTATATTAAACAGAATAAAGGAATTGGATTGCGCAATGTATATAAGACTATTAAGAATTTGGTAGGTAAGGTCAATATGTATAACAATATTCTATTACCTGATGGAACAGTAGGTGATATGAAACTCGATTATGTCATTCCCAACTTTAAATTACCACTGAAGATTGACAGTAAGTTATTTAATTCATTGATTGTCTAATAATTTGATAACAGGATAAAAATGATTTCATATATCATGGTGTGATATATGACAAAATGGAACTAATCTATAACACTTCATATGTTCTGCTCAACACGACAGATCTGTTGATCTTATGGGAAAATCATGGTACACCGATCGTTCATAAACTTATGAGTATCAGCGATTATCAAGTTATGGTTCTACTTAATCTTATATTAATTTATTTTCTCATCAGGATTACTAACGTCAAACATAGGTGCCTTACTCTGTGGTCATATGTTGATGATGTTTATACCGATCTTAAGACTATTCGAAAACGATCATTATCTAACAAGGCTATGATCAAGAGTTTTGCTGTTAATCTGGGACATCTGATTCAAAACCTGGAAGATATCGAGAAACATATCGATAATTATATGATTGATGAGATTGGGAAGAACCGAAACGATATCCAACTGTTGGGTCAAAAACTATCTAATAATCTCAAAACTATTCAAAGTAATTTCTCTGTTCTTGATAGTCGCCTGTTGGATTTCACCGCTCAAGAATTTCGAGATTTTGTATCCGAGAATCGGACCAAAGCATAAAATCTCATATTTTATATAAAATATGAGGAAATCAATAAGAAAAATCGTGTTAGATCTACCCGGACCCATGTCCTATTGTAGTTGCATAACGCCATGTTCCAAACCAACTGTTGACCATTTGATCCCAAAAAGTTTGTTAAAACATCAGTTAGGTAAAGTAGGATATAAGAAAGCCAACACCGACCTGCATAATTTACATCGTTGCTGTGAAAGGATGAATCGTTCCAAATCAAATCTGCTGTTTGGAGAAAATTATCAATTGGACTCATATTTCGATTATTTAGCTAGAAACGCTCTGTATATGGAGTGGAAATACTCCCTAACTATTAACAACAATGTAAAAGAATTATGGAATACCATGGCATTAGCTTCTGAACCAGAAGATTTCGAGCATGAAAGGAATCAAATTATTATAGAAAATGGTGGTAATCATAATATTTTCTTATCTCATCACATCGATTCAGACGAATTATATAACATATCGAAAAAACAATAACATAGATAGATGGTCTTAAAGCATTCTATCTTTTTGAACCATCAAGGGTAATAATCAGGATCGACAAATGACCGATTTTCAAGCACTTTTTGAATAAGAATTTCTTATTCAAAAAATCGTCCAATTTTGCGTTTTTTCAATTTTTCATCTTTTTGGATCCGATTTTTTGAGATCTTTATGGTATTTTTCAATAATATAATATTTCTATTTCTATATAAGAGATTATTATGTTTGATTGGCTTTTGGAATCGGTAATGGACCAGGCGTTTTGAGAACAACTATTTTCGGTTGGCTATTTTCCCGATTATTATCGATTTGACATAACTCGATAGGTGCATTGTGAGATTTATTGGTTAATAGTTTTAGTTGGGGTGGTCTAACCCAATTCCATACATAACCTTTCAAGTTCTCCCAGCGATCTCTAGTGAATATTTCCGGAGTTACAATATATAAAATTAACCCTGAAATGACCATATCAGAGAATATATTAGTAAATTTTCCAACATAAAGACCGGCTAAAAAAGAATACGCGTGCGAAGCATCGATGGTTAGAGACATCTTTAATATAAAAGGAAATTTTTTTATATTATTTTCATTTTCTTATTATTATGATATGGATTACAGGGATAGATTGGAGTATTCCGGGACATACTTTCTTCTGACCGGACTAGTGTTGATATAACCATCATAATACTCAAGATAGTAGTAATCATGATCATAATCGGTGGATTCCGGTTGTTCAGGTTCAATGTTTGATTTGAGAGGAACATTTACATTTCGACGACCTGAGTTTATCTCTTCCAAAATATCATTAATCAGAGCCTCCAAATCTTCATCATAATCTCTTTCATACATATCCTCTGGCATTATTTCATCTGTGCTAAAATCGTCCGATAGATAACTGTATTCGTCAGAGATTACTTCCTCGGTTTTGAAGTATTCAACAGATTGATTGTTATCTTCCGGAAGAATTATTTTGGGAATTATGATTACCGATTCAGAGGTTGAATCGTCCTCGAGTTCGGTAGAACTATCCCAAGAGAAACTATCAGTAGATATATCTCTTGGTTGGTACAGGGGATTAGTATATACTACCATATTATCTAACACCTTACCCAATACCGGACTGGGTGGCGGTGTGATATGTTTTAGTCTGTCTTTGGTACTAACTAAACTTTGAATAAAATCTAGTTTCTCTTGGTTGGGTTCCAGCTCCTTAGTCTTAATCTCGAACACGGGGGATTCCATCAGGGACTTTCTTCTTTTGTGAAGCTTGGATTTTAGTTCACCGATGAAAGAAACATGACGACCGTGCTCAAAGTTAGTTACAGCCGATGGTTGGACAAAATGGTATTCCTCATCATCTTCCTCAGATAATTCCTCAGATACTTCTACCTTCGATACTTCCTTTAATTCTTGTTTTAGTTCCTGCTTTACTACCTTTGGAGTGATAATGACCGGAACTGCTGGTAGTTCTGAAGTTTCCGATTCGATGTCTGAGATGGATTTGACTAATCTGATTAACTTCTTAGTTACAGGAATATTTATCTCATTAATAACAATCTTACCGACCTTATCAACCTTAGATCCATTCCATAACTTACCCTCCACAACCATCTTCTTGTATATCAAGACACTGCTTTTCTTTTTCTTGAAGCAGTATCCCCCTACAGGAAAGGTGGAATCTTTATTGATATCCTTGAGAGAGAAATCATCTTTGGTAAAGATTTTAGAGATCTTCTCTATTTTCTTATCAGATATGTACTTTTGAATGACAGTATCTATTTCTTTGGTGGCTGAGCCGAAACTTGTGAAAACCTTTTCATATATATCTACATCTCCCGTCTCTAATGATGATACGTTAATTAGATAGATGTTCAACATGGCGTTTGTATATTGGTTAGATAATTTATTTTTGATATTCCGTATATCTAAAAATGATTACTTTTTTTCTTAATATAATTACATTAATATGAAAGTTAACAAGGATATTCTATTATATATCATCTCCTTTTGTTCTACCAAAGACAAGATCAGGTGGAGATTGGTTTGCAGATTTTTGAGAGATAACGCCACGAGATCAATAAGAATGATACCTACCAAACCAGAAAATATTACCAAACTTCATTTAACCATATTTCCATATATCGATTTTCTTCGTATTAGATCAGATATGAATTTGGAAGATATCAAACAACTAAAATATCTAAAATACATCGACATTGATTCTAACACAGACAAGTCGATAGTTACTAACCTGAGACAATTGAAGTTAAAAGCCGTAAGTATGAACAACTTTGATACATATGGCAATGACGTATCAATCATACCATCGAATATTGAAGGAGTCAATCTAAGATCAGATGAGCCTTCTGTGTTAGATATCACTCCATTGAAATCTCTGAACGACCTGATACTTACAAATATTGATTTGGTTGGCTATGATAAGAAGACTATAACCAATATTTCTTATTTGAGATTGCATAAATGTTGGGTAATGGATTTAAGTGATTTTACCGGTTTAACTAAACTGATATTAACGTCAGATACAGCACAAGGTATCAATTTGAATGAACCTTTATCAAAACTAACAAATCTGACAAGTTTAAGTATATTCGTCTCTAATAGAGTAGTGACTAAGGAGTGCTTATCGAAACTGACTAATTTGCGAAGATTGTATCTCGGTAAATGTTTTGTCTCAGGTGAGTCGTTCCAATACCTAACAAACCTATCGAGCCTAAAAGTTGGTAAAAATTATGACGGCAAGGGCGCTAAATATTTGAGTCGTTTAAGATATCTAGATATTGCCGGATGTGATGATTTTAACGGCGACGATCTCAAATATTTGACAAATCTAAGACAGTTGGTAGTTAAAATGTGTCCTCATATTAACGATGAACATATGGCAAATCTCAATCTGACACAACTAAACGCTTTACGTCTGTCGAACAATGAAAATATCACCGATACCACCATATCACAATGTACTAACTTGGTCACAGCGATGATCGATATGTGTCCCAATATAACAGATCATGGTTTGCGACATTTGGTCAAACTAAAGAAATTGATAACACCATATACTCGTGCCATTAAGTACAATAATCAACGACTATTAAATAGTATCGGCTTTACTCTCGACGTTATCGAATATCTCAAAACCAAATCACTTAAGGTATTTCATTAATAAATTATTTGATTTAGTTATGTTTAAAAAATAATTATCAAAGGTAATTATTTTATATATTATTAACATACATCACATCCATTATCAAAACCTTCCAACCAATAACCTTGCTCACCCTCCGGTGGTAAACATCTACCATTTGTTGAGCATATCACCACGGGCGGTCCTTCTATTAAAGCTCGGGTCAAAATACATCCAAAAGCTTGGGTACCGATAGCGTTGTTACCACAATAAGCGTTGTGAAAGTGTTGTCGGTAATAACAGCAAGTTCCGTTCTTCATAGGGTATTTGGATTGGTCAGAAACATCTTGATTACCAACATAAATAATACTAGCTATGAACAGAAGTAAACTGAAACTGATCTTAACAGCTAATTCGAAACCTTGTCTCATCTTTGAACCCATATCATAGAAAAAAAGGAAATCATTTTTCTTCTATTATAAATGGAAGACATAATGAAGAACAAAAGAGGCATCTGCTTTTCCGGCGGCGGGGTACTTGGTATAGGCCATGCCGGTGCTGTTGATAAGTTATTTGAGTTAGAGTGTATGAATGGAATAACTCATGTTTGTGGATCCAGCGTGGGTAGTATCATGGCTACTGTCATAGCTCTAAAAGCTACCAGATCATATATCAGAGATACTCTGTTCGGTTTAAGGACTGAGAGGTTTAGGGATGGTAATTGTTTTCCTGCCACGGTTATTAGATTAATAAAGAACGGCGGACTATATAAGGGTCAAGAGATCAATCGCTTTGTTGAGAAGATTGTTGAAGATTTGACGGGTAACAAAGATACTACATTACTTCAGGCTTATAAAATAAGTGGCATCCATCTAACCATCACAGTATTCAGTCTGAGATATCGTCAGACCAGATACATCGATTACATTACCCAACCCCATATGAGAATAGTGGATGCTGTCAGAGGTAGTTGCAATATATCTATTTTCTACGAACTGTATCCAGCTCGGATGTTATGTCCGGTAAATAAAGATGGTGTATGTGATAAGATATTACAGGATGATCTTTTGAGTGATGGTGGTGTCACTGACAATATTCCTATTCATATTCTTAGAGAACAGGGTCTTACTTCGTCAGAAATATTATGTTTACACTTAATGGGTCCAGAAGATATTAACAAATACCAATCTGATATCGATGGTGAAATGTATGATTATGGATTACCTAGTATTCCCGTTGGTATGGTTACATCATTGATAGATGGAATCAGAGACGGAGCGATGAAAGTACATATACACGAAGAAGATTGGAAACTAATAGTTAAGATTAATACTGGTAGTGTTAAGGTAACAGATTTTAATCTGTCAGACGATGAAAAGAATATGTTGTATAATAACGGTATGGAAGCTATCGATAAATACCTGGTAGATTCGCAGAAGTTGTTGGATAATGGGGAATATCCGTTGTGATTTATATTATTTAGATATTATTTATCTGCCTGGGAGTGTGGTAATATAAAACTATTAAAAATTTGTTCTAACGATGGCCGATATTTTGCCATTTTTAACCATGTATTTCGTCACGGATTTTCTCTTTATTCTCTCATTACCTAGTTTAACAATAATATCTAAACTGCTAATATAATAGTTATCTGCCTTGGTTATTGTCAAATTAATGTTATCTAGAATTGTGTCATGATCTAACCAAAGATTATGATATATTTCCATAATATCTCTCTTACCATGATGAACCTGTTTGGGGTTTATTCTTATCATTATACTACTGTTATGCAAAAGCTTTTCAATCATTTTAGAGTTCTTAGATATAACAGCTGCTTGAAATAATAATACAGTAATAGTGTCAGTAGTTATGTCACGTTCTTCATTATCATTAACATTATCAGGGGAAGAAGGTGGTACATTAGTAAAAGAATTATCAACTGTTGTTTGATAGCCTTCAAAAGAGAGAGGATCCATTTTATTTTGATTTATTTTATTTTATGTGTTCATATGATAGAATTGATATTTCATATCCGATCCGATAGATATATAAAAAGAGATATAAAAAGATATATAAAAACGACATGGGTTGTGACTATTATATAATTACTGAGCTAGAGATAACTTACATCGATGGTAATGTGGATACCATAGTGATCGATACCACACCACATTATTATCTGAATGGAAATGATGGTTCCGATAAGTATTTCACCAAAAAGATTGTTTATGAGAATGGTAAGTGGACAATTAATTCACCCAATGATATTTATGAGTATGATTTGGCTGTGAAAAGCGTCAATCGGGAGAAAAAGAAAATACTAAAAATCATCAGAATCACATCATGTGTTGATAGATAATATTTTTATTTATTTTATATAAAATAAATATGTCCGACATCACCGAAGTTAAAAGTTTATTGGATAACTTAAAATATATAGAAGGAGTTTTACCTTCGGCTATTAATAATTGGAGAAATGAGATCAAGACATGTGATTGGGCTGTCACATATCAATCACAAGGAGTTCTTAAATCATTATGTGAAAGACCGGGTACATTAAGTCGTGATATTTTTACCCCTTTATATTCCTTCTTAAATGGTTACATAGCTAACAGAGAAGGGCGCCAAGCATTTAGTGGTAAAGGTCTCGATGTGTTTTTAGGTAGAGGGTTAAGAGCTATCAAAAACTTTGCTATCGTGGCTGATTTCTTCGCCAAGAACCCTCAGTATATTGTACCTAATCAATCAGTTAGTAACTTTGAGGCTTATAAAGCGGCAGGAGTTAAACAGTGTCAGTATAAGGATTTGATAATGACTATCACTGAAAGATTAATTGGTTGTAAGCAAGGTCTTAACTTTAAATTTCTACCGTTAATTAACACTGTGAAAACATTCACACCCGAACTCCAAGATATGAGACAATTCCTTCAATCTCAATGTGATTCTATGAGAATAGAGAGACTAAGAATGCCAAACAAGTGTTAAATCCATATCAAATAATGATCATCAGATAATATAATATGAAATAAACTGAACTATGTAAAAACTGATTTTATTTTATTTTATTATTATCACATTAATTATTACCTATAATTACCTATAATATCATCGAAATGGCAGAAATCTCCCAAACAATCATTCCCAAACTAACATGTGAGACAATTACCATACCAGATATAGACAAGGACCCTTATATCTTGTTACTATTGAGATTGTTTAATTTGGGTAGAAAAATGTTAGTACCCAGTTCAACTATAAGAGCTCATTGTCTGTTTGGTGAATTCATGAGTATAATAGGCAAAGAAACAAACGGTTGTGGTAAACGAATCAAATGTCATAGAAAATTCTGCAAAAAGCACAGCGAAGTTATATTCAACCATAGATGTAGATGTGGTAATCTGGCAAGTGGTTCCGCGTGCTATAAGTGCGTAAGATTTTGTCCTATTTGCACGGGAAGAACATCCACAAAAGTTATTGAAAATAAACAAAAACTATGTCGTAATCACCGCTGCCATTACTTTAGATGTATGAGACCAGTGCCAACGGGGTCATCCTATTGTAGTGACCATGAATGTCAATACGAGGGATGTACGCGTCGTAAATACGCCCGTGGGTATTCGACCTTCTGCAAACTTCCAATCGAAAGCTATCTTTCATGTGAGCAGCACCAATGTAGAGAATGTATTATGGATTTACCTGCTAAGAGATTTATATGTTCGAATAGATTACACATAGTATCGGACGACACACCAACTATTCCCTGGGATATATACAGACATTATATAAATGTATGTCCGCGTATAGTTAAATTCGAACCGTGTGGTCAGGGATTATCTGTAGAAAGAAGTCCTGACTGTATGATATGGGCTGCTAAATATATTAAATATTGGACAAATCATAGATACGAAGCAGCCAGGTTCGACGATCTTGGATGGACCACTGCTTATTTTTCTGAACCTGAAACTAACCCAGGTGGATTTTGCCCGCGATGCGCCTTGATGCACAGATGTGAAATATGCAACAAGAATGTGATAGATTTTCAAAATCCGTTCTTTAGAGAAAGACGTAGTTGCAATCAATGTTCGGTACGTGTAGAATGTCAAACCAAAGGATGTAACAATACTGAAATTCAATACACGGCGGAAAAAACATCTGTATTTGTATGTGATGTTTGTTTATCTCGAGGGAAACCTTGCGTGTCGTGTAAGATTCTTTACAGGCACGATTCTGTCTTGATGGATGACAGGTTCAGAAAATATTTTGGTCAGGAATGTTGTGAATGTATATCTCAAAACACTACCAAACTACACAGAAGTGCTATGGTTGTATGGAGAGCACACCGGTATATTATGCGACAATACGCGTCGAGAAAAGGTCACGATCTGTTTTCGGTCATAGCACAGTATTTCGATCTATGTATGCGCAAAAACAAAGAACATCACCCGGCAGATGGTACTCTTGGCTTGATGTTGAGAGTAGCTGATCTACCATTTGATCTGTTTAACATGATTCTGTCCCTGATTGATTTTGATTGATACCTATCAAATACTCATAATTATCATTTGTGAAATACCATATGTCAATCTTTGTGTTAAGATTATTATGGATATATTCTATATAAAAATTAAATTTATTATATGGAGATGGATGGATGTCGATTAGATATGTTTCACCAGTGTCGTGGTAGATAACCCAAACACCTATTTTAATTTGATATATTTTGGTAGGTATAATAGTTTTGTTATGTATTGTGTCGTTACGGATTGCTTTCTCCAAATTTTCCATATAATTAGAATGGATAGATATCATATTTTTTATTTAATACTAATAAAAATATTAATGTCTGTACCCCAAGCTACTTTTCATCATCACCCATTCACTAGTACCTTACATGATATAAAACACAATGGTAAGATAAAAGGTAAGAATAATAGTTTTGAGATATTATTCAACCCTTTAATAGTTGTCATGACAGCTATGTTTTTCTTCATGGTGTTGTCTTGGTACAATTTTATATTGGCTATTTATAATTATATTACTTATGATGAGTCGTATGGGAAAGAGGGTATATCTGGTAGTAATATACCAACACTGAAGACTGTTAGACATGAGGTTGGATCTAATTTAGGCTTTGCGTTGTTGTGGACACTGATTGTTTTTGTTTTCTATTTGGTGTTGGATTATTATGGGATTTTTACTAAAGTAAGTAATGATACGGTGGGGCACCCACTATTGAGAGAAAGTAGCAATTTAAGTGATACCAGTGATGTTGGTGAGATTATATAAGTTTCATAATCCCCGATACAATAACAACCATCACTGTTGACCCAATAATCACATATGGAATAACATCACATAATCTCATTTATATTTATCTTAACATGTTTAAAATAATTAACTTAGGAAATAACACACCAAGAACTACCATAATCTATTTCCGTCTCATCAGTAGGTATTAATTCAATATCACCAACATCAGTCTCTGTTCTGAAAACACCAATGAAATTGGCTATTATCTTGGGTTGGGTTATTGTGCATTTGATTATTGTGTTATCTATATGAATATCTAACTCTATATATGTTGTTTTACGACTTATCATGTTGTTATATTTTTCAGCACTGATTCTGATGGGTATCGCTTTATCATTACCATTGATGGATATAATAGCTTTGGTAACATAGTCTGAATCAGTAGTTATTCTAATAGGAACTGTTATAGAACCATAACTATCAGCATTATATATACTAGCCCAATGACCTTTGTATATTATCTCATTTACATCTATCGTTGTCATATTTGAAATAAGTTATAATTATTTTAAATATGATTAATGATTATTTAATATTTCGTGGTCATATTTACCGTATTTAATTATTTCCATATGATCATCTTATGTAATGATATTTTCCAAAAACCTTGACATTCCAGAATTGCTAAAAATTGATAGAATTTTTGCTCTTTTCGATCTAAGATTAATTACAAGTAATTATCACACACTAAAAGAACTCAAAACGATGTCTGTTTGCAATATTCACAACTCTGCTATTCCCGTTCCACCTGGATTTAAGCCGATTCACAACTCTGACAATGATTTCTGGCGATCTGATCTCACGTGGACTGAGATCGATGAGATGATTGAAACTAAGGAATCAAAGAACAGCTGGCACTACCGTTCCACCTACACCGAGGCTGCCAAGCTGGAGACACCTTTCTATGTAGCTCTGATGTCTGAACCTAAGAAACCTGAGCCTAAGAAGAAGCTCATCATCAACCCCGAACCTATCGTGGTTATTTTGCCATCGGATTCGCCCACAGATTCCAACACTGAGGAATCTGAGTCGGAAACCACTGAATCTGACGAATCCCAAAAGAAGAAGCGCCGTCGTCGGAAGAAGAACAAACATTCCGATGAGGGTTGGACTACGGTTGAGCATAAGAAGAAGTCACCCAAGTCTTCTCCCTCTTCTTCTCCCTCCATTTCTCCTCCGTCTCCCCAACCGGAGCAAAAGAAGTTCATCAACACCACGCTGATCCTTAAGAACCTCCCCTATCATAACACCTACACCGACGACCTAATGTCTTTGATGGAGCAGTATGGCACAATCACCATGCTCAACATTTTGCGCAATCCAGATGGCACTTGCAAGGGTGTGGCATTTGTCCGCTTTTTGACCAAGGAGTCTTCCGATAAGGCGCTGGCCGCGGGAGATTTTTGGTGTGATGGACGCAAGGTCTATGTGGAGTATGCCAAGGATCGTAGAGAATTGGAAAACTAAAAAACTAAAAACATTAAACAAAATAAAACATATAAAAGTTGTTTTATTTTAATAAAGATGGATTCATTTCTGAACAGATTTATAGACTGGATAAATCAATGTTCTATCTGTTGTGGTAGACAAGTAGATGATCTTTACGAGAGATTAAACAAGTTAGAAGATGAAATAACTAGAGATCCGGCAGATGATCTAAGAGATATCGCTGCCTCCATATCTAACCATACCAATATGGATCTTCATGTAAAAGTTAGACTAAATGAATACGGAGTTGTTGATCAGATCTGCGTCAAATATCCAAGTAATGACAAATATTTCAAATTACCATTTGATGTTGATAGAAACCCAGATTATATTCAGTATGTTTTGGATCACTGGTTTACTTTAAACGAAGGAGGTTTTTGTGGAACTAAAGAGCTGTATTATGAATTGGAGGCTGATTATGGTGATATTGAGAACGGTATTACTTCTATTTGGTTGATGAACAATGCCGATTGGATCAAATTCACCAAACTTAATGGTAAGATGTATCCCAGTGGTTACAAAACTTGTCGAGATAATGACTTATCTAACCCATACAGCTCGGATGAAGATAATTGATTCTGTTTATAAGTATTATGGATGATAAAAGGATGAGCGCTTGGATTAATTTGTGTGATATAGATAAATCAGCATCCAATAGTAATAATAACAATAGTAATAATAACAGAAGTAAGGTTGGTCTTTTACGTTTTGTTATATCAATGTTGTCATATTTCAAATCTTTCAATTTGAAGGATTATATATTTCCTGCGTATTTGGCTTTGGGATCATAGGGGGACAATTGATTTGTTTTTTTTTTTAATTAAACTCAATTAAAAAACATGAGTGATAATGATTATCAACTGGCTTGTTCTATTAGGAACACTTTGATCGAAAAAGGAGAGATAGACAAATGGGAAGGTGACGTTATGGATATTTTTAAGAGACCGGATGTTAAAACGGTGATGGATAATTTGAAGATGTTATGTGAATCTATCCTCGGTAATGATGAAAAGTTGTTAGATATGTTAGCCAAGCCGGATACTAATGTTAACTGTGTTAAGTTTTATTTTGGTCGTGATGGTGACAGCTGTATTGAAGAGATTTACAGAATGTGTGGTTCAAATCCAAGAGTAGGAGAGATTATTATGAACCATCCGAGTTTTGACCCAAATCTTCCCGATGTTGTAACTTTATATCCGAACGGAGGTGATGGAATAAAGATGTCTATTTTAGAATTTTTAGTATATATGTTATCTAATAAATATTGTGACGATCCCACAGATGATGAGTTAAAACTATTAAAGTTAGTGGTAACCCATCATAAAACAACTAAAGCTACGATTAATGCATGTCTTGATAGGGATTATAAAATGTCTCAAAATGCTGATGACGAATGGTATAACGAAAGAACAACTAAATTCGATTTAAAAGATTATATTCGGGAAATTGTTTTCTCATCCTAATAAAATAATTACCTAAGGTAATTATTTTTAAATTATTAACCCAATCAGAGGATTTGAGTGACCATCACTCCGGGTATCTTATTTAGCTCATCAGCTGCCAATTCAGCCGTAATCTTCGATGGGTAAGTCAATTTGCCAATTCTGTTTCTCAAAACACCGAGATCTGGTTTTTGACCTATCCGACTGATAATATCCAGCATCATCATGTTGGGTGTTTTAACCTTAATATACACGGTCGTCTCCTTATCCCTCGGTTCATTCGCTTCAA
>JABAOH010129641.1_pt5 | contig 21638 bp, 21 predicted proteins | sample 7062181 | NCBI WGS metagenome assembly JABAOH01 (sample SAMN14538630, study PRJNA623070) | marine sediment metagenome | biome: marine biome [ENVO:00000428]; feature: marine pelagic biome [ENVO:01000023]; material: deep marine sediment [ENVO:00002113]; isolation source: pool of 5 deep marine... | reverse complement strand
TACCACCGGGCGCGCGAAGACCGCGAGGCGGTCGGCGCAGAGATCGCTCGCCGGACCGGCGCGACGCTGGTTCGTCCCTACGATGAGCCGCAGGTTATTGCCGGGCAGGGAACGGTGGGCCTGGAAATCATGGAACAGGCCGACGAAGCCCGCGTCCGCCCTGCGGCGGTCGTCGTCCCGTGTGGCGGCGGTGGCCTCACATCGGGCATCGCGCTCGCATTGGCGGAGCGCTGGCCGGACACGCAGGTATTCACTGCGGAGCCGGAGGGATTCGACGACACCGCCCGTTCTCTCGCGGCCGGGTCCCGCCTGGCGGCGCAGCCCGGCGCCGCGTCGATCTGCGATGCCCTGCTCGCCCCGATGCCGGGGCAACTGACCTTCCCGATCCTCTTGGGGCTCGGCGTACGTGGGCTCGCGGTCAGCGAGGAAGCGGTCAAGGAGGCGGTGGCTCTGGCTTTCCGATATCTCAAGCTGGTCGTCGAGCCGGGCGGGGCGGCGGCCCTGGCGGCGCTGGTCGACGGCAGCAACCGGTGGGGCGACGAGGCCGTCGTATGCGTGTGTTCGGGTGGCAATGTCGACCCGGGGCTTTATGCCGCTCTTCTCAGGGACCGGGCGACATAACAGGACCGGCCGGACGCGGTGCCGGCCGGTTCCCCCTTGGATTGGCTCTGCGGCGTTCGCCGGAAAGAGTTCAATTCGCCAGGCTCTTCGCCGAATCGCCGCCCTTCTTGTCGATCTTTTCGACGTCCGGGGCGACCATGGCCGGCTTGGTCTGGCTCGCGCCATTGGAATTGGGCTTCAGCTTCTGCTCGTCGACATGGCTCATCTGCCCCTGGACAAAGGCGCCCGGCTCGATGGCAAGACTGAAATGATTGATATCGCCGGTGATCCGGGCGGTGCGGCCCAGCTCGACGACACGCGCGGTGATCGAGCCATTGACGGTGCCGGAAATTCGCGCCATGTCGGCGACGATCGCACCGTTGACGACGCCGGATTCGCCAAGCGTAATCTGCTTGCTGTTGACGTCGCCGTCGATCTCGCCGTCGATCTGCACATCGCCGTCGGTGCTGAGATTGCCGGTCACCTTCAGGTTGTTGCTAATGATCGAGGGCGCGCTCGACTTGGCCCCGCGTTCGGGCGAAGCGGTGGGAGTCACGGTCGGGATATCCTTCTCAGTTTTTGAAAACATAGCGTCCAGCCTTTATGAATTTCATGGGATCCAAGGGCTTGCCGTCGTACAAAACCTCGTAATGCAGGTGCGGGCCTGTGCTCCTGCCGGTACTCCCCAAAAGCGCGATGCGCTGACGATGGCCAACGACCTCGCCGACCTCGACTAGAGCCTTGTTGAGATGGGCATAGCGGGTCTTGATGCCGTAGCCGTGGTCGATCTCGACGACGATGCCGTACCGGCCCTTGCGGCCCGAATGGACGACTGTGCCGGGCGCTGCGGCCCAGATCGGCGTGTTCGTCCATCCGCCCATGTCGATGCCGTTATGCTGCGAGCGCCGTTTCTTGACCGGGTCGATGCGCGGGCCGAACGTGCTCGTCAGGTGATAGGTGTCGACGGGCAGGGCCAGCGGCAGGACCCGCAGGATTTCGGTCAGCGATTCCCAGCGCGTCATGTTGCTGTCGAGCGACAGCATGGTGTCGCCGATCTTCTCGTCCGACGGGAACTCGGCCGCCGCGATGAACGGTCCGCCCTGGCCGAGCTGACCCTGACGCGCGCGGGCCAGAAGCCGGTCCGGATCAAGGCCGGTCATGGCCACGATCTTCTCGACCTCCTGGATGCTGCTGGCGGCTCGCTCGGTGGCGCGCTGCAACACGACTTCCTCGACCGCCTGGCGATTTGTCAGGTCCGCCAACAGATTGTCGATCTGCGTGCGCAGCTGCCGCGGACTCCTTTCCTCCAGTTCGGTGGCGTCGCCGGTGACTTCCTGAAGGCTCTTGGCGACGCCGCGCAGATCGTCCCAGATCACATCCTGCTGGGCGCGCGTCAGCAACAGTTCGCTGTCTGCCGCCGCAAGAAGCTCCTGCAGCCCGTCCCGTTCGTCGGTAAGGTCTGCGGCCAGGGCGCGCGTTGCGCCGAGATCCTCCGCGAGGCCGGCACTGTGCTTTTCGAGGCGATCGCGTTCGTGCTCCAAGGAAGCGACCTGACCTTCCAGGTTGGCGATTGTGCCGCGCAGTTTCTGGCGCTGCCGCAACAGGCCGTCCCGCTCCGCCGACGTCACCTGAAGATTGGAGGTCAGAGCCGCATTGCGCTCCTGCATCTTCTGGTTTTCACCGACCACGGACGCAAGCCGGTGCTCGAGACCCTCGGCCCGCTCCTTAAGGCGGGTCCGCGCGTTCTCCACGAGCGCACGGCCACTGTCGCTCGCCGCGAGGTCGGCACGGATCTTGGCGATCATGCTTTCGAGCTCCTCGCCGTCACTGGCGACGCCGCTCAACGCCCCGTTCACCTTGTCGAGATGCTGCTGCAGGGCCTGACGCGACTGCGCGACCGCGGCCCGCGGCCCCGCCTGGCTGTCGCCGGCCTCGGCCAGCATACGCTCGTACTCGCCGGCCTGCGCCAGCTGCGCCTCGAGCTCGGCCTTGCTGGCCCGCAATTCGGCCGCCACCTGGTCCACCGTATCGCGGTATTCGACGATTTCTTCCAGCAAGTCCTCGTAGGCGAGCTTGGCCTCAAAGATCTGGGACTCATTCGTCGAGATGGTCAACCGCTGCATGACGGCGACGGGCAGGGCCGTCGCCGCCCAGATCGTGCCGCCGACAAGCACGGCGGCCACAGCCATCTGGAAGCGTGGCCCGAACCGCAGGAACTTGACCTCGCCATCGCTGCGGATGAGCAGTTCGCGTTCCCGGAAAATCCGGGAAATGACCCGGCGAATTCCTGTCTCTTCAGCCGCGAAGCTGAAGGGCGAAGGGGGCTCTTTTTTCTTCCAGGGGAACATCACTCGCCCCCGAAAGAAATGATCGCAACCCGTTCTGATACATAAACAAAATCACTGAAATTCATTTCCTTATCGTGCCCGGCGGTTGTTGAACGACATTGTTTTTCTGTTGCCCGATTCTTCCCCATACTCCCGAGCGACCCTGATGCCAAACCTATCTATCTAACGCATCGAACTTCTCCGATGCAAGATGCCATCCCAACGAACCGGTTATTATGAGAGCAGACTGGTCCGCCGTGCTGGGCGAACCGGCCGCGTTCCTTATCGAACAGTCGCACGATATCGCGCCACACCTTTAGAATTCGTAAACGATAGATGGCATCGCAACGCGGATTTCTCGACAAATTCTGTGGCAGGATTAGGGCAAACCGGTGTCCGGGCCCGGGCGGCGCGCTGGATCGGCGCGTGCGGCTTGGGCAGCGACCTGCTGGCGCCTGCTGATCAGTTCCTGCCGGCGCCGGATCTCCGCGGGCCAGCGCGATTTGATGAAGGCGATCGAAGCGGCAATTTCGCGGTCCGACAGGGCCTCGGAGAAGCCGGGCATGCCGGACGGGAACCCCGCGGGTGCCACACTCTTGCCACCTGACCTGGTGATCTCGAACAGCAGCGCGTCGGCATGATGCCAGGTATGCCCGGACTCATCGTGGGGCGGCGCGGGCAAGCTGCCATCCGCCTTGCGCACGCGCCAGTCGGCCTCGCCCTCGAGGTCGACGCCGTGACATGCGGCGCAATGCGCCGCGTAGACCTCACGGCCAAGCGCGACAAGAGCCGCGTTGTCGGCATCGATCCAAGCGCCAAGGCGGCGCGACGAGCCCTGCCCTGCCCCGAAACCCCACCACAGGACCGCAACGGCGACGGCCAGCACCCCGACAACGGCGGCTGAAAGGGCCTTCGTGCGCCTTGAAGTGCGCCCCGATTTACCGGCTTGTTCCGCCATGCAGTGCTCCGCCCTTTGCGCTCCGGTGTCATGTCAGCCGCCTGCGTAGCCGTTCCAGCAATCGGAAGGTCACGCGCGGCGTCGCGGCCGTTCGCTGCGGCAAGATATACAACGGCACGCCTGTTGCGATAGACTTTCTGCGCGTGAACTCCGGCACGAATGGGAGATCGGGAGAGTGTGCGCGATGCGCTCGGTGATAGCCACGTTTCTGGCCGTACTCGCCCTGGTGGCCATCGCCAACAGAACGCCCGCATCGGAGGAGATCACGTTCTTCCGTATTGCGACCGGCGGGGTCGGCGGCACCTATTACCCGGTCGGCGGTCTGATCGCGCAGGCGATCAGCAACCCGCCCGGCTCGCGGCCGTGCGACAAGGGCGGCAGCTGCGGCGTGCCCGGACTGGTCGCGGTGGCGCAGTCGGCGCACGGATCGGTCGCCAACATCGCAGCCGTGTCAGCCGGCGCGGTCGAGTCCGCGTTCGCACAAGCCGACGTCGCCTATTGGGCGCATACCGGCACCAGCATGTACCTCAGATCCGGCAAGGTCGACGGCATCCGGGCGATCGCCGCCCTGTATCCGGAAAGCTTCCATCTCGTCGCCCGCAAGGGGCTCGGCATCCGCTCGGTCCTCGACCTCGCGGGCAAGCGCGTCTCCCTCGACGAGGAGGGATCCGGCACGCTGGTCGACGCGCGGCTGATTCTGTCGGCCTTCGGCTTGAAGGAGAGCGACCTCGAGGCGGAGTACCGCAAGCCCGTCCCGTCGATCGAGGCGATCGAGGCGGGCAAGCTCGACGCTTTCTTCTTCGTCGCCGGCTATCCCGCCAAGGCGGTCACCGAGCTGGCACGGACCGCCGGCGCCGAGCTGGTGCCGATCGAGGGCCCGGAAGTCGACGTCCTGGCCGAAAAATACGGCTTCTTCACGCGGGTGACGATCCCGGAGGGTACCTATGAGGGGATCGGCGCCGTGCGGACGCTGAGCGTGCGCGCGCAATGGATCGTCGGCGCCGATGTGGATGCGGAACTGGTCTACCAGATCACAAGGTCGCTGTGGCACGACAGCACGCGGGCGCTGTTGCAAGCCGGCCACCCGCAGGCACGGGCGATCACCCGCGAGACCGCGCTCGACGGCATCGCCATTCCGCTTCACCCCGGTGCCGAGCGCTACTACCGAGAAGTCGGGATGATCAAGTAGGCGGCGGAATACGACACCGCGCCGATCATTCAAATCGGTCATTCATCGACTTCCGGCAACTCGATTGTCTGTTCCCGAGATCTTTTGGGCGCCTCAAGCCTCAGAATTATCGCTCGCAGACGTCGATTTGTGTCGTATTTGAATTGGAGGTACGCAATGGTGGCCAGGATCTCGCGTTCGGTCAGGATGTTCGAGAATCCTCGGCTGATGATCCCAAACAACTCGTCGCTGGAGCGATGCCCGGCGGTTCCATCGAGAGGCGGCGGCTTGAACAGCACGTCCCCCTTCGGGTGCCAGTCCGGGTGACCCTGTAAATCGCGGCCATGGCAGATCGCGCAGTGGGTGCCGTATACGGAGCGGCCGAGCTGCAATAACTCGCCCTCACCCCATTCGGCATGGATTCGCAAAGTTACCGATTTCCTCGTGTCCTTGTACCACGCGACCAGGCCAGCCGCCAGGACGACCGATGCCACCACAGCCGTGGCGGAGAGCCACCGCCGGGATTTGCCAACGGGCCGATTCTTGGACGAATGAGGGTCGGGCATGGCAGCAACTCCTGAAGGTCCAGCGATTCTGCCAAAGCAGTCCTGTGCAATCGGTTAACGAGCCACGTCAGGGGGCTGGTCAACTCTCCAGGCGCGCCGCAAGGTATTTCGGGTTGGTGCGCCGCAGGCGGGCGCGCACCTGGCCATGCAGTAGTTCGCACAGCGCAGGCGGCGCGTCGTCTTGCGCCCCGGCGCGGATGTCCGCGGCGAGGCGGCGGTTGAGCGCGGCGATCCGGCGCTCGTCGTCCGGCCCCGCCGCCGCGACCGTGTCCACGCCCAACAAGCCTTCGAACAGGCGCAACTCCTCGGCCCGGTCGGCGGCGCCACGCTCCCGGTCGTACGCCGCGATGGCCAGCGCCTTGGCGGCGAGGCGCTGCTCGTAGCTGCGCGCCTTCGGGTCGTCCGGCAGCGGATTGTATTCGAGGATCGCGGTGGCCAGCCGCTCCAGCTCCTCGGGGCCGGGGCGCTGCCTCATGGCGCCGCCGTCTCGATCGCGGCAATGTCGAGCAGCGCGTCGAGTTCCATCTCCGGCGCGCGTAGCCCGGTCAGCGCGAGCTCGAGCGACTCCTCGCCGCCGCTCAGGTGGCGCTCGCCCTGCTGCAGCGCGATCACCGCCCAGCGCACCGCCGCCATCACCTCCCAGTAGGGAATGACCGCGCGGTCGATGGCGCGGCCGGATTCGGCCTCGTAGCCACGGTAGAAGGCGTCGCGCGAGCCGATGCCGCCGGCCTCGCGCGGCCAGTTGCCAAAGCGCCAGCAGCGCGCGCAGAACCACGCGACATCCTCCATCGGATCGCTCCAGGAGGCGAACTCCCAGTCGAGGATGCCGGTGATGCGGTCATCTTCGATCATGATGTTGCCGGTTCGGAAATCGCTGTGGCACAGGGTGATCGCGCGGGTCGCCGGCGCACGCCGCTCGAGCCAGCGCAGGGCGTATTCGAGCGGCGGGTTCGGGTCGGGCATGTCGTCGAGATAGCGCCGGTATGTCTCGATACGCGACAGGGCCGGCGGGCCGGCGGGCATGGCAAGGAAGGCGAGGTCCTCGCGCGGCGGGACGATTGAGTGGATGCGGGCGAGCTCGCGGCCGAGACGCTCGACCAGCGCATCGCCTGCCGCGAGCACGCCCTCATCGCGCACGAGGATGTGCCCCTCGGCGCGGCCGGCGGCGCGGGCCATCACGTAGAACGGCTTGCCGAGCACGCTCGCGTCGGCGCACAGGAACAGCGGCTCCGGCACCGTCACGCCGGCGTCGTGCGCCGCCTTGAGGAGGGCCAATTCGTGCACACGGCCGTGGCTGGTGGCGACGCCCGACGGCGCGTCGGTGCGCAGCACCCAATTGTGGCGCCGGCCGCCAAGCTCGACGGCGAGGCCCCAGTTCTCCTGAATCGCGCCGCCGGAGAGCTTTTCCAGCGACACGAGCCGCAGATCGTCCGCGCCGGCCGCCTCGGCCAGCCAGCGAGCCAACGCCGCCCGGACGGCATTGTCCATCACACGCCCCAGCGCCAGAAGTCCGTGCCCTCCTGCATGTAGTGGCGGGCCAGCACCATCTTGTGCACCTCGGAGGCGCCGTCGACGAGGCGCGCCTGGCGGGCGTAGCGGTACATCCACTCGAGCACCGTGTCGCTGGAATAGCCGCGCGCGCCGCACAGCTGGATCGCCGTGTCGACCGCCTTGTGCAGCGTGTCGGCGACGTGCACCTTGGCCATCGAGACCTCCTTGCGCGCGAAATCCCCCTGGTCCAGCTTCCACGCGGCATGCATGACCAGCAGCCGGCCGATCTGGATTTCCTTGGCGACGGCGCCCATCTGGATCTGTACGCTCTCGCGCTCGGCCAGCTTGACGCCGAAGCCCTCGCGCTCGCGCACATAGGCGCCGGCGACCTCCATGGCCCGCTTGGCCAGGCCGAGCCAGCGCATGCAGTGGGTGAGCCGCGCCGTGCCGAGGCGGATCTGCGTGACCTTCAGCCCGTCGCCGACCTCCAGCAGGCGGTTCTCGTCCGGGATCTCGAGCCCGTCGAACTCGATCTCGCAGTGGCCGCCATGTTCCTCCGGCCCCATGATCGGGATGCGGCGCGCGACCCGCCAGCCCGGCTGGTCCTTGTGGAACAGGAAGGCGGTCAGCCCCTTGCGCGGGTCGTCCGAGGTCTTGGCGATGAGGATGAAGTGGGCGGCGCCGTCGGCCCCGGTGATGAACCATTTGCGGCCGTTCACGATCCATACGTCGCCCTTGCGCTCGGCCGTCGTCAGCATCATCGCGGGGTCGGAGCCGGCGCCCGGGTGCGGCTCGGTCATGGCGAAGGCGGAGCGCACCTCGCCGTTGACGATCGGTTGCAGCCACTTGGTCTTCTGGGCATCGGTGCCGACCTTCTCCAGCGCCGTCATGTTGCCGTCGTCGGGGGCGGCGCAGTGCAGCGCGACCGGCCCGAAGATCGAGCGGTTGGCCTCCTCGTAGAAGGGGGCGCGTTCGGCCACCGACAGGCCCAGCCCGCCGCGCGCCTCCGGCATCTGCGGTGCCCACAGGCCGGCGGCGCGCGCCTTGTTGCGCAGGGCCTCCAGGATGTGCTCGGCGATGTTGCCATGCTGGTCGTAACTGGTCTTGTCGGCCTCGAGCGGGATGACCTCGGCATCGATGAACGCGCGGACCCGGCTCCGGTAGTCCTCGGCCCTCGGCGAAAGCGTGAAATCCATGGCAAGTCCTCGTCAGGGAATGGCCAGCGTGTGGCCGCCGTCGACCGTGACCACGCTGCCCGTGGTGAACGACCCGCCGGCCCCCGCCAGCATCAGCAGCGCGGCATCCAGCTCGCCGGGCGCGGCCACGCGCCGCATCGGAATGCGCTTGATCATGCGCTCCCCCGCCTCGGTGGCGAAGAACGCGTCGTTCATCTCGGTGACGACGTAGCCGGGCGCGAGCGCGTTGACCCGGATGTTGTGGCGCACCAGCTCCAGCGCCATGGTCCGGGTCAGCTGCAGCACCCCGCCCTTCGAGGCGCAGTAGGCGGCGCCCTGCTTCATCGCGTGGTCGCCGAGGATCGAGGCGATGTTGACGATCGAGCCGCCCTGCCCCTGCGCGATCATGCGCCGGGCGCCCTCGCGCGCGACCAGGAAGGCGGCCCTGAGGTTGACCTCGAGGACCGCGTCCCAGTCCTCCTCCGTCATGTCGACGACCGCGGCCATGCGCGCGACGCCGGCGTTGTTCACCAGCACGTCGACCGGCCCGAACGCCGCCTCGGCGGCATCGAAGGCCTCGCCGACCGCGACCGGGTCGGTGACGTCCAGGGTGACCGCCGCGGCCTTGCCGCCATCGACGGCGATGGCGTTCACCTGCGCCTGTAGCTCCGCCTCGCGCCGCGCCGCCAGCAGCACCGCCGCCCCGGCCCGCGCCAGGGTCTGCGCAAAGCGCGCGCCGAGCCCGCCGGAGGCGCCGGTGACCAGCGCCACCTTGCCGTCGAGCCCGAACAGCGATTCGAGAAATTCGGTATCGGCCATGATGCCCCCTGCTGCCGCGACCTTGAGTAGCGCAGCGCCGCGACGCGATCAAGGAAAGCCGACGGCCGGGATAAGCCATCAGCCTTAAGCTATCAGTGGTCGGAAAACAGACCCTTTCTCTGACGGCCGACAGCTGATGGCTGACGGCTTGCCTGGGGAACGAGCCCATGCGTTAGGGATTTCCGCGGGTTTCGGGGCGATGTGATGTAAACTCCCGCGCCCTGCCCATTGAGCCCTCCTCCCCCGCGTGGCATGCTCGCACCCATGCCCGAGCTGCCGGATATCGAGGCCTATATCGCGGCGCTGGAGGCGCGGATCGTCGGCGAGAGGCTCAGCCGCGTGCGCATTGCGCATCCGTTCCTTCTGCGCACCGCCGACCCACCGATCACCGCGGTCGCGGGCAAGACGGTGCGCGGGTTGCGACGGCTCGGCAAGCGCATCGCCATCGGCCTCGACGGCGAGCTCTGGCTGGTGCTGCACCTGATGATCGCCGGGCGCCTGCACTGGGCGGCGCCGGACGCGGCGCTGCCCAAAAAACGGGCACTCGCGGGATTTGACTTCCCCGTGGGCACATTGATCCTGACCGAGGCCGGCACGAAACGGCGGGCGTCGCTCCATCTCGTGCGCGGCGAGCACGCCCTGGCGGCGCACGACCCCGGCGGGCTCGAGGTGCTGGCGGCGGATCTTGCCGCCTTCGGCGCGGCGCTTATCGCCGGCGGCAGCCACACGCTGAAACGCGCGCTCACCGACCCGCGGCGCTTCTCCGGCATCGGCAACGCCTATTCCGACGAGATCCTGCACCGCGCCCGGCTGTCGCCCGTGGCGCTGACGCGCAAGCTCTCGGAGGATGAGACGGCGCGGCTGTTCGAGGCCGTCCGGGACACGCTGGACGACTGGGCCGAACGGCTGCGGGAAGAGGCCCGAACGGATTTTCCCGAAAAAGTGACGGCGTTCCGCGCCGGTATGGCGGTGCACGGCCGCTACGGCAAGCCCTGTCCCGACTGCGGCACCGCGGTCCAGCGCATCCGCTACGCCAGCAACGAGACCAACTACTGCCCGCGCTGCCAGACCGGCGGCAGGCTGCTCGCCGACCGCGCCCTCTCGCGGCTGCTCAAGAAGGACTGGCCGCGCACCGTCGAGGAGCTGGAGGGATGAGACGATCGAGGGTCCCCGCCCGGAGCGGGCAACTGCAGCGACGGTGCCATTCGTTGTAACCGTTGCGACCGCTTGGTTTCAGAGGAGACGCAGCATGGACCGATTCACCGGCGGCTGCCTGTGCGGCGACGTCCGAATCGTGGCGTCGGGACGCCCCTACCGGGTCGGCCTTTGCCATTGTCTCGACTGCCGCAAGCATCACGGGGCGCTGTTTCACGCCTCCGCGATCTTCCCCGAGGATGCGGTGACGGTCGATGGCGAGGTACGCGACTACGCCGGGCGGTTCTTCTGTCCCCGCTGCGGCTCGTCCGTTTTCGCGCGCAGCGCGGACGAGATCGAAGTGAACCTGGGATCCCTGGATGCCCCCGACCAGCTGATGCCGACCTACGAAAGCTGGATCCTCCGCCGCGAATCCTGGCTGCCGCCGTTTCCGCTCACCCGACGATACGAGCGCGACCGCGACGCCACGGGTCGCTTCGAGGCGTAGGGCGCACGAACGGCGCGGAGGGGCTGTTACGCCAGCAACGAGACCAACGACTGCCCGCGCGTCAGGCCAGCGGCGGGATCCTCGCCGATCGCGCCCTCTCGCGCCTGCTGAAGAAGGGCTGGTGAAGGATCTTAGAGGAGATGGAGGGGCTGAAGCCCGGCTAACGCGCGGATGCTTCCACCCCGCACGCCGCGCGGTATTCGCTCTCCAGCCGGTCGACCAGCTCCGCCACCGGCGGCACGTCGTCGATCACCGAGACGCCGTGGCCGGCGCTCCACAGGTCCCGCCAGGCCTTAACGTGGTCCTCGACGCCGGCGGCGTCTGGCGGCGCGCCGGCCTTGAGCCTCGCAACATCGATGCCGGCGGCTTCCAGGCTCGGGATCATGTAGTTGGCTGCCAGGCNNATCATCTGCTTCATCGCATCGGGCGCCAGCGACTCCGTCGTCGCGGTAAAGCGCGTGCCCATATAGGCGAGATCGGCGCCCAGCACCTCGGCCGCGCGCACGCCCCAGCCGTCGGAAATCGCCCCGGCGAGAATGAGGCAGCCGTCCCAGAAGCGGCGGATTTCGCGCACCAGCGAGAACGGGTTCTGCCAGCCGGTATGGCCGCCGGCACCGCCCGAGAGCGCGATGATGCCGTCGACCCCGGCGGCGATCGCGTTGCGGGCGTGGCGCTCGGTCGCCGCGTCGTGCAGCACGATGCCGCCGTAGCCGTGCACCGCCTCGACGACGCGGTCCGGCTTGCCGAGGATGGTGATGACCACCGGGACCCGGTGGCGGACGCAGATGTCGAGATCGGCCTCCAGTCGCTCGTTGCCGCGGCGCACCGAGATGTTGGCGCCCCAGGGCGCAGCGTCCGGCGCGGCGGCCAGCGCCGCCTCGATCCGCTCGACCCAGGCCTCGAAGGCGGCGGCCGGCCGGGCGTTGGCCGCCGGCACGGTGCCGACCACGCCGGCCCGGCAGCATTCGATCACCAGCTCCGGCCCCGAGACCAGGAACATCGGCGCGGCGATGACGGGAAGGCGCAGGCGCCCTTGCAGGATGCTCGGCAGCGGCATGGGGGATCCTTATGGCGGGTTGCTTCCGGGCGCTACGTTAGTGAACGCAGACGGCGGCAGCAAGATACGGAGCCGGCACCGAGCAACCTCACCCTTCGAGACGGGCCTTCGGCCCTCCTCAGGGTGAGGGCACAGAGGATTGAGCCTCATGCTGAGGAGCGGCGTAGCCGCGTCTCGAAGTATGAGGTCGCTCCCCTGTCTACGGCAGCGCAGGCGAAATTGGCTGGACGCGGGCCGGCGCGCGGCGTTATCCCTGCCGGGCACCGACGACAGCGAGGACCGGACAGATGGCGAACGAGAGCAAGGCCCTGTTTCCCCCGATGGCGGACGACACCCCGTACCGCAAGCTGACCGGGGACCACGTCTCGGTCGCGACGTTCGAGGGCGAGGAGGTGCTGAAAATCGACGCCGAGGGGCTGCGGCTGCTCTCGGAGCAGGCGTTCATGGACATCAACCACTTCCTGCGGCCGGGGCACCTGCAGCAGCTGGCAAACATCCTCGAGGATCCGGAGGCCTCGCCAAACGACCGCTTCGTCGCCTACGACCTGCTGAAGAACGCCAACATCGCGGCCGGCGGCGTGCTGCCGATGTGCCAGGACACCGGCACCGCGATCGTCATGGGCAAGAAGGGCCGGCGCGTGTGGACGGCGGGCGGCGACGAGGCGGCGCTGGCGGCCGGGGCGGGCGATGCGTACCTGAAGAAGAACCTGCGCTACAGCCAGCTCGCGCCGGTCTCGATGTTCGAGGAGCGCAACACCGGCGACAACCTGCCGGCCCAGATCGAGATCTACGCCGAGGGCGAGGACGCCTACAAGTTCCTGTTCATCGCCAAGGGCGGCGGCTCGGCCAACAAGACCTTCCTCTACCAGGCGACGCCGGCGCTCTTGACCGAGGACCGCATGCTGGCCTTCCTCGACGAGAAGATCCGCACCCTCGGCACCGCCGCCTGCCCGCCCTACCACCTCGCCGTGGTGATCGGCGGCACCAGCGCGGAGCTGACGCTGAAGACGGTCAAGCTCGCCTCGACCCGCTATCTCGACGGGCTGCCGACCAAGGGCTCCGAGGCCGGCCACGCCTTCCGCGACCTCGAGATGGAGGCCAAGGTGCACAAGCTCTCGCAGCAGACGGGCATCGGCGCCCAGTTCGGCGGCAAGTACTTCTGCCACGACGTGCGCGTGATCCGCCTGCCGCGCCACGGCGCCAGCCTGCCGATCGGCATCGGCGTCTCCTGCTCGGCCGACCGCCAGGCGCTGGGCAAGATCACGCAGGACGGCATCTTCCTCGAGCAGCTGGAGACCAACCCGGCGAAATACATGCCGGAGATCGACGAGGCGAGCCTGTCGGACCGGGTCGTCAGGATCGACCTCAACCGGCCGATGCAGGAGGTGCTGGCGGAGCTCACCAAACACCCGGTGAAGACGCGGCTGTCGCTGACCGGCCCCCTGATCGTCGCCCGCGACCTCGCGCACGCGAAGCTGCGCGCGCGGCTCGAGGCCGGCGAGCCCCTGCCCGACTATTTCAAGGAAAGCCCCGTGTACTACGCCGGACCGGCCAAGAAGCCGGAGGGCTATGCCTCGGGCTCGTTCGGGCCGACCACGGCCGGGCGCATGGACAGCTTCGTCGACCAGTTCCAGGCCGCCGGCGGCTCGATGGTCATGCTGGCCAAGGGCAACCGCTCCGCGGTGGTGCGCGAGGCCTGCAAGAAGCACGGCGGCTTCTATCTCGGCTCGATCGGCGGCCCGGCGGCGCGCCTCGCCCAGGACTGCATCAAGAAGGTCGAGTGCATCGAGTACCCGGAGCTCGGCATGGAGGCGATCTGGCGCATCGAGGTCGAGGACTTCCCCGCCTTCATCGTCATCGACGACAAGGGCAACGACTTCTTCGCCGAGCTGAAGATCGGGTAAATTCGAGTGCGATAACGGCTATAGCTCTTTGTCCTGCTAACCGCGTCGGCATGCACAACCCATTTAATGGAGGGAAGCACGGTGAATCGGGAAGAACTCGAAAGGCAATGGCAGGCACAGTTGGACGCAGTCAAGCGTTTGGGCGGGGAGACCGACGAATTGATCGTCGATGAACCGGCGTCCGAGGCCGAGGTTGCGAGGGTCGAAGAGAAACTTGGGGTTGCTCTGCCGCCCATGATGCGGAATTCTTTCCTGACCTTCGCACGCGGCCTACACGTGGAGTGGAGTCTTCCCGATGGTTTCCGACTTCCCCAGCATGTGGAAGAGGCGACCTGGGGAGGAATCGACTATTCGCTGGACGACATGGTCGACTCCGAGCTGGAACGACGCGAATGGGCTGACGATGTTGTTGCGAGTTGGGAAATTCCGGAGGAGACGGTCACTTGGGAAAACAAGGTCGCGTTTTTCACCATGGCAAACGGTGATTTCCTGGCCGTGGACGTCTCGACGCCCGGCCGCGAGCCCGTGGTCTATCTCAGCCATGATGGGAACGAAACTTCGCATTGCTACGCACTTGGCGACGATTTCGAGGATTTTCTGACCCGCTGGACCGGCGTCGGCTGCCCCGGCCCCGAAAGCTGGATCATCGAGCCATTCACCCACGATTTCACGAAGCCGCTCGACCCCGACTGCGAGAACGCCGTCTTATGGCGGAAGGCCGTGGGTCTTTCCTGATCGTGCGTTCCCTTCCCGCTCATCCTTCGACAGGCTCAGGATGAGGCATAATTGGAGGAATCGACGAACTGCAGTAGCATTCTTCTGCCCACCCACTCCTCATCCTGAACCTGTCGAAGGATGGCCTCGAGGGTAAGCCTGCGTCTCCCCCAATCACCAAAGATACAGCGCTTCCGCCAATGGCGGCTCCGGACACCGTACACCCTCTTCCCAACCGCGTCGCATCCCGGCATGCTGTCGGGCGACCAGACAGGGAGGCGCGCGGTGGGGGACGGCCGCATCGAGGGCAAGTGGATCGACGCGTTCCGGCGCGTCTTCGAGCTGTGCGCGCTTCGGCCCGGCGATGCGGTCGCGATTCTGTCGGAAACGCAGTCGCGGGCGGTCAACGTGCAACTGGCCGAGCTCGCGCTGCACCGGATCGGCGCGCGGGCGTTTCACGTCACCGTGCCGACGCCGCGGCAGCGCGCCCCGGTCGCCGTGCGCTCGACCGGGGCGTCCGACGCGGTGCAGGGGCTCGCGCCGGTGATCGCCGCCTGCGCGGCCTCGACGATGGTCGCGGACCTCACCGTCGAGGGCATGCTGCACGCACCGGAGCTGCCGGCGATCCTCAAAGGCGGGGCGCGCCTGCTGATGGTCAGCAACGAGCATCCCGAGGCGCTGGAGCGGCTGGTCCCCGACCCGGCGCTGGAGCCGAAGGTCAAGGCGGCCTACCGGATGCTGAAAGCGGCGAAGGAGATGCGCGTGGCCTCGGCGGCCGGCACCGACCTGGTGGTCGACGTCGATGGGGCACTGCCCGCGGGCGTCTGGGGCTGGTGCGCCAAGCCGGGATCGGTCGCCCACTGGCCGGGCGGCCTGGTGCTGTGCTTCCCGAAGGCCGGCGCGGTCAACGGCCGGCTGGTGCTGGCGCCGGGCGATGCAAACCTGACCTTCAAGCGCTACCTGGCAACCCCGGTGACGCTGACCGTCGAGGCCGACTACGTGACCGATGTCGCAGGAGACGGCCCGGACGCGATGCTGATGCGCGACTATTTCGCCGCCTGGGGCGACCGCGAGGCCTACGGCGTCTCGCATGTCGGCTGGGGCATGAACCCGGCGGCGCGCTGGGAGGCGCTGGAGATGTACGACAAGCGCGATACCAACGGCACCGAGCTGCGCGCCGTGGCCGGCAGTTTCCTCTACTCGACCGGCGCCAACGAGACCGCGGGGCGCCACACGCTGGGCCATTTCGACCTGCCGATGCGCGGCTGCACGGTGGCGCTCGACGGCGCGGCGGTGGTGCGCGACGGCGCACTCCAGGGGGAGCTCGCGTGAGCGCGGTACCGCACCATATCGAGCGCGGCGCCGGGCCCGCCGTCGTGTTCCTGCACGGCATCGGCGGCGATGCGGAGAGCTGGCGGGCGGAGCTGGAGGCGCTCGCCGGAGACTACCGCGCCATCGCCTTGGACATGCCGGGCTACGGCGCCTCCCCTCCCCTCGCCGAGATGAACTTCCCGGCGCTGGCCGACGCGCTGGAAGCCTTGCTCGACGCACTCGACATCAGCCGCGCCCACCTCGTCGGCCATTCGATCGGCGGCATGGTGGCGCAGGAATTCGCGGCAACGTTTCCAGCACGCGTCGCCAGCCTCGTGCTGTATGCCACCAGCCCGGCCTTCGGCAAGCCGGACGGCGACTGGCAACGGGACTTCCTTGCGGCGCGGCTGGCGCCGCTCGACGCCGGCCGCACAATGGCGGAGCTGGCGCCGTCGATCGTCGCCGGGCTTGTCGGCGATGCGCCCGATCCGGACGGCGTCGCCCGCGCCACCGCCGCCATGGCGCGGGTGCCGGAAGACACGTACTGCGCGGCCATGCAATGCCTCGTCACTTTCGATCGCCGCGATGCGCTGCCCGACCTGGCCGTTCCCGTGCTGGTGCTGGCCGGCGCCGCGGACGACAACGCGCCGCCGCGCATGATGGAGCGGATGGCGGCGCGAATCCCGGGGGCGGAGTTCCAGATCATCGCCGGCGCCGGCCACCTCGCCCATTTCGAGCGCCCCGCAGCATTCCGCGCCGCCGTCGGCGGTTTCCTCGACGGTGTCGCCGCCGCGCATGAGGCAGGCGCCGCATGACCGTCAACGCCGCGCCCGACGCGCCGCTGATCGACCCGGCCGCCTTCCGGCTGACGGCGGACCAGGCGGATCTCGCGGCCCTCGCCCGCCGCCTCGGCCGGGAGAAATTCGCGGCGCGCGCCGCGCAGTATGACCGCGATGCCAGCTTCCCGACCGAGAACTACCGCGACCTGCACGACGCGGGGCTGATGGGCATCTGCATCCCGCGAGAATACGGCGGCCTCGGCGCGGATTTCCTGACCTACTGCCTCGTCGCGGCGGAGATCGGCCGCTACTGCGGCTCGACCGCGCTGACCTTCAACATGCACGTCGCCTCCTGCCTGTGGAGCGGCGCCCTCATCGACGATCTCGAGCTGTCGGAGGACGCGCGGGCGGCGCACAACGCTAGGCGGGCGGTCCATTACCGGCGCATCCTCGAGGACGGCGCGATCTATGCGCAGCCGTTCTCCGAGGGGGGCGCGGCCGCCGCCGGCCAGGTCGCGTTCGCCACCGAGGCGCGCCCAACGGACGGCGGGTGGATCGTCAACGGCAAGAAGATCTTCGCCTCGCTGTCGGGCCACGCGGACTATTATGGCGCGCTGTGCACCGAGCTCCACGAGGGGCGGAAACCGAGTCGGCGGCATACCCTCTATCTCGCCATCCCGTCAGACGCCGAGGGGGTGCGCGTGACCGGCGACTGGGACCCCTTGGGCATGCGCGGCACCGTCTCGCGCACCCTCGTCTTCGACGACGTGTTCGTGCCGGAGGGCGAGGCGCTGATGCCGCGCGGCGTCTATTTCCAGGCGGCGTCGCGCTGGCCGCACATGTTCGCGACGCTGTCGCCGACCTATATGGGCCTCGCCCAGGCGGCCTATGACGTCGCCGTCCGCTACCTGCGCGGCGAGGAGCCGGGGGCCGGGGCGGTGAAGCGGCGCATGTACCCGACCAAGCAGATCGCGGTCGCCGAGATGCGCATCATGCTGGAGCAGACCAGGGCGCTGTGGTTCCAGACGATAAGCGAGGCCGGACCGAATCCTGCGAAGGACCAGCTGCTGCGCGCCTGGGCCGCGCAGTACACGGTGATGGAGAACGCCAACGAACTGGCGCAACTCGCCATCCGCACCTGCGGCGGCCAGTCGATGCTGAAGTCCCTGCCGCTGGAGCGGATCTATCGCGACAGCCGCTGCGGCTCGCTGATGCTGCCCTGGACGGCGGAGCTGTGCCTCGACCGCATCGGCCGCGGCGCCCTCTACGAGGACGGCGAGACCGACGACTGACCGCCGGCTATTTCAGCCCCATGCAGTTCGCATAGTAGGTCACGGTCGCGGGCCAGTCGGAGAACACGCCGAGCACCCCGACGTCGCGGGCCAGCACGTCAAGCATGGTCAGCATGTCGCCGTCATTGTCGATGGCATCGCTCACCGACTGGTAGTAGAAGCCGCCGCCGCCGGCGAGCGGGCCGGATCGTTCCAGCGTCCAGGTGATGATGTCGAGCCCGGCCGCCTTCGCAGAAGCGGTATAGGCCGAGGGCACGATCCGGCCGCCGGCGTCGAGCGTGACCAGCATCCACATCGGCGGCGCGATGATCTTGACGCCGGCCGCCGCCAGCTCCGCCATGCTCGGCACGAAGGTCGACGGATCGTTCGGGTCGATCGGCGGCGTGAGGTCGTAGCGGCCGTCGAGGAACACCGCCTGTCGGCCGAATGCCGGCTCGTTGGCGATCCAGTACAATACGTCGGCGGGGTTGAAGGACTGGGCCCACACATCCTCCGGCGGAATGCCGGCCGCGATGTACGCGTCGATCATCTGCTGGACGTAGTCCTCCTGCGTGTAAGCGCCTTGGAAGGGCATCGCAACGCTGGGCGCCTTCAGCTCCGGCGTGAACTTGGCGCCGAGCTTCCGGAACAGCTCGATGTTCTGGGCATGGGTCAACAGCGTGCCGCGGGTGGCATACAGGTCGGTGCGGTAAGGGGCGGTGCCGCCCAGGAACTCCTCGGGGGTGAGCGCGTTCGGATTGCTCGCGTCCATCTTGCCCTTGAGCGACAAAAACTCCGCCGCCGTGATCTCGCTGGTGCGGCAGACGGCGGACGCCCGTTTCGTGCGGTTGCCGTCGATATCGAACTCGGCCGGCGTGAACGGCTCGATGCAGGTCGACGCAAGATCGGTGACCAGGATGTTGGTCGTCGTCGCAAGGTCGGCCTGCGAATGGCGGCACACCAGCACCCGGTCCCTGGTGAAGGTGACGTCGCATTCGAGGATGCCGGCGCCCATCCGCGCCGCCGCGATATAGGATTCCTTGGTGTGCTCGGGAAACTGCAGCGCGGCGCCGCGATGGCCGATGGAAAAATCGCTCTTCGTGAAGGGTCCCTTGGCGCATTTGCGGAGTTCGGCCTTGAGCGGACCGTCATCCATGTCCTCGACGAGGAAGAACGGGCGCGGACCGAGCTACACGCTGTGTCCCTTGCCAAACGACCGTTCCTTATCCGTTTGTCCGGCCGAGACGCTCGTCGCAGGGACGAGCAGGGCCAGTACCAATGCCAATGCGGCAAGTGTCGTGACTGTCTGTCGCATGGTAACCTCCCTGATGGCGTGAGAAACAGTATAGTTGGGTGGGATATCATCCACTGTAACACGCGCAACGACGACCGTCCGGTCACGTATTTTTCGAATTCCGATGTCGGCCGGCCAATCGTGCCGCACCATGGCGGTTTCGTGGGGCTGGTCAGACGCCGTCAGCCGGGCCATGCTGCCGGACAGGAATCGATGTGAGCGGTCGGGGAGACGAAACAGACGATGAACCTTGCCGATGCGATCGCTGCCCACGCGGAGGCGGTACCCGACAAGATGGCGGTCCGCTTCGAGGGTGTGGATATGGGATATGACGTGTTGGCTGCGCGGATCGATGCCACCGCCGCGGTGCTGGCAGGAGATTTCGCGATCCGCCGCGGCGACCGCGTGGCCTATCTCGGGCTCAACCACCCGGACATGCTGGTCCTGCTGTTCGCCTGCGCGCGGCTCGGCGCGATCTTCGTGCCGCTCAACTGGCGCCTCGCCGGACCCGAGCATGACTTCATCCTGCGGGATTGCAAGCCGCGCCTGCTGGTCGCGGCGTCGGACTTCGCGGCGCAGATTGCGGCCATCGGTGCGGCTGTCGCGGCGATTCCCAAGGTGAGCCTGGGCCGGACCGTTCCCGGCTGGTCGTCGTGGGAAGCCCGGCTCGCCGCCGGCGGCGATTCCGCGGTCGGCGTCGGATCGCGGGACGATCCAGTGCTGCTGGTCTACACCTCCGGCACCACCGGACGACCAAAGGGCGCGCTCTTGACCCAGGCCAACATCCACTGGAACACGGCCAACAGCATCCACATGCATGCGATGAGCGGCTACGACCATGTGTTGACCACGATCCCGATGTTCCATGTCGGCGGCCTCAACATCCAGACGGTCCCGGTCCTCCTTGCCGGCGGCAGTGTGACGGTGCATGCGCGGTTCGACGCCGGCGCAACGCTGGATGCCATCGCCCGCGACCGGCCGACGCTGACCGTTCTGGTGCCGGCGCAGATGATGGCGCTGTTCGCGCATCCCGCCTGGGAGACCGCCGACCTGTCGCCACTGCGGCTGGTCACCACCGGGTCGACGATCGTGCCGGTGCCGCTGATCGAACGCATCCACGCGCGCGGCGTGAAGGTGATCCAGGTCTACGGAACGACGGAGACGGCCCCGGTCGTCGTCTACCAGACCGCCGCCGACGCCGAGCGCAAGATCGGCTCGGCCGGCCGCGCCGGGCTGCACAGCGAGTTGCGGCTGGTCGACGACGACGGCAATGATACGCCCCCCGGGGTGCCCGGCGAGATCCTGGTCCGCGGGCCCCAGGTGATGCGCGAATACTGGGGCGACTCCGCCGGCACCGCCGACGTGTTGCGCGATGGCTGGTTTCACACTGGCGACATCGGCCACCTGGACGTGGACGGCTGGCTCTATGTCGATGACCGCAAGAAGGATGTTATCATTTCCGGCAGCGAGAACATCTATCCGGCGGAACTCGAGGCGGTGCTGGCCGGATGCGAGGCCATCGTCGAGAGCGCGGTCGTTGCACGGCCGGACGGGACGTGGGGCGAGGTCCCGGTGGCCGTGGTCGTGTTGCGTGCCGCCGGCGAGATGGACCGCGCGGCGGTGCTGGCCCTGTTCGAGGGTCGACTCGCCCGGTTCAAACATCCCAAGGATGTGGTTTTCGTGCCGGCGTTGCCGCGCAACGCCATGGGAAAGGTACAAAAGTTCCGGCTGCGCGAGATGGTGGCCGGCGGCGGGGACGGATGAGGCAAGCGCAGAACAGCGTGACTGTTCAGACCACCGGTCAGGGCCTGTACGAGATTACCGGGCAGATCGCCGGCTGGCTGGCCGGCCAGGACATCGCCGACGGGCTGCTGACGGTGTTCTGCCGTCACACCTCGGCGTCGCTGACGATCCAGGAGAATGCGGACCCGGACGTGCAGCGGGACATCGAGGATTTCTTCAAGAAGCTGGTGCCCGAGGACAACCGCCTCTACCGCCATACCGTCGAGGGCCCGGACGACATGCCGGCCCACATCAAGAGCGCCTTGACAGCGACACAGCTTTCGATCCCCGTCACCGGCGGGCGCATGGCCCTCGGCACCTGGCAGGGCGTCTACCTGTTCGAGCACCGAACACGGCCGCACGAGCGTGTGCTGGCGCTGCATCTGATCGGGAATTAAGGCGCCGCCGCCCGCCACGCCGGGACATATCGTATGGTAATCCGGCGACGAAGATGTCTGCCGACGGGTGCGCTAATCTGACAGGCGCTCGAGCTCGTCCCAGAGCCGTCCCTCTTCCGCCTTCAGGGCCAGATACTGCTGCTCCAGCTTCTCTTCGCGGTTCCAGTCCGCGCGGTCGATGGCAGTCTCCAGCGCAGCCTTGGTTTCCGCCAGCCGGTAACAGATGTCGATCAATTCCGCCATGACCCACTGCTGCCGATACTCGAGATCCCGCCACGTGCCTTCGAGAGCGCTGGCCTTCAGGCGGTATTCCTCGTTGTCGCGCAGGTCGTGGCCGAGCAACTGAATCGGCGCATCCCCGTCATCCGCGATCGCGGTCAAC
>JABAOH010006892.1_pt1 | contig 21638 bp, 20 predicted proteins | sample 7062181 | NCBI WGS metagenome assembly JABAOH01 (sample SAMN14538630, study PRJNA623070) | marine sediment metagenome | biome: marine biome [ENVO:00000428]; feature: marine pelagic biome [ENVO:01000023]; material: deep marine sediment [ENVO:00002113]; isolation source: pool of 5 deep marine... | reverse complement strand
GGGGCGCGAGGTATGGCGGCACGAGGGCAACTTCGTTGAAGGGAAGAACGAGCTTGCGGCGACGCTCGAGCTGGCGCCGGGCGTATACGTCTACCGCCTCGAGGCCGGAGGCGAGGCCGCGGCGAAGAGGATGGTCGTAGTGAAATAAAGGAGCTTCTATGTCGCTGGCCGGCAACCGGATACTAATTTTCGTGGACGAAGGGTACGAGGACCTCGAGTTCTGGTATCCCAAAATAAGACTTGAGGAAGAGGGCGCGGTGGTGGACGTCGCCGCGGCCCGGAAGGGCGTCTTTCACGGCAAATACGGTTACCCGGCGCGGGCGGACCTTTCGTACAAGAACGTCGACGCCGCGGCCTACGACGCCCTCGTCATCCCCGGCGGCCAAGCGCCGGACCGCATAAGGCGACACAAAGAAGCGGTGGCCATCGTAAAAGAGATGGTTCGTGCGGAAAAGCCGGTGGCCGCGATTTGCCACGGCCCTCAGGTCCTCATATCCGCGGACGCCCTTCGCGGCAGACGCGCGACCTGCTTCGCGAGCATCAGGGACGACGTCGTGAACGCCGGCGCGAAGTACGTGGACGCCGAGGTCGTAGCGGACGGCGGCGTCATAACGAGCCGGACGCCCGCGGACCTCCCGGCCTTCTGCCGCGCCATCATCGCGGCCTTGTCCGAATGAGGCCCGTTTTCAACGGAAAGGAACGGCCGGCTTCCCGCCGGCCTTATTTGCACAGACCGCTTTACGCCTTCGTTTACGTCAACGCCACGCGAGGCGCCGCGCCGCCACGGCCCTGACGCCCTCGCCGCCCGCCAACGTAACGACCCAGCTCCCGTCGCCGCTCGCGGCCACGACGACGCCTTCCCCTATAAAAGTCGACTCGCCGCCCTCGCTCCGCCAGAAAAAGCCGCCGTCGCCGTTCTCGAAGAAACCGTTCCGCGCCGGCGCGGCTATTTTTATTGCCGGCCGGTTCGCCTCTTCGTCCGGCGTCGGCACGAGGCGCCAGGCCGCCGGCAGGTATGGCGAATCGCGCACGTCCGCGGAGAGCTTCGGGCCTAACTTAGCTAAAAACTCCTCGCGGCTCGCGAGAAAGGTCAGGCTGCCGCTTTCCAAATTATAGCCGTACAACTCCAAAGCACTCGCCGTCGGCATTTTACTGCCCCCCACCTCGCGCCCTATCACCAAACGCGACGCGCCGGCCCAATCGATAAAATCGCCGCCCGCCACGGGCAACGCCTCCCGGGCGCCCGAATCCAGGCCGTATACCACGGGCCGCGTAACGTAACCGTTGCCCGCGAAGCCGTCGTAATATAGGGCCGCCGCCAACGTCGCGGCGTTCATATCGAGCTGCCGGCATAAACTGTTCGTCCGCGCGAACGGCGGCTCGACGGTATTGTCTATAACCTCGACTTCCTCCCCCACGGCCACCCTCTCCCAACGCTCGTCGACCGCCGCGGACCAGACGCCGCTCAGCTCGAGGGGCGGCGCTTCCCCCCTCATAAACACGACGGTCCCGGCGTACGGCTCCCCCTCGAAAGTTTTCCAAATGAAGACGGCGAGGACGTCGCCCGCGTCGTCGTTCGCCGCGGCCACATAAGCCGGCGGCCACCAGCGGACGCTCAGCCGGTACTCGGCCGCGACGTACGGCGCCGAGGCCCTCACTTGAAGGGCCGGAAGCAGGCAGAAAGAAACGGCTAATACGATTTTAAATTTACGCATAAAGGGCTCGGGTCGCATAGTTCGCCGGCCAAGGCCGCGGCCGCGGCGCTGACGGCGCTCACGTAATATACCTCAACGTCGCGCTCGAGGCAGGCCTCGAAAGCGCAAAAGCCGGTCGTCGCGACCGCGGCGCCGTTCGAGGAAAGCTCCTCCGCCCACGGGAGGGTACACGAGGGCAAAACCGTCGCGCCGGCGTCCACGAGCTCCATGAGGTAACTCTTGGCAAGGGATTCGAAATGCGCCTGGCGGGAAGCGGGCGAAACCCACAGCTGTACGTCGGAATGAATATGCTTGCCGGCCAGCAGCCGCGCGGCGTCGCGGAGCTCGGCCGCGGCCGCCGCGGGCCCTATAATAACGCGACGGACGAACGCCGCGGAGGCCTCCGCTAGCGGCCGTACCTCGAAGGCGGAGGGCCCTTTGCTCGCCGCGTACTGCGGCTTAAGGTTCGTAAAATCGTATTCGAAATACGCCTCGGCCTCCGACGCGGACGTGCCCGGCGCGCACAATACCGCCGCGGGCCCGCAAAGCGCCGCGGCGCCGGCCAGACCATCCCGCTCGCCCACACCCAAAGCCTCGACCGCAGCCCCGCCGAACTCCAACAACGCGCCCCGCGCCCCCTCCCGGCCGAACTGCGACGCGACGTACAACCCGACGTCGACGCCGCCCACCGCCGGGCCCAACTCCCCCCGGCACTCGATGCGGTGGACGTCGGGCAAATTGGCGTCGAACGTCCCGCCCTCCAATATCCCCCGCAACGAGGCGCTCTCGACCGCCCACACGAGCGAGCCGTTTCCCGATGTCTGACCCCCGGGCAGGCCCAAAGCCGCCACCAAATCCCCCGGGCCGGCGAGGCCCCGCTCGTACAAAACCGGCAGCGCGCACCCCGCCGCGGGGTGGACGAGGCGGAAGCCGAAAGCGCCCGCCTGAGCACGCGCGCGCGGCGCCAACCGCGCCGAACCGCGCCCCCTACACTCGCCCGCGAACAGTATTACGCGCTCGACGTCGAAGGAGCCGCCCGCGCCCGGCCCGGCCTCTTCCAACGCCGCCAACGCCTCCTCACCGCCGAGGGCGAGCGCGTCCGGCCTGAGGCGAACCCGCCGGCCTCCGGCCTCTCCCGCCTCGGCGGTATGCCCGCGAAATATCTCCCGTGCCGTTTTATATGCCGCCAAGAAGGTTGACTACCTCCCGGTCCTCGGTTATAATAGTTACGGGTGCGGGAATGAAAAAAAACCTTTTAATATTTATGACGTTGACCGCGGGTGCGTCGTGGTTTGCGGCGGCCGCGGCGGAGCAAGGAGACGCCGAAGATGACGTCGACCTCCAATACGTCGTCCGCGAAGAAAAGGTCATCAACTTCGAAACCGGGAAGGTCGAGGTCGAGACGGTTATCGAATTCCCGGAATTAGAAATTTTACCCGAGCTCGCCCGCCCGGTCGAAATCATCATTCCCCGGACGAAACCCGATTTCAGTAAAATCCCCTTTACGATTTATAATAACGAACCGTCGCCTTTCCTCCCGGAAGAGTACAAACTGCAATACTACCGCCGCGTGCCCGTCAGGGACGTTCCGCCGGGCAGCCTGGCCAACAGCGACGTACCCCCGCCGGCTGCCGAGGACGAAAACGGGGGCAAAGGCCGCGACGAAACGGGCGAATAACCTCCGACCGCGGGACGTTCCGCCGAGTCGCGAAAACAACATGACCGCACCCGATGCGGCCATATTTTTCGTTACGTCTGCCCGACCCCCCAACTCGCCGCCGGACCGACTAAGCTTTCGCCTTTTCCTTTGGCGAGAGCTTGGCGATCACTTCTTTCGATTCCTTAATAAAACCGTCGACGCGTTCTTTCGCCTCTTTCGAGAACTTTTCCGCCTCCTTCTTGATCTCGCTCGTGGCTTCGGCGATATCCTCCCGCGTCTGTTTGCCGGCCTTCGGCGCGAAGAGTATTCCGAGTATCCCGCCGACGATGCCGCCGACTATGAACGACAATAAAACCAAACCGGAGCCGTCTCTATCCGCCATGACCGTTCCTCCTAATCGGTCTCTTCCTCCTTGGTTTTTTCGTTTTTATCAACCGTCGAGGGCGAGAGGCCGCGCTTAGAAGCGACGAACCGCGCGAGCCACCCACCTACCGCAACGAGGAGAGGCGCGAGGACCGTGAGTTTGGAAAAGATGTTTTCATCCAAGAACCCCACGGCCTCGCGAACCCGTCCTACGAGCAAACGCGCGGCCGACGCTCCCTCCTTCATCACCGACGTCGTGTCCGCCACGTCGGACGTAACCTGTTCCACGTTCTCGGCGGTTTTGCGCACGCTCGCCGAGGTAGCCGGCACCTCCTTGCGGACGTCGGTAAGAATCTGATTAATGCGCCCTACGGTCCCGGCCCACCGGACGATAAGCCAGGTGAGCGCCGCGGCGATTATTACGATCGCCAACGCCAGCGCCCAATATACGCCGTCAACCGCGGCCATATTACACCCTCTTTCTTACCCTTTAACCTTGAGTCGGCGAAACCGCGCGCAGCCGCTCTACCACGGGCGGCAGAACCTCCAACACGCGGCCTATGTCTTCCTCCGTCGTGTACTTCCCCAGGCTGAAACGCACCGAGCCCCGCGCTACCTCCGGCGGACAACCCATCGCCGTGTGGACGTGGGAAGGTTCCCCCGTGCCGGTGGCGCAGGCCGAGCCGGTCGCGACGGAAATGCCCTCCAAATCCAGCGCCATCATCACCGCCTCGCCGTCTATGCCCGGGAAACAAACGTTCAACGTATTCGGTATCGCGTTCTCGCCGGGCGTCATCACGACCACGGGCGACGGCAGTGCCACGACGCCGTCTTTGAGCTTGTCGCGTAGGCGCCCCAGCCGCTCCGCCTCCTCGGCGCAGCTCGCGACTGTGAGCTCGAGCGCGCGGGCGAGGCCGATTATGCCCGGCGTGTCGTGGGTCCCGGCGCGCCGGCCGTCCTCCTGGTGGCCGCCGTGTATCACCGGCACGAGCTCCACGCCACTTCGTACGTAGAGCGCGCCGACGCCCTTGGGGCCGTAGAACTTGTGGGCGGAAATCGAAAGCAGGTCCACGCCGAGGTCCTTGACGTTTACGGGGATTTTGCCCAAGCTCTGGACGGCGTCGGTGTGGAAGAGGACGCCCCGCTCGCGCGCGACCGCGGCCAGCTCCGCCACCGGCTCGACCGTTCCCACTTCGTTGTTGGCGTGCATGATGCTGACGAGGACCGTGTCTTCGCGAAGGGCGGCCGCCAAGACGTCGGCGTGAATTAAGCCCTTGTCGTCCGGCGGCAGGAACGTCACGTCGTAACCCTCGTCCGCGAGCCACTCGCAGGTGACGAGGACCGCGGGGTGCTCGACGGCTGAGGTTATGACGTGGCGGCCGTGGCCGCGTCGGGCGTATGCGACGCCCTTAAGGGCGAGGTTATCGGCCTCGGAGCCGCCGGCGGTGAAGACGATTTCCTCGGCCGAGTCCGCGCCGAGGAGCGCGGCGACCCTTTCGCGCGCCTCGTCGACCGGGCCGCGCGCGCGCCGGCCGAAGCGGTGAAGGTTGAGCGGGTTGGCGAAGTTGTCCGTGAAGAACGGCGCCATGGCCTCGAACACCTCGGGGTCGGTCGGCGTCGTCGAGTTATAGTCGAGGTAAATACCTTCCATATTCAGCACCTGCCGGGCCGGAAATATTAGCAAAAAACGATAAACTACGCAACTGCCATTAATCCGCCTATACAACCGCCTGCCTTTCGCATTGATAATTCACCGTGCGCGGGGCGCCCGGCAGTCGCCCAAACGCAAACGTCGACCTTGAATAAGCAACCCGTTTATCATAAATTACACGAAAAGGAGCTGACGTCCAAAGATGTCCGGCGTCCTCGTCGTCGCGATATCGCTCGTCTTCCTGGCCCTGGGCTATGTCTTCTACGGCCGCTTCGTCGCGCGGCGGCTCGGCGTTGACCCGGGCAGGCCGACGCCCGCGCACGAACGCCGCGACGGCGTCGACTACGTGCCGGCTCGAGCGCCGGTGGTCCTGGGCCACCACTTCGCCTCCATCGCCGGCGCCGCCCCCATCGTCGGGCCCATACTCGCCATCAAGTACGGCTGGCTTCCGGTGCTGCTGTGGGTCCTCCTCGGCGTCGTCTTCGTCGGCGGCGTTCACGACTTCGCCTCACTCATGGCCTCGGTTCGGCACCGCGGCCGGTCCATCGGCGAGGTGTTGGAGTCGTACGTCGGCCCGGGCGGCAAGTACCTGATGCTCATCTTCGTCTGGGCGACGCTGCTCTTGGTGGTCGCCGTCTTCGTCGACATCGTCGCGGAGACCTTCGTCGCGAGCCCGCCCGTCGCGACGGCGTCGGTTTTCTTCATCCTGTTGGCCATCCTCTTCGGCCTGGCCGTCTACCGTTTTGAAGTACCGCTCGCCCTCGCCTCCGTAATCGGCCTGGCGGGCGTCGTCGCCTGTGTCTGGGCCGGCTTCAACTTCCCGCTGAAGCTGTCGTACGACGCGTGGGTCGCGGCCCTCGTCGCGTACATCTTCGCGGCGTCGGTGGCGCCCGTATGGGTCCTGTTGCAGCCGCGCGACTACCTTAGCTCGTTCCTTCTTTGGGCGCTCCTGGGTGGAATCGTCGTCGGCGTCTTTTTTTATAATCCGACCTTCAACGTCCCGGCCGTCGGCGCGCTGTTCGGCGCGGGCGTCGGCGAACCGGCCTTCCCCTTCCTCTTCGTAATCGTAGCCTGCGGCGCCATATCCGGCTTCCACGCGCTCGTCGCCTCCGGCACGACGGCGAAACAGCTCAACAACGAGCGCGACGCCAAACCGGTAGCCTACGGCGGGATGCTCATCGAGGGGTTGCTCGCGGTGGCGACGGTCGTCGCGGTGGGCCTGTTGGCCGCGACCGAGCGGGAGGGCACGCCCGTCTCAATATTCGCCGCGGGCGCGGGGCGTCTTCTCACGGCGCTGCCGGCCCTCCGGCTCGGCCCCGAGGCCGCGGGCGTATTCTGTGCGCTGGCCGTCTCGGCTTTCTGCCTGACGTCGCTGGATACGGCCACGCGGCTCGCCCGCTTCGCCTGGCAGGAGATGTTCGACGTGAAGGCGCGGCCCGAGCGCTTCCGGCCGGTGAAGAACCGCATAACGGCCACGGCCGTCGCGGTCGCGGGGGGCGCGTTCCTCGCGTTCTACGGCGCCGACGCCGTGTGGCCCATCTTCGGTGCGGCCAACCAGATGCTGGCGGCGCTGGCGCTCCTGGCGGTCGCGGCGTGGCTCGCGGCTCGAGGCCGCCGGCGCCTCTTCGTCCTCGTCCCGATGGCCTTGATGTTCGTCATCACGCTCTCGGCGCTCGGCATCAAGATATACGAATACGTTTTCGTCGAATTAAACTTGGTCCTCCTGATAATATCCGCGGCGTTGATGGCGCTGTCGGCCGTGCTTGCGGGGCTGTCGGCGAAGGCGGTGTTCGGGAGAAGCCCCCCGGCCGCCCGGCCGGCGGAGTGACCGGGGTCGCGTTAAAAAACGGGCCGACCTCAAGGTCGGCCCCTACACTTACTAACGGGGCATACAGCTGCGCCCCTTCTACCGGTATAACGCCTTTATCCGCCCCACGCTCGCGGGCGAAACGCCTACGTCGGATACGAAGAGCATCCGCAGCGCCAGGTTGGGCTGCGGGAAGACGTTGTTGATGCCCCAGAGGTACGTCCCGTCGAAGGCGAGGCCGCAAGCGCCCACGCCGGCCACCGGCCAGTTCGCCGAATCGATTATCGAGCCCGCGGTCGTGAGCTTGTATATCTTGCTCTGCGGCCTGGAGCCGAACGGGTGGTCCGCGAGCCAGAGGAACGGGCCGCCCACCGTCTTGTCGTCGTAGGCCAGGCCCCAGGGCTTCGTGACCGCCGTCGGCAGCGTCGCCAGGACCGAGCCCGTCGTCGTAAGGCGCCAAATCCGGCTAGCGGTATAGTCGGCGAAGTAGAGGCTCGAGCCGTCGTACGCCAACCCGGAACCGCGCGTCGCGCCGGAAGGATAACCGAAGCTGGTAACGGTCGAGCCCGTGGCCGGGTCGATTTTATAAATAAAATACGTCTTAGCGGCGTTGGTGGAATATATGTACCGTCCGTCGTGCGCCATGCCGTACGGCTGGTACGGGTCCATCCGGAACGTGCCCAGGAGCGAACCCGCCGGGTACGTCCGCTTGACCAGGTGGTACAGAACCGCGGTCCACAGGTACGTGCCGTCGTACTCGACGCTGTACGCGTACCACGTCGTCGGGCCGACGGAGTACGTCGCGACGAAGGAAGATACGACTTGGACGTAGCTCGCGCCGGCCGTCGCGGCCAGCGCCGTAAGCGCCACCGTCACCGTTAAAAGCCGCCCGCCCACCGTTGACCTCCTTTACGTTAAACGCGTTAAAAATTGAACATCGGCCCGGCGCGCACGAACGGGCCGGACAAATCGACCTCGGGCGCCGCGGCCATCTTCGTGCCCACTTGCGTAAGCTCGCCCGCCGGCACCTTCATAAAGAAATAACCCGCCTCGCAGCCGACGCCGAGCCACGGCAGGACGCGGTACTGCGGCGCCACGAACGCTTGCGCCGACCAGTTAAAACCCTCCAGCTCGGACACGTACGTCGCGGACTCCGGGAAAGGCACGTTCCCGAAGCGGTAGGGTGCGCTCGATATCGTCTTGGTATATGACAAGTGTAGAACGCCCGCGCCGCCGCCCGCGAAGAAGCCCAACCGCTCGCCGAAATACATTTTGTAACCGGCGACGGCCTGGTGGACGCCGAAATCTATTTCACAATTTTTGACGACGCCGTCGTCGAATATCCGCCCCGTCGAGAACCCCCAACCGCCGCCGTAATACCCAATCTGGAGGCCGTTCGGGAAGTTATAGCGGAAGGTCCCGCCCATCATAAACGTGTAGGCGGGCGTCCCGAGGGCGAGGACGTCGAACTCCTCGCGCACGCCGTCGAGGCTCGGAAAATTCGGGCCGAGGTAGAAAGCGCCGCCGGTCCCGACGGGCCGGTAGCCCTGGGCGCCGGCCGAGGCCGCGGCGGCCGCGACCGCACACACAACGGAAACTAATCTCATCCCTGCTCCTTAGCTCGGCGTTTCAACTTGAGTGCCGGCGGTCGATTTGGCCTTGGGGAAAAGGAGCACCACCAACGCCGCGACGACGAGGGCTTCCACCGCCCACGCGACCATCCACGCGAGCGCAAGAAGGTCCGGCACGTCGAGGTAGCGGTAAACGCTCGCGGCGCGCGGCACGACGCCGACGAGAAGTAACAGTAACCAAAACAAGACGAACTTTTTCCAAAACCTTCCGGGGCCGGCGCGCTTCGAAATCGCGAACGCCAAGACGTAGAAGAATCCGATGGCGAGGTCGAAGAAGAGGCCGAGAAGGACCATTTGAAAATTTTGGCCCTTGAAGAATTCGACTTCCGCCCGGAGTGGGCTCAGAACCAGTTGGGTTAAAGTACCCAATATCGAAAGCGCCAACCCGGCGACGATGCCGACCAGAAGTATCCGACCAAGTTTGTCCATAAAATCCTCCTTCGGCTTGCGTTTTGACAGAAGATAACACGGCGCGGAAATTTAGTCAACGAACTAAAGGGACGCCGGCCCCCGAATTACGGTATTGCCGCGGCCCTTATAGTGTTATAATAAACAATAATATTATTCCTCGAACCTTCCTCGAAACCCGCGTCGCGCCGGAACGTTGAAGGTAATAATCGCCATCCCCTGCTATAACGAAGCCGAGTTACTGCCGGTTACGCTGGCGGCGCTGCCGCGCGAGCTGGCGGGCGCGGACGCGGTCGAGACGTTGGTCGTGGACGACGGCTCGAGCGACGGCACCGCGGACGTCGCGCGCGCCTGCGGCGTCACGCACGTCGTGCGCCACAAGCGCAACCTCGGCCTGGCCGCGGCCTTCCGCACCGCCCTCGACGCGGCGCTCGCGCGCGGTGCCGACGTGATAGTAGGCACGGACGCCGACAACCAGTACGTCGGCGCGGACGTCGCCAAGCTCGCCGCGCCGGCCCTGGCGGGCGAAGCCGACCTCGTCATAGGTTGCCGCGACTTCCGCGCCGTCACCCACTTCTCGCCCCTCAAAAAAGCCCTCCAGCGCTTAGGGAGCTTCGCCGTGCGGACTCTCTCCGGATTAAAAGTGGCGGACGCGACGAGCGGGTTCCGCGCGTACAACCGCGAGGCCGCGCTGCGGCTCGTCGTCCTGTCCTCCTTCACGTACACTTTGGAAACGCTCATTCAAGCCGGCTACAAAGGCCTTACCGTTAAACAAGTGCCGGTCCGGGTGAACCCGCCGGCGCGCCCGAGCCGCCTCTTCCGCTCCATCCCCTATTACGTCCGGCGGTCCGTCAACACGATAACGCGGGCCTACCTCCTCTTCCGGCCGCTCCGAATATTGGGCACCGTAGGGGTGATAACTTTCGGCGCGGGCCTCTTCCTCCTGGGCCGCTTCTTATATTTTTATTTTACTCTACCGGGGCCCACGGGCCACGTCCAATCGCTCGTCGTGGGCGGCGTCCTGATCCTGCTCGGCTTTCAGGTCGTAATAATAGCGCTGTTGTCGGACCTCATCGCGGCCAACCGGCGCCTCCTCGAGGACGTACTATACCGCATAAAATCGAGTCAATACGACCGCCGATGAAACGCTTACTCGTCTGCTCCTCAACGTTCCCCCTCCGCGAAGGCGACCCGCGGACGGCGCGGTTCGTCTACGACCTCGCCGCGGCGCTGGCCGAATACTTCGACGTAACGGCGCTCGCGCCCCACCACCCCGGCGCGGCCCTCGCGGAGAAGTTGGGGCCGGTAGAGGTCCGGCGCTTTAAATATTTCCTGCCCTCGGCGCTGGAACGTCTCGCCGACGGGGCCGGCATCATGGCGAACGTGAAACGCAGGCCGCTGGCCAAAATGCAGGCGCCTTTTTTGTTGTGGTGGTTCCGGCGCGCGGCGCAGCGCCTCCTCCGCGGCACGCGCGTCGACGCCGTAAATACCCACTGGCTCGTCCCAGCCGGCTGGGCCGTAGGCCCCGTGGCCGCGGGCGCGGGCATCCGCCATTTATTAACCATCCACGCCGCGGACGTTTTCTTTCTCCGCCGCGTGCCCTGGGGCCGGCGCGTCGCGGCTCGGGTAATCGCGACCGCCGACAAGATCTTCGCGGACAGCGAATTCATCGTCGACGAAGTAAGCCGCTTGGTGGGCTTCGACGTGGACGCCGTCGCGGCCACCGCGGGCGTCGACGCCGCCTCGTTCGCGCCCGACTACTCGCCCGCGGAAGCGAAAGCCAAGCTCGGGTGGCCCGCCGCCCCTACGGTCCTGTTCGTCGGCAAAATGATAGAGAAGAAGGGGCTGGTTTATTTAATAAAAGGGATGACGGAAATTAGAGCGGCACTACCCGCCGCTCGCCTCGTCGCCGCGGGCGACGGCCCCTTGCGCGGCGATTCGGAGAGGTTGACGCGTGAGCTCGGCCTCGCGGACGCGGTATCCTTCGTGGGGCCGAGGGGGCACGACGAGCTGAAGTTAATGTATAACGGCGCGGACGTTTTGGCGGTCCCGTCGGTGGTCGCGCGCGACGGCGAGACGGAGGGGATGCCCTCGGTCATACTGGAGGCTTTCGCCGCGGCCTGCCCGGTCGTGGGAAGCCGCGTCGCCGGCATACCGGAATTCGTCCGCGACGGCGAGACCGGCTTCCTTGCCGAGCCGGCCTCCCCCGAAGACCTCGCCGCGAAAATAATCGAAACGGTCCGGGCGGGGCGCGAGCGCTTCGCGGCGACGTGCCGCGCGGCCGCGGCCGAACGCGACTTCAAAAAATTGGCGAAACTCTACGCCGAGGCGGCGGAGGCGTAACGGTGACGCTCGCGACCCGGTGGCGCGAGGTGCGCTCGAGGGAGGCCGGCCGCCGCGGGTATTTTTTTCTGACGCCTGGCCTCTACGCGCTATACCGCACGTTCCTCGTTAGCGGCGCGCGCCACGTAAAAGGGCGCGTACTGGACGCCGGAGCCGGCTACGGCGCCTGGCGGCCCGTGTTGACGGGGCGCGGCGACGTTACCGCGGTGGACTTCTCGGCCGGCGACCGGCCCGACGTCGCCGCGGACCTCAAAAGCCTTCCCTACCCGGATAACACGTTCGACGCCGTCTTCTGCTCGCAGGTCCTGGAACACGAGCGCGAGCCGGCCGCGGTGCTCGCGGAATTGCGGCGCGTGTCGAAGCCGGGCGGGACGCTCGTCCTCACGGCGCCGCACCTGAGCAGGCTTCACGACGCGCCCGGCGATTACTTCCGCTTCACGGCGTACGGCCTCCGCCTCCTCGCCGAAAAGGCGGGGTTCGTCGCGGAAGAGGTCGTACCCTGCGGCGGCCTGCTATCGTTCCTGGGGCATAACGTACACGCTCTCTCGCTCGCCGCGCTCGAGCCGGTCCCGCTGGTCGGGCGGCTCGCGGCGGTGGCGGCCAAGTTGGCCTCGCCGGTATGGGCGGCGCTGGACCGCGCCCTCGACCGCGACGGCCTGTTCGCGTTAAACTGGATGCTCGTAGCCCGCAAAAAATGAAGGGCTGGCCGGCAGGTTACGCGTCGCCGCCGGACCAACTCGCCCGGCTCGCGGACGTGCGCCGCGCCGTCCGTAAAGGCCGGAAGATAAGGCGCGTCCTCGAGGAGGAGTTGGGGCCGGCGCCCTGGCCCGACGTCCGGGGCCTCGACCTCGGCTGCGGCCCCGGGGCCATCGCGGCTTACCTCGCGAAAATCGCCGGGGCTTTCGTCGGCCTCGACGTAGACGAGGCGGCGATAGAAGCCGCGCGGGCCCGCTTCCGGTATCCCAACCTGGACTTCGTATACGAAAAGTCGCCGCGCCTCCCCTTCGACGACGCCGCATTTGACCTCATTATCGTCAATCACGTTTACGAACACGCGCGGGACGCCGGGACTATGTTCGCCGAAGTACGCCGCCTCCTCAAGCCGACCGGCCTCGTCTACCTCGCCGCGGCGGGTAAATACCAAATATTCGAACCCCACTACCGCCTCCCCTTCCTCTCGTGGTTGCCCCACGCCTGGGCGAACCTGTATTTGAAGTTAGCCGGCCACAACGAACGTTACGACGTAGCCCTGCTGAGTTATCGCCGATTATTTAAATTAATCTCGCCTTTCCACGTCCGCGAGTACACGGCCGCGGTCGTGCGGGACCCGCGAAAATTTGCCGCCGCGGACGTCGTCCCGCGATGGCCCCCGCTCCAACGTTTGCTCGCGGCCGCGGCGCGCCTTGCGCCCGCCGTCGCACCCACGCGAATATTCGTCCTCAGCCGGCGAGGAGATGACGACCGATAAACGCTATTGGCGGCGCGTCGTCTGGACGGCGGCGAAGATAATAATCGTCGCCGGGGCGCTCTTCTTCGTCGGCAAGGTCCTCGTCGAGAATTGGCCCGACGTGCGGGCCGGTTGGCGCGCGCCCCGGCCCCTCCCGGCCCTGGCGGCGACGGCGGCTCTCTTCGCCTCGTACGTCGCCCTATTCAAGATATCGTTGGCCGTGCTCCGCCGCGTCGGGTACAGGCTGGGCTTTCGCGCGGGGTTGCGCCCCTTCTTCTACACGCTCCTCGGCCGCTACGTCCCCGGGCGCTTCGCCGTCATTCTCGGAAAAGTTTACATGTACGAAAAAAGAGGGGTCCCGCGGCTTAGCGCGGGGCTGGCGGTCGCCTACGAGAACATCTTCGCCGCGGTCGGCGGCGTCGCCATCGCACTCGCGGCCTCGGCGACGATTCTAAGCGGTACGTTTTCCTGGGGGGCACTCGCGCCCGCCGCGGGCGGCGCCGTCGCGTTCGCGGTTTTAATTCACCCAAAAGTCTTAAGGCCGCTTCTGGCCTGGGCCGCAAGGAAGACGCGGCTGGGGGAACTCGGGCCCGGTACGCTCTTAGGCCGCGGGCGGTCCGTCGCCTTCGCGCTCGCCTACGCCGGGTATTGCATCTCGCTCGGCGTCTTCTTCGCACTCTTCGCCGCGGCCTTTGTATCGGTAGACCTAAACGTCGCCCTCCGCGCGGGAGGCGCGTACGTCGCCGCCGCGGTCCTGGGGTACGTAGCCGTCTTCGCGCCCTCGGGGCTCGGCGTCCGCGAAGGCCTTTTGGTAATCTTGCTTCAACGCTACATGCCGGTAGGCGAGGCCGCGTTCCTCGCGATCGCGAGCCGCGTCGCCGCGGTGGCGGCGGAACTCGTACTGGCGGCGATAGCCGCGAGCGCAGGAAAAGACCCGCCGGCGATAGCGGCCCGAGGCCGAAGCGCCGAGGCGGGTAAATTTTAAACAAAAAAACCGCCGGCCGGGCGGGTTTAGGCTGGCACGACCCGGGAAGGGTCAATACGCGCCGCGCATAAACAGGACCACGGGTATCGTTTTGAGGAGGATCTTGAGGTCGAGCCAAAGCGACCAGTTCTCGATGTAGTAGATGTCGAGGCGGACCATCTCCTCGAACGTCAAAAGATTACGGCCGCTGACTTGCCAGAGGCCGGTGACGCCCTGCGGGACGGTTAGCCGCTTCATCTGCCACCGCTCGTATTCGTCGACCTCGGCGGGTATCGGCGGCCGCGGCCCGACGAGCGCCATGTCTCCCTTTATGACGTTGATGAGCTGGGGGAACTCGTCGAGGCTGAACTTGCGCAAAAACCTTCCCACGCGCGTCACGCGCGGGTCCTTTTTAATCTTGAAAATGGGCCCGTCCATTTCGTTGAAGTCGGCGAGCTCGGGCAGCATCTCGTCGGCGCCGACGACCATGGAACGGAACTTGAAGATGCGGAAAGGCCGGCCGTCTTTGCCGAGGCGCTCCTGGCGGTAGAAGATCGGCCCTTTGGAATTGGCCTTTATTAAAATTATAACCAAAAGCCAGAAGGGAAATAGTAAGACGACGCCCGCCAACGCGCCGGCGATGTCGGTGGCGCGCTTGACGTAACCCTGCCAACCCTCGAGCGGCGACCGCCACAACCGCAGGAGCGGGATTGAGCCGACTTGCAAGACCGAAACGCGGCGCGTCACCAACTCGTAGAGGTCCGCGATAACCATAAAAGGTATCTGCCGTTCGCGCAAGTCGAATACGACGTTCAAGAGGTGCCGGTGGGCCGCGGAGGGGATGGCGACCAATACCTCGTCGATGTCGTGGGATACGATAAGTTTGGGCAACTTCTCGAAAGGCCCGAGGACGCGGACGCCCTCGTAGACTTTGCCCTTCTTCGCCGGGTCGTCGTCGATAAAGCCCACGACGGAGTAGCCGAACTCGGGATGCAGTTTTATCTGGTTGGAAAGGATCCTTCCGCTCTTGCCCGCGCCGTAGATGACGGCCCCCATTAACCCGATGCCGCGTTGGGCCAGGAAGCCGACCACCTTGCGGAGGGTGATCCGCCACAAATCGATTAAAATGAGGCTCACGAAGAAGTTACTGACGATGACGGCTCGCGTATAGGGTAGGTTGGGTATAAGGACCGAAATCGCCATCATCAAGAACGCGGCGATGATGAGCGACTTCATCACGAGGTAGAGCTCGTCGAGGCGCGCCATCGAGCGTTGGCGGACGTAGAGGCCCCGGTTGAAGAAAACCGCGACCGATACGATGCTATAAACGAGGGAGACCTTGAGGTAGGCCGCGGGGCCGAAGAGAGCGCCGGCGTACCCCCCGGAACCGGGTTCGCGCAAAAAGCCGGCCAAGCCGAGTATATTCTCCCTGAAAAATAGAACGGCGAACGTCGAGAGGTTGAGCAAAAGGAAGTCGACCACCAACTTCACGACGCCCACGACGCGGTGGTAAATCTTCTGGCCGGCTATTGCGGCTTCGGGGGACACCTAACTTGAAAGGGGGCGCGGCCCGGGCACGCCCGGACGCACACGCCGCAAATATATTGATTGGTAATTCTTTTTTTGAATTCGCGCAACTTCTCGAGGCAGCGCGCCCGGTCCCAGGCATCGGCAGTCGCGCCGATAGCGCCCGCCGGGCAAACCTCGCGGCAAGCGTCGCATTCGCGGCAGCCGCCCGCGCCGGGGGCGTCCGCGTCAAGCGGCGCGGTCGTGAAGACGCTGACCAGTCGCACCGCGGCGCCGAACTGCGGCGTCACGAGCAAATTGTGCCGGCCGATAAAACCCAGGCCCGCGAGTTGTGCCAGCCGCGCGTGGCTCACGGCGCCCGCCACTCGCTCCCAATCGACCACCTGCGACGCCGGCACCGCCAACGTCTCGTGGCCCCGCCCCTCCAGGAAGGACGCCACGCGGCACGCTATGGCGTCCAGCGCGGCGTTGACTACGCGGTAATGGTGGGCGTAAAGGCGCGTGGGTTCTTTCACGCAGGTCGCGATTACGCCGCGCGACAAAGGAACCGCGGCCACGACCGCCCGCGGGTAATCGCGGAACGGCGCGGGCACGCCGCCACTCACCGCGGCGACGCCGACGAGCGCCGCGCCCCCGGCCCGCGCAATTCGCTCCACGTCGGCCCTGTCCAGATTCACGGCCGTAGTAGTCGCCACGAAGAAACGCCTCAATTGGCCGCTCGAGCCGCCAGCCGTTGGCGCGCGGCCTCGATCTTCCTCACGGCCTCGGCCGGAATCAACGACCGGTTGTTGTCGTCGATCGGGTACGAAATGTGTTTACTGGTGATGCCTATTACGCGCGCCCCGCCTTTGAACGCGTCGGCGGCGGCCACGCTCAGTTCCTCGAAGACTACGTCATCCCAACGAATGTTCAGCGACGTAATGACGTAGCCCGGCTCGAGATAATTCTGGTTCGAGCCACAGCCTATTATAAGCTTTTTACGTTCCTTAGCGACCGCGGCGACGTCGGCGTTGGCGCGCCCCGCCGCGGCAAATATCACCGCGGCCCCGCCCCCGAATAGCTCCCCGGCTAAAGCGCGCGCCCGCTCGCAAGCCGTCGGGGCCGCGAAATCGTCGCCCAGATAAGCCACCGCCACGTGCGCGGACGCGTTTTCGGAGAGAACGCCGTCGCGATAACCCGCCGCCAACCCTTCCGTTGTCGAGTCCCTTCGGCCGCCGAGGAAGCCGTAGCTACCCGCCGGCACGGCCGCGGCCGCGGCCACGCCCGTTAAAAAACCGGCTTCGGCGGCCGGAAAGCTTAAGGCCGCGACGTTCGGCGCACCCTGTCCGCCCCCGACGATTAAATAATTTACGCCGGGGTACTTTTTCGCGAGGCCGTGGACGTACGCTCCCCATATGGGAGACGCCACGACGACGACGTCGACGCCTCGGGCGCTCGCCTCGTCCAAACAGGTACGACCCTTGGCCTCGGTCCCCGGCTCGTATTCGCAAACGCTGGTGAAGACGCCGCCCTCCTCCGCGAAACGTTGGCACCCTCGCCAGACCATGTCGTTCTTTCCCTTGTCGCCGAGGCCCCCGGCGTCCGTCACGACCGCAACCTCGAAGCACTCGACGTCGCGGCCGTTGCCGCAACGGTTCAACGCCAAAAGGGAAAGGACCAGGAAAACTAATGTTGTCGTCGTTCGCATAAACTTTGGCCGAATAAGATAAAAAAAACGTCCGCCGGCGGACGGCTCTGAATGGCCCATAACGTTCGCTTAAACCTACCGGTAATCTCGAATCAGTTCCCGACGCGCGCGGGCCCGAACCACACTTACTGCCGCAACGTTATTGAACCGCGTCCGCGCGCTTAAGCTTGCGTTCCCACGTTACGGTGGGCGCTTTACCACCACCCGGGGCCGCGGCCGCACGCCTTTTATTTTATTAAGTTTAATTCTAATAACGTACGTTCCCTATGTCAAGACTTTTCGCAACTGAACCCTTTAGGGTTGCCCCGCGAAAAAAAACTTGCTTTTAATTAGCTTATCATATAATATATTAGCCGTAAACGCTAAACCCAACCAAGGAGGACGGAATGAAGCTATCGGACTTATCTTTCCTACTTGCCGTACCCCTCGTCACCGCGGGAATGGCACTCGCTTACACAATGCCTGGAAAGGCGCCCTACGACGGCCTCATCTCAGTCGACCCGGGCGGCCTGCCCATCCAGCCGGAAATGCTACACCTGAACGTCGGCGCCGGGTACTGGCGCGCCACTAAAGAGTTTAACGACGACGGCGACAGCGTAGCCAAAGCCGAGGAACCGAACGCCCTACTCGTCCCGCTGGACGTAGGTTACGCGTTCAACGAGCATTACATGGCGGACCTAACGTTCCAGATCCTACGCCCGAGCAAAACGTGGGAACCTGGTACACCCGAAGAGAAAACGGTAAACACTTTCGGCATCGGCGACATCTGGGTCAAAGCGCGCGGGATTTGGGAAGGCGGCCCGGACTTCTTCATCGGGCCGCGCCTCGCCGTAAAGATTCCGGTCGGTAAGGTCGACTACGAATCCGAAAAACCCAATTTGGGCGACGACCAGGCCGACATAGACGTCGCCGCGGTCGCGGGCAAATACGGCGAAGACACCATATTCAAGATGAGCGGCCAAGCCGGCTTCCGGTACCGTATGGAAAAAACGGGCTACTCGAAAACGGTAAAATATCCCGATCCCAAAGACCCCAAGAAAACCAAATCCTACACGGGAAAGGTCGATTTGACGCCGGGCCTGATGATTTACTTACACGTCGAACCCGGCATCGGCACCGGCCGCGACCAGAAGTTCCAGATCTACGTGCCCATCGGCTACGCGATGTCGATGGAAGACGATATTACGTACCCGACGGACTGGCCGGCCGAGGTCCCAAAACGCGAAGGGCTTTCCCATTCTTCCCTTTACATAGGCCTGTACCCGAGGTACGAGCTCGACGAGCGCAACGCCATCGGCCTGAAGTTCGTGTACCCCGTGTTCGGGAACAACACGCCACAGGGCATGTACATTACGCTCACGTACGCCGCGTTTATCGCGTTGTAGGAATTACCGGCTCTGACGTCGCGCCGGGCGGCCGCAAGGCCGCCCTTTTTTTATTACCTTTACGTGCTACGGTAGGCTATGTTATAATTAATAAAATATGGACTTCGACCTCTTGGTAGTCGGCTCCGGCCTGGCCGGCTTGTACACGGCGCTCGAGTTCGGCGACCGCGGCCGCGTCGCCCTCGTCACCAAGCGCGGCCTTACGGACGGGGCCACCGCGCTCGCCCAGGGTGGCATCGCCGCGGTCACGTCGCCCGACGACGACGTGAACCTCCACGCCCGCGATACGATACGCGCGGGCGACGGCCTGTGCCACGAGGACGTAGTCAAGACGGTAGTACGCGAAGGGCCCCGGCGCGTCGCGGAACTCACGCAACTGGGCGTCGAGTTCACGAGAGGAAAAGGCGGCGGTTACGACCTCGGCCTCGAGGGCGGACATTCGCGACGGCGCATCCTTCACGCCGCGGACCTCACGGGCAAGGCGATAGAGGACGCGTTGATAGGTACGTTGAGGCGGCGGGCCAACGTCGAAATATTCGAAAACCGCCTCGCGCTCGATTTAATCGTGGAAGGCGACGACGGCCGCCGGTGCCGGGGCGCGTACGTGCTGAGCGCCGACACGGGCGAGATCACGCCGTTCGCGGCGCGGGCGACGGTCCTGGCCGCGGGCGGCGCGGGCAAAGTCTACCTCATAACCTCTAACCCGGACGTGTGCACGGGCGACGGCATCGCCGCGGCCTGGCGCGCGGGCGTCGCCGTCGCCAACATGGAGTTCTTCCAATTCCACCCCACGTGTTTGTTCCGCCCGGGCGCGAAAACGTTACCCGAGCGGTCCTTTCTTCTGTCGGAATCGCTGCGCGGCGAGGGCGGCATACTGTTAAACAAAGACGGCGAACGTTTCATGCTTAACTATCATCCCAAAGGCGGACTGGCGCCCCGTGACGTCGTAGCCCGCGCCATCGACGAGGAGATGAAGAAGGCGGGAACGGACCACGTTTACCTCGACGTAACCTCGCTCGGTAAGGAAAAATTGGTGAAGAGGTTCCCCTACGTATACCAAAAATGCGGCGAATACGGCATCGACCTGGCCGTGGAGCCGGCGCCGGTCGCACCCTCCGCCCACTATTGTTGCGGCGGCGTCCTAACGGACATCCAGGGCCGCACCGAACTTCCCGGCCTGTACGCCGTGGGCGAAGTCGCCTGCACCGGCCTCCACGGCGCCAACCGCCTCGCGTCGAATTCGCTCCTGGAGGCGGTGGTCTTCGCGAAACGCGCGGCCGACGCCGCGGCGGATGAAATAAAATCCGTTCCGGAAGCGGGCGTGGCCGCGGCCTGGGGCGGCGACCACGGCAACGAGCACGAGCCGGTAGCGATATCTCACGACTGGTACCTCGTCAGGCGGACGATGCGCGACTTCGTGGGCATCGTGCGTAGCGACCGCCGCCTCGAGATGGCCGCGGAAAGATTGGCCGCCATCCACCGAAACGTGGACAAGGTCCTCGCAACGGCCCGCGCGAACTACGACCTGATCGAGCTACACAACATCGTAACCGTCGCTCAGTTAATAGTAAGCTCGGCGCAGGACCGCGCCGAAAGCCGTGGCCTCCACTATAACCTGGACCACCGCGCGCGCGACGACTGCTGCGCACGCGATACGATATTACGCCCTGACAAGGTTTCATCATTAAAACATAGTTAGCACAACCCTAAAAAAATAATGCGTTTCCGTAACGGGATTTATTGTTAATATTTTGTGGAAAAAAACCGCCCCCATAGCCGTTTATTATTGATAAATAAAGACTTACAAATTTCGCGCGAGTAAAAAAACAATTGTTGACAATATCCATCTTTACCGAATAAATTATGCGCGGCCTTAAAATCCATACGTATAACATACCCAAGACGTTTAGGTTAACAAAAAATACGCTTAGGCTAAGCGATAACTCCAGATAAAGGGGCGATAAAATGAGAGCGACCAAAATCGGCGCTACCGTAGTAGCGGCCCTGGCCGTCGGGGCGGCGGCCGCGGATACGGTCTATTGGACGCGGGCGCACGCGGACCCGGGCCGTCTTATGGCCGACCTGCAGGAATACGACTTCGACGTGGGCGACGCCGTACCGGGCGAACACTTCGACCTCATCGCGTCGGCCGGGGATTTAAATGCCCTAGGCCTCGAAGGCATCGCGTACGACATCCTGGAGGTCATCGACACGACCGACGCGCCGCCTTCCGAATACACCGAATACGACGAGCTGGTAGTGGAGCTCCAGGCCCTGGCCGCCGCGTACCCGAACATCTGTGCCCTTCACGACGTCGGCGACACCTGGGAGAAGCGCGAGATATGGGCCCTGAAGGTCTCCGATAACGTAACGGCGCACGAGGCCGCGGAGAAGGACATACTTATAGACGGTAACCACCACGCCCGCGAAATTATGACGGTCGAGGTCCCGCTCTACCTCGCCAAACAGCTCTGCGAAAAATACCCCGCCGACCCGGACGTGAAGCTCATCGTCGAAAACGTCGAGACCTGGATAGTACCGATGCTCAACCCGGACGGCCACAACTACGTATTCAAGTACTATAATATGTGGCGTAAGAACCGCCGCGACAATGGCGGCGGCGTATACGGCGTCGACCTCAACCGCAACTACGATTACCATTGGGGCGAGGGCGGCGCGAGCCACAATCCCAGGTCGAACACTTATTGCGGCCCCTCTCCCTTCTCGGAGCCCGAGACCCAGGCTCTCCGCGACCTCATCAACGACGAGGACCACCAATTCATCTATACCCTAAACTACCACTCCTACGGCCGGGCGATGTTATACCCTTGGGCTTATACCTACGGCCACCCGCCTGAGCCTGATTACACGTATTACAAAAATCTCGCCGGGTACTTATTAGAAACGCTATCCGGGTGGCGGCACGGCAACGACTGGGAGATACTCCGTTACCTCGCGAGCGGCAACGCCGTCGACTGGGAATACGCCGGCGAAGGCCACGAAAGAGACTGGGGCTTCACCTTCGAAATAGACACCTCCTTCCAACCCCCCGCCTACCAGATACCCATCAC
>JABAOH010001776.1_pt1 | contig 21638 bp, 20 predicted proteins | sample 7062181 | NCBI WGS metagenome assembly JABAOH01 (sample SAMN14538630, study PRJNA623070) | marine sediment metagenome | biome: marine biome [ENVO:00000428]; feature: marine pelagic biome [ENVO:01000023]; material: deep marine sediment [ENVO:00002113]; isolation source: pool of 5 deep marine... | reverse complement strand
CTAGTCCTTGTCCGGGTGGGAATCGCACCCACTAGTTCAACCAGGCTTGGCCTGGCACACCGACGTACGCATTCAAATTCGGACTTCGTGGTGGGAGCTGTATCGGCTGTATGTCATCGTTCATCAATATCGCTCTGAATGAGGGACAGAACCTGCCATCTCGATCCATGAGTACGTACCGCTTCCCGTTTAAGAAACCGTCTAAGGTGTCGGTCAAATTCCTCCCAATCTGCATCATCCATGCTTCATCGGGACTGAGAGAGCACCCGGCAAAATGCACCCGCCTCGTGGCTGTCTCCGTGACGAACAGCAGGTAGTACGTAACCAATCCGCCTGTAGTCCATACCTCAATGATCGTGAAATCGATTGCTCCCAACACTTCCCAACAGGCTTTCAGGAACGTTTTCCATGTAGTTTGTCGCTTTTGTTCTGGCACCGGCTCGATGCCATTGGCGCTGAGAATATTCCCCATAGTTCTATCGGAGATTTTGTAGCCAAGATTGCTCAAAGCACCCTGAATCCTGTCGTACCCCCAGGTTGGATTCTCTCGAGCCATCCGCAGGACCAGCTGCTTCACTTCCTCTGAGACTGGCAGTTGCCCTGGCTTCCTTGTTCGATGTAACTAAAGGAAAGATGGTGAGTTGGATATGGGCTGAATATTTTCACCCTACGCCCTTAAGTGCAAGAATGGCAACGCGGATGGAGTATTCAGAAGGCACAGCTGAGAAAATCAAGGAAACTACAATACAAAAAAAGCGTAAGTCCAATTATAGCAGTGTGGACGTTGTTTTTGGGTGGGACAGCTTCATAGCCCGACAGATTTTTCTCGTCTAAGCAGCTGATTGTGACACTGATACGCCATTTTGATATTGGCGAGCGCCGGGCGTAGAATTAAAAACGACCTGGATACCAACAAGCATAAAGAGAAATCAAATCTTAACGATGAGTCATAGGAGGACGAAATGTGTCAAAAACGATGATCATGAGAAAACTCCTATTATACCTCCTTTCAATTGTATTGGTTTTACTTGTAGCTTTCGCAGTATTTTCCTACTTCTACCTACGGCCTGACATTCCTTCTGAAAAAGCTTACATAACAGAAGTCAAAGGGGGAGTAAGCTATTTTGGCCAGGGACACCTGGAATACAGAGAGGGTATACCGTTTCTTTATGTCAAAGGTGACCCACACGAGATCGGCTTACAATACGGCGTGCTGCTGAAAGATGAGATGAAAAGCTTCTACGGTCGTATGGATAGCCTCGAGAATGCCATGATGGGCAAGGTGTACGAGGAATCACCGTGGCATAAAGACGTGATTATAAAGATCTCGACTCCATTCGTTATAAAAAAGAAGCTGAAGTCTTTCAGAAAGAGGCTCCCGGAGGGTTATCTGGAGCAACTCAAGGGTATGTCAGAAGGCTCCGGCGTTCCATTGAGTGACATACTTATTGTGACGTTTGGTCCTGATTGGCTATCATGCTCCTCCTTTGTCAAAATCGCCGGCGATAGAGTCATCCATGGGCGTAATGCTGATCACGACGTAATCGATTTCTTCAGCAGGTATCCTCTGATAGCCCACTACGACAAAGACGGCAAGTACAGCTACATCGATATCGGAATCATCGGCACCCCCTGGGCCGTAACGGGGATAAATGAACACGGACTGACCCTTTCCTGGAGTCAGGCGACGACATCAAGGTCTAAGCCGTTTGACGGCAACGGCACCACGCTGATGTTCAACAGGATACTGGAAGAGTGCCGCAACCTGAGGGATGTCGATGAAACACCAAAGAATGTCGACAGGTTTGTCACGATGATAGGCAGCGTGGAGGACCGGACTGGGGCAGCCTATGACATCGTTGACCAAAAGGCCGTCAGAACTGATTTGAGGGGTGGCTACATTTATGCAACCAATAGATGCGTATCACAATCCATGAGGAAAGAATACAATTCCGTGTTTGATATGGATTGGTTTAACAGCGCGAGGGCGTATACATACGAAAAAACATTGTCGCGCACCGGGGAATTCACCATCGATGATGCGATACGCTTGCTGTCCAATACCGATTTCTACGATTACAAAGGAAAAGTGCCTCCGTATGCAGGAGGTAACATAAACAATAGAGGCACGGGATCATCAGTCGTTTGTGATCCCCAAAACAGCACGGTCTACTTCGCCTACGGCGCCCCGTATGCCGCTTTCTCCAGGTGGATTGCTTACAACTATGAAGCCGATGAGGTTTCCATCTACAAGGACGAAGACGAGAGACTTAACGATCCCGAAATAATCGAATATATTGAGCTAGAGAAGCGCTGGAAAGACGTCGATTGGAATAATAATGAGGAACTGCAACAAATGGCACACGAAATCGAAAACGAGTCAGAAGAGAATTTCTGGACGTTGCACAATTCATGCTGGGCATGGAATGCTTTGGGCAACCCGGAAAAAGCCGAAGCGATCATCAACAGGCAGATCGAAAAATATCCGGAGTTACTGACGGGATACACAAACATGGGATTTCTATGCATGGATCAGGGAAAACACGGAGAGGCGATAGAGTATTACGAGAAAGCCCTTGATGCACCGATCACCAATGATAGAAAAAAGCTGTACTGTTATGAGCAGCTTGCCGATGCGTACGCTGAAATCGGCGATGAGGCCAAGTCGAAATACTATTATCTTAAGGTATTGGATTATTACAAAAGATATTGGATACCCAAACAATCGAGAGAACAAGTGAATAGGATAGAAGAATTATTGAAAGACAAGTACTGATTGTACCCTGATGAACATTATAAATATTAGTAATTGGTAAAGTGATACAATGAATCAGGAGAATGGTAAAATAAAGAAAGCCTCTGCAATTCTTGAGATTTTTGCTGCTTTTGCTCTCGTTTTCTTGCTCATTTGGATCTTTCGAATTACGCCTTCTTGGCAATGGCAGAGGATCCATTTGAAACATGAGTTTATGAACAGTACCCTGTTTCTTGTCATTCCCATTCTCATATTGCTTATGACGAGGCGGGATTTTGTCGCTCATGGACTGTGTTTCAAGAATCTTAGAACCCATCTCATCACTGCATTGATTTGCCTTATCCCGGTAGGAATATCCGTTGCGCCTTTTGCCTTTGTTGAGCATACAAGCATGAGTGGCTCTCTCGTTCTGGCAGCCGACCACCTGTTGTTGCTTCTGGTACTGGCCCTACTATTGAAGAAAAGGCTCTCGCCGATCATGGTAGTCGTATTTGGTACCTTGTTTTTCGGTGCCATTACTTATGTGTCCTTTACTGTCGCTCCCCTGCCCAGCCCAATATGGTATAAGCCCTTGAGATTTATCTACTTTTTGTTCTTTGTTGGTTTTTGTGAAGAAATGTTCTTCCGAGGATATATTCAGTCACGCCTTAACGCTGTGTTTGGGCGTCCACACGCTTTTCTTGGTGTGCCGTGGGGATGGGGTCTGATCATCTCGTCGCTGATATTTGGTTTGGGCCACGTCTTTAACCACTTCAATCCCTTTCTAGGAGAGTTCAATTGGATGTGGTGGTGGGGATTTTGGACCATTTTTTCTGGGCTGGTCTTTGGCTTCATACGGGAGAAAACCGGCAGTATATTAGTATCTGCTATAATCCACGGCCTTCCCCTTGCCATCGGTTCAATATATGTGAGATTTGAATGAGCCGGAAAAGGTTGCGTTTGTATCATATGGGATGAGATCGGATAAGCCGCCATTGAAGCAGAAAACGGCGGCCAGAACTAACTCCGCACTAGATCAAAGAATGGGATAGGCAGCACACACTTCCGGAGTTAACTACAGTGCCCTTCGTGCAGTGGATCGGATGAACTGGCTCCCCGGGAGTAGCCCTCTTCTTAAACTGTCTCGGTCTTTCGAGGATTAGATTAATGTGCATAAATCGGCTAAGTGCAAGAATAGCAATAGGGATGGAATTTCTGGAAGGCAAAGTTGTCACACGATACAATATCACAGCGAATTATAAATTATCTCGCCTTTGTGTATCACCGCAAGTACATCCATAAGCGCATCCAGATCGCCAAGTGGATTGGTGGACAAGACAATAATATCCGCGATCTTACCCTCTTCGATCGTTCCAATCTGGTCCTCAAGTCCACAGACATGAGCAGCGTTCTTTGTGCCGGCAACGATGATCTGCATCGGAGTCATCCCGGCCGCTGCCATAAGTCGAACCTCCGTCATAGGTATTCCGCGGTCAAACGGGGTAAAGTATCCACCAAAGTCCGTGCCGATGGCTACCTTACCTCCTGCCTGGTTGAACAATCTCAGATTGTTCATGGCGATTTCGTCCCAGTTGAGCTGATACATCTGGCTTACGCCGTACCACAGTTCCAGCGTTGGAACCCAGTAGATATCATTTTCGACCACAAGATTGACGAGGTCAGTTGTAATAGGATTGATGGTCATGTGGGCCAAATCATCAACTCCTGCACTGACCGCCGTGCTCAAGTGAGCAGAGCGACTGATGTGGGCCGACACGTGAACCCCCTTGGCGTGGGCTGTTTCGACAATCGTATCGATTTCCGCTTGCGAGAGCATTGGCCAGGTACGACCTTGTAAGTTGTTCTCAATGGTGATCTTTATCAGATCGGCACCACTGTCAATAAGTTCTGCAACTCCCCGGGCAGCATCATCTATCGAAGTCACTTCGTAATTTCCATAGCCACCAACAGTCGTGACTATTGGGCCAGCCGCGACGATGTGAGAGTTTTTCTTGTCCGTGTTAAGAGTATCACAGTTACGGAAGAGGGCCTCATAGGAACCAGGGCCGAAATACCCGACGTCTCGCAACGTGGTCACTCCATCCATTGCAAAGTCTCTTATGGTGCTTTTGTAGAAATCAGAATGCACATGTGCGTTTATGAAACCGGGCAGAACCGTTTTCCCTTCTACATCTATAATCTGTGCACTGTCAGGCACAGCTATTTCAGAATTCAGTCCAACCTGCTCAATAAGACCATCGCAGATAACAATCGTTGTAAGGGATTGCGGGTCAGCTCCTGTACCGTCAATAAGGGTTCCATTGATGATGGCGATAACACGTTCGCAGGGCTGTGGATCTTCTGATTCTCCAAGAATAACATGCCCATCAGGGTCTGTGCACCCGCCATTGCATAGAATTATGATAATGATGCCACAAAGAAGTGCTATCGTTTTAAGCATGATAACCCTGGTTGATTGTTCCGCTAATCGAATCCGTCGCTGGTTTTTTTATTCGCTGGCCGCGGTGGGGATAGTGGGGTTGTCCTTTACGTACTACGAAATAGTACTGGGAATGTTGCGTCGGTCTGACCGCTCTCAGCTCAGTTCCCCGACAGAGTCGAATGTGGCAAAAAAGAGGCTCGGCGTCACATAAGTTCACCATGTTCATGAAGATGTCGAGCGTATCTGATTCGCATGGCCGGGCTGGTTGCTTTCCGTTCCAAGATTCCGAAAAAGATTGCAAACGATGTTGACTCCCCAGACTGGCCGATGTCGGAACTTTCGTTATGGGAAATTCTCCGCTGTGATTCTCGGTTTGATCCCTCACCTGCAAATCCGCACCTAGTGCTCGTACCGTTTCATGATTGTGCTGCGAAAGCCGGCAGGATAGCGTTGGCCGCTTGATCCCCCGGGTTGACTACCTCTCGAACCTCCCACTCATTACTCACAGAGACGCAACTATCTAGAAATCATCAAGTTAGGTGAATCGTTTCTCCGCCTCTCTGACCTAACGCATCTGACTGCTCCCAGAGATCTTAAAATATTCAATTTTAACCTTGACATTTTTGATCAAATTGACTATTCTCCCTAAAAAAGGGAAGGTGATCATGGATATATCTAAGGCCCGCTGTGGCGAATGCGATCGTCCGATGGCCGTTTCCAGCATGGTCTGCTTGAGGTGCGACTTGCGGCTCGAAGGCGACTTCGAGGTGCCGGCCCTGGCCAGGCTATCGCTCGAGGACCAGGCCTTCGTGATCGCGTTCGTCCGGCATCATGGCTCTATCAAGAAGATGGAGGGTCTCTTCGGGGTGAGTTATCCCACCGTGAAGAACCGGCTCAACGCGATCGCCCGCCAACTCGACGAGACGTTCAACGTGCCCTCGCCCAACGAGCTCGTGCTCGATCAGCTGGCGCGAGGCGAGATCACCGTGGATGAGGCTCTCGAGAGGTTGAACCCGTGATGCCGGCACTTGCTCTCATCGGAATCCCGAGGCCGCGCTGGCTGCCTCCCATTCTACTTCCACTGTTTCTTCTGTGGCCGTTCGTCCCGGTCTGCCTGGGCATCGCCAGGCTCCTGGGCAGAGATCGGCCGGTCGAAGCCGCAAAGCTACGAACCGCCATGCAGGTGTTTCGCGAGCTGCGCGGCCTCACCATCGATACAGACACCGCTGACCACAAACGAGTGCGGATCCGGTTCGTCTAAGCCCATGAGGCAGAGAAAAAAGGAGACGTGAACATGTCTAGTGAACGAGCAAAGATTCTTCAAATGGTTGCCGATGGCACCATCACCCCCGAAGAGGGAGAGAAGCTGCTGAGTCGGTTGGATTCCGTCGGGACGACCGCCGACCTGGTCGAGCCCGAGCTCGACAGCGGAGATCGGAAGTCAAAGCCTCTCAAGTACCTGCGCGTCGTCGTCGATGGCAATGACAAAGTCAACATCCGCGTTCCCATCGGGCTGATTCGAACGGGGATAAAGCTCACGACGCTGATGCCCTTGAGTGCGAGCGAACATCTGTCCGATCACGGGATCGACCTGTCCCAGTTCAACAATCTCGACGGAGACGAGCTGATGGAGGCGCTTCGGGAGCTGAAGGTGGAAGTGGACTCGGAAGACGGCGACATCATTCGCGTGTTCTGCGAGTAAGTTCTGACGCTTCGCGGGGCTGATGGCCAACATTGGCCGAATCAAAGCAACCTTGGAGGAATACTTGTGAAAGGCCCGGGCGCTTAACGAGTGTGGATAGGACGTAGCCGAAGACTTGAGCGCTCGAGCACTCGAGGCCGAATCCTCCTTCCTCCACAATGAGGTCTACTTCGCAACCACCAGCTGATCGATGAGAGGTTGGTCAGTCGTTGGGTTCACCAGATGCTGACGTGCACGCGAGTTTCTTCCATCGTTCGATCTGCAAAAGTGAATGCCCTACAGTCGAAAGCATTGAAGAGCGTCACGTTTTTGAAGCTGGCTCCTCGGATGTGACGTTAACAAAACAGCCGAGGCCTCTGTGGGGGCACTGATCGCGTGAGATCAAGAGACTGGCACCCCATTGGTAACCCTCTTCGGAATGTTCTTCTATGAAAAACCTCCGGTCAACCTCCTTCTTATAATCGGACTCGTTCCAGTCTTCTATTCGTCCTTCCAACGAGGACATGTACTTCGTAATCTGATTCTGGGCTTCCCAATCTGAATGACGGACAATCCTATTGATGTCCAAGAACATTCACGGGCTTGCCCAGATGAATCTTTGATAGCGGACTGAACTTATACGCTTCCTTCCGTTTGAGCATGTAGTAGAGGGCTTTAAGAAGCTTCGCCGCCCCGGCTACCCGTGCCTTCGCCGGACCGTGCTTTCGACGTAGCTTCTCGTAGAACGCAGCCAATGCGGGATCTTTCCGGGTCGCCTTCTGAGCCGCCTCTACCATCGCCCACTTAATGTAAAGGTTGCCTTTTCTCCCCACCGGCCCTTGCCAGAGATGATCCGGTAGGGTAAAGATATTCAGCCGACCTCCAAAACCTTCGGCGATCTTATGTTGTACCCAAGGAGTTGGCCTAATCCCGACCCGTCCTATATGGGCCCACACATATTCAGAAGATTATCCGGTCAAGTGAGACATAACTCGCCTATGCAACCCGTTCACACAGCCCATTGAAAAAGCTCCCCGTACTCGTCTTCACGCAGCCTTACGATAATAATAACGCAGCATGCCGCCGAGGCGATCGCGACACAGAACATCGGCATTATGCAGACCGACCTCTTCCCCAGGTTCGATCAATCGATTCGCAATCCCCTGGTGATTTCGTTCCGTGTGGAAATGTTCCATGAACGTGTTAATCGCCTTTCGCAGCGACCCCTCTCCAAAAAAAATCATTCTGTCGAGACACTCCTCCTTGAGTGACCGATGGAAACGTTCTATGTACCCATTCAAATCTGGGCTTCGTGGCGGCAGTTGTACCGGCTTTATGTCTTCGTTCTTCAAGATCGCTCGAAACGCTAGACAAAACTTGCCATCCCGATCCATTAACACATACCGCTTGCCATTCAAGAAACCGTCAAAGGTGTCTGTTAGATTCCTGCCAATCTGCATCATCCATGCTTCATCAGGGTTCACGGAACATCCAGCAAAATAAACACGCCGCGTTGCTATCTCCATGACGAACAACAGGTAGTAAGTAACCAATCCACCTTTTGTCCACACTTCGAAAGTCGTGAAGTCGATGGCTCCAAGTACCTCCCCGTGTGCTTTCAAGAACGTCTTCCATGTAGTTTGCCGCTTTTGTTCCGGTGCCGGCTCAATACCGTTGGCGCTGAGAATGTTCCCTACAGCTCTATCAGAGATGCTGTAGCCAAGGTTACTCAAGGCCCCTTGAATCCTATCGTATCCCCAGGTTGGATTCTCCCGGGCCATCCGCAGGACGAGTTGCCTCGCTTCTTCCGAGACCGGTGGTCGCCCAGGCTTCTTCGTTCGGCGGTCACTATAGTTCCATTTCTCGGCTGCAAGCTGCCGGTGCCAACGCAAGATCTTATCCGGTGTCACGGTGGTGGCAATCTCAGACAACAGTTTACGTCCCAGCAGCTTACCTTTGACGGCCAGGCGATTGCGCTGATCATCGTTTAAAAGGATTCGCTTTTTCCCGAGTTTCTCTTTGAGGACTTGATTCTCTGTGATCAGATACTCGATCGCATGCTGTTGATGGCGATTGATCCAGCCTGATAGACTGAGCAAGAATAATTGCCATGGCTGAATGATGATGCTCATACCCTTCCCCCTGAAGTTTTGGATGAAGAGTGAGCATTATCAGGGGCCACGCACGGTCTGTCAACCGGCTGAGATCGGGATTTCTTAGGAAAGATAACTAGAGGAAAGATAGCGAGTTCGAATTGGGCTGAATATTTTCACCCTACGGGAGGGCCAATCCTCCATCACCTATGAAGCATGACACGTTCAGTTCCTACATGGGACACCTCCCGCGTCTTCGTGACGCACATATTTTCACCCTACGCCGTAAACAACGGCCGCGCCGATCTAAATCGGCACGGCCGTTCGCGTGCTTTGACGCTTCATCGCGGTTACCGCATTAGTACCATCTTTTTTATATGCGTCGATGCGCCGGCGCTCAGTCTGTAAAAGTAAACGCCGCTGGAGACTGCGTTGCCGAAGGCATCGCGGCCATCCCATGTGAGAACGTGCTCGCCTTGCCCGTATTCGCCGCTGGCCATGGTTTGCACCAACTGGCCGGCCACGTTATAAACCGACAACTCAACGGGGCCGGATACCGGTAGCGCGAACCGGATCTGAGTGATCGGGTTGAACGGATTTGGCTCGTTTTGATTGAGCACGACAGCCGACGGAATATTGCCGTTAGACACCGGGGCGTCGACTCTGTCACCACTAGTAACACTCGCGCCGCCTTTGGCCAACAGCATCATGCCGACGTAGTAAGGCCGCATCATCTCGTGATCTTCGTGCGAGAGGATGTGGCAGTGCCACACGTAGCGGCCAGGCCGGTCGAACTTCGCGATTAAACGCGTTACCTCGCCCGGCAACATAACGGCGGTGTCCTTCCAGCCCTCTTCGTTTGGCTCGGGTCCGCGAGCGTCGCCGCCCAGGACGACTTCGGTGAGTAAACCGCCCACGCCGGTTGAACCGTCGTGTTGTGGCTGTTCTTTCTCCTCCACGATCCCCGTGAAAGACTCACGGCTGATGATCTGGAACGATACCAGGTGGAGGTGGATCGGATGCGCGTCTTCGGTGGCGTTGTATACTTCCCACACTTCGACGTCGTCCAACATCGGATTCTCCGTGATCGGCTGGAACCAAGTCAGCGATCCGTCGGTGAGTGTACCCAGCAGCGGCTGGAGGCGGCCGAAGTTGTCGAGCCCTTCGAAGAGGACCAAGTTCCGCGTCGCCCCGTTTTGCTCGAGAGCTGCGATGTCGTCGCGGAGCACCGTGCCCAGTCCGACCGTGGCTTCAGGTACGCCGTTGTTAAAAGGCTGGTTGACGACGAACTTCATTATCTTGCCCGTGGTGGCCGGGTCGGCCGCCGGGGCTACACCACCCTCACCGTCGCTGATGGTGCCGTCTGGATTGAAGCCCTTAAAGGGATCGTCCGGTCCGAAGTTTCTCAGCGTAATCTCCGTCTGGGTCGAGAAATCGACTACTAAGTCCGCACGCTCACCAGGAGCCAGCAGCAAACGCGTCAGCTCGACCGGGGTCGCGAGCAAACCATTATCTGTTCCGATCTGGTGGAACGGTTGTGCGGTCCCTCCCATTTCGGCATCCTGGAACTCCAGAACATAGAACCGCGAGTCGGACCCGTTGAGGAGCCGGAGACGGTATTTGCGAGGCTCGACCTCAAATTTCGGCCAGGCAGCGCCGTTGACCAGGATGAAATCTCCGAAAAACTCGGCGATTATGCTGGGGCCCGGAGGAAGCGGATCGAATCCCGGCTCGATTTCCGCGCCGGTAGACGGGAAGAACAACTGGCCGTTCGCGTCAAACATCCTGTCCTGGATCACGATTTCGACTTCGTACGGACCGCCGGGGAGCACGCCGCTGTTCGTAAGCTGCGTTTCGTTGTCGTCCCGCAGCAGGTAAAAACCGGCCAGGCCCGCATAAACGTTCAGGCGGGTAATGCCCAACGCATGGTCGTGATACCACAGCGTGGCGGCTTCCTGATCGTTGTCGTAGTGATATGTCTTCTTGACGAAAAACGGCCCCCGCTCTTTGTAGCCCTGGGTGAACCAAGCTTCGGGAAGGCCGTCACTGGCCGACTCGGTGTGTCCGCCGTGGAGGTGGGTCACAGTCGGGATACCAACCTTTACCGGGTGCGCCATATGGAGGGTGGGGTCGACCGGCAGCAAGTGTGCTCCAGGACCGCCAGGAAAGTTATATTTCGGAAGTTTGTTCTTCCACTTGAAGTCTACCGGGACCCCGCTGTAGGCGACGATTGTCGCCGCCGGGTACGAGGGCGCAAAACCGCCGACCACGTCGTCCGGCTGGCCGTATCCCCACACCGTGGTCATTAGCGGTGTGTTGTCAGGTGCGACGAGGCCAAGTGATTGTACGACCTCGCGCATCTCCATATCGTATTTACCACCGTTGGTGACGTCGAGACGGCCCGGTATGGGTAGAGGATTTACGAATTTGGGATGAGTTGCGGCGTCCAGTAGCGCTTGCGCGGCTGCCTGCGTCGATACTCCGACAAGCAAAACAAAAGCCAACGTCAAAAACACGAGGCGATTAAGCATCGGTGTTTGGTGGTTCATGCTTCGACTCCTTTTCTCAGTTTGATCTGACTTTGATTTACAATTACTGATTTAGTCAAAGTGCCGATTGCCGACTTATGCTTTTGTTGTGGCGTCCATCCGGATGTTGAAAGATAGAAAATCAACGATCCATCGGCGAATTTGAGGACGTTTCAGACTTGTCTTTCACCTCCTTTGCGAGTGTATTTTCCTCACGCTTGAGTAGAAAATTTGTAATAATTTTCTCAGAAAAGCGATCAAGTGCCTATGGGGTGAACACCCTATTTCCCGATAGAAATACCAGTATTTTTGTGTTTGGGAGCTACTTCCTCACATGAGGGTCACTTTGGCTTTTCCCTGCCCAATTCGATTTTGCGATCCGTTAGAACGTCTTTTACCAATTTTGATATCTCGGCCGCTGTCAACGAACCTTTGAAAAGGAAGTGATCAGCTTTGTATTTTTTTGCAGCCTCCCGATATTCCGGCAGATCGTGGCCGGTGAGAATGACGATGATAGTGCTGGGATGCTGTGACTTTATCTTTTTGGTCAATTCGAGGCCGGTTTCACCGGGAAGCCTGATATCCATGAAAATCAGGTCAGGCGATGTCGTCCTGACTTTCTGCAAGGCCTCCATCGCGGTTTCCGCTTCCAGCACTCGTATTGAAGAAAACTGAGAACGTAGTGTCTCAGTGAGCAGTTGCCGGAAAACGGCGTTATCTTCTACGACCATGATGGTGAACATAAAAACTCCTGCAGCCTATTGTTTTTACTTTACTAACGATGTCCAAAATGATAAATAGAATGAAAAGTGTATTTTATGTAGATTTATCATGTATTTTTAGAGGGGCCATTTCGGTTATGTCCCAAAAATACCGAATCGTCCTGGCTGAAGATCATACGATTCTACGGGAAGGTGTGCGGTCCCTGCTCTCTACGGTTCCTGACCTGGAAATTGTGGGCGAAGCGGGGGACGGACGGGAAGCGATCCAGTGCGTGGAAGAACAAAAGCCCGATCTGATTTTGATGGATCTTTCCATGCCGCGAATGAATGGTGTGGAAGCCCTCAGAGAAATCAAACGACGTTCTTCCGAAACCAAGATCCTAGTTTTAACGGTCCACAAGACGGAGGAATACATACTCGCCGCCCTGCAAGCAGGAGCTAACGGATATTTACTGAAAGACTCCACATACACAGAACTCCTGGTGGCGGTGAATTACGTTCTGAGAGGCAAGACTTATATTAGTCCTGGGATTTCCGATATGGTGGTGGAAGGTTACATGGAGGGCAGGAAAACCCTGAAAAAGCGCACTACCTGGGACACGCTAACGAAACGCGAGCGCGAAATCCTGAAACTCATTGCAGAAGGCTATAAGAATAAAGAGATTGCCGAAGACCTCTGTATTAGTGTCAAAACAGTTGAGAAACACCGCGCCAACCTCATGGAGAAACTCAATCTTCATAAAGTGCAGGCGCTGACGGCATATGCGATCGAAAGAGGGCTTGTCTCTCAAGATTTTTCGAGGGGGAAAAAGGAGGCCAACGACAGCGAATGAAAAAACCTTGGCGACGGGCGCAGCGTGACGGTACCGATGGCAGATTGTGAGCTTATGTTCTTGGTGTCTTTTTTGTCCGTGGCTTTTCTTTAACTAACTTTTGTAATGACCACGTCGCTTTGATCATGGTTGGTGCTCCCTGCGCGGATTCGATCAAAAACCTTCCCCTGGAAAGTCTCGTACGCTCGCTCATACTGGTCAATCCCAATCCCTTTCGGACATTTTCTGGATCGAATCCCACGCCATTATCCGTGATCAACAGTTCTATTCTGCTGTCAATTCTTTTTAGCACGAGACGCACAAAATCTGCCTTGCTGTGTTTGGAGATATTATTAAATGCTTCTTGAACGATTCTAAAAATGATAATCTTCATCTCGCCGGGAATATCTTCCTCTTTTATTTCGGTCTGCATATCGATTTTAATATGGGCATAAATCTTGCGATATTCGCGTATGAACCAACTGAGGGTCGCTATAATCCCGAGACCGTCGAGCATGGATGGCCGCAAGTCCATCTGAATTCTCCGGCATTCATCGATCCCGTTTTGGACAAGTCCGATGATATTCTCCAACGATATTCCATCGAGGTCTTTTTTTGCGCGCACTTTAGTCAATTTTTTTTCCAGACCAAATTTGACGGCGGCCAGGGTTTGGTTGATGCCGTCATGAAGCTCGAGAGCGATACGCTTCCTTTCATTTTCTTGGATAGTCAAAAGCTGATTGGAAAGAAAACGGAGAGTCCGTTCGGACTCGAGCAGGGCGTTTTCTGCCAACTTTCGCTTGCTAGTGTCACGATTACTCCCTCTATGCCCCAAAAAGCGGCCCGTTTCGTCATAAACGGGTTGGCACGCGTGGGAAATCCACCGGTGAGACCCGTCCGGCCGGACGATACGGAATTCAACTTCGCCTCCCTTCAGTTCCTTATCGACTTCTTCCACATGGTTTCTAAACTTTTCGCTGTCTTCCGGTAGAATTATTTTTCGAATCAGGTCGGGGTCGGCGATAAACTCCTCGGGATCATATCCGGTAATGCGCTTACATGACGGCGAAACGTAAATAAATAACCCTTTGGGATCCAGCCACCATTCCCAGTCGTTGGTTCTATCGGCGACTATTCGATATTTCGTTTCGGATTCGCGCAGAGCGGTTTCCGCCTTGATACGCTCTTTGATCTCACGCTGTAATCGTTCATTTTGCAAACGAAGTTCCTCCGTCCGTTGTGCCACTTGCAACTCCATATCAGCATGTGCGCGGACGATAGCTTCTTCTATTCGCTTTCTTTTGGTGATGTTGCGAATGATAGCGGTAAAAAAAGGCTCGCCTCTGGTCTGCCAACTCGTCAAAGAGAGTTCAACGGGAAATTCGTGGCCGTCTTTGTTCAACCCCATCATCTCTACAGTATTCCCGATAATGGTTTTCTCACCCGAAGTCAATGTGCGACGTAATCCCTTACGGTGCGCTTCGCGCATTCTTTCGGGGATAATGGAAACTGCGGAACGTCCGATGATTTCCTCGGATGAATAGCCAAAAATGGCTTCCGCGGAAGGGTTCCAGAAGGTTATATCTCCATGGTTGTCGATGGTGATTATGGCATCTGCGGCTGTCTGAACAACTGAACGGAGTTCTTCCTCGCTGTGTTCTAATGTTTCCAATACGCGGTTGTTGTTCAAGGCAATAGATGCAATCTCAGCAAATGCAGATGCCATCCGGGCGTCGTCTTCGTCGAAGTCGTCCGGCTTGTTGGCAATCCCCAGTGACCCGACGACCTCATTACTTATGATTAGTGGCGCGAAAAGAAAGTTGTCGATGTCTGCATGTCCTTCCAGCACCAAATTAGAATGCTCGCTGCTTTTTAACTTGTTGTAAAACGCGACCTCACCAACTTTGTAGGATGTTTCTCTGATTTCGCGCAAAGGAATCGGCAAATTGGCGTCAAGAAAGTAAGATCGATCGTCGCTATCCGGAACAATAACTTGATCCTCGCCTTCGTTTTTGTGCACCACAGATATATACCCGATAGCGGCTTCAGTGGCGCGCTTACAATTATCAATAATAGACCGCACCGACTCCTCGAAGTTGCGGTATTTTAACACGGCTTTCGAGCTCTCCAAAAGGGCGGCAATCTGATGTTCGCGATGTTTCGATTGCTTCAGAGCACGTTCTAGGGATTCTTCGCTGAGCTTGAGATTTCTCAGAAGGAGCTTATAGGGATGTGCGAAACCGGTCGTAATAACGGCTTTGTATAGGAGGAAAAAGGCCAGTATTTTGAATAGATGACCGACCAGATTGGCAATATCATATACATTGGCGTAGAAAGTAAAGGTTAGCTCTGAAGCGACAGTGACGAAAATAGACAATAGCACCATATTCAATACTTGCGGATCGAAATCCATTCGGTACCTGAAAACGGCAAAGGCGGAAGCAAGCAGGGTAAGGCAGATGACATATTCGCTGAACGTTTTGAACTTCGTCAACCCGGTGCCTTCGATAAAACAATCCGGAAACACTTTCCAAAAAAACAGAGACGCCAGGATGAGCGTAGTCACAAGAGCATACGCCATAAACAAGGGCCCGATGCGTAGTATTCGTCTGAGAAAATACGGAGCGATCAGCAGCGATAGACCTTGCATATATCGGGCGGCAATCCAGAGTTGGGTTGCAAGATTGGCATCATACCCAAGAAATATTCCGACGCCTTTATAAGCGAGAGCATGTATCAGATCCAACCCCGCGACAAAGAGATAGGCAATGCCGATAAAGATAAAATAGTTGTTGTCGAAGAATCTGCGGGCATTCCACGCGATCAAAAATATCGTGCTGGCGATTAGGATGCTGAAAAGTTCCGAAATGCTATGGAATAGGAGATAATGGTAGAGGCTGCTCAGGTACAATCCTAAGTAAACAGCTATGATCACAAAGATTGACAAAGGCATTTTGGAAGACAAAGATTTTGTTGTCACCCGAATTCCTCCTGAAAGCTTTTATCCAAAGAGAAAATTGTGTTAATATTCACATTATTGACGTTCCCTAATGAGCAATATTTTGTAAAAGCTAACATAAGATCGGACAGGTACCCCGCCTGGGACGTTATCTGTCAGATCAAGCGGCGCCTACTTAATTTGTCCTGATTCCGGCTTCATAATTACGTGACACGTCACCCGATTCTTTCATGAGGCTGTAACGTAATAGTACCTGGCGTTTCTGAAAACTCCGTCCACCTTGCCAAATTTGCACTTATGGTTGTTCTATTATATCATACATTTTATGCTCAAGATCATCTTACGCACAATTTTCTCGGCGTTGAGGTCGCACCGTGTGCTTGCCCTGGAAAACCTCCCACTCCGTCACCAACTCAATGTATTACAACGAAATACAAAGAAACCACGCTTCAAGAATCGAGACAGGCTCCTTTGGGTCGTTCTCGCAAGAATCTGGAGCGACTGGCGAATGCCCTTGACTCTCGTTCGGCACGAAACCGTCATCCGCTGGCATAAAAAAGGATTCCGGTACTACTGGAGATGGAAAAGCCCGCCTTGGCGGATAGGAAGACCGAAAGTACCCAAGGATGTCCGAGAGCTAATACGCAAAATGTCCCAGGATAATCCTCTGTGTGGTGCCCCTCGCATTCATGGTGAATTGTTGAAACTTGGCATCAACGTTAGCCAAGCGACTGTCTCTAAATACATGGTTCGTGACCGTAAGCCTCCCTCGCAATCATGGCGAACATTCTTGAAGAATCATGCGCACGATATTGTCTCGATTGATTTCTTCACAGTTCCTACAGCAACGTTTCGTGTGCTCTTTGTGTTTCTGGTTTTTCTGAAGGATCGACGGGAGGTGATTCATTTCAATGTGACCGATTCACCAAGTGCATTTTGGATCGGACAGCAAATCGTTCAGGCCTTGCCGTGGGATACAACACCCAGGTATTTGCTTCGCAACAGAGATCGCAAATACGGCGAGGAGTTCATACATCGGATTGAATCAATGGGCATGAAGGAAGTGCTGATTTCTGCACAATCTCCTTGGCAAAACCCTTATGTCGGGAGAATTATCGGATCAATTCGCCAATAATGTATGGATCACGTGATTGTTTTCAACGAAAAGCATCTGCGTGGAGTGCTCAAAGCTTATTTTCGATACTATCACGAATCACGGACGCACTTAAGTTTGGAGAAAGATTGCCCGAAGTCTCCGCCGGTTGAACCGTTTGATTTGGGTCCGATCAAGTCAGAGTCGATGGTCGGTGGACTGCATCATCGATACTATCGTCAGGCTGCCTGATTCGCAGAACGCATCGGAACCTAATTTTCATTGTGGGATTACTCTGTCCAGATTTGCAATTTCTCCCCCTCTGGCATTCCCTTCCCTCATCAATTAATGAGAATCCGCTCGTTTTCATTTATTTCTCTGATCAACATGGCTTATTGAAGTATCAATATTGGATGCGATGGACTTTTCAAAAGGGACAGCTCCCGAACGGTTCGAAATGCCTACTTGCGCCTTCTCAGCACCCTCCTCCCTCTCGCCGGCAAACCAAACCGGCTCCTTCCGGCCAACACGCACACACGTCCCCCATCGGTTTCAGGGCACCGGATTCTCCGGCCAACTCCTGACCGCCTACTGACCTGACTCACTCATACGGTCCGCTGATCGAAATCGAATTCCTCTTCCCGAGGTGGATCTTGATTCAAATCGTACTCCTCCTCCGGTGGTGCGCGGGAGGGAGAGAGCGGAGGCGGCTCGCTCGCCTCCCCGATGTGATCCAGGATCCGTTTCACATCCGAGGCGTTCGTAATAAACGCGATGATCCGCATCGCGCTCCCGCACCGGGGACACACGAGCGGCAGCGCCTCGTAGATTCTCGCCAGCAGCATCGCCCACGTGTAAGGGAAGCTGCGCGGAAACTCCTCGGGCTCCTCCCACTCGCCCGCTTCCTCTGTGTCCCTTCCCCCTTCCGGCGAGAGCGGAACGATGTTCATTAGAGCTAGAATCGATGCTCTCTTCACCTTTTAGGCCTTCGAGAACGATTCGGATTTTTCGTCGGGGGAGAATTTGCGCCGCATCTTCCGTTTGATCTCTCGGACGACGGATTCAGGACGTTGGTGGGATCCCATGAGAGACTCCTTCCGCTTGCGTTAAGCATAGCAGAATCGTCTTCTTGTTTTTAGTCACTTGCTGTCCACATTTAGCTGACGTCAAGCATTCCCCCCTGAAGTTTTGGACAAGAAATGAGCATTATCAGGTGCCAGGCTCGGTCTGCCAACCGGCTGAAATCGGCATGTTTTTTAGATGTACTAAAGGAAAGATTGTGAGTTGGGCTTCAGCTGAATATTTTCACCGTACGCGATTGAATTGTGCCGAAGCAGCAGTTTCGAGTTTCGGAGCGAAACCCGAGAATCGATGGATCAATACACCGAGCGCACTCGGTGTATTGCTTGCGACTGGAGTTGACTCTACGACCGAAAAAGCTCCGACAAACCTCAGGGCTCAGGGCGTATCCTGGATGACGAGGTCGACACGCCTATTGCGTTGGCGGCCCTCGTCAGTGCTGTTATCGTCAACGGGACGGCTCTCGCCATACCCTTCCCAGCTCATGCGCCTCTCGTCCACGTTTTGTGAGATTAGAAACTCATAGACTGCGCTCGCCCGTCGCTGCGACAGGCCGAGGTTGTATTCGTCCGGACCGATGCTGTCCGTGTGCCCTTCGATGACGATTTTCATCTCCTCAAATTGATTCAGAATCGTCGCGATTTTGACCAAATTGAACTCCACGTCACGCCGCAGAGTCGCCTTGTCGAAATCGAACAGGATATCAGCCAGGCTGACGATGGTGCCGCGTGCGTCACGACGGATGCGCGCGACCTCTCCCTCCATCTGACTCAAGGCATTGAAAAGTTCGTCCTGTCGCGTCTTGGCTTCGGCGCGCAACTGATCCAGCTCGGAACGCAGATCGTCCTGGAGGCCGCGCTCCAAATCCAGAGTGGCGCGCAGCGCCTCGGCGCGGGCGTCACCGAAATCAGCGGTGAGCCGTGCTGCCTCGAGACACTCATGCTCACTAGCTTGGGCGTGCACCCGGCACTCCAGCGACTGAACGGCGCGGGCGGCCAGATAGGTGTGGTGCCAAACGGTGGCGGAGTCAACCTTCTCTGCCTGGGTTTGAGCCTGGTTGCGGCGAAATGTACTCTCCAGGTCGGCGGCCGCAACTTTACGATCGCTCGCCACCCGACGCCACGCCGTCCACTGCGTCGACACTTCGTCGATGGTTGCCGGCGGGAATGAGTCGGGCAACAGCGTGGATTCCGGCAGGACCGGTGTTTCTTGCTTTGACTCCGGCTCACGCTTCGAAATCGATGCTTCGTTGCCAACGAATTCCTCAGTCTGCTCCAGTACGAAGAGGGCCTCGCGCCACTTTGTTCGAGCCTGCTCTACCTCCAGGCGGCACTGCTCTGCACGTTGCACCGACGTATTCATCTTGTCTATCTCGAGCGCCACACGCGCATCCGCCAAGGCCTGCTCCACGATCGGGACAGCTTCTTTCTTCTTTCCTTGATCGACGAGCGCTCCGGCCTCATCGCGTTTTTGCCGACCCATCTCTAATATTTCCATGGCTTGCTGGTCAGTGGACACTGTCCGCACGTCTTTCTCGTAGTCCTCGAAGTCCCGAAACATCGACTCCACGTCCACACTTGCCGCACATCCCCAGACCAAAACGAGAAGGAATAGACTGAACAGGTGATACGTTCTCATTATTACCTGCCTTTCTCGAGCCGAGCTCGTCGCCGACGCAAATCGTATCGGTCCTCATTCCGAAAGAATGGCACTGTGAAACAACGGTACAATGTGACCGTCGTTGAGGCTACGACTTTTCGCTCAGGACCGCAACTCTAGTCTCCGGCGGCGAGGAACATTCGGCCAGACCAGTGGCCAACAGATGGGTTGGACAGGTTTTCTGCCCAATATTCTGTTCAACTGCTGCGGGTGCCGCAGTGGTACACGACGATCGGTGGACCAATACACTGACGCCGCATCCGAAGAAGCTGCCGACGGATCAAGTACGTCCAGACACGACTACCACCACTTGCTCTACGAACACCTCCGCGAGGAAGATGCTGCTGCGGTGAAGGTCTTTAGGCAGTACCGCGTGTCAGTGCCCGACAGCACCGCTTCGCACCATGCTTCAACATGTGACCCGTCACCATCACGATTCCCAGCTCCACGGGCGCGTCGATCTGCGACACGCATTGAAGCCGCTCGTCGATAATGATCCCCAGCTTGCTGCCAACATTGTTTTGGGTCACGTGAAGCAGCTTTTCTTGGCCTTCTCTGTTGAGGAAGAGCTTTATGGCCGGCGCGCCGTTGACCTGTCTGACGACTGTCGCGGTGGCCACATCCTCCTCGGTCAGCAGAACCTCGTCGTGGGCGTAGTACGTCCTTTGTCCGCCCCACACGATCATAGTCATCTTGGTCAAATGGTCCGCCGGAGTAGCCTGGACGATTCGGATTTCCAAGGACACGTTCGGATCATCCGCGCTGCACCCGATGCACAGCACGCCCGCGATCAACGCGGCAACGACACCGGCGGCTCGACTCCAGGTGTGGTGTCTCACGATAACCTCCTTGAAAGACTCGGTAGTGTCCTAAGTATAGAGTGGGTTTGGTGGTTTTGCCACTCCCCGGACGAAATCGGCTCCTCATGATGGTCGAAGGAGGTTCAGTGTGGCGTTTCCTGCCTCGTATGATTCACAGTTATGGCGGAAATTGGCCACCGGGCTTGCGTCGCACTCGGATCCGCCTGAGGACATACCTGGCCACGTAAGGCAAAAGAATCAAGCGACTGTCATGCTTTCTGACATCGGAATGTCCTGAGGCTTTTCTCTTGCGCGTCCAACCCGTATGGTAAATATACTCAATTGACTTCTAACATTATTAGCGATCCTATATTGTCAGGACAATGTTGATTGAATCTCCACCAGGAATAATATCGAGTCACACATATTCGGATGATCATCCAGTCAAGCGAGACATAGCTCGCTCATGCAGTTCGTGCACGCCGCTTAAAGAAGCTTAAAGAAAAAGTTGCCGGTATTCATCTTCACGCAGCCTTGCGATAGTAGTATCGGAGCGTTCCTCCGAGCCGCTCTCGACAGAGAACATCGCCATCACGCGGACCGACCTCTTCCCCAGGTTCGATTAAACGATTCTCTATTCCCTGATGATTCCGTTCCATGCGGAAATGCCCAAGAAACGTGTTAATCGTTTTCCGTAGCGATTTCTCACCGAAGAAGATCATTCGTTCGAGGCATTCTTCCTTGAGCGACCGGTGAAAGCGTTCTATGTGAGCGTTGAAATCTGGACTTCGTGGAGGAAGTTGCACCGGTTTTATATCTTCGTTCTTCAATATCGCTCGGAATGCTGGACAGAACTTGCCATCCCGATCCACGAGCACGTACCGCTTGCCATTCAAAAAACCGTCAAAGGGGTCGGTAAGATTCCTGGCAACCTGCATCATCCATGCTTTATCGGGACTCAGAGAGCAACCCGCAAAATGAACACGCCGCGTGGCTATCTCCATGATGAACAATAGGTAGAAATTAAACAACCC
>JABAOH010016680.1_pt4 | contig 21658 bp, 20 predicted proteins | sample 7062181 | NCBI WGS metagenome assembly JABAOH01 (sample SAMN14538630, study PRJNA623070) | marine sediment metagenome | biome: marine biome [ENVO:00000428]; feature: marine pelagic biome [ENVO:01000023]; material: deep marine sediment [ENVO:00002113]; isolation source: pool of 5 deep marine... | reverse complement strand
GTGGATTCGCCTGACTAGGTTGACAATGTGCTGAGATCGTATTTGCGACGACATTTGCCTAGGGGCATCAACCCTTCTCACGTTGGGCGAGAAGGTCCTTCAATTCCTTCATGAACTGGTTAACATCCTTGAATTCACGATAGACTGAAGCGAATCTCACATAAGCTACCCCGTCGAGGTTGTACAGTTCCTCCATGACTTTCTCCCCGATAACAGTGCTCTTCACTTCCCGGTCACCGCTCTCAACGAGGCTTTGCTCAATTCGGCTCACGATCTTCTCTAGGATATCGACACTGATGGGCCGCTTTTCACATGCCCTTTTCAGACCACTGAAAATCTTCTGACGATCAAAGGGTTCTCGACGGCCATCTTTCTTGACGATCAGCGGTAGGGTTTCCTCTCCCCTCTCTGAAGTCGTAAAGCGCTTCTTACATTTCAAGCACTCCCTACGTCGCCGAATGCTCTCGGCATCTTTGCTGACTCGAGAATCCACAACCCGGCTTTCACTATGACTGCAAAAGGGGCATTTCATGATTTTCCCGTGAGCTCATTGAATTTTGTCAACTTCACTCCCGATCGCTGAATCAGTTCCAAGGAGAGATCATCCGCATACCCATCGAGATAAACCACGTCTTTGATGCCAGCATTGATGATCATCTTGATGCAAATTGAGCACGGCAAGTTCGTACAGTAAACCGTCGCTCCTCGAATACTCACGCCATGAAAGGCTGCCTGAATGATAGCATTCTGCTCCGCGTGGAGACCACGACAGAGTTCATGTCGCTCGCCGGAAGGGACATTGAGCTCCTGTCTGAGGCAACCAACGTCCATGCAGTGGTCGAGACCGGCTGGTGCCCCATTATAGCCGGTTGCAAGAATCTTCCTGCTTTTTACGAGAATCGCCCCCACCTGTCTCCGTATACAAGTCGACCGCCGGGCAACAAGTTTTGTGATCTCCATAAAGTATTCGTCCCAGGAGAGGCGGGGGGCCCCTTTGCTCATCATGCTGTATTCCCAGTCCCCGAGAATCAGAGGTTTCGGCCTCCTCAACTGGCTGATTCTATATCACGTCCTCATAGCTGAATCTCTCTGCTTTTTTTGAGACCCGGCGAGTGCAGCGGCAAGAGAACCATAGGGGGGCTATCCGTCGAAACGTCGAAATATCAATACGGCATTGGTGCCGCCGAAGCCAAAAGCATTCGACAAAGCGATATCGACCTTGACCTCCCGGGCTTTTTGCGGAACGTAGTCAAGATCGCATTCAGGGTCTGGGTTTTCAAGATTGATCGTTGGTGGGACGATTCCATCTCGGATGGTCAGGAGTGAAAAAATGGCCTCTACACTTCCTGCACCCCCCAGAAGATGGCCAGTCATAGACTTCGTAGAGCTTATCGGAATCTTTGGAGCGTGGTCTTTGAAGACACGCTTGATCGCCTGCGTCTCCGTGATGTCGTTCAGCGTGGTCGACGTGCCGTGGGCATTGATATGGTCGACCTCATCCGGAGCGATTCGAGCGTCGGCCAGGGCCATTGCCATGCATCGCGCGGCTCCATCGCCTTCCGGAGCCGGCGCGGTGATGTGATAGGCATCTCCATTATACCCATAGCCGATCAACTCCCCGTAAATATTGGGAGCTCCCCTGTTCTTGGCGTGTTCAAGCTCCTCGAGGACAATGATCCCGGATCCCTCGGCGACCACAAAGCCGTCTCGATCTCTGTCAAAGGGGCGACTCGCCCGTTCAGGTTGATCATTCCTTACCGAGAGCGCCTTCATGACATTGAACCCGGCAATGCACAAGGGCGTGAGATTTGCCTCAGTTCCTCCAGCGATGATAACGTCAGCGTCTCCGTACTGGATGACTCGCGCCGAGTCCCCGATGCAGTGGGCTCCCGTGGCACAGGCGGTGACAACGCAAGTGTTCGGCCCCTTGGCTCCAAAACGCATGGCGATCTGACCTGATGCCAGATTCGCGATCAGCATAGGAATAAAAAATGGCGTGATCCGGCCCGGACCTCGCTCAAGGAGGACCTGGTGGTATTTCTCAATGGATGGCAGACCGCCTAGGCCCGTCCCCACAATCACTCCCACACGATCTCCATTTTTCTCGTTGATCTCCAGTTGGGCATCTTTGACAGCCATTTCAGCCGCTGCAATGGCATAATGGATGAAGAGGTCCATCTTTTTGACATCTTTCTTTTCGACGTAGTCCTCGGGATCGAAATCCCTGACCTCTCCGGCGATCTGTGTCTGAAACAAACTCGCATCGAATCGGGTAATCCTGTCAACTCCCGAGCGTCCCTCACAGACATTTTTCCAGGAGGTCTCCACCGTGTTGCCTGTGGGAGCAAGTACACCCAATCCAGTCACGACAACTCTTCTCTTCAAAACGTGACCCCCTATCTGCCTATCCTTTTCAAAGTGTGCGCCACGACAAAAACATTCACGCTCTTCTCAGCCGGTCTAAACCCCTCGATAAGCGGGTTCACCTAGGAAGCAGCCTCCTGGCGGGCCTTAATGTAGGCATAGGCATCACCAACAGTGATAATCTTCTCGGCCTCTTCATCAGAGATCTCCGTCCCATATTCTTCCTCCAACGCCATGACGAGTTCGACCAGGTCCAATGAATCCGCTCCCAAATCGTCGACGAACTTGGCCTCTGGGACGACCTCACTTTCGCTGACGCCCAGCTGCTGAACAATAATCTCTTTTACCCGTTCTTCTATGCTCATACAGTTCCTACCTCCTTTGTCTGAGATCCTGCATCTGCATCCTTCGACGCCTCTTTACCTCCATCTCATACGTCGTATCCTTAACATAAAATCGAGGCTTTCCCAACCCCACTTTTCTCTTTTTAGGCGAGTCAGCCTCGCAACGGGTTCCGCCGACAACCACCATGCTCGTGGCTACATGTAGAGACCGCCATCAACCTGAAGCACCTGACCAGTCACGTAAGCAGAAGCGCTTGTCACGAGAAAAAACACGGCTTTGGCAACATCCTCAGGTTTTCCAAGCCGATCAAGGGGTATCAGCTTTTTCAGCTCCTCTTTGACATTCTCCGGAAGGGCCTGTGTCATCGGGGTGTCGATATAACCCGGTGCGACAGCATTGACAGTAATTCCCCTCGAGGCAAACTCCCTTGCCACCGTCTTCGTGAACCCAATGAGCCCGGCTTTCGACGCAGCATAATTCGCCTGCCCCGCGTTACCCATGAGACCCACGACGGAGGCGATGTTAACGATCCTGCCGCTCCGTTGCTTCATCATGTGGCGGATTGCGGCCTTTGTGCAATTGAAAGCCCCCTTGAGGTTCACATCAAGAACCAGGTCCCAATCCTCCTCGGACATACGAAGCATCAAACCGTCTCGAGTAATGCCTGCGTTGTTCACGAGAATATCGATTCGCCCAAGGGCCTCGACCGTCTCCCGAACCATTCGCTCACCATCTTCAAATCGTGCGACATTCGCTTCAATGGCCAGAGCCCGACGGCCGAACTCCTCGATTTCCTTTGCTGTGGCACGAGCCATCTCCAAATTGATATCTGAAATCGCCACGTCACTCCCGTTCCCCGCAAGCATCAGTGCCACAGATCTCCCGATTCCCTGTGCTCCACCGGTAACCAGAGCCACCTTCCCCGAAAGTTCCATCCTATTTAGCCTCTTCCAGGAGCGTTTTGGTCTTTTTCAGGCTTTCCGTGTCCTCCACATTGGCAAGGTGAGCCCCACCATCCATCCGTCTCATCAATCCGAGCAGTACTTTGCTCGGGCCTACCTCAACAAACTTGCGAATCGCCTTTGAAAGCATGGCCCGGGCGGATTCCTCCCAGCGCACTGGGGCACTTAACTGCCGGACCAAGAGCTTGGCAATCCGGTCTCGGGAGGTATTCGGCTGAGCATCCACATTGGCCACAACCGGCACCTTAAGATCCCGGATGACAACCTTCTCCAGGACCTTTTCGAGTCGTTTCCCCGCAGGCTTCATCAGCGGAGAATGGACCGGAGCACTCACGGGGAGGACTATCGCCCGCTTGGCCCCCTTTTCCTTGGCGACGTTTAAGGCTCTCTTGACCGCCCCAGTGTGACCGGAAATAACGATCTGCCCTGGGCAGTTATAGTTCGCCGGGGTGAGGACCTCTCCTTGGGCCGTCTCTTCACAGATCGAATCGACAGTGGCTGCGTCCAACCCAAGCACAGCGCCAACCGCCCCCTCTCCCACAGGAACCGCCTCCTGCATGAATTGGCCTCGGGCACGGACGACTCGGACAGCATCCGCAAAGTCGATAGCCCCACCTGCCACGAGGGCTGAATACTCTCCTAGACTGTGGCCAGCCAAAAGGGTTGGAGATAGGCCCATCTCCGAATCCAAGACTCTCAAAGCCGAAACACTTACGGTCAAGATCGCAGGCTGAGTATTGACAGTCAACTTAAGTTCATCCTCAGGCCCCTCAAAGCAGAGCTTTGAAATCTTGAAATGAAGGGCTTCATCGGCTTCGTCGAAAGTATCTCTGGCCACCCTAAAATCCTGATAGAGAGCCTTTCCCATCCCGACATACTGCGAACCCTGTCCGGGGAAGATAAAGCCGACCTTTTCCATTCCTAACCCCCGTGTCACCGCAGTCGGCGATGACTCGCATATTCTTTGCTCAATTCCAAGCCGATCACGTTGCGCTGGATCTGGTTAGTTCCCTCAAAAATCTGCAGAATCTTCGCGTCTCGCATCATCTTTTCCACCGGGTACTCTCGCATGTATCCATACCCACCCAGGACCTGCACAGCATCTGTGGTAACCTTCATGGCCACGTCGCTGGCAAAAACCTTGGTCATCCCCGAGACCTTCGAGTAGTCTTTTGGGTCGCTGTCGATATATCGAGCCACCGAATAAACCAAAGCCCGTGCCGCTTCAACAGCGGTCGCCATGTCGGCCAGGATATGCTGAATGGCTTGAAAGGAGATAATCTTTCGACCAAACTGTTCGCGCTCACGAGCATAGTAAACGGCCTCATCTAGGGCGGCCTGGGCCAGGCCGACTCCATGGGCGCCAACACCAGGTCGCGTTTTATCGAAGGTTTTCATCGTGATGATAAAACCCATCCCCTCTCTGGCGATCAGGTTCTCCTTAGGAAGCCGACAATCCTGGAAGATCAATTCCCGGGTCGCCGAGGCTCGGATTCCCATCTTCTTCTCTTTCTTGCCAAAGCTGAATCCAGGCGTCTCCTTTTCAACGATGAAGGCACTCGCTCCCCGTGCCCCCTTGCTCCTATCTGTCATTGCGATGATACTGTATATCTCGGCTTCACCGCCGTTCGTGATCCATTGTTTCGTACCGTTGAGGACGTAGCCGTTCCCATCACGGACTGCTGTGGTCTCGATAGCTCCAGCGTCACTTCCAGCATTGGCTTCGGTGAGCCCGAACGCAGCCAGTCGTTTTCCACTCGCAATATGGGGAAGATACCTCTGCTTTTGCTCCTCATTCCCATAAACAAGGATCGGATAGGCACCGAGACTGCTCCCGGCATAGCTGACGGCGACTCCGAGACATCCTCTGGTCATCTCTTCGACGGTCAGACAGTTCTCAAAGACACCACCGCCAAACCCTCCGTATTCTTCAGGAACGCAAACCCCAAAAAGGCCTGCATCGGCGCAGACCTTCATGATCTCGCTCGGGAATTCCTCTTTCTCATCCAATTCAGCGCGGACGGGAATCACCTTCTCCTGGGCCACCTTCCGCGCCAAATCTCGGATCATCTTCTGTTCCTCACTCAGAAAATAGTCCAAACGCTTCTCCCCACCCCGAACCATTCGCTGGTATATGATAAGTTCGGTATTCTACCGTTTTCAACCATCACAATCAACCCGTCTTTTCTCACCTTTAGGGGCTGGGTCCGGCAAAAAGGTCCCCCCAGAGAAATTCGATTTATTTGCTCAATCGATACTTGACAAATCCAAAACTCGAAGGACGGCCGAAGCGTCCCGACAACGATCCAGTCCGAAACAAATCCACACGCCCTAAAACTTAATGAAGATATGCCTAGACCCCTCAGACTTGTTTTCTACGAGTGCATGGGTGTCGGCTATATTTGGGAAATTGAGTATTCGGGCTTCGGGATTCTCTCGGCCTACGACGAGCCCCCAGCGACAGGCTCTGGGCCTGACTCAGTCGAAGGCCCTGCGATAAACTCCAGATCTGAATTGTTCAAAGGCAGTCGCGTCGATCTCGATATTCGGATTTCGGACCTAGGCGTCCTAAAAGGTCTCTTAAACTCAACAACCTGTAATGTTCTTTAGCAATATCGTCTCTCCCAGGCCGGATCCCAACTCGTGTCAGTGAATAATCCGATCTTTCAGCTGATCCAGAAATCGCATAACCTGGCGTTGACTCAGTCTCAGTAATTCCTGATTCTTTTCCAAATCCTCCATGAGAAACCTATTGAACTGGCTGTCTGCAAGATTCTTTGCCAGAACGATGGCATTCGTAATCGCCTTGGCTGAGGAACTGCCATGGCAGATCACACATGTCCCGTTGATACCGAGCAAGGGTGCCCCACCGTACTCTGAGTAGTCGACTCTCTTCGCCACGGCCTTAAAAGCTGATTTTAAGAACAGAAACCCCACTCTCGCTCGAAGGCTCTTTTTGATCTCTTCCTGAAAAATCCGTCCCAGCACATCGGCGATACCCTCACTCATCTTCAAACCCACATTCCCGACAAATCCATCACAAACAACGACATCGGCAGTACCGTTGTAAATATCTCTACCTTCGACAAAGCCGATATAGTTTAAGCCGCACCGCTTCATGATCAGATGCGTCTCACGGGTGAGTTCGTTCCCCTTGCTCTCCTCCTCGCCGTTGCTGAGAAGGCCGACTCGAGGCCTCTCTTTATTCAACACTCGCCTGGCGAAGACGGATCCCATAATGCCAAACTGAGCGAGATGAAATGGTTTACAGTCGACGTTCCCCCCGGCGTCGAGGAGAAGTGAGAAATCTCTTACTGTTGGGTGAAACGTAACAATCGCCGGTCTGTCTACCCCTTCCATCTTTTTTAGGATAAACATGGCCACCGCCATCGTAGCCCCCGAATTGCCGGCACTCACCACGGCATGGGCCTCTCCTCGATGCGCGAGATCAAAGGCAACGCGGATGGATGAGTTTTTGATTCTTCTTACCGCGGCTGAAGGGGAGTCAGCCATCCCAACAACCTCAGGAGCATGCCGGACGCTGATCAGAGACGAGACAGACTTCTTCTCTTCCAGGAGGGCAGTGACTCGCTGTTCGTCACCCACCAGAATCACAGGGATCTTCTTCTCCCTGGCAGCGAAAACCGCTCCGGAAATGACGGCTTCCGGAGCATGATCGCCCCCCATGGCATCGACTGCAATTGCCATCGAATCACCCGCGATCCTCAGGTCTCCTCGACCTCTAGGATTTGCTTCCTATTATAGGTGCCGCAATGAGGACAGACCCGGTGCGGAAGTTTCGGTTCACTGCATTGGGGACAAAAAGAGGTGGAAGCGACAGACAGCCGATAATGGCTTCTCCGCTTATTCCTTCTCGATTTCGAGTGTTTTCGCTTCGGGACAGCCATCTTGTCTCTCTCTAGGATTATTTTCCCTTCAGTTTCAAATTCTTCAATGCCTCAAATGCCGAATCACGGGACTTCCGATCACACCCGCAATCAACCTCGTTCAAATTCGTCCCACACTGCGAACAGAGTCCTTTGCATTCCTCACTGCATAGCGCTTTATAGGGGACGCCAAGAAAGACCTGTTCTCGGATTAGCCCAGATAAATCGACCTCATCTCCTGAAAAAAAACTTGTTTTCAGATCCGCGCTCTCTAGTTCAATTTCTTCTTCCTGGACCTCATCCTCATCCGGAAACAAGGTGACATCGATCTGGGAGGTAAGGGGATAAGAAAAACTCTCAAGACACCGGCAACACTGGAGGTCCAATGCGGTATGCACCCAGCCTCGAACTTGAATCACTCGTCCAACAGGCTGCAGACTAATCGCCGCCTCGACAACTTCGCCTATGCTAAATTCGAGGGCCGGTATCTCACATAAATACTGATTCCATTGTTCCTTCGGATCTGAAAAATGAAGATCCAGGCCCTTCTCTGGAAGATCTTCAATCCGTACTTTATGCACGGCCAATAACGGTAGTTCTCCGTTCTCAAACGAATCGACCGAAATTTGAACTTTTAAATATAATGGAAACATTGATTTTGTCAAGCGCAAATCGGTCGGGCTTTCGCGAATGCCCTTATTCTCAATGGGAGACCAGAAGGACAGCAAGATGCATCAGAAAGGGGATTTCAAGGCTCGACCCGTGCACCTCATTCGATATTATGTGAAAAGTTTTACTTGAATCTTACCCCCCAATATGTTAACTACGACTTAGTGCTTCGATTCGCAAACATGGTAACGTATCCTGCACTCTCCGATTCCCACATTTACTCACTCAGCACTAAGTCCTGAGTAAATAAATTCGGGAGCGAATTTATGAATCGAAGGGCTTAGCTTCTCTTCACGAAACAAGAGAGGGAAGGCGCTGTGGAGGAATGGACCCTTGTATTCAGAATACTCATTCTAGGGTTCTGTGGGGTCTTCGTGACACTGGCTATCTTGATGGTTTCCATTCTCATTTCAGGGGCAGTCATTCGGACCTTTAAGGGTGACGGTTAGGACGGGAAACCATCCTCATGGAATTCTCATTTGTCAACACGATAATCCTCAAGACCGGGCTTCTCCACCTCTACTGGGGACATGTGGTCATGTGGGTTATCGGCTTCGCTTTTATCTTCCTCGCAATCAAAAAGGACTTCGAACCGCTTCTTCTGGTTCCCATCGGTTTCGGGATTTTCATCGTTAACCTTCCGGTTACCCCTCTCATGGGCATAAACCAGGAAGGAAATCGAGAGCTTATCAACATCTTCTTTCACTATGGTTTGGAATGGGAGGTTATCCCTCCACTGATTTTCCTGGGCATCGGTGCGCTGACCGACTTCGGCCCACTGATTGCCAACCCCAAAACCCTTCTGTTAGGTGCAGCCGCCCAATTCGGCGTATATGTAACCTTCTTCGGAGCCATCTTCCTTGGCTTTAAGATCCCCGAAGCAGCATCTATCGGCATCATCGGAGGCGCGGATGGGCCGACGACGATCTATCTCACGGCGAAGCTGGCTCCGCACCTGCTTGGCGCTACGGCCATCTCGGCATACGCATACATGGCCATGGTTCCGCTCATTCAGCCCCCTATCATGAGGCTGCTTACCACCGAAAAAGAACGGATGATCCGCATGAAGCAGCTCCGCCCAGTATCAAGGCTTGAAAGGATTCTCTTCCCAATGATGGGAACCGGGATCATCTGCCTTTTGGTGCCTGATGCGGCCCCCCTCATGGCCATGCTCATGCTGGGAAATCTCTTCCGCGAGTGCGGAGTTGTGGAACGTCTCAGCAAAACCGCCCAGAACGAGCTCCTGAATATTGTCACGATCTTTCTCGGTATCTCTGTGGGGGCCACCATGAAAGCCGAAGGTTTTCTCACCCCGAAACCGGTTTTTATCTTCTTCCTCGGCCTTGTGGCCTTCGCCTTCAGCACGACCGGAGGACTGCTGTTGGCTAAATTCTTCAATCTCTTTCTCAAGGAGAAAATCAATCCTCTGATCGGATCTGCAGGAGTGAGTGCTGTTCCCATGGCTGCTCGAGTCTCCCAGCGGATCGGACAGCAGGCAGATCCGAAGAACTTCCTTCTCATGCATGCCATGGGGCCAAATGTCGCCGGCGTGATCGGAACGGCAACAGCTGCAGGGCTCTTCTTGGCCATACTCCGATAGAGGAGCTTGGAAAAGGGGGATTTTCCCATGAAAGAAAACAAAAAGAATCCACTCAAGGTTACTGATCTCACCTTCCGGGATGCCCACCAGTCGCTTTTGGCAACCCGAATGCGGACGGAAGACATGGTCCCCATTGCTGAAGCCATGGACAAGACCGGATTCCATTCGGTTGAGGTCTGGGGGGGAGCAACCTTCGATGTCATGCATCGTTTTCTTGGCGAGGATCCTTGGGAAAGGCCTAGAATTCTCAAAAAACTGATGCCCAACACCCCCTTCCAGATGCTCTTGAGAGGACAAAATCTGGTGGGCTACCGGAATTACCCCGACGATGTGGTCGAGCCTTTCGTCGAAAAAGCCGCCGAGGTCGGTATTGAGATCTTTCGAGTCTTCGACGCTGTCAATGACGAAAGAAACTTCGAGACGGCTTTCAAGGTGATTAAACGATGTGGGAAGCACATTCAGGGATCGATCTGCTATTCTCTCACTGAGCGGAAGATGGGGGGCCCGGTTTACAACCTTGAGTACTATTTGAATAAGGCCCGCATTCTCGAGGACATGGGCATCGATAGTCTGTGCATCAAGGATATGGCCGGCCTGATTGCTCCCTATGACCTCTATGAACTCATCAAGGCCCTCAAGGAGACCGTCCAGGTACCCATTCAGATTCACACCCATTTCACGAGCGGCATGGCCTGTATGACTTATCTGAAGGCCATTGAGGCAGGTGTTGACGTCATCGATACGGCCCTTGCGCCTCTGGCCCTTCGAACGGCTGCGCCCGCGGTTGAGCCATTTGTTGTGGCCCTCGAGGGAACCGACAGGGACACGGGACTCGACCTCGGCCATCTTTTGAAACTAGACGAATACTTCGAATCGATTGCTCCCAAGTACCGGGATTTTGTCAACCGAACCCGAATGGCAGTCATCGACACCCAGGTCCTCAGACATCAGGTGCCGGGAGGCATGATATCCAATCTGGTGAACCAGTTGAGGGAACAGAATGCACTCAACCGGATCGATGAGGTCTATGCTGAACTCCCTCGAACCCGCGCCGACCTGGGGTATCCACCCCTTGTCACCCCAACATCTCAGATCGTCGGAGTTCAGGCAGTGATTAACGTCCTGGCTGGGCGCTATAACATGGTCTCCAATCAAACGAGGGATTACGTTTGCGGCCTCTACGGGAAACCCCCGGTGCCAATCAAGGAGGAAATACAGGAGAAGATCTTGAAAGGGGGTGCGAAACCGATCACGTGCCGTCCGGCAGACACCATAGAACCAGAATTGGAAAAGGCCAAGGCCGAGACCGAGGGACTCGCCCGAGACATCTATGACACCCTGATCCACGCACTTTACCCATATACGGGGAAGCAGTTCCTCCGATGGAAATACGGCCTCGACGAAGTCCCCGCAACCATGAAGCCGAAGACCCTAGAAGACATTGAGAAAGAAGATGAAGCCATGGCCAAAGCCAAAGATCAGGTGGAAAAAGAACGGCTAAAGCGGAAATAATGCCCCTAGAGGGACAATTTTTCTCTTGACTTTCGGGGGTTTTTTCCTGTATCATCCCGTGAAAAAAATCACATGACAAAAGGAGGTGGAATGCACCCATGAAAAAGCTGACCCTACCTATTCTCATCGCGGTGTTTGCGACATTTCTGTTGATCGGCGTCATATGGGCAAAAGAGCATACGGTTGTTCTAGAGAGTAAGTATGGCAACGTAGAACTCGCCCATCAAAAACACGCAAGTCTGAAATGTCAGGAATGCCATCACACCCTCAAGGAGGGCGAAGAGTCGCCGCAGTCTTGCAGCGAATGCCACACGGCTGGGGCTAATGTCGATGAAAAATCGGCCTATCACACCACGTGCAGGGATTGTCATAAGAAGTTGGCCAAGGGGCCGCAGAAGTGCAAGGAATGTCATCAGAAATAGCATTCTCGAATCAGCATCCCTAAGACCCGCCCCTGTCTTGAAATGACAGGGGTGGATTCGTTTCTAAGCACATGGTAGAACCGCATATCTATATCGGCGTCATTGGTGAGAGTGCATGCACAGAACCGGGTCGGCGAATCGCTGAAAAGGTTGGACGGCTCATCGCAGAGAATGGAGCCATTCTCGTCTGTGGAGGCATGGGCGGCATCATGGAGGCAGCATCCCGCGGTGCGAGTCTCGCGAAAGGCATCGTTCTGGGGATTCTTCCGGGTCTTTCAAGGCGAGAAGGGAACCCCTATCTCACCTTCTCAATTGTCACGGGAATGGGCGATGGACGAAATATCATCCTCGTGCAATCCTGCGACGCCATCATCGCCATCGGAGGCCGCTACGGCACCCTTTCGGAGATCGCTTTCGCCCACAAGCTCGATATTCCCGTGGTGGGGATAGGTACATGGCGATTGATGAGAAACGAGGCAATCGACAGAAAGATCATCGAGGCCCCGGATGAGAACGAGGCCGTCGCCAAGGCCCTTGAGCTCGCACAAAGGTCCAGAAAATAACGACGGCACAGGGCTCACCGAAAAAATCCATCCCTATTCGTTTTGTGCGGCTTTTCCCCATCCGAGGGCACGTCTCGCGTCCAGAACGAGGCTGAATAAGGTGGGTACCAGCAACAGGGTGAAGAGAGTTGAAACGACGAGGCCCCCGACCACCACGCTCCCAAGGCCCCGATAAAGCTCAGAGCCAGCACCCGGAAAGAGAACGAGTGGCAGCATACCAAAAACACTCGTGCTCACGCTCATGAAAATCGGGCGAACGCGATTCTTCACGGCCTCATGAATCGCCTCCCTCGGTGCCACCCCTCTCTGTCTCATAAAATTCAGCGACTGGTGGACGATGAGGATCGCATTGTTGACCACGATCCCCACAAGGAGGATAAACCCCAGCATGGTGAGAACGTCAAGGGCCTGTGGGGCGATCAGCACATTGAGCACCCAAAGCCCCAAAAAACCGCCGGCCGCTGCCAGGGGGACGCTGAACATGATGACGAATGGATAGAGAAAACTCTCGAAGAGAGAGGCCATGAGGAGGTAAGTAATGATCACGGCCAACAGAAAATTCCACTGCAAGGCTTGCCGGGTCACGGAAAGCTTGTCGGCCGTCCCCGCCAGTTTGATTTCATCGGACTGACCCAACCTCCCCGAACGCCTCAGCGGTTGGACAACCTGGCTTTCGATTCGGTCCAAAGCGGTCTCAAGCGGCAACTGCTCCGGAGGTATGACCCTGATAATGATGGCCCGATCTCTTTCAACGTGGTTAATCTGCTGAGGCCCGGAAACCAGCCGAATATCCGCAATAGATCCCAAGGTCACCTGCTTCCCGCCTGGCGTTTGGATGAGTAAGTCCTCCAAATCCTGGATTTTTCGGATTGCCTGGATCCTGCCCAAAAGGGTAAGATCGATCTCTTCCCCCTCATGTTGGTACTCACTGGCCTTGATGCCGTCCAGAATCGCATCGACGGCGATACCGAGTTCACCAGTCGTGATGTTGAGGCTAGAGGTTTTTTCCCGGTCGGGAACAACCTGGATCTCTGGATTGCCAAGATCCAGACTCGGAATGGGACGCAGCTGTGAGCCGGGCATTAACCCCGCGACTTGGCCAAAAATCATCTGACCCAGCCCAACCAATCGAATCAAGTCCGGGCCAGTTATTTCAATGTCAATCGATCTGCCCTCCCCGACCCGTTCAAAGAGGCTCGCCTGTTGCACGATGGGAATGATCCCAGGGACTTTGCCAAGCGCCGCGTAGATGGCCGGAAGAAGCTCACGGACCCGCTCCTCCTCACGACTGACTGCCCCCATAAACGCTTGGTTTCTCAGGGCCACGAAAAAAAAGTGCTTTATTTCAGCGCCTTCGGATGGAGAATCCGCACGATTCCAGTAAGGAGTCAGGTCATTCTCAATCGACCGGCCCATTTCGACCATCTCCTCGAGGTTATAGCCCGGCGGTGGAAGAATAATGCCAAACAAAAGATTCCGGTTCCCCTGGGGGAGATACTCGGTCTTTGGCATTAAGAACCAGGCCATCCCAACGGCCGCCCCAGTCATGATGACGACCAGGCAGATCCTGAGGATTGTTCTCCCATAAATCCACAGAAAGAATCCTCCAAAACCTTTGGCAACCAATCGGCCCAGGAATCCCAGCCCGAATAGATTGGAAAGAGAAAAGAACCCCTTCATGACGGTCTCTTCATCGGTCACAACGACCAGCGCCTTGGGAACAGACAGGATTCTTGCCGAGAGGGAGGGAATCACCGTAATGGATACAACGAGGCTCAAGGCGACCGCACAACTCACCGCAACAGCAATATCCTTGAAGAGCTGCCCGGCCTCCTCTCGAACAAAAATCACGGGCAGAAATACAGCGATTGTGGTCAGTGTGCTGGCCACAAGGGCGCCGAAGACCTCGACAACCCCACGATACGCGCCCGCATGGGCATCTTGTCCTGCCTGGCGGTGCCGGTAGATGTTCTCAAGAGAGACGATCGAATTATCGACGACCATTCCGATCGCAAAAGCCAGGCCAGCGAGACTGATGACGTTAACGTTCCGGCCAAACAGAAACATCATGAGAAAAGTCCCGATCACACTGATTGGGATGGCCAGGGCAATCACAAAGGTGCTGGATACGCTTCTCAAAAACAGGAGGAGAACAGTAATCGCGAGACTGCCGCCGATATAGATATTTTGTCGAACAAGGCTAATGGCGCTGTAAATATAGTCTGTCTCATCATAAACCTGTTCCATAGATAAATCGCGATAGGGAAGGACATCGGCGTTGATTCTCCTGACCTCCTCTTTCACCGCCTTCATCACGGTCAGAATATTCGCGCCCACATCCCGAACCACGTTCATGGCGATCGCAGGATTTCCCTTTTGCCGAACGATTGCCGGAGGCTTTTGATAACCTAGCCGGACCTCTCCCACGTCCCGCACGTAGACCGGGGCATTGTTTTCTCTCCGGATGATGACATTTTCCACATCGCTAGGGCTCTGGTATTCCCCCAGAGTTCGGACGAGGTACCGCCGCTTACCCTCGTCAAAATCACCGGCACTGATGTTCTGATTCTCCAAATCAAGGGCGCGCACAGTCTCCTGAATGGTCACGTTTCTCGCTGCGAGCGCATCCGGGTCGATGATCACTTGCATTTCCCGTTCCTGTCCACCAAACACATTGACCGCCGCGACTCCGGGAATGCGCTCCAATCGCGGTTTGATCTGGTCTTCAATAAAGTCCCTTTCCAGAAAGACCGCAGCGGGCTCTCCCGATGTCTTCTTGAAAGTGAACCAGGCAATGGCGTCCTGTTCGGTCCCGGTAGAGATAATCACCGGCTCCTCGGCTTCGTCGGGGTACTCGGGGACCTGCTGGAGCTTGTTCGACACCTTGAGTAAGGCCGCATCCTTATCGGTTCCCTGCTGGAATTTCAGTATCACTCTCGCCCGTGAATCGCGGCTTTCACTCGTCATTTCCACCAGTCCCTCTACCCCTTTGAGCTCCTCTTCCTGTTCGTCGACAATCTCTCGCTCGATTTCCTCGGGACTGGCACCAGGCCATACGGTATCAACGGTGATTTCGATCTCTTTGACTTCCGGCGTAAGCTGAACCGGGACACGGAACAGAGCGATAAAACCGAAAAGCACAATCAGGATCACCCCGACCGCAACGGTCACCGGATATTTTATGGAAGCCTCGACGACTTTCATGTCCCCTTCTTACCTGGAAGAACGCGAATCTCTTGCCCATCGCGAAGTCGTTCATTGCCCCGGACGATAACCAGATCATCCGGAGTCATGTCCCCCGCCACCTCCGCCTTGTTCCCATGATAACCCTTGACACTCACGCGGATCTCTTTCGCTTTCCCGTCCTGGACAACAAAAACGACCGCTTCCCTTCCTCGGCTCACCAGGGCATCCTTCGGCACCATCAGGGCCGTCTTAGAGTATCCCGTCCCAAAGTTCACTCGAGCCAGCATGCCGCTTTTGAGCTTGAATCCCTTGTTGACTACTTCGAATTTGACCGGGAAAACCCTCGCCTCGGGATCGCCCTCAGAAACGATTGCATGGATCCTAGCCTCGTACGTCTCTGCTCCAAGAGCGTCAGCCGTCACCGCCGCCGGCTGCCCCACGCTCAGCTTTGGGATATAACGTTCCGGGACGGAGACGGTAACATGGACCGTGCTCAGATCGATCAACGTGACGACTGCACCCCCCTTGTCCACCCACTGGCCCACTTCAGTATGTTTCTTAGACACCTCACCCGAGAAAGGTGTCACAATCTCGGTTTTATTCAACATATCCTCCAGGCGGTCGATTTCAGCCTCGTGCTGGCGCAGTTTCTTCGAGAGCGCCACGCTGTTAAAACGGTCGTCCAAGACCTGTTTCTCGGGGACAAAACCCTTGGCCACCAGCTCCTCTGATCTTTTCAAATCAGCCTGAGCCTGTAGGTATCGCTGTTCAGTCTCCTTTTTTGCCGCAACCGCCTCTTGGAGCCTCAGCCTGTAGGTCGAAGCGCCGAGTTCGGCGATTTTCCCCCCTTTCTTCACAAAATCGCCCTCTTCAACAGAAATTTTTTCGACGAGCCCTTCCACCTCTGACGCGAGGACACTCCTCGTCCTGGGGAAGACGGTGCCGGTAAGGGTCACCTTCTTTTCGACTGTCTCATTGCTGACCGGGGAGACCTCGACCGGAGCTGCAGACCGCCCGTCCTGAGCAATCAATATCGAAGGGATCACCAGATGGGAGAAAACCGCGAAAATGAAAAGCCATCTTCCTCTTATCACGGGCCTACCCCCATAGGCGTGATTGTTTAAGATATATAAACCATCTTACAATAAAATCCATCACTTTTGTAAGTGACGACCCAAACAGGGACCCGTCCCACCCCTTCCCGAATGTTGAGTTACCACATTTGCCGTCTCGCTGCCGGTATTGTCGCTGAAGCATTCGTGTCTAGCCCTCGAGCAGGAGGGCTTTCCTCCCAGAAAATGATTGACAACCCGAGATTCTCATGCCAAAGTTCCTAGAAGCGTTACGCCCCCAGGTCAATTTGATTGAAATCGACCTCAAGATCTATCAGACAGAAGGAGCCCGATCTGAGGCAAAAAGCCTCTTTGAACGTGATCCCCTCGTCAGGAGAATTCAATGGTTGTCCATTTCTCCAAATCGTCAGCATACATGGATCGTTACCCCCGCGTGGCTTTCGGGTTGACCCTGATCTCTGGCTGTCAGAATCCCACGAATCCACCCGGATTCGATCAGTACAAGAGAAAGCTTCTGAGGAAGATGAGAAAGAGAGAAAATCTTGCAGAGATTTCGGAACGTATCGATACGTACAACCAGTTCTTTAAGCGTTTCGATCATGAGTGTCCCTTGCGAAAGCATCTCCAAAGGACGATCCACAGCGGGTTTCCGAGATACAACCTCATGGTGGATGTCCACTTCATGGCTGAGATGTGTGCTGGCATTCTCGTCGCCGTGACGGATTACGAGCGTTTTGAAGGGGAATTGACCCTGGACCTTGCCGAGGAAGGTGAGAAATGTCGGGGCATGGGGGGTCGTACGATCCAGACCAGGGCGGGTGAAATTGTTCTGCGGGATGAGAAAGACATCGTCTGCGTGCTCTGCCAAGGGGCAGACGAGAAGACACGAGTGCGCGATGATACGCGCCATGTTCTCTTTTATGCCTACGGAGTACCCGGAATTGCCGATCGTTATCTCAGGGAAGGACTGACCATCGCCGCCGAGACAGCCTCCCAATTTGGCGACGGGAAGATAGAGTTCCTTGAGATATTCTGATTCTGTCCCAAAATCGAACCAGAATTTCCGTCAAGCAGCTCCTCGTGGTCAAACCGGGTCCTTTAAGTCGTAACTTACCCACCGAAGAGGCACAGAGAACACGGAGAAAGCATAGTTTTCTAATGCCGAGAAATACCGGCATTGGAAAAATCTCCGCCCGCCGGGACACGGAAGGTCGCTCGTACATGGCGCACCCGGGAAAGAGAGATCGGCGCTAATCCCCCGACAGGGCGAATGGTTTTTGTTTGTCGGCATTTCCCGACAAACAAAAAGATCCCCTACTCTGCGTTCTCCGTGCCTCTGTGGTGAAGCTTAGACAGGGGTTAGGAGCTAGTCTCGGCCATGAAGGTTCCAGGCTGCGACAAAGGCCAATCCCCTCTCGGTTAAGGCCTGAGCCGTGCGGTTCACGGCTGCGTGCTTATCCAGGTAATTTGTCTCTAGATGCGGCATGTCCCCCGACGAGAGGATCTCCTCCTTGTCCCGGAAATAGTCGAGAATATCCGTAGGATGCTCACGTGTAGGCTCAATTCCCGGCTCCCCTCCCTCATGCTTGGCGGATATATTCGGCACGATGGGAGCCACCTCCAGCAGGTCGTCGAGTCGGTCATAGGGCTGGCGGACAATACTCTTCCACGTCTCGGTGATGTGATGCTCGATCCGAACCTGANNGGTCTTTCGGATTTCGCCGCTCAGCTTCAGGGTCTCCACGTTTACAGAGTTGCTCAGATTAAAACCGACCAGAGGACTCGAGCCGTCCTCCCGGGAGAATAGCCGAGCGGTCATCAGCGTCCAAAGCACCGCGTAAGGGTTGTCGTTGCCCATAAAGACCGAGATCTTGAACTCCAGATCAATGCCGAGCTTATGCAGAATATAACCGAGAAGCACCGTGCCGGGGTTGATATTGAGGACCTCGCAGATACCATATTCAGTGAAGTAGTATAAGAATTCATCGACCCATTCCAGGGCGTGCTCATTGGGTTGTCCAACCCCCCCGAAGTAGCCCGTGATGGTTTCTGCTCCTCCAAGGTGAACGTTTGATCCATCAGTCCCTTTCGTATCCAGGGTCTCCACATACGTGGCCCCGATGATCTGCATAGCGGCGGCAACCGCAAGGATATCCCCCTGATCGGATTCCTGTTCCCTCATCTGTCGAACCCGGATGTATCGAGCGGGCATGACCTCTTGGTGTTCAATTGCTTGCTGGGCTTCAAGGATGAGCCACGGAAAATACTGAAGCGCACTGATCTCCAGGGTGACGGCGTGTTTTTCGTCAAAGGTCATCTCTTCGACCCGGCTGCCCAGCACTTTGCGACGGAAGTCGGGGATTGACATAAAAGCCCGCCGGTCCTGCTCCGCTGCGAGCCATTCGATCTCTTTCAGGTAGGGCGAGTCCAGTTCGCGAAGTCGCCCCAGAAGGTTTGGGAGGTGTCGGGCTTTCCGAGCCTTGGCGTTAATCTCCTCGGGAGTTCCATATTTACCGACAACCTGAAGCATCGCGTTGATCAACGGGTTCTTCGGATCCAGTAAGAATTGATTCACATCCTCCAGGGCCGATACCGGAATCCGCAGGTGTTCCCTCAAAAGATCATTCATTGCCATACCCTCCTTGCCACGCTGAAGAGGTCTCCGAAATCGAGGCTTCCAGGCTCACGGGCCTTTGAGCCATGACCCACACACGGGGTATGAAAGTTTTGTCCTTTTTCGATTCTAAGCCGAGACCCTGAAGGTGTCAATGAAGTCCCTCTATTTCAACCAAGAGGTAAGCAAAAATCCTGCCTAGAGACCTCCTCTAAGCAGGCGCGTCAGGTTGAAAGCTTTTTCTCGTATTCAACGGATTAGACAAAAAGGCAGGCCAAAATGACCTGCCTTTTCGCTTTACCACCGGTGTAATGTAGGACCTAATCTTACCTACGGAACCCGTAGGGTAGGATAGAGAGGAAACACCCACCACCGCCGCCGCCCCCGGCGGGGACAGCGCCGCCACCAGCAGGTGCACCTGGGCCGCCCTGGTCGACGATTTCCGTGTCGGCGACACCAAGGACGTCGTCTCCTAGCTCGCCGTCGATGAAGTGCAGGGTGACCGTATTTCCATTGATCTCTGCTCCTGTTACGACGGGCGGACCCGTTTCGTACAAGAATTCATATAACTCCTCTGTGGGGTCACCTGGAGTCGTCGGACCGTACTTGTAATAGGTTGTGGTGGCCCCAGGCAGATAGAGTTTCACTGTGGTTTCAGCAGTAGGAACCGCTGCGCCTTCTACGGTAAACCCGAACCATCCGTAAGGAAAGTTTATCCCGGCTGGACCGTTAGGAGGCGGGGGAACGGTCCGACAATCAGAGAGTATCCCAGGAGCTTCGACTTCCAGAGTCACATAATTCCGCGCGTCATAAGTATACATAGAAGCCACATTCTGCTGCCCACTGTCTGCGATTAAGTCACCGTTTCCGTCGTAATCTGGGACAGTACCATCACCCCCCTGCTCTTCCAGGTCACACACACCGTCTTCATCAAAATCCGGCTCAAAAGCGGCCGTGACCGTTTTGTCCCCGGTCATGGCAATGGCCGCAGGATTGGCATGGCCACTCAGATCGCCACCGGTGTTCCACTCGAAAAACGCACTACCCGTAGCGGAGTCAGCTGTCAACAGAACTGTGGTGCCCTCATGATAGACGCCACCATCAGGATTCACTGTACCTGTACCCGCGCCCCCGTCTGTATTGACCGTGAGGGAGTATCGAGCCAGACCCCCGCAATATGACAGTCCCTCATTGTAATGTTGCGAAATCTCCTCCGGGGAAAGCACCCGATTGTAGATGGCCACCTCGTCCAGGGTCCCATTGAAACGGTGGCGCTCTGGATCATCTTTTCTGTTTAGGTACCCGATGTTGAGCTCAGCCTTCTCCGAGTCGAATCCGGCAGTATAGTCAACCGCATCAACCGAGGCCTGCTCGACACCATCAACATAGAGGCGAATTTCTTTTGGATCCGTATCAGCATCCCTTACTGCCGCCACGTGATGCCACTCTCCGTCGTTTACTCTCTTGCCCTCCACTTCCGCTATAACACCATCCGCATCTCGCAAGGTGAAATTAGCCTCGCCGCTTGGCCGCAATCCGGTCCACCAGTGCAATTTACTTTTCAAAGTGTCATCCCTGCCGACGACGACTTTACTATTGAGGCTGGAACTCGAATCGTTCACCCAATACTCGATAGAGAAACTTTCGTTTATGCCCCAATCAAAGGAATCATCCGGTTCCACATCAATCCCAGTAGTGCTACCGTCAAAATCCTGGGCGCTGAATACCAACCCATTAGCCGGTGTTGGACTTTCGTTACCCACGCCATCCTTGCGATTCACAAGATCTACGTAAGTAGACCCACTGGTCTCATCCAGCGTCCAGTAGGATGTCAGGCCCTCTGGGCAGTCGGCACGTGCTGAGGTGGTTGAGAGAAAAACGAGACCCAGCACACATGCAATCAACACACATAAGCAGACTCTCCGTTGATAAAGCATCTTTGTTCCCTCCTTCTTTTGAACTCAGGAATTACCACCAATTGTCTGTTTCCTATATTTAAGAGCAAACAATAGCTATGGTTATCATTAGACTGAACCTTCTAGGAGAGCAGGAAGCATGCCAGGCGAAACGGCTTAGCATTTTTACTTTGATTTCAAATAGTTAACAACCTTTACACCAAAATGTAGATGCAAATCAGTGAATACCGAACTTCATAAAAAGGGAAGCGAATTTCCACTTTTTTCGAGAGATTGGAAACATGGCTACTTGAACTAAGCACTTGAAACCAAAAACTTTACATCAAAAAGGTAGGCCAAATAACCGGTCTATTGATTTTGACAGTGTGATAGTAAGCAATGATGATCCGCGCCAGGAATATAGTGATGCAAGTCCCGTTATCAGTTTCGTAATGGTCAATACTATCCAGAGTCGCTTCAATTTCATTCACATCTTCATCGCCGTCAGATATGTCATTCGTTCCGATATGCTATAGGACAATATCTGCTAAATTGGAGCGGCAACA
>JABAOH010009470.1_pt4 | contig 21675 bp, 22 predicted proteins | sample 7062181 | NCBI WGS metagenome assembly JABAOH01 (sample SAMN14538630, study PRJNA623070) | marine sediment metagenome | biome: marine biome [ENVO:00000428]; feature: marine pelagic biome [ENVO:01000023]; material: deep marine sediment [ENVO:00002113]; isolation source: pool of 5 deep marine... | reverse complement strand
TTCTGTTCCTCTATCTGTTTCCGGGCGGCGGAGAGTTCATCCCTGAATGACTGATCAACGTATAAGCCACATTCGAAGTCTCTAAAATGCTCGATTATGGCCTTCGCCTGTTCTTTGTTCAGGACCGACCCGTGCTGAGGAGCTATTGTTTCTATATCGTAGCGCTCAAACTTAGTCATGGCATAGAGGAGTAATTCCTTTGCAGGCATGTATTCTTTATGAAACGATGTAATTTCCTCAAAGTAGTTCACGCCCGCATAAAGATCCCAATTATCGACCATCCCCCCAAAAATGTCACCGGAAAAGAGCATCTTATCCTTGTTGAAATAGGTTGCTATGGCACCTGGTGCATGGAGATACGGGGTGTGTATGAATTTCAAGGCGGAGCCATCTCCGAGTACTAATGTTTCCCCCGGGAGTTCATCCGGATATTCAAATGTAAGCTTTTCCCCATAATGGCGAATGAGGGCGGAAGTTCTCTTATGGGTGATGATCTCACACGTTTCGTTGCCGCGGGATCGCATGGTATCCATTAACATGGAGATATTGCCGGCCACATCGGGGTCCTGGTGCTGCACGATAATGTGGGTGATATCCTTTAAGTCAACCAGTTCTGAAACTTTACCGATGAAATTTTCGAAGTACAGTACAGAACCGGGATCGATAATGATTCCCTTTCCGTGGATCAGGATTAGATATGAGTTGCACTGAAACTTATCCCTGGGGTCATACGTCCCCACCCAATAGACGTGCTCGGAGATTCTCACGGCCTTATCATAGTCCGGGGTTTTCATGTGCAGCTCTCTGAGTCCTCCCTCAATGACGAGGAGTCAATGTTCAGATCTGCCCCACCATCCCATCAACATTTTTCCTTAAGATCACATCTAAATCCGCACCACACAGCAAATCTGAACCCCTGTTCACCATAACAATAAATTTTACCATGGAAAAAAAAACAAGTCCAAACGGGGCCGCCCAATTCAGAGGAGCCTTGAGTTAAAAGATGGGGCAAAGAGTACGGAGGTGAATCAGCGAAAGCGCTCGTTTTAACTCCTTAAAAGGAGTATGAGAAAATTGGGTGCAATTCAGCGTTCCACTCCTCGATGCTTCCCTCAGTTTTGATAGCGGGAATTAGGACCCTCAGTTTTTTCTATAGACTTGTGTGGTTTTTTCCCTCCGAGTCACGCACGGGGTTGAATTTTCCCGGGACCTCTGTGCTATCTTAATGTAAATGGGGTACATTCCAAAAGTAAGGACACGGGATTTGGTCGCAGTTGATTTCCTTCGGGAATGGATCGTCTTGATGGCCGTAGGGAAAATGAAGGAAGGAGCGTATGAATGAAGACTGAGGCGAACGTAGTGAACAGCAAGCGCAAAAAGCTGGAGACACTCTTTCATAAGCACGGTTACAGGGATTTCAAATGGATTGAGCCCGAAAAAATCGTCGTCTCCCAGTGGGTTCGGATGAAATGCATGTACGGCTGTGGGGAATATGGCCAGACAGCATCCTGTCCCCCGAATGTCCCTTCTGTTTCTGAGTGCGAGAGATTCTTCCGTGAATACAGGGAAGCGGCGATCTTTCACTTCGAAAAGAAGGTGGAGAAGCCCGAAGACCGCCATGCGTGGACGAAGAAGGTCAATGCAAAACTTTCAAAACTAGAGCGAGAGCTCTTCCTTTCCGGTTATGAGAGGGTTTTTCTCTTGTTCATGGACAGCTGTAGCATATGTGGTGAGTGCACTGGACTGCGAGAGGAGTGCAAGGAACCGAAATTAGCGCGCCCCTCTCCTGAGGCAATGGCCATAGACGTCTTTGCTACTGTCAGACAGTTTGGTTATCCCATCGAGGTTCTTTCAGATTATTCGCAGAAGATGAACCGTTATGCCTTCTTGATGATCGAGTAGCTCCCTTTATCCCCTTAAACAACCTCCTTCCCTTGGATAATGAGATGAAAAACTTCGTTCAGGGAAGCAGACCTCCAATCACGCAAAAACAGGGATTCAGATAGTCCACGCAAAGGATTCTTGAGAATCCAGGATCCAATTTTCCCTTTTGTTCCTATCCATTCGCTCAGTGTTTGTTTCTCAGTCATTGCAAGGAGCACGGATTCGAATCACCAGCTTTACCTGCAAGCGGTGGTGGCGAGGTTTGATAAGCTTAAAGGAGCACGATTGCTGCTTCATGTCCAGAAGCCGAAGCTAGACGTGTATCACGAGTTAGGAGCGAGGCGGACAGGGTTTCGGCAAGTGCAACATAAACTGCATCGTAGGCCGTCATGTTGTGCCGTAACTCCCATATCCTCGGTAAGAATATGTCGTGGGGATAGCGGGTGATTGGCAGGTCGGTCAGATCGACCAATGCTTCTAGTCCCCTCTCAGGTTCAATGGCTCCGGATACACAGTAACGGCGAAGGACTTGAGCAATTTCCAAGTCGAGAATGTGGGGAGCGTGAAGGGTTTCCCCCGGCGAGAAGATTCGCTCCTCAATCTGCGGCGCTACTCGGGTACGCAGAAGCACCTCAAGCACCACTGAAGCATCGGCTACAATCACTATCGGTCCCGTTCCTCTCTTACTGCTTCCACTGGCGGAACGTCCGGAGCGACGGGTGTACGTTGATGAAGCCGTTCAAGAAGTTCTCTCATGGCAGGCCGCTCGGCGCTACGCCGGATTTCAGCAAGGAGATAATCGGAGAGCGACATCCCTTCGAGGGCTGCCCTGGCCTTCAGTTTGCGGTGAAGTGCATCAGGAACGTTTCGGATTTGGATCATCTTTGACATGTTAACAACATACATTCATGCTGGGAAGATGTCAACATCTATTTTGCAGCACTGTGTTTCATCAGGCCCAGAAGGTAGGAGGGATACAGAAAGCGCCAGAAAGGTCCACTGGCGCCAGGAAGGGGATTAGAGCAATGTTGCCAAGCAATTCCCGCACGAACGTCCCCCATTTTCCTGTCAAGCTTTACCTGATAGATGGATGACGGGCCAGGGTCCCTGTCGCGGCGTAGGAGGTAACTCTAATCGGCTAGTCCCTTTTTTCATTGATGTTCGGGGCGGAGTAGGTCGTTCATGGTCTTGACCGGGTTGAAGGTGATGAGGGGAACCTCCACAAAAATGGTATTCCAGTGGGCCATGGCCCCGTTCCAGAGCCCCGGAAGCTCGAGGGCCTTGAGTGCACGGCCGTCTTGCGATTTCTTGGTAATCAAAATTGCATTGGGATCCACATATTTCCTCAGGTCAAAGGGATTGCCCCGATAGTCTCGGACGCCCGCCACAATATCCACGGGATTGAAGTGGGTCGCAGAGCGCCAAATTTCCCGCTGTTCGACCGAATGGGGGTCCACTTGTGCCTCTTCCACGATCTGCAGAGAAAGGGAACCGTCTCGTCCCTCTACCCAGAAGGGACCACCACCGGGTTCTCCCTGGCTTTCGACGATGCCACATACGCGCAGTGGGCGATTAAGCGCGGAAAGGAGAAATTCCCTTTTCTTTCCCGGGGCTTCCAGTCTTCGACCTTCCGGAATAAAAAGGCGGAGCTCCGCCGTGGCAAACTCCAGTGCTTCATTGAGGAATTGATCTTCCTCCATCCCTTCGGCCAACTTCTCCACATAACGGAAGATCCTCTTTTGGAGCTTGACCAGGTATCCGGCAAGGGCCTTTTTCCAGGTGAATGTTGGCCCCTTGAGCTTATCCGGGACGACATTGTCGATATTCTTGATGAATATGACATCCCCTTCGAGGTCGTTGAGATTCTCGATGAGGGCCCCATGCCCGCTTGGCCTGAACAGGAGCCTCCCATCCTCCAAACGGAAGGGACGATTTTCCGTATCCACGGCGATGGTGTTGGTTGACTGCTTCTGGATGGAGAAGTCCACGCGGAATTGAACGTTGTATTCCGTTTCGTAGGGGGGCCTCACTTTTTCCAGCAGTCCCTCGAAGCCTTCCCGATGTTCCGGAGATACGGTGAAGTGGAGCCGGCAAATCCCTCGGTCGTTACGGACATACTCCGCCGCCTCCACCAGGTGCTCCTCAAAGGTCGTTCGACTCTCATCGGGATATCGATGGAACGCGAGCAGTCCTTTGGGGAGATTGGCGTAGTTGAGCCCGCGAGAGGTCAGGAGGTATTCGAGGACCTGCCTGAATCTGCCCCGTTTCATCAGGGCATGGATGTCGAGGGCAGCATTGGTCATGACTTCCCTGAGGGTATCGAAGAAGGCGAAGCGTTCGATTTGCGCCATGAACTCCAGAAGGTCCTTGCATTTCCGTTCTCCCGCCTCCGCTCTTCTGGCAATCTCAGCCTGGTCCATGCGCGGTTCATGGTTGTAGAACCAGAGGAGGAACTCGAACATCCGGGTAGCGGCACCCGATGCGGGCACGAACTTCAGGCATTGCCCCTGATTTGCGGCCTCCCGTTGATGCTCGAAAAGGGCTGGGAGTTCTTCCTCCGTTATGGTTCTTATACCATCGCCTATTGTGCAGGGACGGTTGAGGCGGAGGTAGGGTTCAGGCCTCCTGAAGGCTTCGAGTTGGGAGGTAATCTGTTCTATCGTGATCCCGAGGGAACGGATCTGTTTGAGGTCTTCGCGTGAAAAGATGGAAGGATCTGTCATCTTCTTTCTGTCCAGATTGCTCAAAAACTCCTACAAGAGTACGATATACTGCAAACAGTTACAATTTTTTAGGGCTTCGGCGGGCAACACCATAGAGAGGACATTGGGGGCCAAAGGAGCTCCTCTCACTGGTGGGCCGCATCGCGCACTAAGTCCAATGCCCGCTGAACGCCCGTGGTCGGCACTACCCCGCATCCTTTTGAGGGGCGGATATACCAGCGCCCCCGTTCTTGGCAGATCTCAATCCAGAACTGTTGCGTCAAGTTTTCCTCAGCCACGACCACCATTACCATCCCCTTCTGGCGTTTCGGATCATAGAGAAACTCCTTGAACTCGGCAACGGTATCGCCCCGTTCGTTAAGGGGATGAAAACGGTCGGGGTTGAAATGGTCAACGTGATAGGTCATCAATGGTATGTCCTCCTTCAGGGGGATTTCCGCGTGCTCTTGTATGAGCAACCGCAGTTCGTGGAATTCCCTCTGCCCGCCCTCATGCCATTTGCGTTCATATTTTGTACCGAATCGAGGGGGTATTGATCTACGATTCACCTCGAAGCCGGTACCGTCGACTTGTTCAAGGATCCAATTCAGGTAGGGTTGATAGTCCGTAATAATGTGGGCCTCTCCACCGCGCACGAGGCGACTATTGAGCAGCCTGAGAAAGGCATGGGAGAAGAGGCGATGTTTCGCGTGTCGTTTCTTGGGCCATGGATCCGGGAAAAGCGCGTATACGCGATGTAATGACTGCGGCAAGAAGAGGCGGTCAAGGGCAACCCGTGCATCGGCTTGTATCAAACGGATGTTGTGTGCCTTTGCTTGAGTAATATTTCGGAGCGCTTTCTGGATTGATGCCCACCTCAGCTCGAGGCCCACGAAGTCCCGCTCTGGGTGCTTTTTGGCAAGTTGAACGAGAAAATCACCGTACCCAAAGCCGATTTCCAGCTCAAGAATCGTCTCACGACCGAACTGTCTCCGCCAATCAATCGGGCGCTCCGTTTTCAACCAGAGAATGAGGTGTTTCAGGGAGAGATCACGTGGGTCCATGGGCTCATCTTAGCACAGGACGATTCCTTCTCCTCTATCTCCTGAGGGCCGACTATTCCTCCTCCTGAGTTACGATATCAAACATGGCTGAATAGTCTTCCTCAGCAGATCCCCTATCAAGCGTGATTTGGAGCAAGCGATGGATTCCCTCCAGACCGAGGGTATTAATATTCATGGATTTTGCTTCACCGAGAAACAATTCCACATCCTTGACCAGGTGTCTTGTGGGGAAGTAGGGGTTTGAATGGTTTTTCGAGATCATTCGCTCAAACTTCCTGTCGAATTGAGGGGTATAGAGGAAGCTCCCACGAAGGATCTTCATGAAGAGATCCACGTCGATTCTCTTGCGGTGCACAAAGCCGAGGCTGAGCGCGAAGGCAGCCGTAAGGGAAGCGATGAGCTGATTCATGGCGAGTTTAAGGCCTGACGCATGCCCTACCGGCCCGATGAGAGGAGGCTCCGGACCGAGACATTTGAGGAGTTCCAACCAACGGCGGAACTGTTCCGGCGATGCTCCCACCATCAAGATCAATGTGCCTGCCTTCGCCTCGGCGATGCTCCCCAGAACGGGTGCCTCGAGATATTCCCCCCCAGCTTTCAATACCTCCCTGCTGATGGCAATACTCTCCGTGGGCGATATCGTCCCCATCTGAATCACCGTCCGATGGGACAATTCCGCCAGGGAAGGTGGGGGGAGCAACACCTCGTGGATCGCTTGGGCATTGGCAAGCATCAGGATAACACACGTGGAGGAGCGAATAGCCTCATGGGCAGACTCGGCTATCTCCGCTCCCAAGGTTCTGAGTGGTTCTGCTTTCTCGCGGGTGCGGTTGAACACGATTAATCGATGATTGGCTTCGAGAAGCCTCTCGCCCAGGGGGCGACCCATCAATCCGGTGCCGAGCAGCGCAATCTGCATCGTATTCTCCTCCGAAAGTCTCTGGTATGTGCTTTTCCCCGATACCCTAACAGAATGGGCCAGATCTTGTCAAACTGCTGAAAAAAATGGTATGGGAGCAGGAGGAAGGCCAAGATGGTGAAACGATATGACTGACAAAAAACGAGAAGGAGGGGTTACCATGCATGTTCGATCCCCGGTCGCCGCCGCGCATACAGCCGTGGAAATGGAGTCCGAAACCGCCGGGAGAATGGCCGAAACAGCTACGACGTTCCTTGCTTTTCTTACACCGGAGCAGCAAGCCCGGGTCCTTTTTCCCCTTGAAGACGAGGAGCGCCTGAACTGGCACTATATCCCGCGCGAAAGGCAAGGGCTTTCGTTCAAGGAGATGGACGGCAGTCAGCGGAAGCTCGCCCACGCGTTGCTTTCGAGCGGGTTGAGCCGCCGCGGCTATGCCAAGGCATTGGACATCATGAGCCTCGAATCGATCCTTGGGGAGCTGGAAGGACCGGCTCGGCGTTATCCGCGCGACCCCGATCTCTACCACGTGACCCTGTTCGGGACGCCTTCGGATGAATCACCGTGGGGATGGCGTGTGGAGGGACACCACCTTTCGGTCAACTTCCTCGTCGTACGGGGCAATCGGATCGCTCCCACCCCAAACTTCTTTGGTGCCAATCCTGCTCGGGTGCCCCGGGGTCCCTTGACAGGCTTGCGGGTGCTCGCTGCTGAGGAGGACCTCGCTCGCCAGCTCTTGGCGTCACTGGGCAGCTCGAAGGAGGCACGGGCCGTTATCGATACTGAGGCTCCTGCGGACATTATAACAACGGCGGAACCCCGAGTGAGAATCGATGACCCACGTGGACTAGCCGCCGCGGAGATGACGGAGGATCAGCGGCGTCTTCTCATGGATCTGGTGGTCGAATACACGAGCAGAATGCCGAGGGACGTTGCCGATACCCGGATGGACCGGATCGAAAAGGACGGGAAGGCTCACATCCATTTCGCCTGGGCGGGATCCAAAAAAAAGGGCCAGGGACATTACTACCGAGTGCACGGGCCGAGTTTTCTCATCGAGTACGACAACACCCAGAACAATGCGAACCATATCCACACGGTTTGGCGGGATCTCCGGGATGATTGGGGCGAGGATCTGTTGCGAGGCCATTACGCAAAGTCGCACTAGTGGTTTGGAGTGCGGCCTTTACGGGTTCGATCATTTACTCGGGGAGTATTCGGTGTTAACAGGGGGGTCCGGATGAGGCGACTTTTCTTATTTTTTGGAGGTCTTTTTGGTGGCCTGGGGGTTGTTCTTGGTGCTTTTGCAGCCCATACCTTGAAGGCTCGGCTGACGCCGGAACTCTTGACGACTTTTGAAACCGGCGTGAAGTACCAGATGTATCATGCACTGGCTCTCCTCATTGTGGCACTGGTCCATGCAAGACGGCAGGCGAGCACGTTACTGACCGTCAGCGGCTGGTTGTTCGTGGTTGGCACGCTCCTTTTTTCAGGGAGTCTCTACGTTCTCACGTTGGGCGGCATGCGATGGTTCGGTGCAGTTACACCGTTTGGTGGAATGGCCCTGATCGTTGGCTGGTTCTGTCTGGTGGTGGCGGCGCTTGCGGGCCGCGGAAAAGGCGATGTGGACCCTTCCTCCCCTCAGTCCACCTCGAACTCCGCCAGAATGGGTGTATGATCCGAGGGCCTCTCAGACCTCCGGGGTTCCGGGTCAATCCATGCCCGGTGAGACGTTCGAGCCATTGACTCCGTAGCCCAGATGTGATCAACCCGCCAGCCCATTCGCCTGGCCAGGGCATTTGGTACCCGGTAGTCCCAGAAGGTGTAGTGGCCTCCTTCGGGCACGTGGAGGCGAAAGACGTCCACAAACCCCCACTTTCGTACCTCCTCCAGGGCCCGATGTTCTTCGGGGTGAAACCCGATGGATCCCTGGAGACCTTCCGGGTCGTGAACGTCTCGAGCCTCTGGAGCCACGTTGAAGTCTCCAGCCCAGATGAGGGGTTCCTCCGGCTTGAAATTCCGTTCCAGAAACCCCCGAAGTCTCTGGAACCACTCGAGCTTGTACTGGAACCGCTCCGAGTCGGGAGCCGTCCCCTGGGGGATGTAGGTGTTCAGAACCGGAATTCCCCGGACCTTCATGAGGATCAGCCTCGCCTCGTCGGGAGGGCCTTCATCATCGAGCCCAACACGGAGAACCTCCATCGCTTCACGGCTCAGTACTGAGACCCCGTTGAATCCCTTTTCCCCACGAAAGGCGCACATGAACCCCAAGCCTTCCAGGTCCTCACGGGGAAACTCGCTATCTTGAACCTTGGTCTCCTGGAGGCAGATTACCTCCAGGGTTTCCTTTTGCAGCCAGCTCAGGAGCACGGGGAGCCGGGCTCGGATTCCGTTCACGTTAAAGCTTGCAACCCTGAAGGGCGGGCTCATCGGAACCTCCAAAGCCTGGTATGGGTTGGGGTTGAACTACTGGGGCATATCTCCACAGGTATGGTCGAATTCGTCAAAAGGGAAAGTATCGATCGATTCAGAGGAACCCCTGAAAAGCGACATTTCCCTCCCCATCGAAGTCCACGACATATAAAAAGGGCTTTCTCCCCTCGATGGAACCGAAGCGGAGATCGAAAAACTCCACGCGGTGTTTCCCATTTACGTTCCCCTTGTCCCTGGCTACGGGAAAACGGGCGAACCAATAGAATGTCTTCACCCCGTCCAACCTGAGGGCCTTCTCCACCCAGGGAGAGTCATCGAACCTATCCCACTCCCGATACTGAAGTCGGGGTATGGGTTGAAAGCGGGCCAAGAAGCGTCCCAGGAAGTTCTCGCCTTCAGGCGATTTTCCCTCCGTTCCAATCAGATTAACGAGCCCCTGATAGATCTTCTTTTCCGTGAGGATATAATTCCCCCAATTAAATGGGGAGAGAGGTTGGGGGACCGAGGCGACGGCTTCGGTGACGAGTCCCTCTTGCCGCGCGTAGCTTTTCGCCAGGGAAAGGGCCCACGAGTGATTAAAAGCACAGAGGGCGATGTAGAGGGCTGCGAGAAAAACGGAAACCCTCGCCAGGATTAGGCTTTTTGTCTTCCACAGGTGAAGGGCGATCAAGGGAATGAGAAAAGTGGAGACCAAAAGGAGGTCGATAATGAAGATCCAATCGAGGGTGAATCGATAATCCGAAAAGGGGCTGAGGATCATGGTCCCATAGGAGGTGGCGAGGTCGAGAAAGGTGTGGGCGAGGAGTTCCACGGTCCATATGAGAAAGAAGGTCCAGAATCGTTTCACCCGTGATATCTTAACGAACAACCACGCGAAGAGCAGGGAGAGGGGGATGATCAGAACGACGGAATTGGTCAGGTGCCTGTGGTACTTAAGCGTAAATTCCGTCGTGAGAAAAGGCCTCAGCACGAGGTCCATATCCGGGAAGATTGCGGCCGAGAGTCCGGCTATAGTACCCCATTTTCCCGTGTCCCGGGCTAACCCGGTCTTGGCTATCATATACCCGGCTAACGCATGGGTGGGAGTGTCCATACCCAAAGTATAATTCGCGGCTCAATCGTTTTTCAAGGAAACGGAGCACATTACGGGCCTCGTAACTCCTTTGGGACCCCCGAAAGCAATGTGGAAAAGACTTCGTTTACCTCATTGGCAATCTGAACGAAAGGCCACGGCTCTATTTCAGGCGTCGCTTCCTGCCGAGCGTATGTTAGATGAACGACGTCCTCTGCTACTCGCCTATGATATCACCGAAGGAGAGAAAAGGCCCTTACAACATGGTGGGATATCTGAAGGTTGGCTGGAACTTTCAATTTCCTGCCAAAACGGCAACGTGGTCGCCGTCTTTGCTGGCTGAAAATCTGGCATTCATAGAGTGACCTGCTTCTGAAGCAGCTTTGAGAAATCATCGGTCCCAAGTCCCCACTTCTGTGCCAGTCTGATGAAGCGTGGGTCTCTCCGCCTTTTGCCAAACAGCGAGGAGGCCTTGGCATCTGCAGCGACCTGATCATTACTGAGGATCAGAGTATTCTTCTCGGCGACATCAGACGTACTTCCACCGGAAGGACCATATCTTGTCATGATCCTCGTGGCATCGATCAGGGTCACGGTCGGTTTGAAAAACTGAGCCAGATCAACGATATTCTGATGTATATCCTGGTGAAGGGCCCCCCGGCTTCCACCAACAGCCCCTATCCAATTCTTCATACCGAGCGTCAGGGAACTCAGCACATGATCCTTTGCGACCGGCAGATTTATTACCTTGTCAGCCTCCACCAACGGCACAAAGACTGGCCAGACACCCAGGCGATTTCCCCGCAAGTTCATCTCCCGCATGAGAGATGATTCAGGATAGATCAGCTCTGCCCCGGTATTCTGTGTTACAGCTTCTGCACCTGTAACGGTGAAGCAGAGCCCGGCATCGTCAATGGTATTATCGGCGACTCTGACCTTTTTTGCGCCTGCCTCTTGACAGAGCTCGATGACCCCTTGCAACACTTCCGGATTTGTGGTGGCTGCCAGATGAGGCGGTCTGGCCCAGGAGATATTCGGTTTGATAACTACCACATCTCCCTTTGAAACGAATTGTCCCATTCCTCCGACGGCATCGAAGACCTTTCTTACCAGCTCTTTCGCAGAGTAACCCTCTTTTTCGCCCACGCCTTCAACGATAAATCCCGTCTTCTTCTCCCCGGCCCAAGCCGAAGGTGTCCTTTTGACGGGCCCTGTCACAAAACGAGCAAGAGCAAGAGAACCAGATACGTAGAGCAACTTCTTGATGGATTCTCTTCGCGTAATGGGATGGTCTAGCTCCATAATCAACACCTCTTCAATTTTCTTCGCCTTCTGCGCCAAAAAAAACACGAGCTACTGAGAAATAGAATAGCTCTATTCTCTACCCCAAATCAAGATATACTACGCTTTACCAGAGATTCATGGTTGTCAGGGGTTCACCTATTACTCCCTATCCCATTCAGGGGCAAAGTACCTTCCCTATTGTGCGCGGGCAATTCAAATGCCGGGCCCAAGAAACTTAGATGAGAATATCCTGTTCCCAGCCATAACGCTCAATCCTTATTTCCTCCATACGGCTCGTTCCCAATCCGTAGACTTTATCGGCAGCTTCTACACAGATGGGTGGTGGGGAAAGGGGCCACGGTTCACCGCGTAAAGCCCGCCTTTTTTCCTCGATAATTCGTAAGCAAACAGTATCGACTGCAACGGGATCCGTGCCGGCGATCAAACCATTATATGCCCATTTGTAGCGAGGATCAGGCTGAGGTCCCTTATCACAGAGGGGATAGAGCGAATCAACGAGAACGAGCCTTGTCTTTCCCTTGACAAAAGGCAGGTTCCAGATTTCTCCTAGTTTAGCACTATCGCTTTCGTGATATCGGCTGGGATGGCCGGAATACAAGATGTAATTTTTCAGCACCGTGCCAATTCCTGTTAGCCAGTGAGCCTTCAGACCGGGAAGGTTGATCAAGGCAGTGCAATCCTTGGGCTTATGAGGACCACCCTGCGCCAGCGTAATCCTCTCCTTTGGAATTCCGGCATTTACTAATGAGCTTTTGACAGCATCAACGACTTCATCATGAGTTGGATTCAAATGAGGGGTGGGAACCAGGCCAATTACATCATCCGGCGTGACAAGGCTTAGCCATGCATCCTTGGTATCGTTCTGACCGGTACACTTGATCAGCGTTTGCTCGAGCATCTTATTTAAGATTGGGGTGTCCACATTCTTTGAAGAATCCATGGCGTTTCTGTCGCGCACGATTGTCACTAAGCTTGCAGGGCGTTTTTTTGCTTCTGTTTGAGGCCACTTAAAACCAAAAATGGAAGTACCGATCGCCGCGCCGATTGTACCACGTACAAAATCCCTTCTTGTCCAAACAGGTTTTTCACTTTTCATGATATCCCCCATTCTTCAGCACATTGGATTCATTGTTCTGAATTATAATCCTGGCAGATTCCTGGTCAGGACATTCAAATACGATTGCAATATATTTGTTGACCAACTTATATGCCAACCAGCCATCCTCCAGTTTGAAAAGGCTCGCGCTCTTGGTGGCTGAATCTGCCGTGAATTCCTTCTTATGCTCTGGCAGATAGGCGTCATGAAAACGATTCAACGCTTTCCGTGCACGTTCATGATTTTCATATTTCACAAGCAGAAACTGACTGCGTTTTCGCTCACTGGAGCTTGAAATGTTTTCATAAGGAGCTATGACTGCTTCGTTCGAGAGATCGAGATCGAGAATGTTCTCATGACTGAGGTAATACATTGAGTTCAACGCCAGATAGGAACGGAAAAAACTCAATCTGTCTTTTCGCAATTTCCAAGCCGAACCAATACGAGGGGAAAGGATTTTCAGTAATCCTGGCTCCGGGGGAGCCTTTCGGTTTGCGGTAATTGCTTGGCCCAAGGCGAGCACGGCTCGTTTTGAGGCAGGAGTTTCACGGAAAGCCAAGATTCGAGCATAAAGATTATCCGACCAGATGCGCAGCAGGCCTGCCCCATAGAGGGCCCTGGCAGATGAGGTGAGAGATTGGTTTGAGGTATTTGCGGTGGAGTCACTAAAGGATACGGGTTCACCGCCCCAATCCAGGGAAAGCAAACCAAAGGCATCATCAGAGGTTTTCATATGATAGAGTTCTACTAAAATGCTCTTTTCAATATCAGCCGTATATTCGTATACTTCGAGGTGGTTAAAGCGATAGCCCAGATAGAGTTCTCCAGCTCCGTTCATGTAGTCAAAAATATTCCTGGAATTAATAACTCGAGGCGAATCTGGCCTGGTCCAAACACCAATAGTTTTGGGAAGATTAAGTTCACATACCTTCATTCTGTCAGTCGCTCCCTCAGACATTGATGCCATCATAATAATTGTTAGAAGTAGAAAAGCCGTTTTTGAGGAAAATCGCATTATGGTTAGTTCTTTCCCAATGGTTTATTTAAGCGGCGGAAGAAACGCTAGCTTTTCCCAGTCCGTGTTCAGCCGATTCTTATGCGGAGATTCACTACCATACAGGACCACTTCGCAAGGCTGATCTATAAGATCTTGTCGATTAAACCTTAAAGATGGTTAATAAGTGAATTAATGAAGTTGATCATAATAATCGATCGTATATTTCATATTCCTATTACTTTGGTTAGATAGAAAAGGCAGGCCGGAAATGACCTGCCCTCCGGGAAAGGAAATTCATTACCCGCTTCTAGCAGACGGTGCTTTCCATCACTGCCGTGTCCCCGCGTAGAATTCAATGCGACGTTCGAGATAATTAACCAGTTCTGCCAACGCGAATGCAAACGCAAATACGAAAATCACTAAGGCCCAGAAGTGGCCCATGAGGAAGTTACGAGAGTAGACTTCGAACAGCTCTCCGAGTCCAAGAATGGCGACCAACAGTTGACCGACAATAATCCCTCGGACACCCCTAATCAAGCCCAACCTCAACCCACAGAGTATTTCTGGGAGAGCGGCCCAACGAATCACTTTCGTGTAAACTTCAAGTCTGCTCGCTCCAAAGGAACGGGCCATCTCCAGCAGGGATGGGTTTATATTCTTGACGCCTGCCTGCGTATCCAAAACGATAACCCAGATGGCGAACAGAAAAACCGTGACCACAACGGTTGCTTGCCCTATTCCAAATATTACCATAAGGACAGGAACGACCGCCGTCAGGGGGGCACTTACGAAGATGTTCACCCACATACTGAGCAATTGCTCGACGAACTTCACGCGCCCCATCAACACGCCCAAAGGTATGCCGACTCCTATTGCCATTCCCATGCCCATCCCAAAAGCTTTTAGGCTGATTATTACGGCAGCGACAAACTTCCCACTGGTTACAAGCGTGAGGCCAGCTTTCAGTACCTCAGTGGACGGTGGTATGAGGAAGAGCACTCGTGATCTACCGACGAGCTCCCAGACGGCTAGCCAGAAAAGCAATGAAAACATCGTGGGAACGTTTCTTCCCAGAATAGTCATCCCGTATGTAACCTCTCCTGTATCAGACCAGATATTGTTTCAGTACCTGCCACAGCTCCTCAACGCAGTCGAGGTATTTCTTATCCCTTCGAATCTCTTCAGGATTTCTCCCGTGGTCTAGCTTCGTATTGAAAATGTGCATAATGGATCCTGGGCGTGGTGTCATCAAGGCGACTTGATCAGAAAGGTATACAGCTTCTTCGATACTGTGAGTAACGAAGAGCACGGTCATCTTCTCCGCCTTGAGGAGGTTAATCAGATCTTCTTGAAACTTGCGGCGTGTCTGTTCATCAACGGATGCGAACGGTTCATCCATGAGAAGAATCTTAGCATCAACGGCTAACGCTCGGGCCAAGCCGACACGCTGTCGCATTCCTCCCGACAATTCATGTGGGTATCGTGTCTCGAACCCTGACAATTCTACCTTATCAATGTATTTGAACACCGTTCTTACGAGCCAACTCATTAAGCTCCTTATACGCCAATAAAATGGGGCCTTTATTTGAAGTCACAACATGCATGCCATGAGCCAGAGACTCTTTGATGTGCGTCATACCCGGCTCGCCTGTATCCTTATTTGTTGGGGTCATTTCAATAACTATGTCCACATCTCTTCTTTCAAGGAGGCTGACAAATGTTACATCCTTAGATCCTCCATGTGGGTACGAAAATGGATACGTTTTCGTTTTGGAGATTTCCATGAGATCTTCATATGAAATTCCACCTTTTTGGTATATTCCCCCGCCAAGGTCGATGATATAGATTACCCTGGCATCAATACCTTCACGTTCTAAGGAGGTCTTCTTATCAACCAGTAACTGAACAAGCGCCCTTCCCACATTTCCAAAGCCAATAATGGCTATTCTCATCTACGATCCCCTTCATGATTTTTACGGTAACGCGCCATATCTCCTTAAGGTGTCTTCAAGAAGCTTTCGTCCTTCTTCTGGCAGAGACCTTAAAGGCCTTCTTGGCTTTCCTCCCTGATACCCCAACATGTCCATAGCAACCTTTAAGGCTGGAATGCCGAGCCCTGTTGTAACCATTGAGTTAATCTTCAACATCCTTAACTGCATTGCTCGGGCTTCATCCATTCTGCCATCCTTGAAAAGTGACAACAACTTACAGCAATCTTCTGGCAATATATTGGCTAGGGCCAACGTTGCCCCATGAGCGCCAACGGCCAATGCTGGAAGCAAATAACCGGCATTTCCGGGAAAGACGGCAAAGCCGTCTTCTGTGTCTCTTACTAGTTCAGACAATTGAACGATGCTCCCTGATGTGTCCTTAATGCCGACTATGTTCGGGTGCTGGGAGAGTCTCGCAACCAATGATGAAGAAAGGTTAATGCCCGTATTGCCGGGCATATTGTATACGAAAACAGGAACAGGAGATTCGTTACCAATATCCACATAATGCCTGTATAATATTTCGTCCTTCATAGCACCTTTATAGTAATGAGGGGGAAGCACCAGAACTGCATCTGCTCCCAATTCAGCAACCTTTTCGATTAATTCGATTGTCTCCTTAGTAGATTCGCATCCGGTCCCCACGATCACCTTTTTGCCCTTATGAAAATGCTCAATAACCTCCTTCACGAGTGTCAATTTTTCATCGATGGACATAAAGACAAATTCACCGTTAGAACCCAATACAACTATCCCAGCGAGGTCAGTTTTCGCCCATTGGCCTAAATTGTGATACATTTTTTCATAATCTATCTCCTCATTATCGGTAAAAGGTGTCACTATGGGCGTGTAAATCCCGTCAAACATAGGCGTAACTCCCTTGTGATACGGTATCCAGTTGAAAAAAGAGGGGCATACTTCTAACCTCAAGCCACCGTCATCACGGTCATATCCTGCTTATAGCTTCTTCCATTCTCGCCATGGCAATTTCCAGATTTTCGTAGGAATTGGCATAGGAAATCCTGATAAAATCATTTCCATATTCCCCAAATACGCTTCCAGGCACAACGGCGATTTTCGCCTCTTGGAGCAGATATTTGGTGAGTTCCTCCGAGGTCTTGCCCAAGTTTTTAATATTCGGGAAAATGTAAAAAGCGCCTAGTGGTTTAACAACGTCAATTCGGGACATTTTGCTCAGGGCACCGTATACGAGATTTCTCCGCCGATCAAATTCCCTCACCATCAAATCGGCCTCGGTCTGGGGACCTGTTAGGGCGTCAACTGCCCCCCACTGGGCGAAGGATGTGGCACAAACCGTCGTGTACTGGTGGATACGGATCAGGGCTGAGGCTACCTCTCGGTCTGCCGCCGCGTAGCCCAGACGCCACCCCGTCATTGAGTAAATTTTGGAGAATCCGTTCGCCGTAATGGTGCGCTCCCTCATTTCAGGAAAACTTCCGATACTGAAGTGCCGGGTTCCCTCATAGACCATCTTCTCGTAAATCTCGTCAGAGAGGACAAAAAGATCTCTTTCCCGGGCAATCTGGGCCAACTCCTCCAGGAATTCAAGCGAGCAGACGGATCCAGTGGGATTGCTCGGTGTATTGATGACGACCATCCGTGTTCTGCTCGTAATCCGTGACCGAATATCATCGATATTGGGATTGAACTCATTCTCCTCTCTGAGCGGTATCGAAATGGGTTTGGCCCCTGCCATCTGTGCGCAGTAGAAGTAGTGGAGCCAGCACGGATCCGGAATCATCACCTCATCCCCGGGATTGAGAAGGCCCATCATCGTTATGAAAATCGCTTCATTGGTCCCCACGGTTACGATGACTTCGGTGGCCGGATCGAAGGAGAGCCCATTGTCCCGTTCCAGCTTCTGCGCAATGGCCTCCCGTAACTCAGGAATACCGTAGTTGGACGAATAGTGGACCTTCCCCTCATCCAGGGCCCTCTTTGCCCCTTCCTTAATATGTGTTGGCGTATCAAAGTCGGGCCTTCCAATATTGAGGTGGATGATGTTCTCCCCTTCCCTTTCAAGGCGAGCAACCTCTTCAAAAACCTTCCGAATTCCCGAGAAGGGGATGGTACCCATCCGATCTGCTATCTTCATCGTCTTGACCTCTCTGTTAGAACTCAAACCCGTAACAAGATTTTACGTGATATGGACAGCCTGTTATGCCGACCTGAGCCCCCAACAATGTCTTTGCTTCGACTATCGCCCGCAGCGTCGCGGAGACCACACGTGACCTGAAAACTTCCCTCTTGAAAGCTGCGCAAGGCTTGTGAGCTTATTTAAAATTCTCCTCGAACGGCGGAAGATATCAATCTCCTTCTGGAGCCCTTCCACCTGAGCAAGCAGAATAAACGCGAGCTCGTCCTCTCTTCGCTTCGAGTGTCCCCGCTAGAAGAATTTGTTGGAGGCCATGGAAGCTTTTAGTGTTATGGACTTACGCAGATCAAGCCCCCCTTAATAAGGATAACAAGTAAAGAAGAAAGTGGATGGGGTAAAGTCCCTATTTTGAATGGAGAATCACCGTATATTAAAGCTCCTTACCCTGTGTTGTCAACCTGACGATCTTGAAGACTTTAATCGTCTCACCCGTGAGATCTTAACGAACAACCACGCGAAGAGTAGGGAGAGGGGAATAGTCAGAACGACGGAATTGGTAAGGTGCCTGCGGTACTTAAGCGTAAATTCCGTCGTGAGGAAAGGCCTCAGCACGAGGTCCATATCCGGGAAGATTGCGGCCGCAACCCCGGCTATGGAATGAAGGAGTGAAGGGGTCAGGTCTTGAATTATCAGTTCTTCCGTGATATTGTTCTTGGCATGGCGAGACCACTTCGACTCGAATTTCCGGGTGCACTTTATCATGTTACTTCCCGGGGGAATGCCCGTCTGCCTATATTTGAAGACGACCAGGACAGACAGCGGTTTTTGACCATTCTCGGGGAGGCAGTCAAACGGTTCAACTGGCTCTGTCATGCCTATTGTCTGATGGTCAATCATTATCACTTGGTGGTGGAAACGGTTGAGGGCAACCTTTCCCAAGGGATGCGGCACATCAACGGGGTTTACACCCAGGATTTTAACCGTCGGCACAATCGGGTGGGGCATGTTTTCCAAGGAAGGTTCAAGTCCATTCTCGTGGAGAGGGACAGCTACCTGCTGGAGCTTTGCCGCTACGTGGTGCTCAACCCGGTGCGGGCGGACATGGTAGAACAACCGGAACAATACCCTTGGAGCAATTACCGGGCTACGGCTGGGTTTGGGAAAAGGCCCTTTTTTTTGACGGTGGAGTGGATCCTGGCCCAATTTGGACAGAAGCGGGTGGAAGCCCAGAGGGCATATCGGCGGTTTGTCTTGGTTGGTAAGAAGAAACCCTCTCCTTGGGAGGAGCTCAAGGCCCAGTGCATTCTTGGGAGCCGGAAATTTATTGAGAAGATCAAGCCGGCGCTTAAGGACAAGTCCATGTTAACCGAGATCCCAAAGCGGGAGCGGTTCGTCTTCAGACCGTCCTTAGACCAGCTACTAAGCGAGGGAAAGTGGAAAAACAAAGAGGGGAGGAACGAGGCGATCGTGTCCGCTCATCTCGAATATGGATACAGCTTGTCGGAAATAGCAAGGGATTTGGGACTTCACTACACAACCATCAGCAAACTAGTGAAGCAGGGGTTATCGGAAAACTAATAATTCAAGACCTGACCCCTCATCGGAGAGACAGGCTTTTGAAGATCCTCGGAATCTGCGGCAGTCCACGCAGGGGGGGTAATACGGAAGTCCTCCTGAAGGAAGCACTCAGGGGAGCCCAGGAGGCCGGCGCCGAGGTGGAGGAGGTCTTCTTGAGGGACAATGCCATATCGCCCTGTCTGGAAATATATGGGTGTAAGGAAGATGGGCGATGCGTGATTGAGGATGATTTTCATGAGGTGGCGGAGAAGACGGTCGGGGCAGATGCCATCATTTTGGCTTCCCCCATCTTCTTCTATACGGTCAGTGCCCACACCAAGATGTTCATGGACCGATGCCAGTCCTTCTGGGTGAAGCGGTACCTCCTCAAAAGGCCCATCGCTCCTGGCAAATCCCGAAGGAAGGGGGCCTTTATCTCGGTCGGCGCAACGCGGGGCAAGAGGCTCTTCGAGGGGGTGACCCTCACGGTGCGCTACTTCTTTGACGCCCTGGATGTGGATTTATGGGATACGCTGTTGGTGAGGGGAGTGGATGAGAAGGGGGAGATCTTCGATCACCCAGAGGAGATTCAAGCGGCGTACGAGTTGGGAAAGAAACTGGCAACGGAGGAGTAGTAAGATATCACCCCCTGATATAAATGACCCGCAAGAGATTTCAACCAACTCTATTCTTTCTTGCCTGAGGCCAATCGCGCCGCAATTGTTATGGCCTGGATAATGCTTTGGGGGTTGGCTCTCCCTTCCCCCGCCTTCCCGAAGGCCGTGCCGTGGTCAACGGATACCCGGATGATGGGAAGTCCCAGGGTTATGTTGACGCCTGATATCGAGTCCCACGTTTTCGTTTTCCCGTCGTATTGGAAACCGAGGAGCTTCGTGGGAATATGGCCTTGATCGTGGTACATCACCACAACGATATCATATTGACCGCCCTGCATTTTCGAGAAAACGGTATCCGGTGGTATGGGGCCTTCAACGATCAAACCTTCTCCCTGAGCTTGCTTAATTGCCGGTTCGATTTCCTCGATCTCCTCGCGGCCAAAGAGACCACTTTCCCCTGCATGGGGGTTCAATCCGGCGACGGCTATTTTTGGATCTTGGATTCCCAACCGTTCGAGCGTATCATAGCCCAGTCTTATGACCTTATAGATCCGATCCTTCTTTACCCGGTCACACGCTTCCCTCAGGGAAACGTGCGTTGAAACGTGGATCACGCGGAATTGCTCGTGCATGAGCATCATGGCGTAATCCTCCGTACGGGTTAAATCGGCGTAGATTTCGGTATGGCCGGAATAGTGGAATCCGGCTTGATTTATGGCTTCCTTGTTTATTGGTCCGGTGACGGTCGCATCAACCTCATGGGACATGGCCAACTCAATGACCTTTCTCACGTATTCAAAGGACGCTCGCCCACATTCGGATGAGACAATTTTATGCTTGAGGGATTTCGCGTCGATATTCCTCATGTCGAGGACGTCGATAGTGCCAAAGTCATAGAGCCCTTCGCGCGGAGAGGAGACGGTATGAATTTTCACATCCAATCCGGAGAATTTCGCCGCGCCCCTCATCATCTCCCTTTCGGCAACGGCCAAGGGTTTACAGATATCATAGATTTCGGGCAATGAGAGCGCTTTGGCGGTAATTTCCGGTCCAATACCCGCCGGATCCCCCACGCTGATTCCGATTAATGGTCTATACCTATTCACCGCGTTTTTACTCTTGTTCACCCACCATTATACAATCGTTGGACACCCTTTTTCATTGAGATGACAAAAACCTCCTCTTGATGTGCTCAACGGCCAGTGCGGGACTTGTGAGAACGCTTTTACGCCTCTCAACGTCCAAATTATCTAAGACTCTTCCCATAGAAGCCTGAGCGAGGACTACGTAGTCGAACTTCTGGAGGGCCTCCTCAATTTCTTTCCGTAAGATGCGATCATGCCCTTCGGGATTGCCCTCATCCAGAAACTGACGGGCTATCTCACAGAGGGAAGAGTCCAAGACTATCTCCTTACCCTGCTGCCGAGACTTTTCCTCTATCAATTGCACGGAGGGGTTAAGGGTCGAGGAGATGGTTGCCAATACCTTGATACGATCGGCCCTTTCGACCGCCAATTCAGCCATTGGTTCATCGATTCTCATGACGGGAATCCCCACCATGCGTTCCGCCACCTTTGCTATCACGGAAATGCTGGAACAGGTGATCACCACCAGATCCGCACCGGACATCTCGGCCGAAACCACATACGAGCAAACCCTTCGCACCACATTGGGAGGGATAACGTTACTGTTGGCGATGATCTCCTTGACGAGGCTATCATCAGCGATGTTATGGATGGTGATTCCCGGAAGTTCCTTTGCGAAAAACTGGTTCATTAAGGTAGCAGTGTTGAGGCCTGTACTAATCGTTGTAATCTTCTCAATTGACAATGTTATCGTCTCCTATCGAGCCTGTTGGAAGGGTGCTTCCTAAAGCGTATCCTAAACAGCGAACCTTCCTATATCTTATCCTTGGCCCGTTTGAA